>SMES01000202.1_pt1 | contig 12385 bp, 8 predicted proteins | sample 2456241 | NCBI WGS metagenome assembly SMES01 (sample SAMN10132598, study PRJNA489261) | soil metagenome | isolation source: day1 antibiotic-silty clay loam soil | place: USA | reverse complement strand
CGCGCCATTTCTTCGTTATCCAGCGGGCCTTTATTAAGCTCCATGATGCGCTTAAGAACCTGCGCCTCACGCTCTGGACGATAAAAAATGGCTTCTTCACCTTCCGCTAAAGTTGCCATTTTAATACGCCCTACTTCTTGAGCGCAGCGCGCACGCTGACTGATCAGTTCAAGAATTTTCTCGTCCAGCGAATCAATACGCACACGTAAGGCTTGCAGCTCCTGCTCGCTCATTTATGCGCGCTCCTTCTCGAAGGCTTGCATATAAGCAACCAGCGCCTGAACCGCTTCGAGTGATACCGCGTTATAAATAGAGGCGCGCATGCCGCCCACTGAACGGTGACCTTTTAGATTGAGCAACCCGCGCTCATCGGCACCTTGCAAGAACGCTTTATCGAGCTTTTCATCAGCCAAACGAAATGGCACGTTCATCCAAGAGCGCGCATTCACGGCAATCGGATTGCTGTAGAAGTCGCTGTCATCAATGGTTTTGTACAGTAGCGCTTGTTTGGCATGGTTAATCTTCGCCATTGCCTCAACACCACCCTGCTGTTTGAGCCATTTAAATACGAGGCCAGACAAGTACCAAGAAAAGGTCGGCGGCGTGTTGTACATCGAGCCATTATCCGCTGCGACTTTATAGTTCAGCATGGTTGGGCAGCTGGCACGGGCATGCCCCAGCAAGTCTTCACGAATAATCGCTACGACCAAGCCGCTCGGGCCGATATTTTTCTGTGCGCCAGCGTAAATCATGCCATAGCGGCAGACTTGCAAAGGCTTAGAAAGAATATCAGACGACATATCCACCACTAGCGGTGAGTCACCGGTGCGCGGCGTCCAATCAAACTGCAAACCACCAATGGTTTCATTGCTGGCATAGTGCACGTAAGCCGCATCTTTAGTCAGATTCCACTCATTCTGCCCAGGAATAGCAAAATAATCATGAGCCTTGGCGCTAGCAGCAACATTCACATTACCGTAGCGCTGCGCTTCTTCGATGCTTTTACGCGACCAAATCCCAGTGTCAATGTAGTCAGCCGTTGCGCCTTCAGCCAATAAGTTCAGCGGAATTTGCGCGAACTGCTGGCTCGCACCACCTTGCAGAAACAGCACTTTGTAGTTATTTGGGATATTGAGCAAATCACGTAGATCTTGCTCAGCCTCAGTAGCAATCGAGGTGAACTCGTCGCCACGGTGACTCATCTCCATGACTGACAAGCCTTTGCCATGCCAATCTAATAACTCACTTTGCGCCTGTTGCAGTACCGCTTCAGGTAGCGCAGCAGGTCCTGCGCAAAAATTATAGACTCGATTACTCACTGGGCTCTCACTCTTCTGGGTTGCCTGACTCATCAGCGACGACCTGTGCATCTTCACTAATGACATCTTCATTAACGTCTGGCGCTTGCTCATTAGCAGCATCTACTGCAGCGTCATCTAGATCTTCTTCATCAATTTCTGTTGGTTCTTGCACGCGCTCAAGACCGACTAAAGTTTCGTCTTTGGCTAAGCGGATCAAAGTGACGCCCTGAGTGTTACGTGACAATGATGAAACTTCATCAACGCGCGTACGCACCAAAGTACCCTGATCAGAAATCAGCATGATCTCTTCACCGTCCAAGACCTGAATCGCACCGACCAACTTGCCATTGCGCTCACTGCACACCATGGCAATTACGCCCTGGCCGCCGCGACGGTATTCTGGGAATTCGCTGATAGCGGTACGCTTACCGTAACCACGCTCAGACGCAGTTAGGATCTGACTACCCTCTTCAGGAATCAGCATAGAGATCAGTTTTTGATCTTCAGCAATGCGCATACCACGCACACCACGAGCGGTACGGCCCATCGCACGCACATCGGTTTCTTTAAAGCGGGTGACCTTGCCACCGTCAGAGAACAACATCACTTCACGTGAGCCGTCAGTCACTGCTGCAGAAATCAAGGTGTCGCCTTCATCCAGTGCCAAGGCGATTAAACCTGAGGTACGTGGACGACTAAACTGCTCAAGCGGGGTTTTCTTCACGGTACCGTTGGCAGTCGCCATAAAGACAAAGTGGTCTTCGGTGTACTCATCAACCGGCAACATCGCGGTGATTTTCTCACCTTCATCCAGCGGCAATAAGTTAACAATTGGACGGCCACGTGAGGTGCGTGAAGCTTCCGGAATCTCAAAGGTACGCATCCAGTACACTTTACCTTTGCTGGAGAACAGCAGCAGCGTGGTATGACTGTGCGCAACCAACAGGTGCTCGACGTAATCTTCATCTTTCACGCCGGTTGCGGCTTTACCGCGGCCACCACGACGTTGTGCATGGTAAGCATCCAACGGCTGACTTTTCGCATAACCAGAATGCGAAATTGTCACGACACGTTCTTCTTCAGTGATCAAGTCAGCAATGGTTAAATCAACCCTTGAAGCGGTGATTTCAGTGCGACGCTCATCACCGTAGTCGGCTTTAATTTTTTCTAATTCTTCGCGAATCACTTCCAGCAAACGCTCAGCGCTGCCAAGGATTTTCAACAACTCACCGATTTGCAAGAGAATCTCTTGATACTCAGCCAGCAGCTTTTCATGCTCAAGACCGGTTAAACGGTGCAGACGCAGATCCAAAATCGCTTGTGCTTGTTCTGGCGACAGATGGTAGAAACCATCACGCATACCATATTGCTCAGGCAAATCTTCAGGACGGCAAGACTCGGCACCTGCGCGCTCGACCATTGCCGATACAGCGCTAGATTCCCAACCTGTGGCAATTAAGCGCTCTTTCGCTTCAGCTGGCGTTGGCGAGTCTTTAATCATCGCAATAACAGGATCAATGTTCGACAGTGCGACCGCTTGACCTTCAAGAATATGACCGCGCTCACGGGCTTTGCGTAATTCAAATACGGTACGGCGTGTTACCACTTCACGGCGGTGACGCACAAAAACTTCGAGCATGTCTTTGAGGTTAAGCAGGCGTGGACGGCCATCAACCAAGGCCACCACGTTAATACCAAACACACTTTGCATCTGTGTTTGTGTATAGAGGTTGTTCAGGACAACTTCTGGTACTTCACCGCGACGCAGTTCGATCACTACGCGCATACCGTCTTTATCAGACTCGTCGCGCAGTTCACTGATACCTTCGAGCTTTTTCTCTTTGACCAGCTCCGCGATTTTTTCAATCAAACGCGCTTTATTCAGCTGGTACGGCAATTCACTGATAATGATCTGCTGGCGGCCACCGACTTTATCAATGTCTTCGATAAAGGTGCGCGCACGCATATAAATGCGACCACGGCCAGTACGGTAGGCTTCAACAATGCCTGCGCGACCATTAATAATTCCTGCCGTTGGGAAATCAGGACCTGGGATAAACTCCATCAACTCATCAATGCTGATTTCTGGGTTATCAATAATGGCTAAACAACCGTCGATCACTTCACGCAGGTTGTGTGGCGGAATATTGGTTGCCATACCCACGGCAATACCTGAGGAGCCGTTAATCAGCAAGTTAGGTACTTTGGTCGGCAATACCGCAGGAATCATTTCGGTGCCGTCGTAGTTAGGCACCCAATCCACTGTTTCTTTTTCTAAGTCAGCCAGTAACTCATGGGCCAACTTGGTCATGCGTACTTCGGTATAACGCATTGCAGCTGCGTTATCACCGTCTACGTTACCGATGACGTCACCGACGACACGCGCCGATTTCTTATAGGGTTTATTCCAGTCATTACCCAATTCACGCATCGCAAACAAAACACGCCGGTGTACGGGTTTTAAGCCGTCACGTGCATCTGGCAACGCTCGACCAACAATTACGCTCATCGCATAATCAAGGTACGACTGTCGCATTTCATCTTCGATACTGATCGGAAGGATTTCTTTGGCCAAATCACCCATGGAAGCTCGGTTCCTTATTAATTCATCATGCCCAATTCAAGCGGCCAATAGTAACACATGCCGCGCTAGCGCGCTCAAGCAACGCTGAGGCTTTTTCTTGGTTTTGTTAGACGGTACTGATTCATCTGCATTTATACGGCTCTTACGGCCTCCCGCAAAGCTTAGAGCGCATGAATTTAGCGCATCAGTGCCTGCATTTTCTCTAAATTCGGCTGCTCAACCACGCCGCGTTCGGTGACAATCACATCAATCAACTCTGCAGGAGTGACATCAAACACCGGATTATAGGCATCAATTTGCGCGGCAACACGCTGACCGGCAACTGCAAGAATCTCCTCGCCTTCACGTCGCTCGATCGGTATCTGCACACCACTGCTCAATTGCATATCAATGGTTGAGCTAGGTGCCACCACCATAAACTTCACCTGATGGTGGCGCGCCAACACTGCCAACTGATACGTGCCAATTTTATTAGCCACATCACCATTGGCGGTAATGCGGTCGGCGCCGACGATCACCCAAGTAATCTCACCCTGCTGCAGCAAATGCGCAGCGGCAGAATCGACATTAAGCAGGCTGGGTATCTGCTCCCCGATCAATTCCCACGCAGTTAAGCGTGAACCTTGCAGCCAAGGACGGGTTTCATTGACGTGCACACAAGTGAGCAAGCCTGCCGCATGCGCCGCACGCACCACGCCCAAAGCGGTTCCAAAACCACCTGTAGCCAATGCGCCGGTATTACAGTGCGTCATCACATGTTGCGGACCGGCATTGGCTCGATTAATCACCTCTAAACCCAATTGCGCCATAGACAGATTGGCTTCACGGTCAGCATTGAGAATATCCAACGCTTGTTGCTCTAATACTGCTAAAGGCTCAGCATGTTGCGCAGCAACGTCTAGGCAATCACGCATTTTCTGTAATGCCCAAAACAAGTTCACTGCAGTCGGACGCGACGCTGCTAATTCGGCAAAGTCAGCTTCTAATGCTGCTTGCCAGTCATTCACCCCGTTAACAAAGTGCTGCTGAGCCGCCAATACCACAGCAAAAGCTGCGGCAATACCAATGGCTGGAGCCCCACGCACACGCATCTGCGCAATGGCTTGCGCAACATCTGTGGAGGTCTCATAGCGCTGCCAGATCTCTTGCTGTGGCAGCAGACGCTGATCAAGTAAATAGAGGCCGCCCTCACGCCAATCTAAGGCTTTTACTTTCTCAGCAGCGAGCATTTGTTCGCGTATCATTGGCATGACCCCTTGAAAAATAAGCAATTATAGCCGAATCTGCGTATAAAATCGCACAAACAACTGTGCCTCAAGTTATCGCAACTGCGTCAGAGCCATTCAACCTACAGAACATTATTGGTCAGTATTTTATTCGCATAGGAAGCCGCGCATGCCGCACTCGCCGTTAGATTGTTTGTTATTGCCCGAGTGGCTGGTACCGGTCGAACCGGCTGGCGTGGTATTGAGAAACTATGCAATTGGCATACGCGATGATCGTATCGCTCTGATCGCGCCTCGCGAGCAGGCTTTAAAAACACCTTGCGCAGATGTTCGTGAACTACCCAACACCCTGTTAACCCCCGGCCTGATTAACGCACACGGCCATGCGGCAATGAGCTTATTTCGCGGTCTGGCGGATGATCTACCCTTACAGACTTGGCTCAATGAGCATATTTGGCCAGCCGAAGCGCAATGGGTGAACGAAGACTTTATTCGTGATGGCACAGAGCTCGCAATTGCTGAGCAGCTAAAAAATGGTGTCAGCTGTTTTTCAGACATGTATTTTTTTCCTGAGATTGTTTGCCAGCAAGTGCACAGCAGTGGTATTCGCGCGCAAATCACTGTACCGATGCTGGACTTTCCCGTGCCCGGCGCTCGCAACAGCGCCGAAGCGTTACGCCAAGGCTTGCAACTCTTTGATGATTTCAAGCAACACCCGCGTTTAACCATAGGCTTCGGTCCGCACGCGCCCTACACCGTTGGCGATCAGGGCTTAGACAATATCGTTATGCTGGCCGCGCAATTGGACGCACCCGTGCAAATGCATGTGCATGAAACCGCATTTGAGGTTCAGCAGAGCATCGAAAAATACGGCGAACGCCCCTTGGCACGCTTAGCACGCTTAGGCTTGCTCGGCCCGCGCTTTCAAGCCGTACACATGACGCAAGTTAACGATGACGATATCGCCCTCTTAGTGCAGAGCAACAGCAGCGTTATTCATTGCCCTGAATCCAACTTAAAACTGGCGAGCGGTTTCTGCCCGGTGGAGCGTCTTTGGAGTGCTGGGGTTAACGTGGCGATTGGCACTGATGGCGCTGCCAGTAATAACAACCTCGACTTACTCGGTGAAACCCGCACGGCAGCTTTGCTGGCCAAAGCAGTGGCCCAGTCCGCCAGCGCACTCGATGCTCACCGTGCTCTGCGCATGGCCACACTAAATGGCGCGCGCGCCTTAGGCATTGATACTCAGACCGGTAGCTTAGAAGTCGGCAAACTTGCGGACATGACAGCTTTTAACTTTAACGACCTGTCAGTGCAGCCTGTTTATGACCCCGTGTCGCAGCTGATTTACGCGGCGGCACGCAACTGCGTTGAGCACGTCTGGGTGGGCGGCAAACAGCTGCTGAAAGACCGCCAACTAGTGCGTATGGATGAACAAAAAATCATTGCAAATAGCCAGCAATGGGCTCGAAAAATATCAAATAAATCAAATAGTTAAATGATTAAGTTAAAGCTTATAATAGATACTGCTTGCCTACTGCCGTGAAGACTCAAGTAAAATCCCAAAAAAACTGGCATGATGTCCCCCTCAAATCGCGGCATATATCGTATAGGACTGGGTTATGACCAATGTAGACCATGCTGAAATTGCGAAGTTTGAAGCCTTGGCTCACCGCTGGTGGGATCGTGAAAGCGAATTTAAACCTTTGCATGATATCAACCCATTACGCGTCAACTGGATCAATGAGCGCGCGCCTTTAGCCGGGAAAAAAGTTTTGGATGTGGGCTGTGGTGGTGGCATTTTAAGCGAAGCAATGGCTCAGCGTGGCGCACAGGTGATGGGCATCGATATGGGCGAAGCGCCTTTAGCCGTCGCGCGCCTGCATCAACTGGAAAGTGGTGTTGAAGTCGAATATCGACAAATCACCGCTGAAGCGTTAGCCGAAGAAATGCCAGAACAGTTTGATGTGGTGACCTGCCTAGAAATGCTTGAGCACGTACCTGACCCTGCTTCAATTATTCGTGCCTGTTACGCCATGGTTAAGCCGGGTGGCCAAGTGTTTTTCTCAACCATCAATCGCAACCCCAAGGCCTATCTTTTTGCCATTGTTGGTGCGGAATACATCATGCGTCTGTTACCGCGTGGCACCCACGATTTCAAAAAATTCATTCGCCCTTCCGAATTAGGCGCATGGAGTCGTGCGGCTGGTTTACAGGTGCAAGACATTATTGGCCTAACCTACAACCCGCTCACCAAGCGCTACAAACTTGAAGCCGATGTGGATGTGAATTACATGTTGCACACCACCAAGGATGCCTGATGCGTATTCAAGCGGTGTTGTTTGATATGGACGGTACCTTACTGGATACGGCAAAAGATTTTTATGCCATCTTGCAAGGTATGCGCGCTGAACGCGGTCTAGCCGCATTAACCGATGAGATTAAGTTTCGTCAGTATGTTTCACGCGGCGCGCAAGCAATGGTTGCTTACGCCTTTGCCAGTCCAGCGGATAATCCTGAGTTAGAGTCTTTGCGCGCAGAGTTCCTGGCTCGTTACGAGTTGCAACACGCAAAATTTACTGCTCCTTTTCCTGGCGTTTTAGAACTTTTGCAGCGCTTAGAGCGTGCGGATATCCGCTGGGGCGTCGCAACCAATAAACCATTGCGTTTTGCTCAGCCAATCATGGATTCACTCAGTCTGTCTGCACGCAGCGCGGTGCTGCTTTGTCCTGATCATGTTGAAAAAAGTAAGCCTGCGCCCGATATGTTGCTGGCTGCTTGCGAGCAACTGCAACTTGACCCGCGCGAAGTGATGTATGTTGGCGATGATCAGCGTGATATTGACGCCGGCCGCGCGGCTAACATGCGGACAGTGGCTGTGCGTTATGGTTATATTGCAGCCGGCGACAATCCGTCCAATTGGGGCGCTGATGCTGTGATTGATAACATTGCTGAACTAGAGTCGTTACTCGAAGCGCAATGCGGCTGTTAATTGTCATCCCAACAGTGCCTGCGCAAGATAGATTTAACCTGAGCTAATTGGCTTACCTTATTGATTTTAAAGAGATGAGTTATGTTTGATTACACTGCACCTGCTGACCTATTGAAAGACCGTGTCATTTTGGTAACCGGCGCTGGCCGTGGTATCGGTGCAGAAGCGGCGCGCACCTACGCGGCACATGGCGCAACCGTCTTGCTACTCGGCAAAACGGAAAAGCGTTTAAATGCTGTCTATGATGAGATTGTTGCTGCCGGCCACTCTGAGCCGGTGGTGATTCCTTTGGACCTAGAAAAAGCAGCGCCAGAGGCTTACCAAGAGTTAGCCGCGATGGTCGAAAGCGAATTTGGTCGCCTAGACGGACTGCTACACAACGCTTCTATTTTAGGCCCGCGCACACCGCTTGAGCAGCTCGCTGGCGAGAACTTCGCCAAAGTCATGCAAATTAACGTTAACGCCATGTTTATGCTCAACAGTGCAATGCTGCCGTTATTGCGCTTATCTAAAGATGCCTCGGTGATCTTCACTTCAAGCAGCGTCGGACGCAAAGGCCGCGCTTACTGGGGAGCCTATGCGGTGTCAAAATTTGCTACTGAAGGCCTCATGCAAGTCATGGCCGACGAGTGCGATGACACCAGTATTCGCGCCAATAGCGTCAACCCCGGCGCTACCCGCACAGATATGCGCGCCCATGCTTACCCTGGCGAAAACCCGCTGAACAATCCAACACCCGCCGAAATCATGCCGGTGTATTTGTACCTTATGGGCGCAGAGAGTACTGGGGTAACGGGTCAGGCGTTTGACGCTCAGTAAGCAATATTGAATTAAGATTTATATTAAGCGCTAAGCCAGACGGCTTGGCGCTTTTTTGTTTGTCTCAAGCAACACTTATTTCGCACTGCAAAACCGCGCTGTCAGCATCAGCTTAATTAAGAACAGCGGAAACAAAAAAGCGCCCTAATCTTAGAGCGCTTTTTTTTGTAGCAAGAATTTACTCGGGACGTAAGCGACGCACTGGCGCATTGCGGCTGCTACCAGGCTTCTTATTGCTTGAAGGACCGCTTGCACGTGGCTTTCTTGAGTCTTTAGCAAACTCCGCCGGTTGCTCTTTGTTAGTGGTGTACACAGTTTTATCTGCACCACGTCGAACATTGCGCGCCGCAGCAACAGGCTTAGCAGTTTTACGCTGCTGACGATCCAGTTTGTCTTTGGCTTTCTCGCTCATTTCAGGTAACAAGATAGGCTCAAGACCGACTTCTTTACTGAGAATATCCAGTTCAGCTTGACCCATTTCACGCCAGCGCCCCATGCTCAGCTCTGATGTTAGGAATACCGGACCAAAACGTACACGCTTCAAACGGCTGACCACCACGTCTTGGGATTCCCACAAACGACGCACTTCACGGTTACGGCCTTCCATCACCACGCAGTGGAACCAGCGGTTGTAGCCTTCGCCACCCGGAGCCGCTTGTACGTCAGTAAACTTAGCCGGACCATCTTCTAGCATCACGCCACGCTTAAGATTTTCAATCATCTCTTCCGTGACTTCACCACGCACACGTACCGCATACTCACGGTCCATTTGGTAGGAGGGATGCATTAAACGGTTGGCCAGCTCACCGTCAGTGGTGAACATCAGTAAACCTGTGGTGTTGATGTCTAAACGACCAATATTGATCCAACGGCCGGTATGCGGACGTGGTAAACGATCAAATACAGTTGGACGACCTTCCGGGTCATTACGCGTGCACACTTCGCCTTCTGGCTTGTTGTAAATCAGTACACGGCGCTGCAAGTAGGTTTCTGCATCTTGTTTCAGTGGACGGCCATCAACAGTGATGGAATCCAGTGCATCAACCCGCGCACCGAGTTTCGCCACGCGCGCATTGACCATCACCCGGCCATCACTGATCCACTGCTCAATATCACGACGCGAGCCAAAGCCCATGCGCGCCAATACTTTCTGCAGTTTCTCGCCTGCAGGGGTTACGGCAATTTTCTTGCTTTTGTCGTTTTTGACTTTTTCGCTTGCTGGTGCAGCAGGCTTTTTGGATTTATCGTTCATTTCAAGCACCTCCCGGTGGGTCGCTTTTCAGTTATTAAATTGCAAATAGTGCAAGTGCCTCATCATACGCGCAGCGTCGCCAATAGACGATATAAATCAGTCAGTGCGCTGGGTTAAATGCCACGCTTGGTGAATCTTTTTATTGCGCGCAAAGTCAGGGTCGAAGGTTTTATCGGTGATATTGGTCACTTGGTAACGCGCCTCAATGCTTTCATCCATCACAAAGCGACGGAAGTTATTAGAGAAATACAGACTGCCACCTGGGGCTAAGCGTGCCATGGCACGGTCGAGCAGCAGAACATGGTCACGCTGTATATCAAACACATCTTCCATCCGCTTGGAATTGGAGAAGGTTGGCGGATCAAGGAAAATCAGATCATAGCTTTCACGATCATTTTCCAGCCACACCATCACATCAGCATGCACCAAACTGTGTTTATCAGAAAAACCATTGAGCGCTAGATTGCGTTTAGCCCAATCTAAATAGGTTTTCGACAAATCCACACTGGTGGTGTTGCGTGCGCCACCTTTAGCCGCATGCACAGTGGCTGCTGCGGTGTAGCAAAATAGATTTAAGAAACGCTTACCAGCGGCTTCCTTTTGAATACGCATGCGCATTGGACGGTGATCCAAGAACACTCCGGTATCCAAATAGTCAGTCAAGTTGACCAGTAACTTCACGCCACCTTCAGAGATGTGCATGAACTGGCCACGCTCAGCTTGACGCTCGTACTGACGCGTGCCGGCCTGACGCTCGCGACGCTTGATAACGATGCGCTCAGGCGGCACATCCAAGACGGTCGGAATCGCGGCTAAGGCATCCAAAAAACGCCCTTTGGCTTTCTCGGGATCGATGGTTTTTGGCGCAGCGTACTCTTGCACGTGCACCCAGTCTGCGTAGATATCTACCGCTAAAGCATACTCAGGCATATCTGCATCATAGAGGCGGTAGCATTCAACCTGCTCTTTACGCGCCCACTTACCCAACTGTTTGAAATTCTTTTGTAGACGGTTAGCAAACATCTGCCCGCCTTCACTTAAACGAGCCGACTCAATCGGCGCAGCTGATTCGCGCTCAGGCTCGCCGGTTAAACGTGGTGCTTCATCATAATCAACTGCTGCACCAGGTTTGGTGTGCGTAGTGACGCGATCAGCTAAAACAAAACGCTCTGGCTGAACTTGGAATAATAATAAGCGGCACGGCAAGGCACCGTTAAACAATGAATACTGCTTATGACTGCGTAAACCCATGCGTTTGCCCAGTTGTGGCGCGCCGGTAAAGACGGCTGCTTCCCAACCGAGACAAGCACTGCGTAGACGCTCACCTAAGTATTGATAGAGATAGAGCAAGCTGGCTTCATCGCCTAAACGCTCACCGTACGGCGGGTTGGTCACCACCAAACCGGTTTGGCCATGATCAGGCTTTGGCTCAAAAGTAGCCAACTCGCCCTGGTAAATATTAATCCAACTAGCTAAGCCTGCGCGTTCAATATTATTGCGCGCTGGCTGGATTAAACGCGGATCACCTTCATAACCACGAATCCATAACGGCGGCTTGGCTAAACCAATCTCGGCGCGCTGCTGCGCTTCTTCATACAACGGCTGCCAAAGCTGTGGCTGATGCCCAAGCCAGTTGCTAAAACCCCAACGCTCACGACGTAAGTTTGGCGCGATATCGGCAGCCATCATCGCACCTTCAACTAAGAAGGTGCCAACACCACACATAGGATCCGTTAGTGCGGCACCCTGCTTGGCCAGCGCAGGCCAGCCGGCGCGTAGTAAAATCGCCGCGGCAAGATTTTCTTTTAGCGGTGCCGCGCCCTGCTGCAAACGATAACCACGTTGGTGCAAGCTGGTGCCAGATAAATCCAAGGATAAGGTTGCTTCACCACGGTTTAAGTGCAAATGGATGCGTACGTCAGGACTGATTTTATCCACCGAAGGACGATTGCCTTCTTTGTCGCGCAACGCATCAACAATCGCATCTTTAACTTTTAGTGCGCCAAAATGGGTGTTATCAATGCCCGATCCACGCCCGGTAAACTCCACCGACAAAGTGCCGTTGGCTTGCAGATGCTCTGACCAATCCAAATCATTGATGCCGTGATATAGATCTTCCACGGTTTTCACACTGAAACGCTTGAGCACTAAGAGTACGCGGTTAGCCAAACGTGACCAAAGACACATGCGATAAGCATCTTCTAGGGTGCC
>SMES01000242.1_pt1 | contig 12392 bp, 12 predicted proteins | sample 2456241 | NCBI WGS metagenome assembly SMES01 (sample SAMN10132598, study PRJNA489261) | soil metagenome | isolation source: day1 antibiotic-silty clay loam soil | place: USA | reverse complement strand
CACGCGCAATCCTATCTATGTCGCGGATACTTTGTTGTATATCGGGATTGCGTTGTTAATGGCGGATGTTTGGCCATGGCTGTTTTTGCCCGTGGTTATTGTGGCGATGACGGTTGGCGTGATTCGACACGAAGAGAGCATGCTGGTTGAGCATTTTGGCGATGATTACCGCCGATATATGAGCAAGGTTCGCCGTTGGCTGTAGGGGCGGGCCATGCCCGTGATGTGTGTTATGTCTGCAGGTAATATAGTGCTGGGTGGTTCGGTCGCAGGCATGGCCAGCTCGTACATTAGGCCAGCTCCCACATTAGGTCAGCTCGTACATGAGGCCTGCTCGTGCAAGGCTAAACTTTTTCCTGCAAATAATCATTCTGTGCTGAAGCCTAGCATTTTATAGTTTATGAGGAATGTACTCCGTGAAAAATGCGTCATCTTTTTCTGCCTTAAGTGGTTTGGTTTATTCAACTGACAGTGGTCGTCATTGTCCTGACTGTGAAAAACCACAGGCTGAATGCGTGTGTGCTGCTGGGCCAGTCAATAGCGGTGATGGCATCGCGCGCGTGCGTCGTGAAAACAAAGGACGCGGCGGTAAAACTGTCACGACCATTCAGGGCCTCTGCCTGACGCTGGATGAGTTGAAGACACTCACCGCTGCTTTAAAAAAACGTTGCGGCTGTGGTGGTGCGCTAAAAGATGGCGTGATTGAAATTCAGGGTGAGCATGTTGAGTTGCTCCTCGAAGAGTTACGCAAACGCGGTTTTACTGCGAAAAAATCTGGCGGCTAACTTCAAATAGCGCGATTGCTAGTTCAGAAAATCCTATTCTCAAAGCAAAGCTTACCCAGTGCCTAAACTCTGTAAGCGTCGATGAGTTGTGATTTCTTTCTGACCTTGAAAGCTCAACAATATTTGCACCAATGCCCAATAGCGCTTAGTCTTCAGACTGTTCATTTCTGCTCTGGCAGGCTTGCGTATGTGCGAGTCGGGCGAGGGTAATATTGGGCTGTAGAGCGATGTTGAGTTAAAGACTCTTCGTGTAGTTCGAGGACTCTTTTTGTGGTTCGAGGAATCTTTGTGTGGATCGAGGACTCTTTGTGTAGTTCGAGGACTCTTTGTGTAGGTCGCGGCTTTAGCCCGACATCATCCTGTAGATCGCAACGTTAGCTCAACAACACGCACACAACCCAAACACTGGCTTTAAGGAGCATGCATGACCGTTCGACGCACCCGCAAAGATGATGGTAGCCAATGGACCGTTGCCGACAGTCGCAGCCTATACGGCATACGCCACTGGGGCAGTGAGTATTTTTCTATCAATGATGCAGGACGGGTGATTGTTAATCCGGGTCGTCAGCAAAGTCAGGGTATTGATTTAGCCAAAGAAATTGCCAAATTACGCACCAGTGGTTTGCAGTTACCGTTGCTCGTGCGTTTTCCAGAGATTTTACAAGATCGTGTGCGCCGCCTCAGCGATGCCTTTGCTGCCAGTATTGAAAAGTACGAATACCACAGCCAATACACGCCGGTTTATCCGATTAAAGTGAATCAGCAAGAAGCGGTGATCGAAAGCATCATCGCCACCGAGAAGGTCAATATTGGTCTGGAAGCAGGTTCTAAGCCTGAGTTGTTGGCGGTTTTAGCGCTGGCGCCGAAAGGCGGTACGATCATTTGTAATGGCTATAAAGACCGTGAGTTTATTCGTCTGGCATTGATCGGTCAGCGTCTGGGTCATAACGTTTTTATCGTTATTGAAAAAGAATCAGAAGTTAAATTAGTCATCGAAGAAGCCGCTGAATTGGGTGTGATCCCACAGGTTGGCTTACGTGTACGCCTGTCGTCCTTGGCCTCGAGTAAATGGGCTGATACCGGCGGTGAGCGTGCTAAGTTTGGTTTGTCGGCGGCGCAGTTGTTGCGCGTGGTTGAGCAGTTTCGTGAGGCGGGCATTGAAGAAGGCATTCGTTTGCTGCACTTCCACATGGGCTCGCAAATTTCTAATATCGCCGATTACCGTAAAGGACTGCGCGAAGCCATTCGTTATTACGATGGAAGATTACGCGGCGACGATTGTCAGCATGTTGCGTGAGTTTTGTGATCGACTCGATCTGCCGCACCCGCATATTCTTTCCGAAAGTGGCCGTGCGATGACTGCGCACCATGCCTTGTTGGTGGTGCAGGTGACTGATGTCGAAAGTCATAACGATGCTATGCCAGAGCTGGAAGAGGGCGTTGAGTACCCTGAAGCGCTGCAAGAGTTAATTGATTTACTGGCGGAAAATGATCCGGAAACCGTCGCTGAAAGCTATTGGCGCGCCACCCACTTCTTTGGTGAAATCGGCTCGCAGTATGCTGCAGGAAAGATGAATTTGGTGCAAAAAGCTTTGGGCGAGCAGTGCTATTTTTCTTTATGCCGTCGTTTGCTTGATCAACTTAAAGCCCGTCAACGCTCGCACCGTGTGGTGATGGATGAGCTCAATGACAAGCTTGCTGATAAGTATATTTGTAACTTCTCAGTGTTTCAGAGCTTGCCGGACACTTGGGCGATTGGGCAGATTTTGCCGATTATGCCGCTGCAACGACTTGATGAAGAGCCGATGCGTCGCGCGGTATTGCAGGATTTAACCTCTGTGCATGAACTGCGTGAGGATGAAGACTATCTGCTGTCGATTTTCTTAGTCGGTGCTTATCAAGAGATCTTAGGTGATATGCACAACTTATTTGGCGATACTGATTCGGTGAATCTCTATCAGCGCGCCGATGGCAGTGTCTATCACGATGGCATTGAAACCCACGACACTATTGAAGATATGTTGCGCTATGTGCATTTATCGCCAGAAGAATTGATGACCTACTACCGCGATAAAGTCTCTAGTGCACCGATTACTCCGCGCGAGCGCACTCAGTACTTGGATGCTTTGCGTTTAGGCTTAACGCGTTCATCATATTTAGCACCGTAAGTTATCAAACGCTTAAATCAGTAGGCTAATCAACGCTGTTGCCGAGTGCTCCAGCGTTGATAGATCCAGGTCAATACCCACCAGCCGAGAGCGGCCAAAACAACACCTGTGAGGTTGGCTGAGATATCCAGCCAGCTGAACTGCCGTGTCGGTTGCAGGCTGTGCTGGAGCCATTCTGATAAGGGTGCGCAGCACAATAAAACGCTCCATATGATCCAGCCTGGAGTGCGGATTAAAGCAATCCGCGCCGTCAGTGATACTGCTCCGAAGCCCAAGATATGGAAGAGTTTATCTGAGTGATCAAAGAGGTAAGGTGGTGATTCTGGGCGAAATAAGCCGTAGAGCAAAACGGCCAAACTGATCATGAGTAAAATAAATCTCAAAACGCTTCCTTAGTCGAAAAGTAATATTCCAAGCCCAGCATAGATGCGAGTTCTGCTTGAGAGTTCAGTCGTGGCTTGGTGGTGGCTGATTCTATCTCAAGGTTGCTGTCTTTGTGGTTTTACTCAGACAAAGATTTGCGCAGCAAGGTTGTATTTTGAGGGTCAATAAAACATCTGTAGAAGCGGGCCTGCTCGTATAAGGATTGTTGAAATGTAGGAACGGGCCATGCCCGCGATATTAGCTATGCTTGCTGTGGAATATAGTGCTGATAGATTGCAATCGCAGGCATGGCCAGCTCGTACGGTGGCCTGCTCGTATAAGGATTTACGCCGTAAGGTTGTATTTTGAAGGCCAACAAAAAATCTGTAGGAGCGGGCCATGCCCGCGATATTAGCTATGCTTACTGGGGAATATAGTGCTGATAGATTGCAGTCGCAGGCATGGCCAGCTCGTACGGTGGCCAGCTCATACGGTGACGGCGGTAATGCTGTTTTGCTGCTACTTTAACTGGATAAAAGCTCCAGCCTCTTTACCATGACCGTCGTTATTGCATTTTTACAGGAAAATTAATGAGCGTTATTTTGGCGTTTCACGCCCTTTTAGTCATTGCGTTTACTACTCGCATTTTGCTGCGTGATGACCTGTCTCCGCCCGGCCGACTGGCTTGGTTCATCGTCTTGAACCTCTTGCCGTACTTTGGCAGCGCCACCTACTTTTTGTTTGGCGAGATTGATATTGGTAAGCGTGCGATCAAACGCCATGATCAAATTTTCGAAGAAATCAGAGCAAAAGCTGCGGCTCTTATGGGCGACAACTGCAATACAGATAACTTGATTAAACGGGTGTATCGCCCCGCATTTCGCTACGCAGGCTCCATCAATGGTTTTCATCCAATGGGCGGAAACACCGCGCAGTTAATGGCCGAAGGCGATGCGACGCTGCGAAGTATGATCACAGATATTGATGCGGCCAGCGATCATGTGCACGTCTTGTATTACATCTGGCTCAATGACCATACCGGCACCGCTGTGGCTGAAGCCTTAATGCGTGCTGCGCAAAGAGGCGTAACCTGCCGCGCTATGGCCGATGGGTTAGGTTCGCGTGCGCTGATTAAGTCTGAATTATGGCAGCGCATGCAAGAAGCGGGGGTCGAGCTTGCGGTTGCATTACCGTTTAATAGACTGATTCGCACGATTGTAACCAGTCGCCTAGACTTGCGTAATCACCGAAAAATCACCGTGATTGACGCCAATATCACCTATTGCGGTAGCCGTAATTCCGCTGATCCTGAGTTTTTAGTGAAGGAGAAATATGGGCCGTGGATCGATATTATGTTGCGTTTTCAAGGGCCAGTTGTGGCGCAGAATCAGCTGTTATTCGCCAGTGATTGGATGCAGGCAACCGGTGAATCGCTGGATGTGATTCCATTGCCTAAAGATATTGAGCCTGTTGTGGGTGGTTTTCCAGCGCAGGTAATGGGTGTGGGGCCGACCGAGCGACGCGGCGCAACACCGCAATTGTTCTCAAACTTATTCGCTTGTGCAGAACATACGCTAACCCTGACCACGCCCTATTTTGTCCCTGATGCAACTGTTCTGGAAGCCTTATGCGCCGCTGCTCATCGCGGCGTGACGGTCACGTTGGTTTATCCTAAGCACAATGATAGCTGGATTGTTGCCGCGGCCAGCCGCAGTTATTATCATAAATTACTTGATGCAGGCTGCTTGATCTATGAGCACAGAGTGGGTTTGCTGCACTCAAAAACTCTGACAATGGATGGCAAAATTAGCCTGATTGGTTCGTCTAATCTTGATCTGCGTAGTTTTGATTTGAACTATGAAAACAACATATTGCTGCAGGATGAGAGCATCACCCAAGCCATTGCCGAACGCCAGCAGCAGTACATTGACCAGTCTGACCCAGTGGAGTTGCCCGCCGTCTTGGCGTGGCGTTATTACCGCAGGATTTGGAACAATGTCATCGCCACCATAGGCCCAGTTTTATAATGCATCGGGGTTGCAAGATGGTTGGGTGGTTTTCCGTAGGTCGCGCCTTCAGGCCGACATGGGCGCTGCAATCGCGCAAATAACCGCTACGCGCTCGGCATTGATAACGGCATTGCTGGCTTGATTTGTTGGCCTAAAGACCAACCTACATGTTGGTTTTCCGTAGGTCGCGCCTTCAGGCCGACATGGGCGCTGCAATCACGCAAATAACCGCTACGTGCTTGGCATTGATAACGGCATTGTTGGCTTGATTTGTTGGCCTAAAGACCAACCTACAGGGTGGTTTCCCGTAGGTCGTCCATTTATGGCGACAATCACTTATGGGCGACAAACTTAATCGGCCATGCAGTCCCATCAGGCTACATTCGCACGCCATGTTATCCCTAAAAGGACAACCTGCATTTCGACCGAATCACTTTCATTATGAGCGGGCGGGATGTTTGCTAAAATTTCAATTTATTTCTGTGAAACTACTTGATTGGCAGCACCGAATGGACGAACTGTTGAACGACAAAAATCCATTTGGTTTGTTGATTGCGGCACAATTGACCGCTAAGTTGGTCAAAGACAGTAAGACTCGGGCGGATAACCTGGTTGGCTTTTATCGTTTGGTGATTAACAAGGATCTTGATCGAGAGCTGATTCGACGCTTGATCGTTTTTCTGGAGTGGATGGTCTATCTACCGACAGAGATTACAGCCTATTATAATGAACTCGTCGAGCAAGTTTCGGAGGAAACAAACATGCCATATATCTCATTGATTGAACGCAAAGGCATTGAGCAAGGCCTGGAACAAGGCTTAGAGCAAGGTTTAGAGCAGGGCATTGGTCAAGGGCGTGCAGCAACCTTACATAAGTTGTTGCAGCTTAAGTTTGGTGATTTGGCTGATGAATATGAAGCACGCTTGAAACAGGCTGATGCAGCAGAACTCGACCTTTGGACCGAACGTGTGCTGTTTGCCGACTCAGTGGAAGCCGTGTTTGCCTGAGAGCGGGGTGTTGCACCCCGCACCCAAAGCGGCTTAGATAATCTCGCGCTCGCGCAGCAATTGCAGAACTTGCTGTACGCCTTCTTCGACAGTGCTGGTTTGGGTGTTGATGGTTAAATCAGCATCCAAAGGCACATCGTACGGGAAGGACTCACCAGGAATGTTGTCTTCGCCAGCGGCATACAGACCTTGTGGGTCACGCTCTTGGCAGACTTGCGGTGACGCTTGCACATACACGGTGATTAAACGCTCTTTACCGATCGAGGCTTTCGCTTGCTCACGGCCTTCAGCATCTGGCGCAACAAAGGCAGCAAGTGTGATTAAGCCTGCTTCGTTAAACTGACGCGCCACTTGTGCGGCGCGGCGCCAGTTTTCACTGCGACCAACACGATCCAAAGGCAAACCTTTATTGATGTCATGGCGCAGATTCTGGCCATCGAGCACATACACCGCACGGCCAGTATCAAACAGCTTACGTTCAACCGCATAGGCCAACGTGCTTTTGCCAGCGCCAGATAAACCACTAAACAATACGGTCACCGGTTGCTGACCCAAACGCAAGGTGCGCTCGTCACGGCTGACACGACTTTTAGCAATGCTGCGAGTCGGGCAAGGTATGTTGTTCGGCGCAATAATCATTCCCGCACCAACAGTGATGTTGGTCAGGCGATCAATCACAATGAACGCACCCGTAGTGCGGTTGGCTTGATAGTCATCCAGCGCTAAAGGCGCATCAAGACTGATCTGCACGCGACCGATTTCATTCAGTTGCAAACTGCTCACTGTATTTTGCGCGAGCGTGTTGACGTCAACACGGTGCTCAATCGCTGAGATATTTCCTGGGATATAGCTGGTCGCGCGTTTGAAGTCATAGCGCTTGCCGGGCAGTAAAGGCTCTTCACCCATCCATACCAACATGGCTTCAAAATGATCGCTGCTGCGCACAGTGTCTTGCGCGCTGACGATTAAGTCACCACGGGAAATATCGATTTCATCTTCTAAGGTCAGAGTGATGGCTTGGCCGGCAATGGCTTGCTCTAGCTCACCATCAAAGGTCACGATGGATTTAATTTGACTGCTTTTACCGGATGGCAACACAGTAATTGCATCGCCTTTACGCAGTGAGCCAGACGCCAAGGTGCCGGCAAAACCACGGAAATTCAGGTTCGGACGATTGACATACTGCACCGGAAAACGCATCGCACGGTCATTTAGATCACCGCTGACATCGACGCTTTCCAGAATCTCCATCAAGGTTTGTCCAGCGTACCAATGGGTGTGTTCGCTGCGATTCACCACGTTGTCGCCTTTCAGCGCCGACATGGGGACAAAATACAGTGATGAGGTATCTAGATTGATTTGTTTAGCGAAGGCTAAATAGTCGTCCTTAATCTCGTTATAGACCTTTTCGTCATAGTCTTTGAGGTCCATCTTGTTGATGGCCACCACTAAATGACGGATGCCTAACAACGAAGCAATATAGCTGTGGCGGCGGGTTTGGTCTTCGACACCGTGACGGGCATCGACCAAGATAATCGCTAGATCACAGGTTGAGGCACCAGTGGCCATATTGCGAGTGTATTGCTCATGGCCTGGAGTGTCGGCAATGATAAATTTGCGCTTAGTGGTGCTGAAATAACGGTACGCCACATCAATGGTAATGCCTTGCTCGCGCTCAGCTTGCAAGCCGTCGACCAGTAACGCCAGATCAATATCGTCACCGGTGGTGCCAACTTTTTTCGAGTCGCGGGTGATGGTTTCTAAATGGTCTTCGTAGATCATTTTTGAGTCGTGCAGCAGACGACCAATTAAGGTGCTCTTGCCGTCGTCGACGTTACCGCAAGTTAAGAAACGTAGCAGTTCTTTGCGTTCGTGCTGGGCCAGATAGGCAAGGATATCCTGGCTGATTAGTTCAGATTGATGACTCATGATGCGGATTCCTTAAAAGTAGCCTTGACGTTTCTTTTCTTCCATTGAGCCTGCACCATCGTGATCGATGACGCGGCCTTGGCGTTCTGAAGTGCGGGTGAGCAACATCTCTTGGATGATCTCTGGCAGCGTGGTCGCTGTGGATTCCACTGCACCGGTGAGCGGGTAGCAACCGAGCGTGCGGAAACGCACCATCTTCTTCTGGATGCGCGACTTTTCTTCATCGCTGAGATGCTCAAGAATGCGCTCATCGTCAATCATAATCAGCGTGCCATCGCGCTCAATCACATCACGTTCAGCTGCCAAGTACAGCGGCACAATCGGAATGCCTTCGAGATAGATGTACTGCCAAATATCCAGCTCAGTCCAGTTCGACAGCGGGAACACGCGGATGGATTCGCCTTTGTTCACTTTGCCGTTGTAGATATTCCACAGTTCTGGACGTTGATTTTTTGGATCCCAGCGGTGTTTGCTATCGCGGAAAGAATACACACGCTCTTTAGCACGAGATTTCTCTTCATCACGACGGGCACCACCGAATGCAGCATCAAAACCATACTTATCGAGGGCTTGCTTTAGACCTTCGGTTTTCATGATGTCAGTGTGTTTAGCGCTACCGTGGGTGAACGGATTGATGTTTTGCGCGATGCCGTCGGGATTGGTATGGGTGATCAGGTTCAGTTCAAGGTCAGCCACCATTTTGTCACGGAAGCTGTACATTTCTTGGAACTTCCAACGGGTATCGACATGCATCACCGGAAACGGCAGTTTGCCCGGATAAAAGGCCTTGCGCGCCAAGTGCAGCATCACTGCAGAGTCTTTACCGATGGAGTAGAGCATGACGGGATTGTCGAACTCAGCGGCCACTTCACGAATGATGTGGATGCTTTCGGCTTCGAGTTGTTTTAGGTGGGTTAGCTTATCGGCCATGCTGTGCTCACTTTGCTAGATATTGCGCCTGATTTGGCTTTGAGTGTTCTAAATGGGTGTGAAATAAGATGAGGAGCACTTTAGCATGGCATGTTGGTTCTAATGAAATGGTTATTAAGAACTAAAAAGCATAGATATATATGGGGAGTGATGGGGCGGGGTGTTTTAGTGTGCCGAACTATTTTGGGAGCGCGGGCGACTTTCAATCGGCCATCTGGGAGCGCGGGCGATTTCCATGCAGCCAAGTCTCTAGGCCCAGGTCGGCATCTCTCCACTGGGAGCGCGGGCGGCTCGCCCGCAAGAATATGATGAGTGATACGATTTGCGCAGCATGAGGCTGAGAGTTATATGTTCACAGTCACGAGTCGTGATTGCAAAAGTGCGAGCCAGCGGCCCGCGCTCCCGTGCGCGGCAAGTGCATTTAGGTTCGGGCACACGCGACTGAGGTTGATCTGGGAGCGCGGGCCGCTGGCCCGCAGTCGCGTTCAAATCACACCGGATTGTCACATTCCACATAATGATGCTCAATGCCAAAACGCTTCACTAACCACTCACCTAGCGCCTGCACGCCGTAACGTTCGGTGGCGTGGTGGCCGGCAGCGAAGAAACTGATGCCGTTTTCTTGCGCTTCATGGAAAGTACGCTCCGACACTTCACCAGTCAGATACGCATCAACACCGGCCGCAATGGCTTGCTCAATATAGCCCTGCGCACCACCAGTGCACCAAGCGACACTTTGAATTGGCTTGTGCTGATCGAAAACCAATGGCGCTCGACTCAAAACAGATTCAATACGAGCAGCAAAGTCTTTAGCAGACAATGGCGTATCCAGAGTGCCAATCAAACCAACACTGCGTGGATTGCCTGGCTCAAGGGGACCTGTAACGGTCAAGCCTAAACGCTGCGCCAATTGCACGTTATTACCCACCTCAGGGTGTACATCCAACGGTAAATGATAGGCCAGCAGATTAATATCATGGGTCAATAACGCCTTAATACTTGGCTAGCCGTCACGCCGCTGACAATACGCTTAATCTGCGCTTTACCTTCCACCTGTAAGCCGTTCGGACAGTAATCGCTGATGGCATTGACGTTTAAAAACTGCTCTATTTCTTGCAGCAAAAGATTGCGTTCAACAAACATAATTGTTCCTTAATGTGAATGGGCGATGCTTTAATCACCAACTGCACTCTATAATGCCTCTTGTTATCATTAATGGCGATTTTGTCATGTTTTTTAGTTAGATTTCAGTCGCTCAGTAACTGTTTAATAGTTTGTTTATTTGCGTGATTATTAACTTGGGAATCAGGTATGCCCCGCGTATTTAAAAGTTATGGCTGGCCTCTAGTGGTTGGTTTATTAGTGGCAATGTTGCTCATTCAACGCTTCCCGCATTGGGTGGGTTTGCCCAGTGCCAATGTCAATTTATTGCAGGCCCCTTTTACTCAACAGTCACGTAGTGGTCCCTCCTCTTATGCGCGAGCAGTCAATCAAGCTTCTCCAGCGGTAGCCAACCTGTATACCGCCAAGGTGGTGAGCAAACCGATTCAACCGCTGTACAGCGATCCTGCTTTCCGTCGTTTTTTTGGCGATAACTTGCCACAACAAAAACGTATGGAGTCGAGCTTGGGTTCTGCAGTACTGATGAGTAAGGAAGGCTACTTGCTGACCAATAATCATGTTACCGCTGGCGCTGATCAAATCATTGTGGCACTCAAAGATGGTCGTGAAACCATGGCGCGGGTTATCGGCAGCGATCCAGAAACCGACTTGGCCGTTTTGAAAATTGACTTGCCTGATTTGCCTGCGATTACTTTAGGTCGTTCAGACAATATGCAAATCGGCGATGTAGTACTGGCCATTGGTAATCCATTCGGCGTAGGACAAACCGTAACCATGGGGATTATCAGTGCGACTGGCCGCAATCAGTTGGGCCTCAATACCTATGAAGACTTTATCCAAACCGATGCGGCGATTAATCCTGGTAACTCAGGTGGTGCCTTGGTTGATTCGCAGGGTAATTTACTCGGTATTAATACCGCTATTTTTTCACGCTCAGGTGGCTCGCAAGGTATTGGTTTTGCCATTCCGATCAAGTTGGCGATGGATGTCATGCGTTCGATTGTTGAAGAAGGGCACGTGGTGCGTGGTTGGTTAGGGCTTGAGGTACAGGCTTTAACACCAGAGCTGGCTGAATCTTTTGGCTTGCTTGATAGCCCAGGCATCTTGGTCGCGGGTGTGTATCGTGATGGTCCGGCGGCGAAAGCTGGCTTGCAGCCTGGCGATGTTATTTTGCAAATTGCTCAAGAGAGCGCACAGGATGGCCGTAGCTCAATGAATCAAGTGGCGCGCATGCCGCCGGGTGAGAAAATAGAGTTGAAAATTTTACGCAATGGCGAGCCGAAGACTTTGCATGCAGTGGTAGGCGTACGACCGCCAACCAGTTAATACAGAATGATATGAACGGACGATACCCGCGATGCTGCCGGGCAAGCAAAACACCGTAGATACTCTGTTTAAGCGCAAGCTTTTTTATGCTCTTCGCTAAATAATTTTGAAGAATCAAAGGGTGTGTTTGTTTGCAGGCACGCCCAGATTCCAGTCAGCATTTTGCGCATCACTGCGCACAAAGCTTGCATCTTTTTCTTGCCGCGCTGGATCAGAGACTGATAAAAGGCTTTTGCATTTGGATCGTGAATTGCAGCAGATAGCGCGGGCATGTAGAGCGCTGTGCGCAAATAAGCATTGCCCGCTTTACTCAAGCGTCCAGGTTTATTGATGCTCGTTCCAGATTGACTTAAACGCACATCAAGGCCAGCAAAACGACTGACTTGTGATGATTTTAAATGACCTGGAAGCAGCTCTAACTCGCAAATAATCATAATCGCACTGTTGATCCCAATACCTGTGGCAGCGGTTAGATTGTTCAGCTTTTGAGAAAGTTCTTCATCGTTATGGATGATTTCTAAAGCTAAATTACGCAAACGCTCGATACGAAAATCCAAATACTCGATGCCTTCAAGCTCGTCGTCGATTAACGGTTTGTAGGTTGTGTTTTTTGCTTCGAGGGCATGTAAATTATTTTTAGCCTCAGTGCGACGACCGACTAACCTATTGATTTGACGGCCAGTATCGCGCAGAGATAGATATTTTGGATCTGGAGCTGTCCATAAGCGTGGCGTCATACGCTGTGCATATTCG
>SMES01000108.1_pt1 | contig 12422 bp, 10 predicted proteins | sample 2456241 | NCBI WGS metagenome assembly SMES01 (sample SAMN10132598, study PRJNA489261) | soil metagenome | isolation source: day1 antibiotic-silty clay loam soil | place: USA | reverse complement strand
ATTATATAAATACACTTCTAATAGGTCACTTGAATTACTTGGGCTCTTAATCAAAAAATTATGGCTAAAGGGATTGGGGTGTACGGAAAAGTTGGATTCTGCATCTATTTCTAACCAATCCGAAAAAGACTGCATGGGCCAAGGAATTTCTTTACTGCCCATAGAATAAACAGAAGACCCGCCCACATCATATTGTACAAAAGCAGCGAACAAACCATTTGAAGCTGTATTTTGACCAGATAAAGCTATGGAAAGTGCCATAAATGGATGTACATCTTCATACTGAACCTCCCAATAACAATCTATACCCAAACAACTAGTTCCGGGTACAAAAGCAGGAATCACATTTCCATTATGATCAATTTTGAGGCCAATGTAGGCCATTTCTATATGCTCACTATCTGCACTATATGCCAAGGTGGGTTTGGTATTCGAATAATCTAAACCTGTGATATTCACATTAGAGATGTCTGCCAACCCTCCCATACTTCCATCATTCAATACATAGTGGTTCAAATTAACCACATTAGTATGGTTCTTTACTCCAGCAAAGATTTGTTGAACTATTTCATTAACGTGAGCTTTCTCCACTACATAGGACCAGTCATCGTAGATATAATGATCAGGAGCATCAATTCTTGGTTTGTTAAACCTCCAATTTACTTCTTGTTGCTGATCTTCTAAATGAGGTATAAATACATTTAGAGGTAGTGGAGCAGTTAATATATCTAAATAAGACAAAGAAGATACAATTAAATGATCACTTTCAGGATTAGTATATACAAAATGAGTATTAATTTCACTCAACTGGTCTGAGTAAATTAAAGCTACATCGGGTTGAAAAGCTTCAGGCATATTATAAATGCCATTATCTAAAACAATAGTATTCCCTAAAGTATTGGAACTAGCTTCACCAGCTTTTGCAAAAATCTTTCCATATTCTTCCCAAACAATAACAAAATTATTTAAATCTACTACATCCAAATGAATCCAACCTAAAGGAACTGGAGCGGTATTGGCCGTAATATCGATAGGGAAACCTGGCATCTGTACTAAATTATTATTTTCGTAATGATATAAATCCAAATAAAATCCTTCTTGTGAATCCCAATAATAAGTAGAGATTACAAAAGTGCTGTCATTTCGAGATAAGAACTTTGCTTCGATACTTGACGCGTCATCCACAGGAAAACCCACAGGATTGATCATTTGAAAAAAAGGAGAAGTTTGCCTAATAGCGATACCTGCAGGATAATTTGAACCTGATTGAGTTCGAAAATGATCCCAAGTAAAGACATATAAAGGGCTCATATTCCCAGCACCAACATGCATATTATTATGTGAATAGGCAGAAGTGTTATCTGCTCTAAAAGGAATATCATTGGCAGGATAATCAATATCGAAAATTTGAGATTTAGCAAAAATATCAAGTTGAGCAGAAGCTGAGTGGGCAATAAATGTCATTGCTAGTAAAAAATAGAATAATTTTTCCATAATTTTAATATTTAAATGGATAAAACATCATCACATTAAACATACTAACTATAAATGATAATTCATAATCTAAATTTGTAGAGAACCTCACCTCATAAGTACAAATCATTACTTATTCAGCTTTGAAGCACCATAAAATATTTTTCCAGAGAGCTATACATAACAAATTAGAACAATGGAACGCTATCTATCAAGTCATGATTCATTTTTAAATTGGTGATTCCCTCTTTTCTTTTTAAATTCCATCGATAAACCCTAACCCTTTCAGTTTCAATGAACGAGGATATCATTTTAATATTAGACTTAATAGGCAGTTTTGCATTTGCTTGTTCAGGCGCTTTAATGGCCATCAATAAAAAAATGGATCCCGTTGGCGTGATTATCATTGCATTCGTCACTGCCATTGGTGGTGGAACTTTACGTGATGTCATGATTGGAAATTTCCCGGTCAATTGGATTCAAAACAGCACTTTAATCACTGTTATCTTTGCGGCCAGTGTTTTTAGTATGTTGGCTAAAAATTTCTTAGAGAGACTACCCACTACTTTACTCATATTTGATGCTATTGGCTTAGGTATTTTCACGATTTATGGTATAGAGTATGGATTAAGTGTCCATTTAGGTATAGGAGTTTGTATTGCTTTAGGTACGATAACCGCTTGTTTTGGTGGCGTGATTAGAGACACACTTTTAAATAATGTGCCGCTCATATTTCATAAAGAGATTTATGCGACAACCTGTGTATTAGGTGGTTTGCTTTACTTTCTACTCAGAAAAACTGGCTTAGACTTAGATTTTGTGAGGTATGCCTGTATATTATTCATTATATTACTCCGTATCATTGTGGTTTATAAACATTGGTCTATTCCTAAATTTTATATTAGAAACAAAAAATAATCTTGTTTTAATTAGCTGTAACTTTGAAATGGATTGAGAAGTAGATAAATGAAATCAACAAGTAAAACTCAGAGTAATAAAGCGCATGCATTAGCCCCTATTCTTGTAAAGGGTGCGCGCGAGCACAATTTAAAAAATATTGATGTTGCTTTTCCAAGAAACAAACTTATAGTAGTAACAGGCGTATCAGGTTCAGGGAAATCCTCTCTAACTATGGATACCCTTTTTGCGGAAGGACAAAGGAAATATGCAGAAAGCCTCAGTGCTTATGCACGTCAATTTTTGGTTAGAAAAGACAAACCCGATGTAGATAGTATTGAAGGATTAAGTCCAGCTATAGCCATTGAGCAAAAAGTCAGTACTCGAAACCCTCGATCAACAGTGGGCACGATGACGGAAACTCAAGATTATGTACGATTATTGTTTGCGAGAATTGGAAAAACCATTTCTCCTATTTCTGGAGAGGAAGTAAAGAAAGATAGCACTACTGATGTTGTTAATTATATTCAATCTTTAGATTCAGGCGCAAGAGTATTTATTATTATTCCATTAATTTTTGAAGAGGACAGAGGTCTGGAAAGAGAACTCAATCTTTTAGTTCAAAAAGGATTTGTGCGCTTATTAAAAATTAAAGAGGATATTAATGAACTGATCAGAATTGAGGATTTATTAGAAAAACAGTTACCTAAGAAATTAGACGATCATTATTTATTGATTGACAGAATCATTACGCCTTCAGCTGACGATTGGGATGAGGAAATGAGTCAAAGATTAGCCGATAGTGCTGATTTAGCGTATTATGAAGGTCGAAATCAACTGCATCTATGGATTGAGACAAACTCAGAAAAAAATTATTTCAAAACGTTTAATCATGCTTTTGAGCGAGACGGAATATTATTTGAGGAACCGACGCCACATTTATTTTCCTTCAATAATCCTTTAGGCGCTTGTCCTGAGTGCGAAGGTTTTGGAAAGATATTAGGCATCAATCCCAACTTAGTCATTCCTAATCCTGGATTAAGTGTTTATGAGGAAGGTGTAGTGTGTTGGCGTGGTGAAAGAATGGGTAAATGGAGAAAAGCTTTCATTTTAGAAGAGGGCAAAAAAGGATTTCCTGTCCACAAACCTATTTTAGATTTATCGAAAGAAGAGCGTGCGATTTTACAAAGCTGGATTGATGATTTCTTCAAAATGGTAGAAGAGAATCTTTATAAAGTTCAATACAGAGTGATGCAAGCACGTTATCGTGGTAAAAAAGATTGTCCTACTTGTCAAGGAAGTCGATTAAAACAAGAAGCTTTATATGTGAAAGTAGCGGATACTGACATCAACGAATTATCAGATATGCCGATTGAGCGATTAAATCATTGGTTTAATTCATTGACACTTTCCGAACACGATCAGCAAATTGCTCAGAGAATCTTAATGGAAATAGAGCAAAGGTTGAAAACACTTTTAAATGTAGGCTTAGGTTATTTACACTTAAATCGACATGCTAATACACTTTCAGGGGGAGAAAGTCAACGCATTCAACTCACTAAATTTCTAGGAAATACTTTAACGGACTCACTTTATATTTTAGATGAACCAAGTATTGGTTTACATCCTAGAGATACTGCTCAACTCATTACGGTTTTAAAAGAATTAAGAGATCATCAAAACACGGTAATCGTTGTGGAACATGAAGATTTGATGATGGAGGAAGCGGATTACATCATTGATATGGGCCCATTAGCCGCACATTTAGGTGGAGAAGTTATTGCTAGCGGAACGGTCGAAGAGTTAAAAAGCAACCATAATAGCTTAACGGGAAAATATCTTTCTGGGAAAATGGCTGTAGGAGCTGATTTACCTAAAAATAAAATTCAAGCGAAGGACTTTATAATTCTTAAGGGTTGTCGTGGACATAATTTGAAGGATATTGATATCAAAATTCCTTTAAATATGCTAACGGTGGTTACAGGTGTTTCCGGATCTGGGAAAACGACTTTAATTAAAGGTACTTTATATCCTGCTTTGCAGAAACATTTGGGCGAATCACCGAGTGAGGAAGCGAATTTTCATAATAGTTTAGAGGGTGACTTAAAAAAGATTGACCAAGTAGAGATGGTCAATCAAAATCCCATTGGGAAAAGTAGTCGGAGTAATCCTGTGACGTATATCAAAGCTTATGATAATATTCGTCAACTCTTTGCTGATCAACCTTTATCGAAAATGCAAGGTTTTATGCCTAAGCATTTTTCATTTAATGTGCCGGGCGGAAGGTGTGAAACTTGTAAAGGAGAAGGTGAAGTTATTGTAGAAATGCAGTTTTTAGCAGACGTACATTTAGTTTGTGAGGATTGTAAAGGGAGAAGATTTAAGGATGAAGTATTAGAAGTTCGTTATCAAGAAAAGAACATTTTCGATGTTTTAGAAATGGGTGTGGACGAAGCTATTGCATTCTTTAAAGACCATAATAACATCCAAAGTCAACTACAATATTTAAGTGACGTAGGTTTAGGTTATATCAAATTAGGACAATCTTCAAATACCCTGAGTGGTGGTGAATCTCAAAGAGTCAAGCTGGCGTCTTTTCTAAGTAAGAAGAATCAAAGAGAGCGTTTTTTATTCATTTTTGACGAACCTACAACGGGATTACATTTTCATGATATCACTAAGCTTCTAACGTCATTTAGAGCTTTGATTGATCAAGGTCATTCTATCATCGTTATTGAACACAATACTTCTGTCATTCAACATGCAGATTGGGTGATTGACATTGGTCCAGAAGGTGGTGAAAAAGGAGGCAGCTTACTTTATGAAGGTCCTTTGGAAGGGTTAAAGAAGGTGAAGGAGAGTTATACGGCGAAGTATGTTTAAGGAAGGTATGGGAAAGGGTTCGTGCGTCAACGTTTGAAATATTAATGATTGCAGAGATGCCGGATGAAACTCCGGCATGACGTTAAATATTCATTTTCACTCCATGTGTTAATCAGTGATTTACTTTAAATCAGTCTCATTTTCTTGACCTTCTTGAAGTGATTTGTTTTGCTTAGATGATTTATATCTATTGGTAATAATCGTTATTACAATCGACCCAACAAAAGCATCTATGTAAGTTCTGTATTCTTTCTCCATAAAAGCCTCGTTAGGATAATAATGATTGGATATCATTCTAATAATTACTAAAGCAATAAAAGTAACAATGATATTTATAATATTCTTTTTCATAGTTTTTAATTTATAAGAACCTCTACTATAATAAAAATATGCATATTATAACAATAAAAAGTTTTTCAATATAAATAGTAGCAATACAATAGAACTAGTTTTGCTACTATAAATAATATCTATTTTCTATAAGTATTTAATCTTTTAAAATTCCTTTTAGCTTTAGTGCTTCAAGGAAAGACCATTCCGCTGCTGCTCGTTTTCCTGCGGCTATTCTACATTCAGGATTAGGATATTTATCAACTAACCATGCTCTTGTCCATCCAAAGAGATATCCTGCCGCATCAACTTTTGCTACTGCTACTGCAATATTTCTAGCAATATTTTTTTGACAATATCTGAATAAGAGTTATCATCATTAGATACTATAAAAGAATTTGTATTACTTGAAATATAATCAGAACTTTTCCAAAAACTATTTGAATGCAATAAAACATGTAAATAACCAGAAATCAACTCTGTATTTATGTTAGATTCCTTATCCATTTGTAAAATTAAATCTACCAGTTCATTCTCTTCATATAATGCATCTTCTATTATAGTTTGAGCTTGATTAAAGTAATAAAAATCCACTTGATTTAACTCGTCTTCAAGTGTTTGTGAAATATAACTCCATAAATTACCATTATCAAGAGAAAAAAAATTGTAATAAAGAATTGTGAAATTCTCCCACACCTTCAAAATCAGGTAGAGAAGTTTGAGTCATTAAGTTATTCTCTTCATTGGATAACACTTGTGGATCTTTTTTACATGAAGAAAAAACATCAGTGGAATACTTAATAATAAGACGATTTTTTTCATAATTTATTTTTTAAAATAAAAACACATTTTCACTTATTCATTTTGAGCTCTTTATGAATATTAACAGTAAACCTATATAAGTTTATATTCTAAAACAAAGCATTGTATATATATATATATATATATATATATATATATATACAATGCTTAAAACACAGATAATCAACAATTTAAAGAATAATACAAAATTGGATAACTTATATTTATACGATAAATAGTTACATATTGCTACAATGCCAGGAGTAACATGGATCATTATTATCCTAATAAATCATGAAAATAATTGGTGAAACTTACAATTCATCAAGAATAATATCTTAGGAGATGTTTATGGAAAACTAAAAACAATACATGCCGACAGGGTGATTGATAACTCAATGACACATGAAGAAAGTCCAAAAGTGATCAATAGTAATAAGATCAATAATTTATTCATATTCAATAAATCAGTTCAAGAAAATTTAAAAACCCACCAATCACTTAATCCACTTTCTCAAAATCCAAATCCTGAAAATCATAACTAAAATCTGTCAATGGTGAAATCGGTTTCATCGTCATTCCGACCACTTTTTCATTTTCAACTTCTAAATAAACAAAGGCATCGGCATGTAAATATCGATTATCCCATTTCACAGCATAAATATTGTCTTTATAATGATATAAATCCCCTTGAAGTTGCGAAGAGCGTTTAGAAACAAATCTATACTGTTGTTTTACTTTAGAAATCTCTACATCTCCAAACCATAAATCTCTATATTTACCCATAATTTCATTTTTATATGGAAAATCTCTTCTTTTATTTTGATCAACAGTTGTCCATACTTCTGCGGTAACCTCATCGGCAGCGGCAGTCCTTTTTCCTATTAAATCCTCATAATAAGTCACCCATTCATTTTTAGGCAATCCTAAATAATGATCCTTAATCGTATTCGACACCGCCATGAAAGCTGCACCTTGCTGCTGATTAGTTAAAACTATGATTCCCAAATCTAACTGAGGATACATAATGACTTGCGTCACAATACCTTCTAAACCACCTGTATGCGAAACCTCTAATTTCCCCGCCACATCTTGTAATACAAAACCTAAACCATAAGCTCTAAATAGTGTATTGTAAGGCGCCACCGTTCTGATTGGCATTAAAGTCTGAGGCTTTGACAATTCCTGCATTTGCGTTTTAGATACCAACTGCTCTCCATCTGGCAAATGCCCAAGATTCAGTTGAAACTGCACCCACTTTGATAAGTCTTCCACATTAGAATACAATCCTGCAGCCGCATCGAAAATAGGGTTTGTATATCGATCAATAATACTCAACGCTCCGTCAATAGGAACATGAGGAACAATAGCATTAGAAGTGTCTTTTAAGCGATTCCAATTAGCTGCAGTTCTGGTCATTTCTAATGGCGTCAAAAAATGATCTTGTATATAATCCTGCCATGATTGACCACTCACTCGCTCAATGACTACTCCTGCAATGATATACAGTAAGTTATCGTAATCATATTTAGTTCTAAATCTAGATACTGGTTTCAGATATTGAATATTATCGATGACATCTTGTGGCGTAAAATCATGTCCATCAGGCCAAACCATTAAATCACCTGCGCCCAATCCTAAGCCACTTCTATGCACCAATAAATCTCTAATCGTAAATTCTTCTGTAACATATTCATTATACATCTTGAACTCTGGAATATATTTTTTGACTGCGTCATCCCAGTCCAGCTTTCCTTGATCGACTAATAAAGCTAAAGCCGTGGCAGTGAAAGCCTTAGAATTTGAAGCGATCCCAAAATTAGTTTGTGCATCAACGGGTGCTCCTGTCGAAATATCGGCTACACCATAACCTTTGGCTAATATTATTTCATTTTTATGGATGATGCCCACCGCCATCCCAGGCACATTAAAAGTTTTCATAGCGTGCTCCACAACTTCATCCACTTTTTGAGGCTCAATGGAAGTTGCAAAACTGCTTGAAATGCTAAAAACTGCAATTAAGCTAAGGGTAAAACATGCTTTTTGAAAGATTCTATCAAATAGATACATGAAATAATGAATTTATGTGAATAAGTACCTCTAAGATAATAAAAGGAATAATAACAATACAGGATAATGTTCAAAGAGATGGAGCGACAAGATGGAGTAGTTGCGGCTGATTTTATGACTTCTCATGTCCTCACTTTATTGACTGACAGTAAATTGAAGATTTAAGATGTCAAAAAACAACACAGCATAATTTTAGACTTTCGGTAGTAATTGTTCTTCTATAGCTTTCCAAACAATTTTATGGTCGAAATTTTCTACAACCCATCTCCGACCTTCCTGACCCAAATCATGTCTTAAAGACTCATTTTTCATTAAAACCGTTAATTGATGTGCAATATCTTTAGGTTTTATTTTTGTAAACAATCCAGTTTTGTCCGCTATAATAGCATCAATACAACCCGTTGATTTTGTAGTAATTATAGGCAACTCCATAGCACTTGCTTCTAAAACAACGGTAGGAAAACCTTCTCTATAAGAGGGCAGAATAAATATATCCATCAACTTATACAAAGGTGCGATTCGATCCACATGTCCCGTAAAAACAATAGCTTTATCGTTAATGATTTGTTCTTTTACTTTCGCATTAATGCTATCTCTATCTTCTATAGGCCCGACAATCATTAATTTCCATTCTTTCCAATCGTGACTGATCATATTCCATGCTTCCACTAACTCTTCAATACCTTTATCTTGCACTACTCTTCCTACAAATCCTATGATTTTCTCATGTTCCAGAATTTGATATTGAGTTTTTAGTGTTTCGATTTCGTTTTTAGAATAGGAAGTTGCGTTAAATTTTACTTGTGTATCAATCCCGTTACAAGTCCCAGAAGCTAAAAGCACATGTTTACTTGGCGGGCTCAAATGCAATTTTTCAGACACTTTTAAAACAGAAGGACTTACACATACTACTTTTACAGCTAAATTTCCTGTGTATTTTTCAATGCGATACAGCATTCTTTTCATCCTTCCCTTCGCGGTTTCATATAGTAATCCATGACGAAAATAAATCCTTTCTTTTACTCCTGCCATTTTCGCAGCTGTCATAGCTATCAATCCTCCTTTAGGTGTATGTCCTATAACGACATCAATTTTATGTTGCTTTATATATTTAAACAACATCGCAATGGCTCTTAAATCTTTAAAGGGGCTGATAGAACGTGTAATCGGCAAATCTAATGCGGTAGCTTTTTTTTCATCACAAAACTTATAAAGTTCCTTATCAGGTGGGCAAGCAATGTAAAACTCGTAGCCCAAGTCCTTGAAATGCAGCAGCTGATTGCCAAAGTAATAAGGCAAAGTAAAGGAACTATTGACTACATGTAATACGCGCTTACCCATTACTTTTTAATTCTTGTAATAACGATTCTTTATAAGATAATTGATCTTCGAATGTTTTTACTGCATTTTTTTGAAATTCCTCCCAAACCGATTGTTGTAAAGCTACATTTTTAATCTGTTCAATGGAATCAGCTAAGTGATTTTTATTGATCAACACGCCAGAAACACCGTCCACTACATAATTCTTAATTTCACCCACAGGAGTGACTAAAGGGATTAATCCCGACATCATGGCTTCTGTCACGCTCATTGCCATCCCTTCCACATCACTGGTTTGTAAATAAAAATGATATTCTTGAAAAACGTCCATTCTATTTAAAGGGTTGATGATTCCTTTATAAAACACCACCTCCTCTAAGCCTAAAAGCTTGACTTCTTTATAAAGTGTTTCTCGCCAAAATTTTTCTCCTGGACCATAAATGGAAAATGAAATATCTAGACCTTTTTCTCTCAAATCATGAATGACTTGCAAGGCTAAAGGTAAGTTTTTAATTACTGCTAATCGCCCTAAGAAAATTGCTTTAAAGGATTGATTTTCAGGATAATCAGGTTGATTTTCTAATGCTTTAGCAGTTAAAAATGATATTGTTTTGATTTCTCGAGTCGTAAATCTCTTTATAAACTGTTGCACTGCCTCACTATCCACCAAAACTCGGTTCGCGTATTTCAATGCTTTTAGTGATGCCCAACGATCCAAAAAATGTGCCCATTGTGCACTATGAAAGAATGGAAAATACTTACATTCTTGTGAAGTCTTTTCTCTTTTTTTGATAAAGCCATAAGCCATTGCATGTGCTTTCCAAAGCGAGCTGATCAAAAAATCAGGAGCAAAAGCATTTAATTCAGCATGAACTTGTTTTTGAACTTTTCTCCATTTGAACATTGAAAAAGGAATAGCAATTAATCGTCTTTTTACTCCTTCATCCAAATGTTCGATTAAAGAAGTATTGATAGCGCCTAAACAAATGACTTTTAAATCAAAATGTTGATGTAAAGTCTCCAATGCAGAAATCAATGCCAGCTCTACACCACCAATCTCTAATTCGTGAAGAATATAGACTAATCTTTTTTTGGATTGAATACTTGTTTCCATGCTTTTAAAACAGATTGAGAATGAAATCTTTGAGATGCTTTCCAGGCATTTTCACTTTCTATGATTAAACTTTCTTTTTCTAAACTGACGACTAATTGTTGAACAAATGCATGGCTATCATTTTCCGGAATTAGCCATCCTGACTCAGAGGTAATCACATCACGTGGGCCTGTAACACAATCATATGCTAAGATAGGTATTCCAAAAGACTGTGCTTCTATTAACACCATCGGCAAACCTTCAAATCGAGAGGTCATCACTAATAATTTAGCCTTTTGATACCAAGATTCAATCTCGTTTGTGTTTTGGACTATACGTACAAATGTTGATAAATCATTCGTTTTAATTTGTTGCTCCAATGCGGATAAATCTTCGCCGCTTCCTATGATTCTTAATGGAAATAATGCTGCTAAATCAGGTCTTTCCGTAACAAACAACTTCCAAATATCCAGCAACCTGTCCCAGCCTTTTTGGTAAGTCAGTCTTCCCACAGCAATAATTACAGATCGAGTATTATCATGAATTAAATAAGGATTTTCTTGAGTTGGAAATGGAGTGACGTTATATACTGTATGTAATTTTGCTTTGACTTCTAATTGCTGTTGCCACATTGACTTATCTTGATCTGTCAATACTATAATATCATCTGCTTTTGCAGCCACTACCTTCCTATATCGATCTCTTATAGACAGCCCTAAATTCACGGTAAAGTTAAAGTGTTCCCATGCGATCCATTGGATTTTATGAGGTGAATAAAGTTTGAATTTAAACAACCAATCGACAAATACACTATTGATTATTTCAACAGCAACTATTGCTTCGACTTGCTCTTGTTTAAGTATTTGTCGAAATTGCCATAAAAACCGCGGCATTGATAAACGAAAATGCCATCCTGCTCGATAGTTCAGTCCTATTAATTTCACATTTTCATGTAATGGATAAGCTGGAAACGACGGACCCTTAATAGACAAAATCAATACCTGACATGTTTCTTCTTCTGCTAATAAATTAGCAGCATTGATACATGCCCTCTCCGAGCCGCCACGTGCACTGATGGTATCTACTAAAAACAATACGGTCATGAAAATAGTTATTGAAAAGTAGGATTATTTTATTAACCTCTGATATCTCAGGATATAATCAAAGCTACAAACTTGGCAAGACAAAACATCTAATTAAAACAAAGAAATAAAACACTCCTTTTTTAGCAAATTAATATCATAAAGAGCGGTTCGAAAACATGAAAACCCCTAACATAAGGGATAATTACATATTAGTTAATCTGCAAGTAGCTTACCACTAAACGGCTGTTTTAATCTAATTTTCAATATCACATTATTTGATTATGCTTTTTATTTAAAATTATAATTGAATAAGCCTCCAAATGATTACATTTTTACCCGAATAAATATGCTAGAGATATTCGACATCTTCAGATACCGTCCCAAAAAGTGTGTCTGTAAATAAAAACAATCATCTCAATGTTATAAATTAGAAGTTCTGAAAAACTTTAAAAAACAAAAGAGATGATTGA
>SMES01000092.1_pt1 | contig 13169 bp, 5 predicted proteins | sample 2456241 | NCBI WGS metagenome assembly SMES01 (sample SAMN10132598, study PRJNA489261) | soil metagenome | isolation source: day1 antibiotic-silty clay loam soil | place: USA | reverse complement strand
TTTCAGGAATCACACACTGATATTGTTGAAAGCCTTTGCGGCCATAAATACGATTCCAGTGCAAAATACGATCCAGCGGATAGAAAAAAGGTTCGTAATCACTGCGCGTGACTGTCAACTTCTTTGGGTGCTTGTGCCAATAAAGGTGATTAAAGGCACGCAAGGAATAGGTGTTAATCAGTGAAACAGGCGGTGTCAACGGAACGCTCAGCTTAGCTGCAGTTTTATGCTGTAAATCGCCGTATTGAGCGTGATCACCCATCATGAAAACCCCGCGGCCGGTTTGTTTACCAGCCGCTAAGCAATCAATCCAAGCCACGCTGTATTCATGTTGTGCGTCGAGAGTATTTGAGAGCTCGAAAAACTCATCTAAGTTATTAAAACGCACAGTCTTACAATCGATGTGTGCTGATTGGATCGGTATTAAGCGAATGGTTGCCCAAGTAATGATGCCGGTTAAGCCGAGGCCGCCAATGGTCGCGGAAAATAACTCTGGGTTCTCTTGTGCAGAGCAATTGAGCATCTGTTCTTGGCGTAGCAAACCAAACTGCTCAACGTGACAGCCAAAGGTGCCGCGCACATGGTGATTCTTGCCGTGCACATCATTGGCAATCGCGCCACCTAAAGTCACAAATTGAGTGCCCGGAGTGACCGCTAAAAACCAGCCATTGGGTATCGCAATGCGCAAGATATCAGCCAAGGTCACGCCTGCTTCTGCAGTGACCAGCCCTTGCTGCCAGTCCACTGTTATAAAACGGTTAAGAGTGTTCATTCCTAAGGCGTGATGACTTGCGGCTAAACAGCTGTCGCCATAGCTGCGACCGTTGCCAAAAGCTAAGGTGCTCGCATGTGATTGCTGTTGAGTCATTATTTGCTTGGCTGTTTCTGCGCGCCAAGTACAGGCGGTTATACTCTGTTTGACTGCAGGATAGCCGCCCCAAGAGGCTACTAATTGGCTCATATAGCAACCCAGAAAGTCAGTAAGAATAGAGCTCCAACAATTAGACTAGTGCGGTCATGGGATGCAAAAACTACCGGATCCTCATGCATAGCGCCACGGTGTGTAAGCATCCAGATACGGGTAATCCAAAATAGTAATAATGGGCAAGCCAGCCAAATGATATGCGCATATTGGTATAACTGAACCGTGCTTTGATCGTAGATATATAGGGCTAAAACCATCACTGATAAATAACCAGACGCAGCGCCGAGTGATGAAATCATTTCTAGATCTACAGGGTAGTAGCCTCGACCTCGGGTTTGTTCATGCTCACCTTTGTTGCGCGCTTCGAGTAATTCGGCATAGCGCTTGACCAACGCTAAGCTCAAAAAGATAAACATCGAGAAAGCTAAAATCCAGAAGGTTAGAGGCAGTGCTAGGGCTGCGGCACCGGCAATAATGCGCATGGTATAGAGCATTGCTAAAGCAATAACATCGACCGCCATATAACGCTTTAAGAACAACGAATAGGCTAGAGTTAATGCGTAGTAGCCTGCTAGCGCGCCAACAAATGGCCAAGGTAGAAAACAAATTGCCAGCACAAACGCACTAGCTAGGAGTAATGGAAAAGCAATTAAACCATCACGGATAGACAGCTTGCCTGAGGCAAATGGGCGGTTGCGCTTGCTAGCATGGTGGCGGTCATCAGCGAGGTCTAAGATGTCGTTGAGTAAATAGACGCTTGAAGCGCATAAACCAAATAAAAAGAAAGCAATCAAACCGATGAAAAAAGCATCAAGTTTGAACAGTTGATGTGCTGCTAGCAATGGCACAAAAATAAGCGCGTTTTTCAGCCATTGATGCAGGCGCATCGCTTTGAGCCAGGTTTTCCAATTTGATGGGTTGCTATGTATAACTTCAGCCACATTACCATGGGCTTTTGCGCGTTGCTCGACCTGACTCGATGCATTAACTACATGAGCTTGTTGAGCAACTTGCCACACACAGAGATCGTCCGTGGAGTTGCCCATGTAGTCAAAACCTTGCTCGCCGTAACGTTCGATTAAACAATCACGTTTGTTTTCTGCAGCAAGATTGAGTGTGCTATTGCTGGCTATGACATCATCGAATAAGCCTAAGTGTTCAGCAACTTGCTTGGCAAGGCTGGAGTGGCTGGCTGTGGCTAAAATGATCTCACGGCCCAGGGCTCTTTCTTGCTCGATAAATGCAATCACCTCTGGATCATAGGGCAGCACGCTCACATCAAAATCAACAGCCTGTGCTAATCCCTCTTTAAGAGTTGCTTTGCCATGAGAAAGCCATTGGAAAGGTTTCCACAACTGGAATGGCTGCTGACGGATAAAAGCTATACTCGTCTCAAGCAAGAGGTCGGAGCGCAATAAAGTTCCGTCAAGGTCTACAACAAGTGGGCGCTGGTTCAAAATGTGTTCCTTATTATAATTTTATAGCTATTGCGGCGCTCTTTAACCTAAATAATCTAGCAGATTTTTATGAAGATTCTCTGCGCTTTGCTGCCAGTTTAGCCAAGGCATTTCATTAGAAAGTGTATGTTGGTTTTGATCATAAAGCTTTAACCAAGTCAGCATAGCACTGGCAAACTCTTCTGCGTTATTTGCAGTAAAGTAATGTGCGTATTCTCCAGCCACTTCTCTAAATACGGCAATATCACGTGCGACAATAGGGATGTTTTTTTGAGCGGCTTCAATCAGTGGCAAGCCAAACCCCTCGCCATAAGATGCTGCTATTAAGCAGCTACTGGCTGCATAAACTTTTTCTAAAAACTCATCGCTGATCCCCTCAAGCCAGAACAGATGCCTATTAAGTTCAGGATGAGTACGTAGATATTCAACTGTCTCTGGAATATCCCGACGCATGTGATCCTCAAGAGCTTTCCAACCTTCATATCCAACGATCACCAAGTTGACATCAACGCCTTGCTTCCATAGTAGGTCAAAGGCTTGTATCGTTTGTAAATAGCCTTTACGTGGCTCAATAGTGCCTACCAGCACAAAGCTCGGTTTTTGCGTAAGCTGGGTTAAAACATCATCGGCATGCTCAGGTAATCCCTTGCTTGGCGATGAGTTCGCAACATCAGCGCCATGATGTGACCACTTGATTAGAAAGTTTGGATTTTTGCCCTTAACTGGCTGATCTTTAACCCAGTCTTCTAAGTCTTTGGCTACAGCTTTGGAAACACAAACAGCCCCGTCCATTGTGATGACGGTTTCTAACCAGCGCGCGTGTCCATCTTTAGCATTGGGTGGAAATACTTCTGGCATGCTGATGGGTAATAAGTCATGCACCATGAAGAATGTAGACACACCGGCAGCTCGATAGCGTTTAAATAAGCCTGAGGAGGCTGCCTGAATAAGCATCTCTCCGGAAATATCTAAACCGAGAATCACATCACCGTTACTTGGTTCTATGGCTGAGTCTTCTAAATCAGAGATAGTGTTTTGGAGGTTAGCAAGGTAGGTGTACGCATATCTATAGTGCCAAACATTACCTATATCACTGAGGTAGATGGGTGCAACGCTGTAACCCTTTGGAGGATTTTCAATAAAAGCTAAGAGTAGCGCGCGGGCAACCCTTTCTATGCCTGTTTTTAAATCATTCCGACATGTAGCGGATAGGTCGATCAATAAGCGTTTTTTATTTGTTTGCTTAGACGAGACGTTCGAGGCAGTCAGCGCTGCTGTATTGATTGAAGCGTCTGTAATAAGAGTATCTAACAGCCGCTGTGCGCTGGCTTGCCATGTTAACCAAGGCATATTCAAAGATTTTGGATGTTTATCTAAATCATATAGAGACATCCATTCAACTAGCGCTAGAGCAAGCTGCTCAGGAGCTTGGCTGTCGAAATAGAAGGCATGCTGTTGTGCAACTTCGCGAAAAACAGGTAGATCGCGGGCAATAATAGGTAGTTGTTGTTTGGCCGCTTCAATTAAAGGCAAACCAAATCCTTCGCAGTAAGATGCGGCAATTAGACATGCGCAGGCATCATAAAGTGCTGTTAGGTATTCATCACTGATGTCAGTAAACCAGTATAAACGCTGGTTTAGCTCAGGATGCTGATTTAGTTCTGTGGCGAACTCGTCTATCAACCAGCCTTCTTTGCCTACAATGACCAAGCGTGCGTTATGCCCTTGGGCCCAAAGTTGCTCGAAAGCTTTTAATGTTTGCCAATGGCCTTTTCTAGGCTCTACCGTACCAACCATTAAGAAACTTGGTTGAGTTTTAAGCTGCTCTATAATTTGCTCTCCATGGGCTGGAAGGCCTGTGCTAGGCGATGATGATTCAATATCAGCACCTAGGTGAAAGTGTTGGATATTTAGCTCAGACAAGCGCTCAGGCTTATGTTCTTGTAGCCAGTTCTGTAAGTCTTGACTGACAGCCTGAGAGATGCAAACGACAGTATCTGCTTGGCAAATAGCATGCAGCCACTGTGCATGACCATTGCTATCGTCCGAGCTGTAGAATTGCTCAAAGAATATCGGAATTAAGTCATAGACAACAAAGGCGGTATGGACACCAAGATTTTTGATGTGCTCGTAAAGACCTTGCTGCTCAGCTTTAATAACGTAGCCGCCAGCAAGGTCTAGCCCCAAGAAAATATCATCATTATGAAATTCGGCTGGCTCATCGGCTAGCCAGTGATCCGATATGTTGAGTAATTTCGAGCTATAGGAGCGTGCACTGTAGTACAGCCATCTGCCGTCCACTTCCGAGAGATAGATGGGCTCGATGCGTAAACCATGTGGTGGATTATTTAATAATTCTAAAGTGAGCGCCCTAACAACGCGCTGGATACCGGTTTTAAAGTCATCTCGTGCAACCACGGATACATCTAAAAATAATGTGCGCTGTGCTTGTTTATCAGGAAAGTTTTGCGCAATGGTATTTGCCAGTTGCATAAGTTCGGGGTCTGACAGCGTTTGAGTCAATGGAGCCAGATTCTTATAAAAATCTGAATCTAAAATGTTTTTATGTTGATAGAAGTCTTCGATGACCTCTGCATAACGCTGCGCACATACTTTGGGAGAGTGATCTTGCTCTATGCATTTCTGCGCATTACGACTTAAAGAGGCGCGCAATTCATGATCTTCGTACAGCGTTTCCAGTGCTTCCTTAAGCTGAGCAACATTAAACTGATCTGGCAGCTGAAGAGTGGCATTAGGATCAATTTCAGTCATTGAACCATTTTGATTGATAATGACAGGTAAGCCGTAAGCCATACAATCGAGTACGGTTCCCGAGGTTTCTCCACGTGAGAGGGTACGTAGTTGCACAGCGATACTTGTTGCAGAGAGATAGTGTTCATACATCTCTGTACTGGCAAAGCCGGTAATTTTTACTCGAGCTAAGCGGTGCTGATGAATGAAATCTTGAAGCTGCTTCTGATATGCGTTGTTACATCCATCTCCGACAAAAATTAAATGAGCATTTGTATCATTGGCCATAGCCGATTGCTGCCATGCTTGTAAGAGCTCAAGGTTACATTTGCTCGAACCTAAGAAGCCAAAGCTAGCGACAATGAAGGTGTTTTTTGAGAAACCTAGCTTATTTAAGCTATCGGGCTTATTGGGTTTTTTTATTTCATGTAAAAGTGGAATTTGTGCAACAGGAAGATCTTTATTTGGATACCAATCATGGACTAGTTTTATTGCATAATGTGAGTGAAAAATAGCACCAATTGATGAGCTGAGTAATTCAAAATTAGCAGGGTATTTTTGAATTGCATATATAGGTTCTGCATTTGAAAGCTTGTCCTTTACGGCAATATAGCCATGTGACTTATATAGAGCACTATTTAATGCTTGGGGTATTAAATTATAAGCTTCATTGTACCAAATGACGTCACCTATAAAAAAATCATGTAGCACAATTATTCCTGGTGCAATTTTTATGAGTTCAAACATTTTGGCGTGAAAACTAGAGTTGCCAATATGGTAGATGATTCTATCAAAATCTTTTATGTTCTCTAGTAACCAATCCGATGATTTTATAACATAACTATGGTTAATAATGTCATGAGATGTTTTATTCTGATCTGTAATAAAAATTATTTCATAATGAATTGATAAAGACTTGGCAAGTACCGCGCTGTAAGCAGCAATTCCTGTCTTTTCTGGTGGTAAAGGCGATACGAAAGCAAGTTTTAGCTTACTGCTGTAATTTTTTTTCTTAAGGGTTCTTTTGTCCAGTAATTTATTTTGTTTTGGAAGGCTAGAGCTATTAAATAAAATGTTTTTCAGCTTTTTATTTTTGTAAAGAATGTTGTATATGTTTTCATTTTTAATTTTCTTATCAATTATTATTGCGCTCGGGCTTAGCGAGTTTATAAATCTTAAATATAATTCTTCATTTGCTCTTTTGTTTTTTACAGTGTCCCCAATTGAAATGCCGAAGAATTTTTTTATGTTTAATTTGTTTTTTATTTTTCTTCTTATGATCTGTTCCGTGTTAGAAATGTTGGCATGTAGAATTAAATAAAAATTTTCAATATTATTTTCGTCTAACCATTGCATGACTTCTGAAAAATACACATCAGAGTGATTGTCTTTAAGCTCAATTTGAGCACCTAGTAAATCAATAATAATTCGCATGATTACTCCTTGTTATCAGTTATTGAGTTTTTAAGTGCAAGATAAATTTTATGAGCATGCGGCGTAAGAATTTTAATATCAGTGGAACTGATACTTGATTTATTTTTTGTTCTAGACTGGCTATTCTGAATAGTATTTCTATTAATATGAAAACGTTTTAAATGATCATAGATACTTGGATATGATTTTAATTGTACTAAAATAAATTTTCGTAAATATGGAGTATTTAAGATAAATAATATAATTGATTTTAGTGCAATGCGCGTAATACTTTTAAAAGCGCGCACAGGCAGTGCAATCAACCAACGTAAACAGTGAGTAAATAAACGCAATGGGTAGGTAATACGCCATGAGTTACTTGTTTTAATTAACTGAATTTGATTTTCATAATTTATATTCAAGAAATGTAGCTGAGAAATCTGCTCCTCATTTTTCGAATTAGATAAAATTAAGTGATTGATATATTTGTTTTTTTCTTCAATGTGTTCTTGCAGTTCAGATAATACTTTGTTTTTTTCGTCAAGATGCTCGTGCTGACTAGATAATGCAGCATTTTTTTCTTCAATATGCTCTTTGATGAACTCTAATTCATTTTGCTTTATTGCTATTATATTCTTTAAATCGAAAACTTCTTTTTCTTGAATAGATTTTAAAGTATCGAAGTAAATTTCTTTTTCTTTTTCTTTTTCTTTTTCTGAAATTAGTTGCTGTTTTAAAGCTTCTGATTTTGACTCTAGATTTGAAATTTTTATTTTTAAAAAATCATGATTTGTTTTAATTTTATAAATATTAATTTTAAGAAATTTGTTTTTTTCTTTTTCTTTTTTAAGTAACTTTTTATATTTTGATGATTTTACATTGGTTTTTTTTATTTGTTGTGCATTATTATCATTTGTAGAACAATTAATATTTACTATATTATTTTTGGCAAGAGTTTTATTGAATAATATGTCTTTAATTGCTTGTGCACTTTCAAACCAAGTTAGCCAGGATCCCGTGTAGTCTGGGATTTTTATAGTTTTCTTATCTAATGAAATAGATTGTCTTATATGGATTGCTAAGGAATTCGCGGTAGAGCCTACAAAGTAACTTGCTTTGTCACCAGCTATTTCACGCGACACAGGTATATCTCGAGAAATAATCGGTAAGTTATATTTCATTGCTTCAATGATAGGTAAGCCAAACCCTTCACCTTCTGAAGCAGAAATTAAACAGTATGCACTGGAGTATAATCTGTCTAAAAACTCATCGCTAACCGAGTTAAACCAAAATAGTTTTTTATCTATTTCAGGGTGATCTTGAATGCGAGCAATCAGCTTATCAACATGCCAGCCTTGCTTTCCAATTAGTACCAAGTTTGCTTCAAAGCCTTGTTGCCATAGTATCTCAAATGCACTTAATACTTGAGCCTGACCTTTACGTGGTTCTAGTGTTCCAACACAAAGAAATGATGGTTGTGTAGCTAGTTGAGCTAAAGTTTTCTCTGACTGTGCAGGCAGACCTTTTGAGGGCATTGAGCTTTCAATGTCTGCACCTAGATGAAACCAACTAATATTGGGGTGTGGTGTAGATACATTATCTTGGCTGCAAAGCCAGTCAGAAAGTTCTGTCGCAACAGATTTTGAAATGCATAAAAAATGATCCATATCTGCCAGAATAGTTAGCCATTGCTTGTGTATTTCTTCAACGCCATCTGGAAATGTATGAGGCATAAAGATAGGAAGTAAATCATACACAACAAAGCTAACATATACACCGTCGTTACGCATTTTGCGTAGAAGGTCTTGTTGCGCAATTACAACTTGATGTTGTAAGTCTAAGCCTAAAAAAGTATCACCACTATGATAGTCGATAAGGTGGTCTGGCTTACTATATAGTTCTAAATTACTTAGTTTATTTTTCTTAATATAACTATTTGCATAATAATAACCAGAATGATCTGGTGTGGCGTAAACAGGTTGAACTCTATAATCAGCTGGAGGGTTTTTTAATAATTCTAATAATAAGCTACGAGTAACACGCTGAATACCAGTTGCAGCATCTCTTTGGAAAAGCTCAGAGATGTCAATAAATAAATTTTTATATTTTGACTTGTATTTTATAGTGTTGGTTATTTGTAAAATTTCAGCACGGTCTTCTGCACTAGTTTCTTCAGTGTAGGTGTCTTCAATTTTCTCTAGAACCTGAGCGCATATACTTTCAGCTGACTGATGTACAATCTTTGGATAAGATTGTTGCATTTCTTCGAAAGATTTTATGGAGTCTTTAGCGACAGAATCCCATGAGAACTTTTTAACTTGCTTTAGACTATTTTTTTTCAGTCTGTTTTTATAGTCAGAATCGGTTAATGCCAAGCGAATTTTATTACTGATATCAAAAGTAGAAAATGGACAAAATAATGCTTCAGCAATTCCAATGACCTCTGGGAGGCTTGAGGTATTTGCTGCAATCGCAGGCGCGCCGCAAGCCATTGCCTCGAGCACTGGTAGACCAAAACCTTCATGCCAGGAAGGAAAAACAAAAAGCTCACACAGATTGTATAGTTCCACTAGCTCGTTGTCGGAAATATAACCTGTAAAGTGTAGCTCTTCTTGTGTGAGGCCTGCTTGTTCAGCAATCAAACGCAATTCTGTGATATTTCCCTCGGGGATACGACCTGCAAAAACTAATTGATGCTGTTCGCGTAATACAGATGGTAATGCTGCGTAAGCCTGAATAAGAGTTGGCAGGTTTTTACGAGAGTCTGCGCCGCCAGTATAGAGAACAAAAGGCTTGCTAATGCCTAAATAAAATCGACGTATTTGATATTCATGCTTGCAAATATTTAGATGCTTAAAGAAAGGTTCGATAGCTATAGACTGATGTAGCACGTCTTGCGTGCTGTACGGTAAGTTATCCAGAGCCTCTTGTCGAGCCGATTCAGATATAGCAAATAATTTTTTAGCTAATTTAAGTTGCTCAATTTTTCTTAAATAATGTTTTTGGTAGAGAGGATTTGGAGTTAAGTACTCTTCTGGATTAAGTAATGGGATTAAATCCAGCATGGTCACACTTATAGGAGTGCAATTATCAAATAAGCCAATGCTTGTAACTGCATTATCAATGTAGCCTTCAAAAAAACTTGGAATATGTATTACATCAGGTGAGAGGCTTTGAATAAACGCTTCTCGAATTAATTCAGCTGCTTCACGGCGCCATTGGTTATTTATATCGCTATCGTGAACAGGGCCTATAGCATACCATACATGGATATTTTCATTAGGTAAAAGATCAGCAAACTCTAAGCGTATAGAGCGAATGCTTTCTTGAAGTAGACCGTTTAAAACTATAAAAATTTCATGCTCGCCACGATTACGTATGATTGCTTTAGCTAAAGAAAGCGTATAGCGCCCAATGCCACGGTAGCGGCTTTCCGTTTGTGCACCCTGTAAATCTAAAACGATGCGCATATATAGACCTTTAATTAATATTGTTAGTTTTTTTTCTTGATAATAAATATTTTTCGGCTATGATTTTCCCTTTTTTGCGTAAAGGGTTTTCAATGTATTTATAGTTTAGACTAGATAGGTATAAAGTTAATATTAGTGAAGCAATAATGAGTATGTGTTTTATGCTATTTATGTTTGTTGGAAAGTTTTCAATTGCTACTATTTCATATAATAATCTTATTGGTATTAAATGTATTAAATATATGGCGTATGAGTGCTTTCCGATCCATATCAGTTGTCTTTCAATATAGAAAGATTTAACATTATTAGAATTATATGAAGCAAACCAGACGAAGCACGCGCTAGTGATAGCAACAAGGCCTAGTCCTAGGTTGGGAAAGTAAACAGGGGATAGTGTTATTGAAGCTATAAGAATAAAATATATTATTACAGAAAGGAGGCTTGAATAAGGTAATTTGCTTGGATTTATCTTTTGATAAAATTCTGTATTTGAAAATAAATATATTAAAATACCCCATGCGAAGCCATCTGTTCTAAATGAAGCGTAGTATTGCTGATAAATATCACCAAATGCATTTCTTGGCAACATGAATTGAATTATCACTATGGCTAATAAAAATATTACTCTGAATTTTGTGGTTTTTATAAAAACAAGAAAAAATGGGAATAAGAAGTAAAATTGCTCTTCAAGAGATAAACTCCAATAAACGTTATTCGGTTTTAAAAGATCGTACATATGTGCGATATTTGCAGAAAAAAATATTATTGATATTGCGCTTTTTATATTTTGAATAGGTGTTTCAAATATTCCAGATTTATTGAAAAATATTGACAATAACAGGCCAATTGTTACCCAAAGCCACGCGGATGGTAATAGTCTGTAGCAGCGTCTTAGCCAAAAAGATATAGCGCTAGGCCAAAATATTTTTTCTGATTTATTTTTATCAAAATAATCAATGTAGGCTTTGCTTACTACGTAGCCAGAAATACAGAAAAACAAATCAACTCCAACCCCAAAGCTGGCTCTTTGTATGAAGCTTGGTAGTTTTTCGAGTATAAAAGGGAACATGTAGCTGTAATGAGATATCAGCACTAATATAATTGAAAGTGCTCGTAAGTATTCAATTTCTTTGTTTATTTTATTCCTCATTACTGATTTCCACACGTAAGTCTATTAATTCACAGCCGGAGTCTTCCCCTTTTCGAGGAAAGCCATCCCAATCATATATAAATAAATATGCAGGGAATAATGAACTGTCACATCGAATGCGATAATCTAGTTTACGTATGGGGTGTAACTGCGTAACGCTCTCGCCGAGTACGCTCCATTTGACGCCAGCTTGGTGAAGCTCGCCAAAGAAGAAGGGTTCAACACCTGTATAACCGAAAGAAATTGTGCTTTCAGGTGGTAAATCTAGTAGCTGTTGCCTTGTTTTAATTATAGTCTCTGCGCTTAAAAAAGATTGCTGTGGGCTTTTTATTAGTTTTAACATTGGGCTGAACTGATCATGGTTTCCCCAGGCATAATTTAACTGCTGGATGAATAAAGGGATGCAGATTATTGCTAATGTTATTCTTACTGTTTTTTGTTGGTTTTCTTTAAATATAAAAATTAGACTGATTATCAAGAGTAGATAACCTGTTTGAAATGCAAAGCTATACCACATATTGTGACCGTTAAGAGCCATTGCTATGAATGATATTCCATATAGAGAAAACCATATGCTACTATTAAACTTTTTTGATATAGCTAAAATGCAAAAAGGAATTAGACTTAATAAACCTAGCGTTATCCATCCTTTTTTACCAGACATAACCTCGCCGATTTTTTTCCACTCAAACTGAAACTGCATGTCTTGAATAAAAGTTTGTATGTTGCCAGCTATAAGCAATAGGTAGACAACAAGTATTGCAGCAGATATACACAAAGCTAATAATTCTAAAGGACCAATTGTTATATTATTCCTTTTTATGATGGTCCATACTATAAATGCAGCTACAGGAAATAAAAAATAGATAGCATTGTAATGAACGGTTGCGCTAGCAATGACTATTGCTAGAGCTATTCCAGGTAGATTCTTAGTGAAAAATAACAGTGAGAGAGTGAAAAGTAAAAAGTAAAAACTCTCCATTCTTGCTACGTTTGCGATAGCTAATGAATAAGGTGAAAGAAAAGCCGCCAGCATTAGTAATAAAACGATAGAGTATAAGAGAATATTATTTTTAAGCTCAATTCTTACAATATATAAAATCGTAAGAATGCTCATGAAGTATAAAACAGATGAAATCCATCTTGTTAATTCAAAACTATAGCCAAATATTTTATAAAAAACAGCAAGCATTGCCATGTAACCCGGAGGCATCCACATGACAATGTTTTCTTGATTTAAGCCCCAGACATATAATGTTTTTTCTGTACTAAGAGAAAATGCTTGAGCTATAAATGCTACTTCATCATTCCATGGGATTGGGTATTCGAAGCCAAAAACCGTACGCTGTATTATTAATACTGCTGCGAGAGTAAGTATAAATAAAATACTTAATTTCATTACGGTAAGACTTTCTATTGTTTTTATAATTATATTTTTCATTGATTTTCTACAATGGTTTTCGTGCAATAATAGCTTGGCTTTTTGGCATGGTTTCATCCAGTGCTTTTTTTATACGCGGCCCGTCAGGTAGATTGAGTAAGGTATTCCATGTCGTAGTCCACTGCTCCAGTAACGGGTGCCAGGGTGGTGATAAGTCTTGTTTGCATGCCCAAAAGAAGAACCACCAGATTGACCAGTAAAAACCATAGGATGTTTGCTCTTCAATAATGAGACCCGCATCGCTAATCAGTTTAGTGAAGTCTTCGCGTTCAATGATACGAATATGGTTGGGATGCTCGAAGTACTGGGGCGGAGCAATTTTCTTTTGTACATATTCGCCGACTGGATCGGGAACGGTAATTAGAAATTGTGCTCCCGGCTTCGCTACACGAACGAGTTCGCGCATGAATTGAGCGGGATCTTCAACATGCTCTAAGACTTCCATCGCTATAATTTTATTAACGCGAGCATCTTCAAGAGGAATTGGATTTGCGTCTGTCACTAGAGGGTGAACAGCTCTTGCCGCAGAGCTCGCCAGTTGTGCAGCCACTGCTGCAACTTT
>SMES01000122.1_pt1 | contig 13226 bp, 13 predicted proteins | sample 2456241 | NCBI WGS metagenome assembly SMES01 (sample SAMN10132598, study PRJNA489261) | soil metagenome | isolation source: day1 antibiotic-silty clay loam soil | place: USA | reverse complement strand
CATGCCACTGTCGAGTTTATTGCACACTGGCAAGATGCTGAAGGTCAGCATCAACATCAAGAAACATCGTTATTTATCAGGCCTGCCGAGCAATGGTATTTTTATGATCCTAACGTGCCACTGCGTGCAGAACGCAATGCACCTTGCCCGTGCGGCAGTCGTCTCAAGTTCAAAAAATGCTGCGCTGCCCACCTATAAAAGTTGTCAGCGCAATGATCACAGACTACTCGTCAGCTAATTTAATATGCGAAACATCTGGCGCCACAATGGCCGCAGCACCCGGTAACTGCCCCATATCGCTACCCACCGGCGCGATAGAAATACCAGAGAGATCCAAGTTGGGCGCAGGCTTCTCAGCAGGTGTAGGTTGCAAGTCATCACCTAATGGCGCAATGCCAAAATCCGGTGCCTGCACATTACTAAATGCTGCCATGTATTCATCACGCGGCGCCACATTCAGCATCGCAACTGTTGCGCTAGAAGCCACAGCTGCAGCAGACTCCGCCACCGTTTCTTCTACCGGCAAACCTGGAGTTATTTCTTCAATCAGTTCTGCGTTTAAATCACGCACATCAAGGACAGCACCAGCCCGCTGAAAAGCCGCTTGGTACTTGCCTGCAGCTGTTGCATCAACACTCTGCTTTATTACCACGCGCTGGCCGGAAAACAATCGCGCTAAGAGAGCATCATCCGCTTGGAATAAGCGCGCAATCGCTGCCTTAACTTGCTCAAGCTGAGCGCCTGGTAAAATCTCGCCAGAAAAAGCAATTTCGAACTGTTGCATACTCAATCCTCTAAAATTGATAACCCACGTAGCAATCTAATTGATATATGTTACGTAAACAGGCACTGTGCATGTCCTATTTACCACGTCCAACATTTGCTTGATACACTGCCGTGAGATTTGGAGTTAATCAATGAGCTATTTGGCAACTATAAAAAAAACACCGGCATTATTGGTTTTATTAGCATTATTAGGCTCAGTGAGCGGTTGCTCAACATGGCTAACAGGAAACTTTAAAAAGCCAGACTTACAACTGGTGGATGTCGAACTGGTGCACGCTAAATTACTCGAGCAGCAATTTGTTTTACATTTTCGCGTAGACAATCCGAACTCGAAAAGTTTGCCCATGCGTAGCATCAATTATCGTCTTTTGCTGAATGACACCCCGCTTGCTACTGGCAGTAATAACCAATGGCTCACCGTTCCAGCCAATGGCCATGCCTATTTTAAAATTCCCGTGCACACCAATCTCTGGCGGCACATGAAAGTTGTGGTACGCATGCTAGAAAAACCTGATCAGCCGATTCATTACGCACTGCATGCTGATGTAAAAACCGGGCTTTTGTTTAGCAAAAAAATCAATATCGTTCGTCACGGTGATATCATTCCCGGCGACTATATTCGCGAGTAATTACTATGTCTTCTACAGAACACGTTCACGGCCCTGACTGCCAACATGATGATCATCAACACAGCCATGCACCCGCGCCACACGTGCACGGCCCGCATTGCGGCCACGCCCATCACGAACCAGTACGCAACCCTCTAAAAGAAATTGGTCGTAATGATCCTTGCCCATGTGGCAGTGAGAAAAAATACAAAAAGTGTCACGGAGCCTAACGTGCAAACATTTTCTAATGTTTGGCTGCTTGCTGGTGCTGTTTGTATTCTCGGTTTAGCCGCTTATGCGGCTATTCTTTGGCGTCGTGTTTGGCAAGCAAAACAACAACGTCAACAGCAACTCAGCTTACAAAAAGCTCAGCGTCATGACGATCTAATCGTTTTGAGCAATGGCTTTTTAAGTGGGCAGATGCCTTGGGCGGAAGGTTGTATTCGCATCAAAGTCATCTTAGATCACTACGATGCTGAGATGGGCATGCACAACGACTACCAAGTCCTGCAAAAGGTTTTTACTGCCACCGAGCAAATACCCACCCACGACGCTTGGCGTCAACTGAGCAGCGCTGAAAAGAAACCTTTTCAAAAACTGCTGGCTGAACTTGAACTCAAACATAAGCAAGAGTCAGTTCGCGCAGTCCAGCAGCTGCTTAATCACCTGCAGGCGTCTTAGTCGGCGCTATCAATATCTGCATGGGTCAGTTCAAGTCGCGCGCGATCTTGCCACTGTTCAGGTATTTCCGTCTTCACGGCAACACCTAACTGCTGGAAATCACTGGCTTGCTTAATCAAGTTGCCACGACCGCTGACCAACTGATCGCAGGCTTTACGATAGGCTTCTTGCGCGCGCTCCAAACTGCTACCAATGCCATCCATGCTGCCAAGAAAGATGCGTAATTTGTCATACACTTTACTGGCTCGATCAGCCAACTCAGCGGTACTGCGGCTTTGCTCCTCAAAGCGCCAGAGCTGCCTCACGATGGTTAAGCTGGCCAATAAGGTACTTGGCGTAGCAATCAGAATGTTTTGCTCAATAGCGCGCTGTAACAAGCCCTCATCGGCACGTACCGCATCTGCAAACGCCGATTCAATGGGAACAAACATCACCACCATATCTGGTGCATTCAAGCCTGGCAGCGCCGCGTAATCGCGCTCAGCCAACTCAAGCACGCGCGCCGAAAAAGCACTGACATGCTCGCGCAGCGCCTGCGCGCGCAAGTTATCATCTTCAGCATTCACGTAGCGCAGGTAGGCATTGAGCGAGACTTTGGCATCAATAATTAAATGCTTATTTTGCGGTAAGTAAATAATCGCATCCGGACGTTTACGCCCTTCGCTGGTGGTAAAACTCACCTCGCGAGCAAAATCCACTCCGAGCTGCAAACCGGCGCGCTCTAAAACATTTTCTAGAATCAGCTCACCCCAATTACCTTGGGCTTTCTTCTGCCCACGCAAAGCCGAACTCAACTCATGGGCTTCTTGAGTAATTTGCTGATTAAGCTCTTTTAATTGCAATAATTGCTGCTGCAAAGACGCCTGCTGCTGCACATCTTTATGGTGAATGTCTTCAACTTTTTGGCGAAACCCTTCAATCTGCTCACGAAAAGGCTTGAGCATGGCTTCTAAGGACTGCTGACTGGTCTGGGTGAGCGACTGGCCGCGCGCTTCAAAAATCTGTCCGGCTAACTGTTCAAATTCCAGTTTCAATTGCTCGCGACTGTCTTTAAGCAGTTGCTGCTGCTCAAGTAAATGCTGCTCTTTTTGCGCAGTCAATCCTCGCAGTGACACATGTTCTTGCTGCAAGTTTTGATGCGTTTGCTGCAATTCAAGATAGCTAGCCTGCTGCTCGGTCAACGCTTTTTCGCGCAGCAACTGTTGCTCTTTTAACTCTCGATAGGCTGCACGCGCCGCATCAGCAACCCCTCGCACTTGTAATAGCTGCTCTTGTGCCGAGCGCTGCTCAGCATGCAGCTGCTGGTAATCTGCTTCACGCCGCTGTAACTGCGCATGCAACTGATCTTGCTGGCTACCTAGCACTTGCAAATCAGTATCCTGCTCATGCAATTGTTGCTGCGCGCTAAGCAGTGCAGTCTGGCTGGCATTGAGTTGCTGCTGTAATTTCTGGCCACGGATAAACTGCAGCACAGCCACTGCCAAGACAATCACGCCAAGCACTAATGGCGCAGCATACTGGGTTAATTCCTGCCCTGTTAGACCAAGCATAGAGGCTCGCTTACTGAATCAGTTACTGCATCGATAGCGTCAGAGGCTTTGCGCGCGTCTTTAGCGGCTTGAACAAAGCACAGCATCCACTGTGCAATGGCCTGACCATCGTGTGCATCCTGCAAGCTGTTACAGGCGGCCTGATACTCATCAGGGCAATAAACAGCTTGGCGGATTTGCAATAACTGTCTAGAAAAATCATGGGTAAACTCAGGATGCCCTTGAAAGCATAAAACCTGTTGCCCGATGATAAAGGCAGCGTTTTCACAGAATTCACTCTGTGCTAATAAAGTCGCACCAGCCGGTAAAGCGGTAACTTGATCACGGTGACTGATCAATAATTGAAACTCATCAAGCGCCTCAGGCAACCACTGCGGCTTATAAGCTAAGCGGTAACGGTGCACACCAATACCCCAGCCTTTATTAGAACGCTGTGTATCACCACCGAGCACCAACGCTAGGATTTGATGGCCAAAGCAAATTCCCAGCAACACATCGCCCTGCTGAAAACGCTCACGCAAGTAAGCGCGCAAAGTAACAATCCACGGATCATTGGCAAAGGAGTCCGCTTTGCTACCTGTGACTAAATAAGCGTCAAATTGCTCGCTGGCCGCAGGATATTCGCCTCGCACCACATTAAATACTTGGCATACGACACTTGCATCTTGGCCGGCAAACAACTGCTTAAACATCTGGCCAAAGCCGATAAAGCTATCTTGCATGGTTGGATGTAAATCATCCGACTCTAAAATACATATTCGTAAGGTCATCAACGCACCTCAAAACCACTGATCAAAAGCACAGTATAGAGTACCTTAAGCACAGTCTGCAGGTCTAAATAGATCGAAAAAATTAAAAGAAAGCTGTTTTAACAGCGCAAAAAAAAAAGCCGATTCAACTTTTCAGTCAAACCGGCTTTATCTCAGCAAACAAAGCTTAAGCAGTACTTAAGCAATGGTGCATCTTAATCTTCGCGATAGCGACGCAGCTTAAGTGCTTTACCACCGACACGGGTGTCTTTTAACTTACCCAATAAACGCTCAAGACCTTCTTCTGGTAATTCAACCAAACTAAAGCTTTCGCGAATCTGAATACGACCAATCGCATCACGCTGTAAACCGCCCTCATTGAGGATCGCACCGAGCAAGTTGCGTGCAGCAACACCATCACGAGTTCCCAATGCAGTACGGCAACGTACTTTACCTTCGCTCAGTGCTAATGGCTCACGAGGACCACGAGAACCACTATCGCGGCCGCCATCACGACCACCTTCACGTGGTGGACGACTGCCACGGTCACCGCGATCGCCACGATCATCACGACTACGTGGAGCGATGGTTGGCTGCTCACGCTCAACACCGTCTACAGTGAAGGCTTGGCCTTCAGTGGTTTTAGCCAACAAAGCCAAGGCTAAATCTTCAACTGTGCAACCAAGCTCAGTGGTCAGATGCGTTAATAGCTCAACGTTTTTGTTCTCTTTGTCTTTAACGCGCGGAGCTAAATCCTGAGTCAAACGACGAATACGTGCTTGCAGAATTACTTTAGCATCCGGCAATAAAATCTCAGCGACTTTCTGGCCTGTTACACGCTCAATCACCTGCAACATACGACGCTCACGCGGCGTCACTAACAACAACGCACGACCATCACGACCGGCACGGCCAGTACGACCGATACGGTGCACATAAGACTCTGGGTCATACGGCATATCGATGTTGAAAACGTGAGTAATACGCGGCACATCAAGTCCACGCGCGGCAACGTCAGTGGCGATGACGATGTTTAAGCGGCCATCTTTTAATGACTCGATAACGCGCTCACGTTGGTTTTGCGCGATGTCACCATTGAGCGCCGCAACCTTGTAGCCTTTCGCTTCAAGTGCTGCTGCGATGTCTAAGGTCGCTTGCTTGGTGCGCACGAAACCAATCATGGCATCAAAGTCTTCAACTTCGAGCAAACGCAATACGGCGTTTACTTTTTGATCTGCATGCACCATCAGGTGCGCTTGTTCAATACGCGCAACGGTTTGCGTTTTGCTAGCAATTTTAACTTGCTGTGGATTGCGCAAATGTTTTTCTGCAATGCCACGAATTGATGCTGGCAAGGTTGCCGAGAACAACACAGTCTGGCGCTCATCAGGCATGGCATTGAAAATAACTTCTAAGTCATCCATAAAGCCGAGCTTTAACATCTCATCGGCTTCATCAAGAACTAAAAATTTAATGGTAGACAGTAAGCCACCGTTACGGCTGAGGTGGTCAACCAGACGACCTGGCGTTGCCACGATCACTTGTGCGCCATTACGAATAGCTTTCAGCTGTGGGCCCATCGGCGCACCACCGTAAATCGCAACAACGTTAACGCTAGACATCTGCGCAGCAAAGCTTTCAAAAGCAGTTGCAACTTGCAGGGCCAGTTCGCGGGTCGGTGCTAATACCAACACCTGTGCTTCACGACGGGCTGCATCAATGCGCGATAAAATAGGTAACGCAAACGCAGCGGTTTTACCGGTACCGGTTTGGGCCTGACCGATCATATCGTGGCCAGCCATAATCAACGGAATCGATTTGGTCTGAATCGGTGATGGTTCTTCATAGCCGACTGCAGTAATAGCAGCAAGAACTGAAGGGTGTAGGCCAAGTGTAGAAAAATTACCAATTTCTGCAGCTGTGCCAACGTCTGGAGTAGTACTGATTTCTTGGGTCATGGTATGCCTCATGTGCATCCGCAAAGACCCATGAAAGCTGCACACGCCATGAAAGACCATAATGGTCGCCCTTTGGCAGCCTGTTTGCGAGTATTTGCGAGAACGCTGTTTAGAAAAAACGTCTAGGATAGTCCTGTACAGGACAAGCAGTCGAAGCTGCGCTTCGGGATATTGCAGTAACCTTAACGGGGCCAGTAAGGCCGGCGCGTATTATAGGCCCTTTCAACTGATTTTGACTAGCACTTGTTAACTCAATCACATAGATAAGGTTAATTGGCTTTTAAAACTGCGCAAAATGCCGCTAAAAGGATCAATAAAGCTGATTTGTTTGGCAAGCAATTGCAACGGCCTCGCATAATCTTCCTGCCCAGCCTCTTTTTGCAACTCCGGATACAGAGGATCATTAACAATCGGCGCACCTAAAGCAGCCAAGTGCACCCGCAACTGATGCTTACGCCCAGTCACCGGATATAAACGATAGCGCCAAATATCCTCACTCTGCTCTTCAACTTCAATCAGCGTATCGCTATTGGCAAGGCCCGCGACTTCTTGCATACGAAAAAACTGCTCTGCTGGCTCAAGGCGACTGCGATGCCGATATGGCCATTGCAAATCAGGCAATGCAGGTGCTAACGCCTCATAACACTTAAATACTTTGCGCTCACGAAATAAACGCTGATAGGCATCGCGACTGCTAGGGCTTAACGAAAACAACAAAACGCCAGCAGTTAAACGGTCAAGACGATGAATCGGCACAATATCTGGATTGTCTAAACGCTTCATCAGGCGGCGCAATACTGTTTCTTCGACATAGCGACCGGCAGGTAGTGTCGCTAAAAAATGCGGCTTATCCACCGCCAGCAGATGCTCATCTTGGTAGAGAATGCTTTCCGTGAAAGGCACCACTGCTTCTTCAGGCACTTCCCGAAAGTAATACAGCAAAGCGCCTGGCTGATAGGCCGCAGCTGGCAGCACACAGCGCTGTTCGGCATCGAGAACTTTGCCACTGAGCATGCGCTGACGCCAAACTTCACGACCGATCGCGGCGAAGCGCTCGCTCAAAAAATCCAAGACTAGGGTGTACGGCTGATCAGGCAAGCGCACTTGGCTTGCGCCAAGCAGATTAGAATGGCTCATGTGAATTAATGCAGGGTGTGCTCAGTTGCATCATCAGGATCGCTTTCATTCAGCGCTTCTTCTTCGGCTAAATGCCCAGCTGCTAATAAACCTGCATGAAACATTTCTTTGGCCACATCAATGTAGCGTGCTTTCAAAAAGCCACGGGCTTCACTTGAGAACGTCAGAGTGACTAAAGCGCCATCCTCTTCCGAGCGGCGCAAAACAATGCGACCGTCAGGTAACTCAACAATTTCCAAAAACGCACTGGACATAAACAACTCTTAACATTAAATAAAACAGAACAAGGCCGCTAAGCGACCTTGTTGCATGCTTAAATTACTTATTTATTTTTGCGCTTATCGTCAACCTGCCACTTTTTACCATCGTAAAAAGCTTTCCAACCGCTAGGCTTGCCTTCAATTTCTGACTGCACATATTGCTCTTTGGTTTTACGGCTGTAACGAATCACCGTAGGCAGACCATCTGGGTCATGCTGAGGTGCGGTAAGCAAGTAATGGTATTTGGGATCGATTTCTGCTTTATGCGGAATCAACTCCAGCACCAAGGGCGCACGGGTTTCACGCTTTTTCGGAAACTGGCTGGCAGCTAAGAACATGCCCGAAGCACCATCGCGCAGCACATAGGTGTCATCAACATTGACACACTGCAGTTCTGGCATCGGCACCGGATCCATTTTTGGCGGTGCTGCTTCGCCGCTGCGCAGAAGTTTGCGGGTGTTTTTACACTCAGTATTGGTGCAACCGAAATACTTACCAAAGCGGCCGGTTTTCAACTGCATCTCACTGCCGCACTTATCACACTCAAGGCTTGGACCTTCATAGCCTTTAATGCGGAACTGCCCTTCTTCAAGCTCAAAACCACTGCAATCTGGATTATTACCACACACATGCAGCTTACGAGTTTCATCGAGCAAGTAAGCATCCATTGCTGTACCGCACTTCGCACAACGGCGCTTATGACGTAACAGTAATGATTCAGACTCACCTTCATCATCCGCCGCAATCTCGTTGCCCGGCACCAGGTTCATGGTCGACTTGCAACGCTCTTTAGGTGGCAAGGCATAACCTGAACAACCCAAGAACACACCGGTCGATGCAGTGCGAATCATCATCGGACGCCCGCATTCTTTGCAAGCAATGTCAGTCATGGTTGGCGTGTTTTCACGCATGCCATTTTCTGCTGAATCCGCAGTTTCTAATTTTTTCTTAAAATCTTTATAAAACTCATCGAGCAACTGTTTCCACTGCAACTCGCCATGGGCAACACTATCTAAACGCTCTTCCATCTGCGCAGTAAAGCCATAATCCATCAGATTAGCAAAGCTTTCACCAAGACGCTCAGTGACAATGTCGCCCATTTTCTCGGCATAGAAGCGACGATTTTGTAGCGCCACATAGCCTCGGTCTTGAATGGTAGAAATAATCGCCGCATAGGTTGAAGGGCGACCAATACCTTGCTTCTCCAACTCTTTAACTAAACTGGCTTCGCTGTAACGCGCTGGCGGCTTAGTAAAGTGCTGCGAAGGATCCAATTTCACTAGATTTAATTCATCGCCTTTATGCAGATCCGGCAGCACTGCATCTTCACCGCCCTTACCTTGCTGCGGTTGCACACGGGTGTAACCGTCAAACTTCAAGATACGACCACGGGCACGCAACTCAAAACGATCCGCTTCTACGGTCAAAGTGGTGGCCATATATTCGGCTGCAGGCATTTGGCAGGCAACAAACTGACGCCAAATCAACTCATACAGGCGCTCAGAGTCGCGTTCCATGCCTTTGAGCTGTGAGGTTTGGGTGTTTACATCAGAAGGACGAATCGCTTCGTGCGCCTCTTGTGCGCCTTGCTTGCTGCTATAAAAAATTGGCTTTTCTGGCAAATACTTGGCACCAAACTCTTGATCAATAAAACTGCGCACCATTTCGATGGCGTCGTTAGAGATATTGGTTGAGTCGGTACGCATATACGTGATGTAACCAGCTTCATACAAACGCTGCGCCAACATCATGGTTTTCTTTACCCCAAAACCCAAACGGGTACTGGCCGCTTGCTGCAAGGTTGAGGTGATGTAAGGTGCGCTTGGGCGGCTACTGGTTGGCTTATCTTCGCGCTTAACCAAGCTATAGGGTGCTTTTTCCAGCACCGCTAAAGCTGTATCGGTTTGATCTTTATTCACCGGGCGGAATGCTTGCCCTGCTTCGCGCACCACTTCAAAGCGGGTATCGGCGTGCTTGGCATGCTGTAAGTCGGCATGTATCTGCCAGAATTCTTCAGGCACAAAGGCGCGAATTTCTTTTTCACGCTCAACCACAAGCTTGACTGCTACGGACTGTACGCGCCCAGCAGAAAGACCGCGAGCCACTTTCTTCCACAACAGCGGTGACACCATAAAGCCAACCACACGATCTAAAAATCGGCGGGCTTGCTGAGCATTGACCTGGTCAATATCCAGTTGACCTGGCTCGGCAAAAGCACCTTTAATGGCTTTCTCCGTAATTTCGTTAAACACCACACGCTTATAACGGCTGTCATCACCACCAATGGCTTCGCGCAGGTGCCAGGCAATGGCTTCCCCTTCACGGTCCAAGTCCGTCGCGAGATAGATGGTGTCGGCGTCTTTAGCTAGACGGCGCAACTCTTCGATGACTTTTTCTTTACCCGGTAGAATTTCGTAACGGGCCTTCCAATCATTCTCAGGGTCAATACCCATTCTGGCAACTAAAGTGCGCATGGCCTTTTCTTTCGGCGTCAACTGCGCGGTGTCAGCTGCTTTAGCGCGCTTAGCTGGCTCTTTACCGGCAGCGGCAGAGCCACTGGTTGGTAAATCACGAATATGCCCCACACTCGACTTCACCACATACTCATTACCTAAGTATTTGTTGATGGTTTTAGCCTTAGCGGGGGACTCTACGATAACCAGCGATTTGCTCATTGCTCAGAATATTCCTGAAATAAATAAAGTGATACGCCTGCACTAGCACTGCCAATATCACAAAAAAGATACGATAACTTTGATTACAGTGAGGCTATATATAGGTTGAAAGCGGCTTAGGTCAAGTTTTTGGTCAAATTGATCATGGTTTTATGATCGAGTAAACAGGCTTTCTTCGCTTTGCAGTAAAGCAAAACGGGGCTGCAAAACACCCTCAACAAGGACCTGCTCGGTAAACATCGACAGCGGCCGCAGCCATAATCCAAACTCGCCGTAAAGCGCTTGGTAGACCACCAGAGACTCTTCTGTCTCGGAATGCTGAGCAACGCCTAAAACACGGTACTGCTGGCCTTTATAATGCTGGTAAAGCCCTGTTGCTATCGTCACTGCATCCTCCCAAATAAAAAAGCCGAGGCACTAGGCCCCGGCTTGAGTATTTAACTGGCGCTTACACGCGTTCAAATACTGTAGAGATACCCTGACCGAGACCAATACACATGGTCGCTAAGCCTAAAGTACCGCTGTTTTGCTTCATCACATTCAGCAAGGTGCCTGAGATACGTGCACCTGAGCAACCGAATGGGTGACCCAGAGCAATCGCACCACCGTGCAAGTTAACCTTTTGCTCCATTTTATCAAGGAGTTTAAGGTCTTTCAGTACTGGCAATGCTTGTGCAGCAAAGGCTTCGTTAAGCTCAACGAAATCGATATCATCGATCGTCACGCCGGCACGCTTCAATGCTTTATGAGTTGCTGGTACTGGACCGTAACCCATGATTGCTGGATCAACACCAGCAACAGCCATTGAACGAATAACAGCCATCGGCTCAATACCAAGATCTAGACGTACCAGCAGTCACAGTACCGCCTTTCGGGTTAAACGCTGGACGCAAGGCTGCCAAGCTTTCTAATGTTGTCTCAGGACGAATGGTTTCGTCATAATCAAACATTTTCAAGAAGCCATCAGCATCGTAGCCTTCCATTGGGATAATTTCGTCTTTGAAATTACCTTCAACAGTGGCTTTCTGTGCCAAACGGTGTGAACGCTCACCGAACGCATCTTGAGCTTCACGCGTAATGCCATGCATTTTGCCCAGCATTTCAGCGGTTAAGCCCATCATGCCGGAAGCTTTTGCACCGTACAGTGACAAATGCGGGTTAGGATCAACGCCGTGCATCATGCTGACGTGGCCCATGTGCTCAACACCACCAACTACAAACACATCACCGTTACCGGTTTGAATCGCTTGTACAGCAGTGTGCAATGCGCTCATTGAAGAACCGCACAGGCGGCTCACGGTTTGCGCGGCACTGGTGTGTGGGATTTGCGTCATCAAAGAAGCCATACGGGCAATGTTCCAGCCCTGCTCTAGGGTTTGGTTAACACAACCCCAGATCACATCTTCAACTTCCGCAGGGTTTACTTTGTCATTACGAGTCAGCAAACCACGGATTAAATGTGCTGACATATCTTCAGCACGTGTATTGCGGTGCATGCCACCTTTCGAACGACCCATAGGGGTACGTCCGAAGTCGACAATCACTGCATCTCTTGGATTCAAGCTCATTTCTTTACTCCCGCTCTAATCTGTCCGCGATTAACCGAAAAAGGTTTGACCGTTTTTGGCCATTTCACGCAATTTCTCGGTCGGGTGATACAGCGCACCCAAGTCAGCGTATTTGTCTGCCAAAGCAACAAACTCAGCTACACCAATACTGTCGATGTAACGTAACGCGCCACCACGGAAAGGAGGGAAACCAATACCGTAAATTAAGCCCATATCTGCTTCTGCAGCGGTCTCAACGATACCGTCTTCTAGGCAACGTACAGTTTCCATGCACAATGGGATCATCATCCAGTTGATGATGTCTTCATCGCTCACTTCACGCTTCTCGTAAACAATCGGCGCTAGAATCTCAGCAATTGCGTCATCAACGACTTTCTTCGGCTTGCCGCGCTTGTCAGTTTCATAGGCATAGAAACCTTTGCCATTCTTCTGACCTAAACGGTCTGCTTCATAAAGCACGTCTACCGCTGAACGACGATCGTCTTTCATGCGATCTGGGAAACCTTCAGCCATTACATCACGACCATGGTGTCCGGTATCAATACCAACCACGTCCATCAAGTAAGCAGGACCCATCGGCCAGCCGAATTTTTCCATGACTTTATCAATGCGTACAAAATCAACACCTGCACTGACTAACTTGGCAAAACCACCAAAGTACGGGAACAGAACACGGTTGACTAAGAAGCCTGGGCAGTCATTGACAACAATCGGGTTTTTACCCATTTTCTGTGCATAAGCAACAGTTGTTGCTACTGCTTCGTCTGATGAATGCTCACCACGAATCACTTCAACCAAAGGCATCATGTGCACTGGGTTAAAGAAGTGCATGCCGACAAAATTTTCTGGGCGCTTGAGCGCTTTAGCCAGTAAATTAATCGAGATAGTTGAAGTGTTAGAAGCAATGATGGTGTTCTCACCAACATGCTGCTCAACTTCAGCCAGCACTGCGTGCTTAACTTTTGGGTTCTCAACAACAGCTTCAACAACGAGATCAACATTACCAAAATCGCCATACGACATGGTTGGGCGAATCGCGTTTAATGCTTTAGCCATTGCATCTGGTTTCATGCGCTTACGTTCAACGCGCTTAACCAGCAGCTTAGCTGCTTCTTCAAGACCTAACTGAATGCCTTCCTCGCGAATATCCTTCATCAGGATTGGCGTGCCTTTTAAGGCCGACTGGTAGGCAATACCACCACCCATGATACCTGCGCCCAATACGGCAGACAGCTTGACATCACGTGCGATTTT
>SMES01000090.1_pt1 | contig 13302 bp, 11 predicted proteins | sample 2456241 | NCBI WGS metagenome assembly SMES01 (sample SAMN10132598, study PRJNA489261) | soil metagenome | isolation source: day1 antibiotic-silty clay loam soil | place: USA | reverse complement strand
GGCTACCTTTTTACTTTGAATAAGGGAAAGATCGCAATCTTTGTCGTAATACACTTGCATGGAATTCTCCTAAAAATGAGGGGGGAACGACCCCCCTCCAAATAAATTAAAGGGTTAAAACTTTATGTCCACGGGAAATACCGGTCACACCACTGCGCACCACTTCCATAATAGAGGTTGTGCCAATAGCTTGGATAAAACTATCGAGCTTATCCGTCGTACCTGTTAGCTGCACTGTATAAAGCGTCGGCGTGACATCAACAATCTGGCCACGGAAAATATCTACCGTACGCTTAATCTCAGCACGCTGAGCACCGCTGGCTTTCACTTTAATCAGCATCAGCTCGCGCTCCACATGCGAGCCTTCAGTCAGGTCAACCAGCTTAACCACCTCAATCAGTTTATTGAGGTTCTTAGTGATCTGCTCAATGACTTCTTCTTTACCAATGGTGGTCAAGGTCAGGCGCGACAGTGTTGGATCTTCTGTAGCTGCCACCGTTAAGCTTTCGATATTGTAGTTACGTTGGGAAAACAAACCAATGACACGTGATAATGCACCGGGCTCATTTTCCATCAACAAAGAAATAATATGTCTCATGGTTATGTCCGCTCCGTTTTACTAAGCCACATATCACGCATTGCGCCATCACGAATTTGCATTGGGTATACGTGCTCACTGGTATCCACTTGAATATCAAGGAAAACCAATCGATCTTTCATTGCAAAGGCTTTTTCCAAAGCAGGCTTCAGATCTTTAGGTTCGGTTACACGGATACCAACATGGCCATAAGACTCAACCAACTTAACAAAATCAGGCAATGACTCCATATACGAGTGCGAGTAACGGCTGTTGTACTGCATGTCTTGCCACTGACGCACCATGCCTAGCGCGCCATTATTCAGGTTAACGATCTTCACTGGCAAGTCATATTGCAAGCAGGTGGACAGTTCCTGAATGTTCATCTGAATACTGCCTTCACCCGTTACACAGGCGACCTCTTCTTCAGGGAAACTCAGCTTAATACCCATGGCAGCAGGAAAACCAAAGCCCATCGTTCCCAGGCCACCCGAGTTAATCCAACGGTTAGGTTTATCGAAGCGGTAGTATTGCGCAGCGAACATTTGGTGCTGACCCACGTCAGAAGTGATGTAAGCGTCGCCCTTGGTCACTTCATACAGCGCCTCAATGACCGCCTGTGGTTTGATGATACTGCCGTCACCTTCGTCATAAGGATAGAGACGACCCTGACCACGCCACTCATCAATTTGCTTCCACCAGCTAGACACCACCTCTGGCACCGGCAAAGTGTTGATATCTTTAAGCTCAGCCAGCATATCGTTTAATACGCTATCCACCGGCCCAACAATTGGGATATCTGCTTTGATAACTTTAGAAATGGTCGCCGGATCAATATCAATATGAATGATTTTGGCATTTGGGCAAAATTTAGCCACGCCATTTACCACACGATCATCGAAACGTGCACCTACAGCAAAGAGCACATCACAATGATGCATCGCAAGGTTAGCTGTGTAGCTACCATGCATACCAGGCATACCAACAAACTGACGATCAGCACCGGGATAAGCACCCAAACCCATCAGGGTTGTGGTTACCGGCATATTAAGCTTTTGTGCAATCTCAGTGAGTTGCTTGGATGCATGACCTAGCACCACACCACCACCAGCAAACAACAGCGGGCGCTTGGCTTCAATCAGCATTTCTGCTGCTTTGCGAATCTGACCTGAATGTCCACGGGTGGCTGGCGCGTATGAGCGCAGCTTTACTTTCTTAGGGAAGTTGTATTCGTACTTATCCACCAAGTTAGTCATATCCTTAGGGATATCAACAACCACAGGGCCAGGACGACCCGACTCAGCGATATAAAACGCCTTTCTAATAATCTCTGGAATCTCAGAAGGATGCTTAACGATAAAACTGTGTTTAACAATGGGACGCGAAATACCAATCATGTCCGTTTCTTGGAATGCATCTGTTCCTACGGCGGTACTGGCAACCTGCCCAGAAATAACCACCATTGGAATCGAGTCCATATGCGCCGTAGCAATACCTGTAATAGCATTGGTTGCGCCAGGTCCCGAGGTGACTAAAACCACCCCTGCTTTACCTGTCGCGCGCGCGTAGCCATCGGCCATATGGGTCGCCGCTTGCTCATGACGAACTAAAACGTGCACCAATTCGCTTTCTTTAAAAAGCGCATCGTAAATGTGCAGTAAGGCCCCACCTGGGTAGCCATAAATATATTTGACACCTTGGTCTCGCAATGAGCGAACAACCATTTCAGCGCCGGATAATAATTCCACGGTATACACCTCTATACGCTAGTATTTTATTCAAAAAACTCATTAACCCAGCACGAGGTAACGCGATACGGGTATAGCGGACGGCACGGATACATGCCTAAGTACTTTGAATAACTGCATGTGTCTGCTTATTCAAAACTTCCTAAGAACATCGCTACTCAAGCCTTTTTGAGACTCATCGCAGCCAAACATGAATTGTTTAGATTTAGCCAGCTTAAGTCAAGTCATACAGCTGTTTTCTCTATCTTTTTACCTTCTTTAATTAAAAGCCATCAATTTCCCACACTGTGAGCAATTACCACCCCTTACCTAAAGCAAATTAGGTATATTGTGCTCAGCGTTGTAAATTGTCTGCCACCACCGGAATTCATAATCAGGATTAATCGTTATGCGCACACTTAATGCTCGTTTTTTAATGGGTTTGCTCGTACTATTTTTTAGCTCCGCCATCAGTGCTGCCCCGATTTATAAGTGGGTTGATAAAAACGGCACTGTCCACTTCGGTTCAGAACCGCCTACCCACATAGAAGTGGAGAAAATCTCCACTAAAGCAGCCAAACCCCAACCGCTGCCCGAACCCCAACCCAGCCATAACAGCGTTGAAAACAAAGTTCCCAGCCAAGAAGAAATTGACAAGCAAGTGCGCAAACAGGTTGCTGAAGAACAAGCTACGCTAAACAAACAGTGCACAGAAATGCGTACACGGCTCTCTCAACTAAAAAACAATCCTCGCCTACTGGCTGAGATTGACGGCACAATTACTCGCCTAACTGAAGAGCAGCGCCAAGAGCGCATCCAAGAGCTTGAGCAGAAAATCAAAGAATTCTGTGACTAGCACCTCTTCTAGCCTGCCACTTCCGGCAGGCTATAACCGCCCCACACTCTAACCAGCCTTTATCAATCTTCTAGCTTTAATTTTTTTAACAGACTTCCCACCCCACTTCACAGCCGCAATATGTTTTGCTTATTCGCCCTAAGCATGAATAATGTGCGCTTAGTTTTTTTGGAGTTTTATTATGTGGTTTCGCAATTTATTGGTTTATCGTTTGAATTTGGCAGAAGAGTTAAGCCCTGAGCAACTGGAGCAGGCCTTAGCCACCAAGCCTGCCCTCCCCTGCGGCAGTCAAACCTTGTCTACTTACGGCTTTGTTGCGCCGCTAGGCCGCTCAGAAGACGCCTCCCTTATACACCACGCACAAGGGTTTACCCTGATCCGTGCTCGCCAGCAAGAGCGGATTCTACCGGGCAGCGTGGTACGCGATGCAGTCAACGAAAAAACCGATGAAATCGAAGCAGCTGAAGCACGCAAGGTATATAAAAAAGAGCGCGACCAAATCAAAGACGAAGTAATGCAGGCATTAATGCCGCGTGCATTTATTCGTAACTCTTTCACCTTTGCAGCCATTGCTCCTGCTCAAGGGTTAATCTTTATTGATGCATCCAGCGCTAAAAAAGCGGAAGAACTTCTGTCCACACTGCGCGAAGCGTTGGGTAGCCTGCCCGTACGTCCGATCAGCGTGAAACAAGCCCCCACCGCAACCTTCACCCAGTGGCTAAAGCAACATCAAGCCAGTCACGGCTTACAACTAACCGACGAATGTGAGCTACGCGACACAGCAGAAGACGGCGGTATTGTTCGCATCAAGCGTGAAGACCTATCGAGCGAAGAAGTACAGACACATTTAGAGGCAGGCAAAGTAGTTACACAGCTAGCGCTAGCCTGGCAAGATAAGCTCAGCTTTGTGATAAACGACAAACTCGCCATTAAACGCTTACGCTTTGAAGACATCCTACAAGAGCAAGCAGAGCAAGACGGTGGTGACGATGCCGCCAGCCAGTTTGATGCCAGCTTTATCTTAATGATGCTGACACTGGTCGAGTTTATGCCGCAACTGCTGGAAGCCTTAGGTGGCGAAGAAATCCCACAGGGCGTATAAGACAACTGCAACCAGAGCCACCCTCAAACCTACTGTTACCTGCACACAAAAAGTAACATTTTTGTGCACCTAGGTAACAGTTTCTTACATAATCACAGTAACACCCGCACCACAAAAACAACTATCTTCTTTTTAATCAACAGCTTACAAATACTGGCACAACAAATGCTTACTGTATGGGTAACAAGAACAATAAGTACATTGATAACAACAATAAGAATTTACCTTCTCCATACCAACAACAATAACAAGGTGGAAAGGCAGTCAACTGATTACTTTGAAGAAGAGAGTTGTAACGCGCTTAATCTGTAACAACAAAAACAACAGCTGGCTACAGCGCAGCTAAGCACAGATTACTAACCTCAGCTATCAAAGCAATCCGCTGACTTTAAATACAGGCATATGCTTGTTGTGGTGCGGCGTAACAAAAACAAAAAAACCCCGTCAACAACAGAATATATACCTAGGAGGCTTCGGCCTCCTTTTTTATTGCCTGTACTTAGCCAAATCAAAGCAATCCATATCCGCTAGCACATTCACCTATTAGACAAGCAGTGTTAGAATGCAGCGCCATACCAACCACTCAGGCTCTGCTTAGGCCCAATTAATGCTGAAAAAGCTTATTACCAAGTTACGTAACCCTCGCCAATCCTCGCCCGATACGCATGTGCTCACCCAGCAGCAACACGGCCTGTCGATTGACCAGTTGAGCCGCAACTCTGCCGCAGCAGCAAAAAAGCTACAAGATGCAGGCTTTCAAGCATTTATAGTGGGTGGCTCTGTACGCGATGCTCTGTTGGGCGAAAATCCTAAAGATTTCGACGTAGCCACCAGCGCAACGCCTGAACAGGTACGCGCCCTGTTTCGTAACTCACGCATTATCGGTCGACGCTTTAAACTTGTGCACCTGTACCATGGCCGTGAAATTGTTGAGGTCGCTACTTTTCGCGGCAGTCATCAAGACTGTGATGGGGACGATGAACGCTCATCCCAACACGAATCCGGACGTATTTTGCGCGACAACGTATACGGCACTTTAGAAGAAGACGCACTACGCCGCGACTTTACGATTAACGCCCTGTATTACAATGTTAGCAATCAATGCGTGTATGACTTTGCTGGGGGTGTTAGCGACATACACAAGCGTTCATTACGTTTGATTGGCGACCCCGAACAACGCTATTTAGAAGACCCCGTACGCATGCTCAGAGCCATCCGCTTTGCGGCAAAGCTGGGTTTTACTATTGCAGCAGACACAGCAGAACCCATTCGACGCTTAGCGCCTTTATTGGCTGATATTCCACCAGCCCGCCTATTTGATGAAGTGCTTAAGCTTTTTTTAAATGGCCAGGCCGAGCTCACCTTTGATTTACTGCTGGAATACGATTTATTTACGCCACTCTTTCCAGCCACAGCGCAGGCCATCACCAACAACCCTGACTACAGCCTGCGCCTGATTCGTAACGCACTACGCAATACCGATAAGCGCATCGCGGACGGCAAAACAATTACTCCCGCTTTTTTGTTTGCAGCCTTGTTATGGCCCGCCATTCCTGCACAAGCAGCACGTTTACAAGAAAACGGCATGCCGCCGGTACCAGCAGTGCAAGAAGCCGCTCAACTAGTGCTGTCCCAGCAGCTTAGTCGTATTTCTATTCCCAAGCGTTTCACGCTACCCACCCGTGAAATCTGGGCACTGCAGGAACGCTTGCCACGCCGCACCGGAAAACGCGCCGATGCCGTGCTTGCACACCCGAGGTTTCGCGCCGGTTATGATTTTTTACTATTGCGTGAAAGTGCCGGCGAAGAAACCAATCATTTAGGTGAATGGTGGACCGACTACCAAGAGCTGGATGAAGCACAGCGACGCGCGATGATTCGCGATTTAGGCGGTCCTACTAAAAAAACGCGCCGTCCCAGAAAAAGACGCGCCAACAACCCTTTCCAGCATAAAGTACCAAACTAATGCAGCAGGTATATATTGGCTTAGGTAGCAATTTAGGTGACTCGGCCAACCACTTACAGCAAGCTATTTCCGCTATTGCGCAGCTACCTAAAACAGAGCTTATCAAAGCCTCATCGCTGTACAGCAGCGCACCCTTAGGCGCTGTCGATCAGCCGCGCTATGTTAACGCTGTGGCACACATAGCCACCTCATTAACACCAATCAAGTTGCTGGATGCCTTACAACATATCGAGCACGTACAAGGCCGAGTGCGCCAAGGCGAGCGCTGGGGACCACGCACCCTGGATTTGGATATACTTTTATTTGGCCAGCATGTAATAAATGAGCCTCGCTTGTGCGTTCCGCATTACCATATGCATGCGCGGCCTTTTGTGCTAATTCCTTTGGCTGAGCTTTGCACAAAAGATTTTGTTTTACCTAACGGACAAAGCTTGGCAGAATTGCTGGCTGTTTGTCCGCCCGATACGACTTTAACGCGCCTTGCAAGCCTTGAGCTTTTAGCCTAAGTTAGTCAGTTTTTACGCAACCTAATAATTAAAAAGCTTTGGAAGTGGTACCTAAGAGGCCCATACATGTCAAATATCACCCTAACTACATTATTGGCGCACAAGCGCAGCGGTGAAAAAATCACCATGCTCACGTGCTATGACGCCACCTTTGCTGCGACTGCTGCTGATGCTGGCATTGAAGTCCTGTTAGTGGGTGACTCTTTAGGCATGGTGTTACAGGGTCACGACAGCACACTGCCCGTTAGCGTAGAGGATATGGCTTACCATACCGCTGCAGTTAAGCGCGGCAACAAAGGCGCGTTAGTTTTAAGCGATCTACCCTTTATGGCTACAGCCACCCTCGAACAAACCTACGCAAACTGCGCCACCCTTATGCGCGCTGGCGCCCATATGGTAAAGCTCGAAGGTGGTGCTTGGCTGACCGAAGCCGTCACGGGACTGGCTGAGCGCGGCATACCAAGCTGCGTACATTTGGGTTTAACGCCGCAATCAGTCAACGTGTTTGGTGGTTATAAAGTGCAAGGGCGCGGCGATGAACAAGCAGAAAAACTTAAAACAGAGGCCTTAGCCTTAGAGCAAGCCGGCGCGGCGATGCTACTGCTGGAATGCGTACCCAGTCCGTTGGCGCGCGAAATCAGCCAAGCAGCCACAATCCCCGTCATCGGCATCGGTGCAGGTCCTGATACCGACGGTCAGGTTTTAGTTTTACACGACATGTTAGGGTTATCTCTCAGTGGTCGCACGCCTAAGTTTGTGCGTAATTTTATGCAGGATGCTAACACTATCAACCAAGCTATAGAAAACTACGCCCAAGCCGTTAAACAGGGCAATTTCCCAGCGAGTGAACACGAATTTTCCGCATGAAAACCATCGCCGATATTAATCAATTATGTGCCTGCGTAAAGCAAGCACGTCAAGCTGGGCAGCGCGTAGCTTTAGTGCCAACCATGGGTAACCTGCATGAAGGTCACTTGGCTTTAATCGAGCGCGCCAAACAAGCTGCTGACTTTATTGTGGCCAGTATTTTTGTTAATCCATTGCAGTTTGGTCCTAATGAAGATTTGGACAGTTACCCACGCACCCTAGCTGACGATCAGCAAAAGCTGGTACAAGCCGGCTGCAATGTATTGTTTACCCCCACCGAACAACTCATGTACCCCAAGGGTATGCAGGCGCAAACCCTTGTTCGCGTACCCGAAGTGAGTGAAGGTCTTTGTGGCGGCAGTCGTCCGGGACACTTTGATGGTGTCGCCACCATAGTTAACAAGCTGTTCAACATGGTGCAGCCTGACTGCGCGGTATTTGGCGAGAAAGATTTCCAGCAGTTGGCGGTGATTCGCAAAATGGTGCAGGATTTAAATCTCCCGATTGAAATTATTGGCGCGCCCATAGTGCGCGACGCTGACGGCCTGGCTTTATCCTCAAGAAATGGGTATCTTAACGCCGAGCAACGCCGCGTAGCGCCACAATTACAACTTTGCCTACAGGACACAGTTGCTCATATCCAAGCAGGCCGCCGTGATTATGCAGTGTTAATGCAAGAAGCCAGCAGCAAACTGCAAGCACAGGGCTTTGTCACCGATTATATAGAACTACGCCAAGCAACTGACTTACAGCCAGCCACCCCTGCAAGCAAACAGCTGGTTATATTAGCTGCTGCGGTGCTGGGCGAAACCCGTTTGATTGATAATATACTTTTCGATTTGTTATAGGGCGCAACCGCTGCTTTCAACGCTGTCAGCAGAGCAAGCCAAAGAGGTAGAGAAAACATGCAAACCATACTGCTCAAAGCTAAATTACACCGAGCTATCACCACTCACGCCGTCGTTGATTACGAAGGTTCGTGCGCAATCGATGGTAATTGGCTGGATATGTCCGGTATTCGTGAGTATGAGCAAATTCAGATTTATAACGTTGATAATGGCGAGCGCTTTACCACCTATGCTATTCGTGGTGAAGCTGGCTCGCAGATTATTTCAGTCAATGGCGCAGCGGCGCATAAAGCCAAAGTGGGTGATCGCTTAATTATCTGCGCTTACTGCAACTACGAAGAACACGAGCTAGCTACCCACAGGCCCAGCCTGCTCTACATGGCAGACGACGGCTCTCTTAGCCACAGCAGCGATGCCATCCCTGTACAGCTTGCCTAGCGCAACACTATAGCTCACGCATCTCCCTAACAATCTACAGGCTAACTACCTGTAGGTTGTTAGATCTTATTAAACAGATTTATCTGGCTGATCCGCACATAGCTCTGCTGTGCTGCTTCCAAGACTATGCTTTGGAATGCTAAGCGCGACAGCGCCTCTGGATAATCCACCTCACGCAACTCAGCCTGTACAGTTTTGTTAATTAAGGCAACGTCCTCGTTATCTGTCTTTGTGGTTTCAATAACATTCAAACGCGCACCTATATCACCACGAGTCGCGTCAATATTCACCATCGCATGGTCAATATTGGTTAGCGCAATAGCTACAGCGTCACGCGTATCGCGGTTGCCTTGTGGTGTGTCTGGGTTGTCTTCTAGCGCGCGCCTTAGCTGCTGAATAGTATCTAGTACGCCCTGCTTTTGTCGGTTGTCATCTTCTCTAATGGTGACCACCTCCCCGCCTGCAGGTACACCATCAAAGTGTATGACCATGCCGCGAAACACTAGACTATCGTGGGATTTGTCGTCATCGTCCAAACTTCCTGCCTGCAACGGTATAGTTCCGCCTACCTCATACACCTCATAGGTTTTAGGGTCGCCCGGTGGGGCTGTAAAGCGCACTTCAATACCTACAGCGGGAAAACCATTATTACCACTAAAGGCAATTTCATCCTGCACCATCGGCGTCGACACGCTCAAGGTGGAGCCTGCTGGCAAAGGGTTAGGCGTAACCGTGGGGTCCAAACGTGCCGCATTAGTAATACTTTGGAAAACTTTTTTACCATTATCATTGATAGGTAGAGTTAAGGAGCTAGCAACCTGTAACCGACGCTGCCCTTCATCGCCTTGATAGCTGTAGCTGCCATCGGCATTACGAATAAAGGGTTCGGTTTTTCCTTGGAAACCGGCAAACAGGTATTCACCACGGGCGTTTTTGGTATTCATCAAGCTGAGCAGCTCGTCTTCACGCTCACGCAACTCTGCAGCAATAGACTGACGATCGTTTTGGCTTAAGGCACCGTTGCCTGCCTCACCTGCCAGTTCGCGTACGCGCTGCATAATGGTATTAACCGCATTTAAACTAGACTCTTCCTGCACCAGACTGTTATTAGCGGCAGTTAGGTTATCCTTGTATTGGGTCAACATATTTTGCTGCTGCTCAAGCTGCATCAGGCGTACCGACGCGACTGGATCATCAGCTGGCGTCAAAATACGGTTGCCCGAGCTAATTTGCTCTTGGGTACGAATGGCTTGCGCGTAATTGCGCTGAATACCCTGCACGCCTGTATTAAAAGCTTGTTGACTAGAAATTCGCATGGGTTAACTCCTCGACTGAATACATCCAGTCCTACCTAAATGTGCTAATTAGCGTATCAAACAAAGAACGTGCTACTTGGATAATCTGCGCCGAAGCATTGTAATACTGTTCAAACTTAATCAAGTTCGCTGCCTCTTCATCTAGGTTCACCCCAGAGAGCGAATCACGGTTATCGGTGGCTTGCTGTAAAACAGCGCCCGTAGCAATATCATCCTGTCTAGCTTGTGCAGTTAACGTGCCAACTCGTTCAATGGTGTTGCCGTAATCATCGGTAAAGCTCATGCCCGTAGCGATATCCTTGACCTTGGCATCCAAACCTACCACTTGCTTGTTTTGTAAGTCCGCCAATTTTAAGGCGTTACGGTTATCCGATACGCCGTGCTGGTTAAAGCTGACCGAAAATCTATCCCCATTCTGTGGTGTGCCACTGATTGTTTGCTTAACTGTATAACTCTGTACTTCGCCACCCACGTTAACCTGTATCGCATAACTGAGCGTGTTGGTTTGTCCGGGGGTTATGGTCAAACCTGGGTGCGCACCCGGCGCCGCCTGACCTTCTTGCGGCACTGCCGTAATACTTACACCTGCCGGCAGTGAAGCGAACTCCAACTCATTGGTTGCCGCATTAAACACCAGCTCAAGGTTATCCAATGCCTGCAAGTTATCTAGATTCAGTTTGTCAGCAACAAAGTTATCTGGCAAAGGCGTAGCTGGGTTGTTGAGCACCATGTCTACCGAGGGCTGCCCTACTGTACCCGTACCTTTATTTTGTAGGTTGGCCTCACTACGCAATGGTGCCGCAAAAGCAAGCTGATCAGCCTGATCCAACACAGCCTCAACATCAGTTGCTCCACGACGTGTTGGTTGCAGCAAAAACTGATCGCCTGGGTTCGGTGTTCCCGATAAGGTCATGCTAAAGCCCTGATCACGACCCGGAATAGGCAGATCAGTAAAGCTTAGACTGACTTCATTGGTGCTCGGGTCAACGACGACATCAGTAACCTGAATTTGCGCGCCATCACTGATGCGAAAGGCGCTGTAACCCGTACCATTATATTCCAGTCGGTAATCACTGGCCGTAAGCAATTTAGTATTGTTTATGCGCATCTCGCCAGAAACAGCAGAGACATTACTTTGCATCGGCAATACGCGCAGCCCCATCAGCTTGGGATCGTTAATATTATTGAATAAGGCTGTGCCTACATTACCCTTTAGATCCAAGCCTTGGCCAAGCAAGCTGTTCACTTCTTGATTAATCGACAGCGCCAAGCGTCCCACTGAGTTAAAGGTTTGGTCTAAAACCTCCTCACGAAAACGCAACAAGCCGCCCATCTCTCCACCGGTGATCATCTTACTGATATTTTGTGTAGAACCACCGCTGATAAAGTTAATATCAAAGCGTGTTGGGTCTGCATTACCTTGCACCGCCTCAATGCTATTGGCCTGACCACCCACCACCAAAGGCTGCCCAGAACCGATAAATAGGTTCAGGCTGTTATTGTCTTGCGGCACCACGGTGACACCAATAAAGGTTGCAAGCTCGCGTACAGCCTCATCACGCGCATCGAGTAAGTCATTAGGTGGATGGCTATTAGCCCCCACTCCAGCAATAGCTTTGTTTAGCTCTGCCACAGTGCCAGCCAGACGATTCACCTGCCCGGTAACGCTTTGCATCTGCTTGTTAATAAACTCGTTCTGCGCATTGATGCTGTCGTAAATATTATTAAAACGGCGCGTTAAACCTTCGGCTTCGGCTAACACCAACTGACGTGCTGGTATATTAGAAGGGTCTTCCGCGGCGGTTTGCATGGCCGAGAAAAACGACTGTAAAGAAGGAGTAATACCTGTGGTTGATCCCGCTAACAGCGAATCTAGCTGGTCAATTTGACTCTTATACGCCTTTACATCCGCATTTAAAGCCGTGGATGAACGCAGCTGAGTCGTTAAAAACTCACTGTAACTACGGCGAATATCCACCAAGCTGGTACCCGAACCAATATAGCCCGCTCCGCTAAACTGCGCTGGGCGCGTTTGCTGGACGGTATCCTGGCGGCTATAACCGGGGGTGTTGACGTTGGTAATATTATGTCCGGTTACCGATAAATTCGTTTTGGCAGCCGATAGGCCCGATAAGCCAATGTTTAATAAGTCAGCCATTGTTCACCTCAACCCCGCTCAGCGATGCGCGGCGTGGGCGCATGAGCTGTTTGCTGAAAATCTTGCATTTGCTGAGCAATGCGGCTAATTTTTTGCGCATATTGAGGGTCGGTTGCATAACCAGCTCGCTGTAATTCGCGTAGATATTGCTCTGGATTATCGGCAACCTTGAGTGCCTCTTGATAGCGGCTATTGCTCTGAATAAAACTTACATAATCATTAAAACTCTGTGCAAAGGAGTCGTATTTTCGGAAATCGGCTTTTTCTGTCACCTTGACCCCCTTAACAAATTCACTGGTCGCTGCTTGCGCTGATTCACCTTTCCAGCCATGCGCTTTGATACCAAACAGGTTAAAGGTGTTTTGCCCTTGCGCGTCACGTACCATATTTTTACCCCAACCTGTTTCTAAAGCGGCCTGGGCCACCAAGTAACGCGGATCGACACCCAGCTTATCTGCCGCTTGCTGCGCCATTGGCAGCATGGCTGAAATAAATTCTTGTGGAGTATTAAACCCATCGACGGTGAGTTGCTGTGGTGTTTGCACAGGCTTTTGCTGGCTAATTGCAGCGTAGCTATGCACTGCTGATTTTTGCTTAACACCCACTGCATCCCCTGTGGAGTGTGCGCCATGAACAGCCCGCTGGGGCATAACTGGATTCTGTATCGCTGTGCGGCGTAATGCGTTTTGTGCCTCTACTGGCTGGACCTGTATATCTGCACCTATGGAATCCACTTTATTTTGCATGCCCGGGAAAGGATTTGAACCACCACGCGGCTTGTGCATTTCGCTCATTTGCCTAACCAGCACATCAGCCATACCTATGCCACGACCTTGTGCCATAGTGACGGCTAACTGCTGGTCATGCATATCGCGATATGCTTTGCTTTCACTGCTATTGAATAAATTATCGTCAGCCAACACATCGTTCGCAGAGCGCAT
>SMES01000096.1_pt1 | contig 13381 bp, 17 predicted proteins | sample 2456241 | NCBI WGS metagenome assembly SMES01 (sample SAMN10132598, study PRJNA489261) | soil metagenome | isolation source: day1 antibiotic-silty clay loam soil | place: USA | reverse complement strand
GCAGGATAGACATCAGCTACCGACACATAGTCTTTTAGCGTTGCGCGTCCTTGCTCATCGGTGAACTGGGTTAACACATCATAAGGCTTGTTTAGCATCAGCAGGCGTGGCTGCAGTGGCTCCAGCTTCTGCAGCTTAGTCTTGGCTCGTGTGTTAGACGAAAAAGCACTTTTCGGATGTGATTTCGCATAGGTTTTAATCGGCTTTTTCAATGAAGAACCTATACTGGCAAGCTGGCAACAAACTCAATCAACCATGGTTCTGCATCTCGCTCCGGCGTTACCGTCTCACTGGCATCCAAACGGAGCATTTCTTGCACTTCCACGACACCCAACTCTTCATAGAGCTCACGAATGCCGCCCGCACAAAAATCATCACCATAACAAGCATCGCCTAAGCCAATCACACCGCCAAACAGGCCATGCCACTGCGGTGTTTTCTCACGCAGGGCGCTGACCAGCGGCTGTAAATTCTCCGGCAGTTCACCCATCCCAGTGGTTGAGGTGATAAATAGCAGCGCATCCGGTTCTAGTACCACTAATTCAGCGTAAGAAATACGCGGTTGATAAGTGACATTCAGGCCCGCTTCAGTAAATAACTCTGCAGCGTGATGGGCCACATCTTCAGCGGCACCAAACACAGTACCAGAAACAATCACTAGGTTAATTGTCATGCTCAGCAACGGCCTCATCAATATAAAAAGTAAGCTACGGTCAAAAAACCTAGAATAAATCTCATCATAACAAGAAATAACCGAGATGTAATAAAGGCTATACACCTAGACTTTGTAGGTTGTACAAATCCTAACTCTAGTATAACTTTATCAACCTTTAGCTGTGCAGCTTGATAAAAGACATTGCTGCTCATCACTGATTCCGATAAGGCCAATACTATGCATAGTAACGCCCCCATCCTACTAACCGGCGCTAGTCAACGATTGGGCTTGCACTGTGTTAAGCGTTTTTTAGATGCGGGCCAGCCAGTCATTATCAGTTATCGACAAGAGCGTGATGAGCTCAATGAACTGCGTAAACTGGGCGTACAGTGTATTCAAGCCGACTTTGCTAACGAGCAAGGTATTCTAGATTTTATTGCAAAAATCAAACAGACAACCTCTTCTCTGCGCGCAATTATCCATAATGCCTCACTATGGATTGCAGAAAATGGCGCTGATGCTAGCGCTTTTACGCAAATGGTCAATGTCCATGTTCTTGCACCCTACTTAATCAATGAACATTGCACGCCTTTACTGATGGAGTCTGGCAAGGCTGATATCATTCACATCACTGACGATGTAATCCGCAAAGGTAGCGCTAAGCGCATTGCTTACAGCGCAAGCAAAGCGGGCCTAGACAATCTCACTCTATCTTTTGCTGCGCGCCTAGCGCCGCATATTAAGGTGAACTCTCTGGCACCTGCACTGATCATGCTACACCCTGATGATGATGAAAATTACCAACGTCGCGCGATGGCAAAATCTGTAATGGGCAACGTGCCCGGTCCAGAAGTTATTTATCAAAGCCTGCGCTACTTACTTGATACGCCTTATGTGACAGGCACAACCCTTACTGTTAATGGCGGCCGGCATCTAAAGTGATGCAAGGCTTGGAGAGCTGATAATGTGTGATGACTTAAGTAAACACTACCATGAAATTTTAGTCGGTCTAGGTGAAAACCCTGAGCGCGAAGGTTTACTCGACACCCCAAAACGAGCCGCCAAAGCGATGCAGTATCTGTGCAATGGCTATGAAAAAAATCTTGATGAGATCGTCAACGGTGCACTGTTTGAATCATCCAGTGACGAAATGGTGATCGTGCGTGATATAGAGCTTTATTCTTTATGCGAGCACCACATGCTGCCCTTTATCGGTAAAGCCCACGTTGCCTACATCCCGACTGGAAAAGTACTGGGCTTATCTAAAGTCGCACGTATTGTTGATATGTACGCGCGCCGCTTACAGATCCAAGAAAACCTAACCCGCCAAATTGCTGATGCCGTGCAGAAAGTAACTGGCGCTGCTGGCGTTGCTGTGGTGATCGAAGCCAAGCACATGTGCATGATGATGCGCGGCGTAGAAAAGCAAAACTCAGTGATGACATCATCAGCAATGCTCGGGGCATTTCGTAACTCTGGCACGACTCGCCAAGAATTCCTGCAACTTATTCGGAGTCACTAATCTATGGCACGCTTAGAACCGGGCATGGCGCGCATTCGCATTAAAAATCTGCGTTTACGCACCTACATTGGCATCAATGAAGATGAGATACGTAACAAACAAGATATTTTAATCAACGTCACCCTGTTCTACCCGGCTGAAGATGCTGTGCAAATTAACGACATCAATCATGCACTGAATTACCGCACTATCACTAAAGAGATTATTCAGTACGTTGAGGAAAATCGCTTTGCGCTACTCGAGCGTTTAACTCAAGATGTCCTCGACTGCGTCATGCGTCACGAGCAAGTGCGCTACGCTGAAGTCGAAGTCGACAAACCACACGCACTGCGCTTTTCGGAATCAGTCTCGATTACCCTGACGGCGCACCGCGCAGCGTAAGCCATGACACTAACTGAGTTTCTGCAAGCAATTAAACAGCCAGAGCATCGCTTTGCCGACACTTTGGCTTTTATTGATGCCCACTATCATTACACAGCCTGCGCCTTTGATAATGCAGGCCTGCATAACGCTGCCGGTAGTAATCAAGGTTCTTGTAAAATCCTTGGCTTAGCCTTACTTGAAAAACTCAGCAGCCATGACACTTTACTGGCATTTGCTGAGCACTACCAACACGTTCTGGCAACGCCTGATGGCAGTGACCATGCCAATATTCGTCAACTGCTAAAGCACGGATTAGAGTCCGTGCACTTTAACCAACTGCCTCTAAGCAGGCTTGTTGTCTAATGCCCATTGGTACAGTGCATTTTTACGTGCACCGGTAATATCAGCTGCTAGCGCAGCCGCGCGCTTGGGTGGCAACTCAGCCATCAATAGCATCAGCACACGCTGCGCCTCCAGCGAAACCTCTAGTGCTTCTGCCGGCTCTTGATAGCCTGCGATCAGCAGCACGCACTCACCACGCTGCTGATTCGCATCAGCGGCAATCCAATCATGCAATTCCTGTAATGGTAGATCTTTAATCGTTTCAAAGGTTTTCGTCAGCTCGCGAGCTAAAACCGCCGGACGATCAGCCCCAAACACATCACGCATATCGGCAATACTGTCCAAAATACGATGAGGCGCTTCATAGAAGATCAGTGTACGTGGATCATGTTGCACCGCAGTTAAGCGCGTGCAACGAGCAGCTTGTTTGGCGGGCAAAAAACCTTCAAAAACAAAACGATCTGAAGGCAAGCCCGCTGCAGATAAACCAGCAATCAGCGCACAAGCACCCGGCACAGGAACCACCGTGACATTCGCCGCACGTGCTTGGCGCACCAAGTGATAGCCTGGATCAGAAATCAATGGCGTGCCTGCATCAGAAATTAACGCAACATCATCACCGGCCAATAACCGGGTAATAAAACGTCCGCCCTCTTCACGCTCATTATGCTCATGACAAGCCGCCAAAGGTGTGCGGATACCAAAGTGCTGCAAGAGCCGTGTGGAGTGCCGTGTATCTTCGGCGGCAATCAGACTGACCTCAGCTAAAATACGCAAGGCTCGAGCACTGATGTCATCAAGATTACCGATAGGCGTCGCCACTACATACAATGTGCCAAGCCCATTAAGCTGAGGTGTGGATGCACTCACAAAACACTCCAAAGATACAAAATAAAGCACTATTGTAGCCTGATTTAGTGTGACAAGATCGCACCAATGCTCGCGCTTGGGTACAATCAAGTCATTAACTTTATTGTGCTTGGATTGCTTGTCTATGAAAACCCCATTACGCGTACTCTCAACCCTCTGCTTATCTATCTTGATAGCAGCTTGCTCAAGCTCGCCAAGCAATACGCTAGGACAGTTACCGCCGACCAAGTACAGCGATTTAGACAAACTACTCGAACAAGCTGGCAAGAAAAGTGACAGCCAAGCAGTCGGCCTGTACTTAGCCGCTGCTGACTTAGCATGGCAGCAAAAACAACCACTACGCGCACGAAAAATACTAGAAAGCCTAGATACCAGCCAAGCCAGCCCAGCACAATTAATTTTCGCAAAAACCCTTGAAGCCGAATTAGCTTTAGCCCGCCAACAGCCCAATAGCGCCTTGAAAGCCCTTAAGCATCCAAGCTTCGAGCGTCTCAGCGAAATGCCGCTGGCACAACAAACACGTAGCCAACTGGTACGTGCACAAGCTCTAGAAGACAGTGGAAAACCTCTTGCCGCAGCACGTGAGCGAATTTACATTGCACCTTTATTGGAAGGGCAGACGGCTTTTGACAACCACCAAGCAATCTGGTCTTTACTTAGCGCGCTGCCACGCACCCAACTCAATGAAACTGGCGATAATGATTTAGCCGGCTGGTTAGAGTTAGTCCTACTGACTAAAGCCACAAGCTCACTAGAGCAACAGCAGACCGATATCAAGCAGTGGATCGCCAATAACCCATGGCATCCCGCAGCTAAACAACTTCCGCAAGCTCTGCAACAATTGCAGCAACTACAAGCGCAAAACATCAAGATTCTAGCATTGTTACTGCCGAGCAAAGATGCCAACCAGAACGTTGTAGATGCTTTGCGCAATGGCTTTTTCGCAGCACATTACATTGCTCAAGCCAACGGTCAGGCGGTACCGGATATTCGCCTGTATGACAGTAACCAAATAAGCTCAATGGATACATTCTACGAGCAAGCAGCCCGTGATGGCGTTGAACTTGTCGTTGGCCCGTGGGAAAAACCTTTAGTTCGCCAACTAGCCAGCCGTTCACAGCTACCCATTACCACCTTGGCACTCAACTACGCTGACAATCATCAGAACGGTCCCGCACAACTGTTCCAATATGGCTTAGCGGCTGAAGATGAAGCCCGCTTAGCCGCTAATCGCGCCTGGACCGACGGTATGCGTCGCGCGGCAGCCTTGGTTCCGAAAAATGAATGGGGCGATCGCATCCTCAGCGCATTCACGGCACAGTGGCAGGAGCTTGGCGGTGAAATGATTGCCACCCAGCGCATTGATCGTCCTGCTGAACTGACTGGACAAATCGCTGAAATGTTTCAATTGCGTGCCAGCGAGCAACGCGCTAAACAATTACAAAGCACCTTAGACTCTAAAGTTGCCGCACAACCTGCACGCCGTCCTGATATCGACTTTATTTTCCTCGCTGCTTCTCCACAGCAGGCTCGTATTATCAAGCCAACACTGTCTTTCCAATATGCCGGCGACGTGCCTATTTATGCCACTTCAGCGATCAATCCTGGCACTGGCGAGGTGTATCCAGAGCTGGACGGTTTGCAGTTTAGTGAAATCCCTTGGTTTCTTGAGACCAATAACCCAATTCGTCAGCACATTACTTATCAGTGGCCACAAGCACTAGGCAGCTTAGGGCGCTTTTATGCGATGGGTGCCGACGCTTACCAGCTGGCCAGCCAATTGCAGCAGCTGCGTGCACTACCAAACAGTCGCTCCGCAGGCTTAACGGGTAACTTGCAGCTCAATGCGCAGCAAAGAATTGAACGTTTACTCTACTGGGCACAGTTTAATAACGGCCAGTTAGAATCATTAAAAGAAACCCAGATTGACTAAGTCATTAGAAATTGGTCAAGTTGCTGAGCAATATGCTTTAAACTACCTAGCTAGCGCTGGTTTACAGCATATCGGCAGTAACTGGTCTTGCAAGTTTGGTGAGATCGACCTAATTATGCTTGCACACAACACGCTGGTATTTGTCGAAGTACGTTATCGAAAGCACAGCCAATTTGGTGGTGCACTTGATAGTATTGACCAAAACAAACGCCAGAAGCTGATAAAAACTGCCGAACAGTTTTTAACCGAACATCCGCAATGGTTAGAACATCCTTGCCGCTTCGATGTCATTACTGCACATCCTAACTCGACACAGGCGTTCACCATTGACTGGATTGAAGATGCATTTGAAACCGATTCCGATTTTTAATAAAGGCTGATCCTATGCAACCGCGTATTCAACACATGTTTCAAGCCAGTATTGAAACAAAACAACAAGCTTTAGCTGTCTTACCTCAAGCGATTGAGAGTGCAAGTTTGCTGATGGTGAGTTCACTGCTCAACGAAGGCAAAATCCTATCCTGTGGCAATGGTGGCTCAGCTGGCGATGCTCAGCACTTCTCATCAGAAATGCTCAACCGTTTTGAACGGGAACGTCCAAGCTTACCAGCCATCGCATTAACCACCGACAGCTCAACTATCACCTCGATTGCCAATGATTACAGCTACGAAGAAGTATTTTCCAAGCAAATTCGCGCACTGGGCCAAGCAGGCGATATTCTCCTTGCCATCTCCACCAGCGGCAACTCTGCGAACGTTGTGCAAGCCATTCACGCAGCTCATGATCGCAACATGCACGTAGTCGCACTGACCGGCCGTGACGGTGGTCAGATTGCACCTTTGCTACTGCCGGATGACGTAGAGATCCGAGTGCCTTCTAGCGTCACAGCTCGGGTCCAAGAAGTGCACTTGCTAGTCATCCACTCTTTATGCGACTTAATTGATCACCAACTGTTCGGGAGCGAAGAATGATCCGTCAAATTCTCACCATAAGTTTTTTAGCCATAGTGCTAACTGCCTGCGGTGCACGCAGTTTTGGCAACAAAATCGACGACCAATTTACTGCTCCTGAAGTTGCACGAGCGATTAAAGATGCCCACATTGATTTGTCGACTAGCACGTCTCATATCGTTGTTACGAGCTATAACGGCATTGTTTTAGTAACAGGGCAAACGCCACGTGCAGAGTTAAAAGAACTGGCAGGCAAAGCTGCTAACTCCGTGCAAAGCGCGAAGAAAGTCCACAATGAACTGCAAATCACCCAGCCCACTTCAGGTCTAGTGCGTAGCAACGACGCGTTATTAACCACCAGCATCAAGACTCGCATGCTGTCTTACAATGACGTGCCCGCCTCAAAGGTCAAGGTTGTCACTGAAAATGGCGTGGTGTATTTACTTGGTATCATTAGCCGTGCAGAAGCACAACGCGCAACGTCAGTCGTGCAAGACGTTAACGGCGTACAGAAGATTGTGCGTTTATTTGAGTATATCGACTGATATCTGATGAACCGACTCATATCGGCTGATTCGATATTTCACTAGGTAAGTTAAGACTGACTGCACTCTGTTGATTGCAGTCAGTCTTAAAAATTTATCTTACAACGCGTAAGCTCGGACGTCCGCCAGTTGGCGGCGTAGGTGGCTCATCATCATCGCCCTCCTCATCCTTAACTGTTTGTGTTGGCACAGAATGCAAGGCTACAGGCGACTCAGTGGCCTTAGTGGCATCCACAGGCTTCGCACTATCCTCATCACTCAGTAAGTCAGACTGAGCATCAAAAAACATGCCCTGCCCATTCTCACGAGCATAGATAGCCAAGACTGCGGCAATGGGTACGTACAATGAAAACGGCGCGCCTGAAAAGCGCGCCTCAAAGCTAATCGCTTGATTATCCATTGTAAAATCACGCACAGCAGCCGGTGCTGTGTTGAGAACAATTTGTCCATCTGCTGAATAGCCAGGCGGCACTGCTACGCCGGCATGATTAGCATCCACCAAAATATATGGCGTGCAGTCATTATCAACGATCCACTCATAGAGTGCGCGTAACATATACGGACGACTGGAATTCATGCTCTGTTCCTATCGATTAAGGACGCATTAAACGCTCAGCCTCAGACAAACTTGCCTGAAAAGCTTCACGAGCAAAATTGCGCTCCATGTAATCTAATAGCGGCTGCGCAGCTTTTGGCAATTCAATACCTAAAGCAGGCAAACGCCACAAAATCGGTAATAAGTAGCAATCCACCAGACTAAAATCGTCACTCATAAAAAACTTCATGCTGGCAAACACAGGTGCAACACCTGTTAGGCTTTCACGCAGTTCTTTACGTGCTTTGCTGCGCGCAGCATCTTTAGTGCGCTTATCCAGAATCAGATCAGCTTGCGCACACCAGTCACGCTGCACACGATACGACAGCATACGCGTGTTTGCGCGAGCCACAGGATACACAGGTAACAGCGGCGGATGCGGGTAACGCTCATCCAAGTACTCAAGAATGACCGTAGAATCGTACAGCGCCAAATCGCGATCAACCAAGGTAGGCACCGTTGCATAGGGATTAACCTCAGCTAAGTACTCTGGGCATTCGCCATTTGTAACGTCCATGATTTCAGCAGTTACTGCCTTCTCCGCCAGTACCAAACGCACACGGTGCGAGTATTGACAGGTCGGATCAGAATAACAGCCCAACTTATTGGGGGCAGACATTGCTTCCCTCCTTCACTATTAAATATGCATAAAGCACAAAAACGCACGCGCCCATCAGGGCGCGTGCGTCACTCGGTAAGCATACTGCTGAGTGTCAATGCACATCTTTCCAGTATTCACGCTTCAAGAAGTAGGCGAATACAAAGAAGAAGGCAAGGAACAACAGTACATATGTTCCGATGCGCTGGCTCTTGAGCTTAACAGGGTTTGCTGAGTATTCGAGGAAAGTAACAAGATTTTTAATTTTCTCGTCAAATTCAGCTTCATTCAGCGATCCCGTATTAGGCACAACAGTCAACTGATCACAAGCCTCATGGGTCACAGGGACACCGGTCAACTGATCAAAAACTTTGGCACCGTTCTCTTCAATTTGTACTTGCTTGCAACCAATTTCTTGGCGGCCTTGCAAGCCAACGAGTACGTTCGGCATACCTACAGATGGAAACACTTTATTGTTTACACCGTAAGGCCGTGTTGGATCTTCATAGAATGTACGCATGTAAGTGTACAACCAATCCGCTCCGCGCACACGCGCAACCAAAGTTAAGTCTGGCGGTGCAACACCGAACCATTTCTTAGCGTCATCCGCGGTCATACTGGATTTCATGTGATCACCAAACTTAGCATCTGTTAACACTAAGTTTTTCATCATCAATTCTTCACTGATGCCCAAGTCATTAGCAACACGCTCGTAGCGCTGAAACTTAGCGCCATGGCAACCCATGCAATAGTTCACAAAGGTTTTTGCGCCATCTTGCATAGCAGCTTTATCGGTTAGATCAATTGATACGCTATCCAATGGATAGGCACCACCTGCTGCAAAACCAAACATAGGGATTGCAGCCAAAATTAACGCAGCAATTTGCTTTTTCATTAGCCAGTCACCCTTTCCGGAACCGGTTTAGTCTTTTCCATTCTGGTATAGAAAGGCATCAGAATGAAATAAGCGAAGTAAAGAATAGTACAGATTCGTGCAACCAATGTGCGCTCAGGGGTTGGCGCCAAGACACCTAACACGCCAAGAATCACAAAGCAGATGCAGAATACTAGCAACCAAATTTTGCTCATCCAGCCTTTGTAGCGCATTGATTTGACCGGACTACGATCTAACCAAGGCAACACAAATAAAGCTGCAATCGAACCACCCATTGCTACAACACCCATCAACTTATCAGGTACTGCACGCAAAATTGCGTAGAACGGAGTGAAGTACCAAACTGGAGCAATATGGTCTGGCGTTTTCAGTGCGTTAGCTTGTTCGAAGTTAGGCTTCTCGAGGAAGTATCCACCCATCTCAGGGAAGAAAAACACAATAAAGCAGAACACAAACAAGAACACGATAACGCCAACGATATCTTTAACAGTGTAATAAGGATGGAAAGGAATACCGTCTAAAGGAATACCGTTTTCATCTTTATGCTTTTTGATATCAACGCCATCAGGGTTGTTTGAACCCACTTCATGCAGCGCCAGGATATGCAGAACAACCAGTGCTAGCAGAACAATAGGCACAGCAACAACGTGCAGGGCGAAGAAGCGGTTCAGTGTGATACCTGAAATCAGATAGTCACCACGGATCCACTCAGTCAGATCAGCACCAATCACTGGAATCGCACCAAACAGTGAAATAATCACCTGCGCGCCCCAGTAGGACATTTGACCCCATGGCAGTAAGTAGCCCATGAACGCCTCAGCCATCAGCGCTAAGTAGATCAGCATACCGAAGACCCAAACTAGCTCACGTGGCTTCTGGTAGGAGCCATAGAGCAAGCCGCGGAACATATGCATGTAGACTACGATAAAGAACGCTGAAGCTCCGGTGGAGTGCAAGTAGCGCAAGATCCAACCGTACTCAACATCACGCATGATGTACTCAACAGAAGCAAACGCACCTTCTGCAGATGGCTCATAACTCATCGTCAACCAAATACCGGTTAGCAACTGGTTAACCAGTACTAACAGGGCTAGAGAGCCGAAGAAGTAATAGAAGTTAAAGTTTTTTGGTGCGTAGTACTTTGATAAATGGTCTTCCCACATTTTCGTGGCTGGGAAGCGGGCATCCACCCATTCCATAAATTTACTCATCAGACTTTCTCCTCATCAATACCGATAATGACGATATTATCCGACTCATAAGAATGTGGAGGAACCGGTAAATTCAACGGTGCTGGCTGTGATTTATACACACGTCCGGCAAGATCATAGCGCGAACCATGGCAAGCACAGAAATAACCACCAACCCATTCAGGCCCTAAGTCTGCAGGTGCAACTTCTGGTCTGAAGGTAGGCGCGCAACCTAGGTGCGTGCAAACGCCAAGCACAATCAGCAACTCAGGCTTAATTGAGCGCTCTTCTGGATTAACGTAAGTAGGTTGATCTGACTCTTTCGACCCAGGATCAGCAAGGCTAGGCTCAAGCTTTTTCAGCCCTTCCATAATTTCCGGTGTACGGTGCAATACAAATACAGGCTGACCACGCCATTCAGCAACAACCTGCTGACCTGGCTCAACCTTGCTTATATTGACTCGCACCGGTGCTCCCGCGGCTTTCGCCCTAGCACTGGGGGCCCAAGACCCCAAGAACGGGATCGCAGCCCCAGCCGCTCCAGCTGCACCCACCACAGAGGTGGCTGCCACTAGAAAGCGACGTCGGCCCGCATTCACGCCGTCATTGCTCATTAAGTCGTCTCCCATCAGCTATGTAGCCTGTTGTCAGGCCTTGTAATAAGAAATAAAGCTACTTACATTCTTGAATTTTACAAATGGTAAAGAAAAGGTGTCTTCTTGACAAGTTCAATGCTATTCGCAATCCACTTAATTATCCCGCAAACCACGACTGGCCTACGTATGACAGATTGCCGCAGAGCATGTTCAGATACAAAAAACGCCCAGATTCCTTGCGGAAACGGGCGTTTTTCTGCAGCAAATGCCAATCAGCGCTTAGAGTACTGAGGACGCTTACGTGCTTTACGTAGACCAACTTTCTTACGCTCAACTTCACGAGCATCACGCGTAACAAAGCCAGCTTTACGCAGCTCTGAGCGTAAAGATTCGTCATAATCCATCAAAGCACGAGTAATGCCGTGACGAATTGCACCCGCTTGACCACTTGCACCACCACCAGCAACGGTGATCATGATGTCAAACTTTTCAGCAGTATCTGTTAGCTCAAGTGGCTGACGAACCATCATTCGTGCAGTCTCACGAGCAAAGAAATTCTCTAGAGTGCGGTTATTAATAGAAATGCTACCTGTACCCGGACGTAAAAAAACGCGTGCGGTTGCAGTCTTGCGACGGCCAGTGCCGTAATTTTGAGTCGCCGACATAATCAACTATCCCCTTAAATCTTAAGTTCTTGAGGCTGCTGTGCAGCATGCGGATGGTTAGTTCCTGCATACACTTTCAGCTTGCGATACATGTCGCGGCCCAGCGGATTTCTTGGAAGCATACCTTTAACAGCAGCTTCGAGAACGCGTTCAGGTGCTTTTGCAATCAACTTCTCAAAACTAATTTCCTTGATACCGCCTGGGAAACCAGTGTGTGAGTAATAGATTTTATCTGATGTTTTATTACCAGTGACACGAACCTGCTCAGCATTAATAACAACGATGTAATCGCCAGTATCAACGTGCGGAGTGTATTCAGGCTTGTGCTTACCGCGTAAACGGCTAGCAATCTCAGTGGCCAAACGACCCAGAGTCTGGCCTGCAGCGTCGACGACATACCAGTCGCGCTGTACTGTTTCATTTTTTGCTGTAAAAGTTTTCATTCGCTATGGCCTCAGGGCCGCCTTTAAAATAGACGGCAAATCCTAATGAATAGTATTGTCTTTGACAAGTCAAAGTAAGCTCATATGACAGACGCTACTTCGGGGGCTCGGGTCTATCACGTCTGCTATGGCTCTAAGTTCGGCAAACTGCATCGTTTCGCCTTCTCTTTTGCATTGGGCTAGGCATTACCCACAAAAGAGCCGCGTAATTATGCCCTTTAGTGAGAAAATTGCAACCGCTTAATTTGCCAATAAGCACACTAATCGGTTTTCATTGCCCAAAAAGTAAAAAGCCAGCGTCATATTGACACACTAGTGCCCTCGACACCAAGGCCGCAGCGACTAAAGAACCTACTTACATCAAGCTAAAGCTCGAGTGCACTAGCTTTACCTGCAGCGCATGGGTCTATAATGAGGTGGCACGCACTTGTGGAGCCATCATGTACATACCACCTTTATTTTCTGCTTTACGCCAAGCTTTTGCATCAGGTTACTCACTCAACTCTTTGAAGGGTGATATCAGCGCTGGGTTAACCGTAGGCATTATCGCTATCCCTCTTGCGATGGCCTTGGCCATTGCGGTTGGCGTACCACCACAGCACGGCCTATATACGGTCTTAATTGGCGGCTCACTGATTGCCCTGACCGGCGGCTCGCGCTTTAACGTTTCCGGCCCGACCGCTGCTTTTGTGGTGATTTTATTACCCATCACCCAACAGTTCGGCGTTGGCGGGCTCTTACTGTGCACGACAATGGCGGGGGTCATTTTAATCGCGATGGCATTGCTGCGAGCCGGCGCTTTACTGCAATTTATCCCCTACCCAGTAACCCTTGGCTTTACTGCCGGTATTGGTGTAGTGATTGCGACCTTACAAATTAAAGACGCTTTCGGCTTAGAAAACATTGAACCAGCCGCCAACTACATTGAGCAAATTACCGCGCTCGCCAGCGCCTTTCCAAGCATTCATCTCGGCGACACACTGGTTGCCGCAATCACGCTTGCGGTATTAATCATCTGGCCACGCTTTGTGCCAAAAATTCCCGGCCACCTCGTTGCGTTAACTGTGGGTAGCTTCGTAGGACTGGCTTTAAACAATGCGGATATTTCTGTCGCAACCTTAGGTCAACGCTTTAGTTATGTAGTCGATGGTATCAGTCATCCAGGCATTCCTCCTTTCCTACCTTCCTTTATGTGGCCTTGGGAGTTTTCTGGCCCTG
>SMES01000133.1_pt1 | contig 13448 bp, 10 predicted proteins | sample 2456241 | NCBI WGS metagenome assembly SMES01 (sample SAMN10132598, study PRJNA489261) | soil metagenome | isolation source: day1 antibiotic-silty clay loam soil | place: USA | reverse complement strand
CGGGTAACGGTACCGTATTTGCGACCCACGCTGATCGTAAAGAGCTGTTCTTAGAAGCCGGTCGCACCATTGTTGACCTGTGCCACCGCTACTATAAAGAAAACGACGAATCCGTTCTGCCACGCAACATCGCCAACTTCAAAGCCTTTGAAAACGCGATGACTTTGGACATCGCTATGGGCGGCTCAACCAACACCATTCTGCACTTGTTGGCTTCTGCACAAGAAGCAGAGATGGACTTTAACCTGCTGGATATCGACCGTTTATCACGCAAGGTACCGGAGTTGTGCAAAGTTGCTCCGAACATCCAAAAATACCACATGGAAGATGTGCATCGTGCCGGTGGTATCTTCAGTATTTTAGGCTCATTGGCCCGTGGTGGCTTCTTACACACTGATTTGCCAACCGTACATAGCAAAACCATGGCCGATGCGGTTGCTAAATGGGACATCACCCAAACCGACGATAAAGCTGTACACACCTTCTTTAAAGCAGGCCCTGGCGGCATTCCAACCCAGACTGCATTCAGTCAAGCAACACGCTGGCCAACCCTAGATTTAGATCGTAAAGAAGGCTGTATTCGTGACGTTGAACACGCCTACTCTCACGAAGGTGGCTTAGCCGTGCTGTACGGCAATATCGCTGTCGATGGCTGTGTGGTGAAAACTGCCGGTGTGGATAAATCGATTCACGTCTTTGAAGGCAAAGCCAAAATCTTTGAAAGCCAAGATTCGGCGGTACGTGGTATTTTGGCCGACGAAGTGCAAGCTGGTGATATCGTCATCATTCGCTACGAAGGCCCGAAAGGTGGTCCGGGTATGCAAGAAATGCTCTACCCAACCAGCTACCTAAAATCTAAAGGTTTAGGTAAAGAATGCGCCTTGCTGACCGACGGCCGTTTCTCTGGTGGTACTTCTGGCTTATCCATTGGTCATGCTTCTCCAGAAGCGGCAGCCGGAGGTGCAATTGGCTTGGTACAGGAAGGCGATACAATTCTAATTGATATACCTAACCGTACAATTAACCTGCAAGTCAGCGATGCAGAACTGGCTGAACGCCGCGTCGCCCAAGATGCCAAAGGTTGGAAGCCGGTTGAAGTGCGCCCACGTAAAGTGACTACAGCGCTTAAGGCCTACGCCTTATTAGCCACCAGTGCCGATAAAGGTGCGGTGCGTAATAAAGCGATGCTGGACGAATTGCTGTAATCGCAAGCAGTACATGCTGTACAGCGGATTAATCTTCGCTGACTAAAAAAGCCCCAGTGCTATCTAGGACTGGGGCTTTTTACATTTACAGGCAACCGCTAAAATACTGTGAACGACACGGGCTAATCTGCTAAACAGGTACAACCGCTAAGTCGGTCAGCAAGCGTGAGGCAATAAACAGATAAATCACCACGCCAGTGGCATCACAAACTGAAGTAATCAATGGCGCACTGGCACTGGCAGGGTCAAAGTTAAACTTGCTGAGAATAAATGGCAGACTCATGCCGATCATACAGCCAATCATCACAATCGAAACCATACTCAAAGCCAGCACTAAAGCGACCGTTTCATCACCGCGGATATAGCCTAAAACGGATACGGCGGCCGCCATCGTACAACCCAAAGCCAAAGCGACTAGTGCCTCGCGGCCAATCAAATACAGCCAGTCACGCATCACCACTTCACCGGTGGCGAGGGCGCGCACCATCAAAGTGGCGGACTGTGAGCCGGCGTTACCACCACTGTCGACCAGTAAGGGTAAGAAAAACACTAAAACAATATTGGCAGCGATGATGTCTTCAAAATGCGCAATACCTGCACCAGAAAATAAGTTACCAAACACCAGCAGTATCAACCAAAAAATCCGCTTGCGGTACAACAAGGCAATGCTGGCATCTTTAATATTACCAACCACCGTGCTGACACCAGCGGATTTATGAATATCATCCGTCGCTTCGGCACTGACCACATCCATCGCATCGTCATAGGTGACAATACCGATCAGAATGTCATCCTCATCAATAATCGGTAGTGCCAGCAAGTCATAACGGGCAATTTTCTTGGCAATGTCTTCTTGATCATCGGTGACATGAGCACTGACCACATCACTGGTCATCAGATCCTTAATCGACTTATTCAGATCTGCCAGAATCAAATCACGTAATGACACAGCACCTAATAGGCGGCGCTGCTCATCAATCACATAAGCTTGATAAATGGTTTCCGCATCAGGCGCTTCATCGCGCAAATACGTCATTGCCTGCAGCACCGTCATATCTTTCTTTAACGTGGCGTAGTCAGACGTCATCAAGGCACCGGCAGTACCTTCAACGTAGGCAGACAAGCGGCGAATATCTTCTCGCTCCGCATGCGCTAAAGCCGGCAAAAGTATGTCGCGCTGATTTTGATCAAAACGTTTAAATAAGTCAGTGCGCTCATCAGCAGGCATTTCACTGACCAGTTCAGCCAGAGTGGCGCGCGGAAACTCACGTGCCATGCGTACTTGCTGCTCAGGCTCAAAGTAGCTAAAGACATCAGCCCGATCAGGTAAGCACTCAAGCAAGCGCCAGCCTAAAGTTGGATCGAGCTGTTCTAAAACATCAGCCACAGCTAAGGCGTCAGCAAACTTATTTTGCTCAATCGCATGACTCAGGACGAGTACAAGATTGTTATCGATGTTGCTCATTGTGTCTCTCCAAGCGGCCAGCATCCGGCAACTTAAGGAGACTACAACTCAGACGAGGCTGGTTTTAATCCACAGGAAGCCGTCAGCACACTCGCTGATCATAAAATGTAATGAAGTCCAACAGGGACTTATACAAGAACTTTCCATAAAGCCTTTATTTTCTCTGAAACCGTTTATACGGCGGGCGAATACTAAGGTAAGCGCCCAGCAATAACAACTGCAGCCGAGTTTGCCGTATTCAGTGAGCCGATCATTCTGATGATGGTATGCTTAGTTTAATTAAATAATTTTTCTTTAACTAAAATATTTTCAGTGGTGCTGTACACCTCTTTGGAGTTTATTTTGACAGCCACAATTGATGACGTAAAAAACTATTTACTGAGCTTACAAGATCAGATCTGCGCGACGTTAGAGCAAGCCGACGGCGGCACTTTCTTTGAAGAAAGCTGGGAGCGTCCAGGCGGCGGTGGCGGTCGCACCCGTGTTTTAGAAAACGGCGCACTGATTGAAAAAGGTGGAGTCAATTTCTCTCATGTGTATGGCGACTCTTTACCACCATCCGCCAGCGCACACCGCCCAGAACTGGCGGGACGTACGTTCCAAGCGATGGGCCTGTCCTTAGTAATTCACCCAGAAAACCCGCATATTCCAACCTCGCACGCCAATGTACGGTTTTTTGTTGCGGAAAAACCCGGTGAAGAGCCGATCTGGTGGTTTGGCGGTGGTTTTGACCTGACCCCTTACTATGCTGAAGAAGAAGACTGCGTGCATTGGCACCAAGTTGCGCATGATGCCTGCGCGCCCTTTGGCGATAATGTCTATCCAGACTATAAAGCCTGGTGCGACAAGTATTTCTACCTGAAGCATCGTAACGAGCCACGCGGGATTGGCGGTCTGTTTTTTGATGATCTGAATGAATGGGGTTTTGACAGCAGTTTTGCCTTTATGCGCGCCGTCGGTGATGCCTTTCTAAAAGCCTATATGCCGATTATTGAGCGTCGCCGCCATACTCCATTCACCGAACAACAGCGTGAGTTCCAAGCCCATCGCCGCGGCCGTTATGTTGAATTTAACTTAGTGTTTGACCGTGGCACCTTATTTGGTTTGCAATCGGGGGGCCGCACCGAATCCATTTTAATGTCATTGCCGCCACAAGTACGTTGGGGTTACGACTGGAAGCCAGAAGCGAACAGCCGCGAAGCGCGCTTAACTGAATACTTTTTACAAGACCGCGATTGGTTGGGCGAGGCGCAGGCAAAATGAACTATTACGGCGTTTTTGGTAACCCCATTGCTCACAGTAAATCTCCGTTAATTCATCGCTTATTTGCCGAGCAAACAGGACAACAGATCAGTTACGAACCTTTGTTAGCCGCTCTCGATGGCTTCCCTGAAGCAGTCACGCAGTTTTTTAAAGCAGGTAGCGGCGCCAATGTCACCGTGCCCTTTAAAGAGCAAGCCTTTGTGCTGGCCGATCAACTCAGCGAGCGCGCCTTACGCGCCAAGGCAGTCAACACCCTAAAAAAACTTGCGGATGGCCGTTTACTCGGTGATAACACCGACGGCGCGGGTTTGGTTAATGACTTGCTCAATAACCAGGTTGAGTTAGCGAAGAAAAACATCTTAATTCTAGGTGCCGGCGGTGCTGTGCGCGGAGTCTTAGAGCCTTTACTGGCGCAGCATCCGGCAGAGGTTTGTATTGCTAACCGCACCGTTGAGAAAGCGGAGCAATTGGCCCGCGAATTTGCTGATTTAGGCCCAATGACTGCTTGTGGCTACGATTGGATTGATGCCCCGGTGGATATCATTATCAATGGTACCTCCGCCAGTCTCAGCGGCGAGTTACCGCCCTTGGCCAGCACTTTGATTAAAGCCAAGCACACGATTTGCTACGACATGATGTACGGCAGACAGACCACCATCTTTAATCAGTGGGCACAAAGCCAAGATGCGGCGCGCACTTTGGATGGTTTAGGCATGCTGGTTGAGCAAGCGGCAGAAGCCTTTTACCTGTGGACTGGCGTGCGTCCTAATCCAGCTCCGGTACTGCAACAACTGCGCGCGCAGCTATAAAGCTTAGGCCGAGCGCAATACTTGTCCTGTGCGCAAATCGCGGATAGTGCTTGGATTGCTGCTCCGGCCGAGCTCACCACTTAATACCGCATCCAACTGACCATGAAAATACTGCTCAATGCGTAAACGGCTTTTCGCCGGCAAAAGCCCGCTGGGATTTGCCGAAGTCGACACCAATGGTCCAGTTAACCGACACAGCTCTGCCACCAAAGGATGCGCACTGACGCGAATCGCCACACTGTCATGCGCGCCAGTAATCCAGTCAGGCACTCGGTTATGATGTGGCACCAGCCAAGTATTGGGGCCTGGCCAACTCTTTTGTAGCTGCGCCAGCTCGCTTGCCGATAAGCCCTCCAACAATTCAGCAAACTGCTCAATGTCTGCCGCAACCAAAATCAAACCTTTATGCACAGGCCGCTCTTTTAGCGCTAACAGACGCGCGACCGCGGTGGCATTAAACGGATCACAACCCAAACCCCAAACGGCTTCGGTAGGGTAAGCAATCACAGCACCGTCACGAACTTTTTGCGCAATCTGTTGAATTTGCCAAGCACTGGTCATCAAATCTACTCGTAAGTATTTTATTGCTGAATCAATCAAGCGCCTATCTTAAACCTGTCCAGCGTTACGATACAGCCATAAACTGCCCTCGCGACTGACATTGCCAGCAATTTCAAAGTCAGTCAGCAGCGCTAGCACTTCTGACAACGGCAACTCACTCAAATCAACCAACGCATCAACATCCAATGGTTGCACCTTTAACAAATCAAGCAGTGGATGATGCAGGGCTAGACTTTGCTGGACGGCTGACTGCTCGGCTGGCGCTGTTAGCTGCCAACCTTGTAATGATTCTAAAATATCCCCTACCGTTTCAATTAGCGTTGCACCATCACGAATCAACTGATGACAGCCACGCGCGCCGGGCGCATGAATGGAACCTGGGATGGCGTAAACTTCACGACCTTGCTCAGCAGCTAAGCGTGCGGTAATCAGCGAGCCACTGGATGGGCTGGCCTCAACCACTAAAACACCTAAAGACAAACCGCTGATAATGCGATTACGCCGAGGAAAATGACTGGCATGTGGGGCGCTCTGCAAGGCTAACTCAGATACAAGCGCGCCGCCTTGCTCAACAATGCTCTGCGCTAAGCTGCGATGCCGTGCTGGATAGACTTGATTAAGCCCTGTACCCACGACCGCAATCGTTACACCTTGCACATCTAAAGCACCTTGGTGCGCTGCCGCATCAACGCCGAGCGCTAACCCACTGGTCACCGCAAAGCCGCCTTTGGCCAAACTACGGGCAAAACTCTGTGCAGTATCCAAACTGGGACGTGTGGCACGACGACTGCCAACAATAGCGATCTGCGGCTGCTCTAAAATAGCCGGATTACCTTTTACAAAAAGCACCGGCGGTGCTCCAGCGGTTTCTTTTAGCAACGCTGGATATTGCGACATATCATGTAAGAGTACATGCTGCTGCGCGCTCTCCGACCAACGCAGCGCCAGCAGTGCCTGCTCACGAACAGTTTCACTGCGGCGTGCATCAATACTGCTCTGCGGCATACCTATAGCTTGCCATGCCGCGGCCGGAGCGCTTAATGCTGAGCAGGCTGAAGCAAATACCTTTAATAGTTTATAAAAGCGTTGCGGACCAATATCGGGGAGACTGTGTAAGCGCAAACGCGCTTCAAGTTCGGCAGGCGAGCATTGCGTCATATCAATATCCTTATGCACAAGAGAATAACGTCCTGTCATTCCTAGCTGTCAGTGTAGTAATAAGCCGCTAAAAAGCAAAAAAGCGCCCTTTTTCAAGGACGCTTTCTATTTACATCAAACCACTCGCAGTAGAATTAAGGATTCTTAACCTTATCCATCACTGCTAGCTGACGGCTCGCATACAAAACTAAACCATAGCTCAGCTTGTCATAGGTGCGGAACACCATCAGTAAACCAGAACGCTCGTCTGGAATTTTCACTGAATCGCCACCAATATTATCGCGAACGGTCTCACCGGTTTTGTACACCGCTAAAACGTTACCTTCAACAAGGCCATCACGCGCGCCTTTGTTAATGGTGACCACATCAAACTGGCCGATTTGTGATACGCCACGTGGCACATCTAAAATCACACCCTCAATTGCTTCTTTTGGCTCACTTGGTAAGAAAGTTGAGTTGATGGCGCGCTCTTCGGTTGGGAACAGACGGTCAGCATTACGTACTTCTTGAGTTGTACGCGAAAGTATCATGGTGCCAATATCTTCTTCAATGGCAACAACTTCACCACCACCGATATCATCAGCATTGATACCGAGAAACTCTTCAGTGACTGGATCAACGTAAGTGCGGCCTTGACGGAAGATGCCATAAATAGCATTTTCATTAACATCGCCACGTACATAAATGCGATCACCCGCACCACTGATCACACGTTCAGCGTTACCAGCAACCACATAAGGCTTTTTGGCAAACTCTTCAGGTGTATTCACAATACGGTTGCTGAGTAAGAAGCTGTTAATTGCTTCTAAAGGAATCGTAGGAATGGCTTCAGCCATTGGCGTGCTACGAACTTTAGGCGATAATTTAATAGTGCCACGGCTGGCACCACGGTTTAACATGATGCGCGGCTGGCCATCAACGTAAACCAAGCTCAAACGGTCACCTGGGTAAATCAAGTGTGGATTCGCCACCTGTGGGTTAGCATGCCAAATTTCTGGCCACTTCCACGGCTTGCTTAAAAACTTACCGGAGATATCCCACAGGGTGTCGCCTTTAACCACTGTGTAATTGTCTGGATGGCCATCTTTTAACTGTACCTGTGCTTGTACTGCAGCAGTCGCAAGCAATAACAGAGCAAGTAATGTTTTCCTCATGCGGTGAATCCCTTTATCATATGTTGACAATGGAACGCCTAATGACAATTCCAGAACCCGATTTTTTGGCTTTACAGCCAATTCTTTATTATGCTGCGTATCATAGTAGCAGTGCTTTCTAACTTTATTCCATAAGTACATCACAAACGCATATGGCAATTTTAAATATTCTTGAGTTTCCCGATCCTCGATTACGCACCATAGCTAAACCTATAGCGCAGGTCGATGACCAAATCCGCCTCCTGATTGATGATATGCTAGAAACCATGTATGCCGCACCTGGTATTGGTCTAGCTGCGACACAGGTCAACCATCATATTCGCTTAGTTGTGATGGATTTATCAGAAGATAAATCTGAACCGCTAGTATTTATCAATCCGGAGTTTGAAGTTCTCACTGATGAAACCGATCTTTATCAAGAAGGCTGTCTCTCAGTGCCAGGCTTTTACGAAGACGTACAGCGCCCACAAAAGGTTAAAATACGCGCCCTTGACCGTAATGGCGAACCCTTTGAGCTGTTAGCAGAAGGCTTACTAGCCGTTTGCATCCAGCACGAGTGCGACCATTTAAATGGCAAACTCTTCGTGGATTACTTGTCATCGCTGAAACGTGATCGCATTAAGAAAAAGCTAGAGAAAATCCATCGCCAGCAGAAAGATTAAATACCTTTCAATAAGAATGCTGTTCAGTGGCGTCCCTTCTGTTTTCGCAAGGTAATTGTATGTCTACGTCTTTACGTATTGTGTTTGCCGGCACGCCTGAGTTTGCCGCGAGTCATTTACAAGCGCTACTTGATAGCGAACACAGCGTGATCGCAGTCTATACGCAACCTGATCGTCCCGCTGGACGCGGTCAGAAGCTGACCCCAAGCCCAGTCAAACAGTTGGCAAGCAAGCACGACATTCCGGTGCTGCAACCGATTAACTTGCGTAGCGCTGAAGCTCAGCAAGAACTGGCTCGTTTTAATGCTGATCTGATGGTGGTGGTGGCATACGGTTTAATCTTGCCGCAGGCCGTGTTAGACAGCCCGCGCTTAGGCTGCATTAATAGCCATGCCTCGCTGCTACCGCGCTGGCGCGGCGCCGCACCGATTCAGCGGGCGATTGAAGCCGGTGACACTGAAAGCGGCATTACCGTAATGCAAATGGAGGCAGGTTTAGATACCGGCCCTATGTTGCTGAAAGTGACAACACCGATTTTAGCCACTGACACCGGCGGCAGTTTGCACGATCGCTTAGCCGCGCTGGGTCCTGCCGCAGTTTTACAAGCTATTCAAGGTTTAGCTGACGGTAGTATCAGCGCTGAAAAACAGCTCGACGGTTTAGCCACTTACGCGCATAAGCTGAATAAACAAGCCGCATTGATTGATTGGCAACGCCCGGCTGCAGCACTCGATTGCCAGATTCGCGCCATGCACCCATGGCCCGTTGCGCACAGCACTCTAGCTGGCGAAACGCTAAAAATTCACGCCGCGCACGTGAGCGAAGGGCAAGGCCAACCCGGCGAGATTCTCAGCGCTGACCGCGAAGGTTTATTAGTGGCCTGTGGTGAACAAGCGCTACGTTTAACCCATCTACAGTTACCTAATGGTAAGGCCTTAGCCTTCAGCGACTTACTCAACAGTAAAAAAGATTTATTCCAGCCCGGGCAGGTACTCGGCTTATGAATCCACGCCTCGCAGCAGCGCGCGCATTGGCTGCAGTGCTAGCGGGTAAAGCTTCGTTAGCCAGCAGCTTACCGACTCAACTGGAACGCGTCAGCGATCGCGATAAAGGCTTAGTCCAAGAGCTCGCGTTTGGCACTGCACGCTGGCAACCGCGCCTATCGGCATTAGCCTTAGCGCTACTGAGCAAGCCTTTTCGCAAAGCTGATCAAGATGTTGAGGCCTTATTATTAGTAGGCCTGTACCAACTGCTCTACACCCGCATTCCAGCGCATGCTGCAATTGCCGAAACTGTTGGCTGCGCCACCGCGTTAAAAAAGCCTTGGGCCAAAGGTTTACTCAATGCGGTCTTACGCCGCGCGCAACGTGAAGCTGAAACACTGCTGCCAACACTTGAAAAAGATCCTGTCGTGCTCACCGCACATCCACGCTGGCTGCAAAAATCCTTAAAAGCTTTTTGGCCTGACGATTGGCTCGCCATCTGTGAGGCCAATAATAGCCATCCGCCCTTCACGCTGCGGGTTAATCAGCGCGTGACCAGTCGCGATGCCTATTTAGCAGAACTGCTTGATTGCGGCATTGCTGGCCAGGCAACACCTTTCAGCAAAGATGGTATTACTTTAGCAACCGCTTGTGATGTCACTGCGCTACCGGGTTTTGCTGACGGTGCAGTGAGCGTGCAAGATGAAGCAGCGCAATTAGCCGCTGACTTGCTGATGCTTGAGCCTGAGCAGCGTGTGCTGGATGCCTGTTGTGCGCCTGGCGGCAAGACCTGCCATATTTTAGAAAGCCAAGCACAACTGCGCGAAGTGGTTGCGATTGACCTCGAGCCACAGCGTTTAGATCGAGTTAAAGCCAACCTTGAGCGTTTAAAACTCAAGGCTAGCATTGTGGCTGGCGATGCCCGTGCGGTTGATCAGTGGTGGGACGGGCAAGTTTTCCAGCGTATTTTGCTCGATGCGCCCTGCTCTGCGACTGGGGTGATTCGTCGCCACCCAGATATTAAACTGACTCGGCAAACCGATGACATCGCAGCTCTTGCACAACTGCAAGGTGAGCTACTTGACGCACTTTGGCCAACACTCGCAGAAAACGGTATCTTGCTGTATGCCACTTGCTCTACATTACCCACTGAGAACACCGAGGTGATTGCTGCGTTTTTACAACGCACCAGCGATGCGCAAGAACTGCCTTTCCAAGCAGCCTTTGGCAAAGCACAACCTCACGGCCAGCAATTACTTGCACAAGTGGGCGGCCACGATGGTTTTTATTATGCTCGTCTGATCAAACAAGCAGCCACCCAGAGCACTTAAGGACATCAGCATGAAGATTATTATTCTTGGCGCAGGGCAAGTGGGTGGCACACTTGCAGAACACTTGGCCAATGAAGCCAATGATATCACCGTGGTTGATACTGATACCGAACGTCTGCGTGACTTAGGTGATCGCCTTGATATTCGTACCGTGGTTGGCCACTGCTCTTTCCCAACTATTTTGCGTCAAGCCGGTGCCGATGATGCCGATATGCTGGTGGCCGTGACCAACAGTGACGAAACCAATATGGTCGCCTGCCAAGTCGCACACACCTTGTTTCGCACGCCCACCAAAATTGCCCGGGTGCGCGAGTCAGCCTATTTAACCCGTTCTGAGTTATTTGATACTGACGCGATTCCAATTGATGTTTTGATCAGCCCAGAACAAGCCGTCACCAATCATATTAAGCGTTTAATTGAATACCCTGGCGCGCTGCAAGTGCTCGACTTTGCTGAAGGAAAAGCACAGTTAGTGTGCGTACGCGCCTATTACGGTGGTCCTTTGGTGGGCCAAGAATTGCGTCAGCTACGCGCACACATGCCTAATGTCGATACTCGCGTAGCCGCTATTTTCCGCCGTGACCGCCCTATTTTCCCGACTGGCGACACCATTATTGAAGTCGATGATGAAGTGTTTTTCATTGCTGCGCGCACACATATCCGTGCGGTGATGAGTGAACTGCGCCGCATGGAAGACAGCTATCGAAAAGTGATCATTGCTGGGGGCGGCCATATTGGTGAGCGCTTAGCTGAGGCGATTGAAAGCCGCTATCAAGTTAAAATCATTGAAATCAATGCCGCACGCTGCCGCTACTTGTCTGACAGTTTAGACACCACCGTGGTCCTGCATGGCAGTGCTTCCGACCGTGATTTGTTGGTAGAAGAGAATATCGATGAAGTGGATATCTTCTTAGCTTTAACCAATGATGATGAAGCCAACATCATGGCCTCGTTGCTGGCCAAGCGCCTAGGCGCACGCAAAGTCATGGCGATTATTAATAATCCGGCTTACGCAGACTTAGTCCAAGGCGGCGCGATTGATATTGCCATCAGCCCGCAACTGGCTACACTCAGCACTTTGCTCACCCACGTACGCCGCGGCGATATTGTCAGTGTGCATTCATTGCGCCGTGGTGCAGCAGAGGCGATCGAAGCAATCGCACACGGTGACCGTAAATCCAGTAAAGTGATTGGCCGTAAGGTCAGTGAAATTCATTTACCACCGGCCACCACCATTGGTGCGATTATTCGCGACGATCAAGTACTGATTGGCAACGAAGACATTGTTATTCAAGCCGATGATCACTTTATTTTGTTCGTGGTCGATAAAAAGTATATCCGTGATGTAGAACGCCTGTTCCAACCCGGCCTGACTTTCTTTTAGCCTATAATCTTACATATTCTTTTAACGAGTAGCCTCAATGCACTTTGCCGCGATTGGTCGAATTCTTGGCGTTCTTTTGATGCTTTTCAGTATCAGCCATGTACCGCCATTACTGATTGCTCTGTATGACGATGGCGGTTCCAGCTCAAGCTTTCTTTGGGCGTTTGCGATCACCCTATTAACCGGGCTGTTTATTTGGCTACCGGTACGCCGTGCACGTGCGGAGCTGCGAGTGCGTGACGGCTACTTAATTACTGCGTTATTTTGGATCGTACTGGGCTCATTCGGGGCGATTCCATTTATGTTATCGCCCAGTCCTAATATGGGCGTGACCGAATCACTGTTTGAGGCTTTTTCTGGTCTGAGCACCACCGGTGCCACAGTACTGACCGGGATCGATCAATTACCCCGCTCAATTCTTTACTACCGTCAGCAACTGCAATGGCTTGGCGGTATGGGTATTGTGGTCTTGGCGGTCGCCATTATGCCGATGCTCGGTGTCGGCGGCATGCAACTCTATCGTACGGAAATGCCCGGTCCGCTCAAAGACAATAAGCTTTCACCGCGCATTGCTGACACGGCCAAAACCTTATGGCTCATTTATTGCGCTTTAACTCTGCTCTGCGCTCTTGCTTACTGGGCTGCAGGCATGACTTTGTTCGATGCCATTGGCCATAGCTTCTCAACCATTGCGATTGGCGGATTCTCTACCCACGATGCCAGTATTGGTTATTTTGACAGCGCCCTGATAGAAATAATTTGTATCTTTTTTATGGGCATTTCCGGGATGAACTTTGCTCTGCACTTTCTAGCCTTGCGCAGCCGCTCGCTGAAAGCCTATTTAGCCGATCCTGAGTGCCAAACCTATTTAAAAATCTTAGCGGCAACCATCATAGTTACCGCAACCGTCTTAATGATTTACAACCATCACGACAACCCATTACTGTCGATCCGTTACGCCGCGTTCCAAGTGGTCTCAGTGGCCACCACCACTGGCTTTGGTATTACTGACTTCAGCGGCTGGCCGAGTTTTTTACCCTTTTTATTGCTCTACACCACCTTTATTGGTGCCTGCGCTGGCTCCACCGGTGGCGGCATGAAAGTCATGCGAGTGATGCTCTTGTACCGCCAAGGTCAGCGCGAGATACAACGCCTACTGCACCCCAACGGTGTGTTCACTATTAAAATGGGCAAGCGCAAAGTACCGGATCGGGTGATTGAGTCGGTGTGGGGCTTCTGTGTGGTGTATATGGTGACGTTCTTTACTTTAATGCTGGGATTGCTGGCGTGCGAGCTGGACCCAATTACGGCTTTTTCAGCGCTGGCCTCCTGCATGAATAATCTTGGCCCTGCACTGGGCGATGCCACCGCGCACTACGGCAACTTACCCGATGCGGCGCAGCTGATTCTCAGTCTGGCGATGATTCTGGGACGTCTTGAGGTGTTTTCCTTGCTGGTATTATTATCCCCAGC
>SMES01000087.1_pt1 | contig 13617 bp, 12 predicted proteins | sample 2456241 | NCBI WGS metagenome assembly SMES01 (sample SAMN10132598, study PRJNA489261) | soil metagenome | isolation source: day1 antibiotic-silty clay loam soil | place: USA | reverse complement strand
TGTGGCGAGTGCGTAATAAATTGATGCGTGTGCTCGGTTACCCTGGCCGCGCAATAAATTATTCTCCTGTTTCGTTTGCACAGCCACTGCCTGAATTGCCAGTGTTCTCCGCAGTAGATTCATTTATGCAGCCCACCATTACTATTGTGATTCCTGTGTATGGTGGCTTTGAAGATACTCGTTGCTGCATTGAGTCTGTGTTAGCAAGCACTTATCAATCACCAGCAGAAGTTGTCGTAATTAATGACGCCAGTCCCGAGCCCGCACTTGTCGAATGGTTAAATGACAATGCTGGGCGTTTTACTTTGTTGCACAACGAGCACAATTTAGGCTTTGTTGGCACAGTCAATCGAGGTATGGCGCTGTACCCTAAAAACGATGTTGTACTGGTTAATAGCGATACAGAAGTATCCAATGATTGGCTAGATCGTTTGCAGAGAGCAGCCTATAGCGATGCGCGTATTGGATCGGTAACCCCATTTTCCAATAACGCAACGATCTGTAGCTATCCGATCTTTTGCCAAGATAATGAGCTGCCAGAAGGCTATACATCTGAGCAACTGGATCAGGTATTTGCCGAGGTCAATGCTGGGCAGTTGGTAGATATACCTACTGCCGTAGGCTTTTGTATGTTTATCCGCCGTGATTGTCTGAATGATGCAGGCGCATTTGACGCTAAATTATTTGGCCGCGGCTACGGCGAAGAAAACGAATTTTGCATGCGCTCAGCCCGGCGTGGTTGGCGGCATGTTTTAACTGGCGATACCTTTGTTTATCACAAGGGTGGGGTAAGCTTTGCGCAAACGCAAAGCGAGCACCAACGCCATGGGCATAAAGTATTAACACGTTTATTTCCGCAGTACGATGCTGTGATTCAGCAGCATATTGCTGAAAATCCTGCGCGTAATATGCGTTTTGCGATTGATGCTGTACTGGCAAAGCGCAGTGGTTTACCGGTTGTGGTAGTGGTGAATCATTGTCGCGGTGGCGGTACTGAGCGTCATGTTGTGGATTTTGCGCAGCAACTCAAAGGGCAGGCGCAGGTGTATTTACTGACTCCTGAGTATGAAAACGGCCCTGTTTATCTGCGACCGTTTTCTCAGCCGCAACGTGCAGGGCTGGTTTTTGACCCCTGTGCACAGATGCCGCAATTGCTGGATACATTGCGTTGGATGGGTGTTGCACGTTTGCACTATCATCACACCATAGGGCTGCCACAATCGATTTTGCTGCTGCCTGAGCAGCTGTCGTGTAGCTACGATGTTACTGTGCATGACTATTACTTTGCTTGTCCGCAAGTCACGTTAGCTGATGAGAAAGGTCGTTATTGTGGTGCGCCCGATGAGGATGGCTGTAATCAATGCTTAACTAAACGACCAACGTCAAGTGGTGTTGATATCCAAGGGTGGCGTCAGTTTGGCGCACAGTTTTTAAACGGTGCAGAGCGAGTGTTTGTACCCAGTTATGATACGTTGCAGCGAATGCAGCGTTATTTTCCTTTGGCTAATTTTATTTGGGCGGTGCATGAGCCTTCGTTGCAACCTGTTGCAGTTAAAGTCCTTGAGCGTACGGTTGATGAGCCTCTGCGTATTTTAGTGTTAGGTGCTTTGAGTGTCTTCAAAGGCGCAGATGTTTTAGAGGCATGTGCATTGCACGCGCGAGCACTACGCACACCGTTAGAGTTTCATTTATTAGGTTTTGCTTACCGCGCGCTACGAACTAAACCTTTTAGTAATCTGCAAGTGCATGGCGCTTATGAAGAGGCCGAACTCGCCAAGCTGATTGCTGAGATTAATCCACATCTGGTTTGGTTTCCTGGCAGTTGTCCAGAAACCTACAGCTATACTCTGTCTGCGGTATTAGAGGCTGGCTTGCCGGTGGTAGCGACAGATATTGGTGCTTTTCCAGAGCGCTTAGCTGGTCGAGAATGGACCTGGTTGGTGCCGCCTGATCGTCCTACGAACGAGATTGTTTCGCACTTTTTAGAGATTCAACGCTTATTGACTCAAGCAAGCGCGCCAGAATTATTACCTGTTGTCGATGTTGGTGTGGCAGATTTTTCATATAGTACCGAGTACGCTGCTGGAATTGAGCCGCCGAGTTACAGCTTGGATAAAAGTTTCGATGTGCACGGTGCATGGCGTATGCTGCCAACTTCGCAAGCTGACATAGCGTTCTCTGAAGTGCGCTCGCCTCTGGTGCGTAGAATACTGCCAGCGATTTTGCATAACCAGTGGCTTGGACCTTTAGTCGCGCGCATTCCGTACAATTTGAAACAAAATATTAAGCACCGATTGCGGTCCTAGGTGTTTGACTACACTGTGTTGGTGGTGCTGCAGATATATAATATTGCACCAGTTCGTATGTACAGATAAAGGTGAGTCAAACTATGCAGCATTTGGGTGAATGGTTGGTCGCTGCCAAGAAATTATCAGATGTGGATTTGCAGCGAGCCATTCAGGTGCAAAAGCTGTCTGGCGGTAAGTTGACGCAGATTCTAGTACGTCTAGGTTTGGTTGCTGAGAAAGATATTGCGCAAATTTTAGTTGAACGGTTTGGCTATAAGCTTCTCACTGCCGATGAATACCCGCAGGAGCCGGTGCTGGCTGAGGATTTAATTTCTAAAGCCTTTATGCGTGAACAACATGTGTTGCCGGTGGCTGATGATGAAACCAGGCTACAAGTTGCCATGCTTGATCCGTCTGATGCGTTTATCTTACGTGCTTTGGCAATGGCCACAGGACGTATTATTGAACCTGTTTTAGCGCTGAGCTCTGAGTTAGAAAATGCGTACGAGCGCTTATATGGTGCAGGTGCCGCACAACGTGAAGAAGATGAAGCCTTAACTGAGTCAAACTTATCCACAGGTGTGGATGATGTTGAACGCTTGCGCGATATGGCCAGCGAAGCACCGGTTATTCGTTTGGTGAACAGTATTTTTTCTCGCGCTTTAGACAGCCGTGCTTCGGATATTCATATTGAGCCTTTTGAGCACCATTTATCGATTCGCTTTCGCATTGATGGTGTGCTGCAAGAAGTAGAAACGCCTTCGGCGCAATTAGCTCCGGCAGTTATTTCGCGTTTAAAAATCTTATCAAAGCTTAATATTGCTGAGCGTCGCTTGCCACAAGATGGTCGGATCCAGTTACGCATGCAAGGCCGTCCGATTGATTTGCGTGTTTCTACTGTGCCAACGATGCATGGTGAAAGTGTGGTGATGCGGATTTTGGATAAACAAAGCATCAATCTTGACTTGGATGCGATTGGCTTATCAACACAAATCTTAAAAGACTTCAAGGCCGTGCTTGCTCGTCCTAATGGGATTTTCTTGGTAACAGGTCCAACCGGTAGTGGTAAGACTACAACCTTGTATGCAGCGTTGAGCCGACTTAATACTATTGATCGAAAAATTTTGACTGTTGAAGATCCTGTTGAGTATCAGATTGCCGGTGTGAATCAAATTCAAACTGCGAGTAAAGTCGGTTTAGACTTTGCTAATGCGTTGCGTTCGATTTTGCGTCAAGACCCCGATGTGGTGATGATCGGTGAAATTCGTGATAAAGAAACTGCTGGTATTGCGATTCAAGCGGCTTTAACAGGGCATATTGTGCTCTCGACTTTGCACACCAATGATGCGCCAAGTGCCATTACGCGTTTGCTTGATATGGGCATGGAAGATTACTTGCTGACCTCGACTGTCAATGCGGTGATGTCGCAACGTTTAGTTCGAGTGCTTTGTCCGCATTGCAAGCAAGCACACACGATGAATGCTGAAGAAATTGCCAATATGGGTGTAAGCCACATGGTTGACGTCGAGAAGGCTGTCACTGTGTATGCTCCTGTCGGCTGTGATGAGTGCGCGCACACAGGTTATCGCGGACGTATGGGTATTCATGAACTTTTATTGATGAATGACCAGGTGCGTCACCAAGTACTGCAGCGGGCAAGTAGTGAGCAGATTTACCGAACCGCACGTGAGCATGGCATGTTGAGTATGTTCGAGGATGGCTTTAGCAAGGTTCTTGCTGGTCTTACTTCTACTGCTGAAGTATTGCGCGTTGCGCAGGCTTCTCGATGAGGCTGCCACATGGCTTTTTTTAAATATCGCGCTGTTAACGCATCAGGGAAAGTAGTTGATGGTGTTATGGAATTTGCGTCGGCAGAGCAAGTTGTAGAGGCATTAGGTCGCGATGGCCTAATGGCGATGGAGGTTACTGAGACTCGTAAGCCTGCTGCGCAAGGGGTGAAAAAAAAGCGTAGTCGTAAAAAAGGCAATGAGCGAGATCGCGTGCTGCATTTTACTCGAGAGCTCGCAGTGATGCTCTCTTCTGGCTTACCGCTGGATCGAAGTTTGAGTATTCTAGAAGGGCTGAGCGATGAGGCAGCCGTTGAGCTGATTCAGCACATTCGCAACGAGGTGCGTAAGGGTAAATCTCTTGGTGAAGCATTTGCTGGGCGTGCTGAGTTCTCACCGTTTTATATCAATATGATTCGAGCAGGTGAGGCCAGTGGTACTTTAGAAGCGTCATTGACGCGCATGAGCGAATACCTAGAGCGGGCCAAAGCCTTGCGTAAGATGATCGGCTCGGCGTTGACCTATCCGTTAATTTTGTTATCAGTAGCGGTGTTGTCATTGGTGTTTTTATTGGCTTATGTGGTGCCAAGTTTTGCTGATTTGTTTACTGATATGGGCGGTCAGTTGCCAGCGCCAACACGCATTGTGATGGGGATGGGCGATTTTATGGCGGACTGGTGGTGGTTGGTGATTGGTGGTTTCGCCGGTTTGTTTTATTTTGCTAAGCATCTGTTTAAACAAGAAGATTTCCGTGAGAAATTTGACCTGCGGGTGCTGTCGTGGCCATTAGCTGGCGATTTAGTACGTAATTTAGAAATTACACGCTTTTCAAGAACATTAGGTGTATTGCTGCAGGGTGGTGTGCCGCTGGTAGCTGGGTTGGCCATTGCACGAGAAACCGTGAGTAATCGCACTTTACGTAAGGAACTTGATACCGCTGTTGGTGCTCTTAAGGAGGGTAAATCGTTAAGTGCCTCTTTACTAGCAGGGCAGCAGTTTCCAGATTTGGCTTTGCACATGATGCAGGTTGGCGAAGAAACCGGCCAGCTTGAGGAAATGCTCTTGAAAGTAGCAAACTTGTATGAAGATGAGGTGGGTACGGTAACTCAGCGTTTGCTCGCCTTGTTAGAACCTGTTCTTATTTTAAGTCTTGGTGTGCTGATTGCTGGGATTATCGTGTCGATTTTGCTAGGAATTTTAGGTGTGAATGAATTAATTGGCTAAATCTTTGGCCAATTAATGTGACAGGCGTGAGCCTACAATATTTAGTTTTATGAGGTTTGTAATGAAAAAATATGGACAACGTCAACGTGGCTTTACGTTGATTGAACTGTTGGTGGTTTTGGTGATTTTAGGGCTTTTGATGTCAGTGGTTGGTCCGCGTGTAATGAAATACGTGGGAGGTGCTAAAACCGATACAGCACGCATGCAGATTCAAGAGTTATCTGCAGCCTTGGATATGTACCATTTAGAAGTTGGACGTTACCCGTCCCAAGATGTTGGTTTGCGCGCGTTAATTGAGCAACCAGCGGGTGAGAAGCGTTGGAAAGGTCCTTATTTACGTAAGTCGAATGTGCCAAATGATCCTTGGGGTAATGACTATGTGTACCGTTTTCCAGGACAGCATGGCCCATTTGATCTCTTTTCCTATGGAGCTGATGGCCAGCTTGGCGGTGAAGGTGAAGATGCAGAAATTGGCAGTTGGGAGTAAGCCTGTCGCCTCCGCGCCAAGAGTATCTGCAGGATTTACTCTTATCGAGATGCTGGTTGTATTAACTATCTTGGCGCTGATGATGGCGGTTGTAGTACCTGCGATTAATCGCGGGATGACTGTCACCGCCAGTGATATAGCACGTGATGTGCAGATTGGTTTACGTAAAGCACGCTCGGATGCTGTTACCCAACAAAAAAGCCAAGCATTTGTGGTTGATATGCAAAAGCGTCAATTTCAAATTCGTGGTCGCAAAACTACACAACTGCCTGAGGGTATTGAGTTGACTGCCAAAGTAGCACATAGCGAGGTTATGGATGAAAAGGCTGCTGTGCGTTTTTATCCTGATGGTTCTTCGACTGGCGGACGCATTAGCGTGCATCAAGATGATGAGAAGATCTTGATTAATGTGGACTGGCTGACAGGGCGTGTATCTCTCGTGCAAGAGCTGTAGTGGATAGTGGCTGTTTTATAAATGAGCACCGAATTTGAACAACAGATCAATAGCTTTTCATAAGCAAAGTGGCTTTACCATTTTAGAAGTGCTGGTTGCTTTTTTAGTAGCTGCGTTGCTATTGGCCGTCATCTTAAGTGGTTTTTCAACTGGCTTAAGTAGCTTGGCGCGTGCGGATCGTATGAGTCAGGCCGCGTTAGTTGCACAGTCGCGTATTGCCGAGTTAGGTATATTGGAACCCTTGCAAGAGGGCGAAGTGTCTGGTCGAGACGAGCAATACAGTGATTATCGTTGGAACATTAGCGTGCAGCCTTTTATATGGGATTACGCTGATGCTATTCGTCAGCAAGGAAGCACGCTGTATAAAGTAGATGTAGAGGTGTTTTGGCCTGCAGGAGATAAAGAACATAGCTTTTTGCTGACGGCGCTGAAGCTTGTTAAGCAGGAGCAGCCATGAAAGAGCAGAAAGGCTTTACTTTGTTAGAAACGCTGATTGCTCTGGTGTTGATGAGCTTGCTTATTATGGCATTATTTGGTGGTTTTCGAGCAGGTCTACGTAGCTGGCAATCAGCTGAAAAACATGTGGCTTGGGTTGAAGAACCACGGCAGTTGAGCGCTTTATTGTACCGGCATTTGAGTCAGTTTGTTCCAGTTGCTGTTGGACAAACGAGGGCGGGCACGATGTATTTGTTTTCTGCTGCCCCTGAGCGATTGTTGTATGTCGCGCCTTTAGCTATGTCGGTTGGTGATGAACCCTATGTTTTTGAGTTGGTGAGTGGGCATGATGGACAGTCAGGGCTTTGGGCGCGTTTTGCACCCCTTACAGAGGATAAAACATATTCAGAGTTACTCAATGATGTTGAGTATGTGCAAATCAGTGAAAATGTATCCGCAAGGTTTTCATATTTTTTTCAAGAAGCTTGGGTTGACTCATTGCCAGAAGGGCAATTGCCCGAGTTAGTGAAAGTTAATTTGCAGATAAAAACTGAGCAAGATTGGCCAAGCTTAGTCTTTGCTTTGCAGGCTGCAGGACTTAAGTTATGAGTGTGAGACGGCAGCGTGGCGTGGTCTTAATTGTAGTGTTGTGGATTGTTGTGCTGCTGACAGTTTTGCTTGCTGCTTTTACTGCTACTGTAAAGGTCGATCGGCATGTAGCAACAGATGTTGTTGAAAGTGTGCAAGCCCGCGCCTCTGCTGATAGTGTTTTGGCTTATTTAAGCGGGTTGCGCATGGCAGACACAGAGTTGTGGCCAGAGATGCCTGGGCAAATATATAAACTGCAGCTGAACAATATGCAGTTACGTTTCCGCATAATTCCAGAAACAGCTTATGTCAGCCTTAATAATGCATCGGTTGATCTCTTGCAGCGCGTTTTTGAGGCCGCACAAGCGCCCGATGCTCAGCAAATAGCAGAAGCAATTGTGGCGCGCCGATCTGTCACCATCGATGAGCAAACAGGTGCTGAAGTAGCACCTAAACTTTTCACCTCCGTGCGTAGCTTGACACTAATGCCACAGATGCAGCTAGAAACAGTACAAGCTATTGGGCAGTGGTTTACAGTAGACAGCGGGCATGAAGGCGTAAATTTGTTATTTGCGGATCCAAGCTTGCTTTATGCGTTGGTGCCGGATGAAGCAGAAATGTTGCTTGCAGGGCGAACTGAGAATGGAGTTCGTGAGCTTGTGCCTGTTAACAGTTCAATTATGCAGCAAGATCAGGGTGATATTGTGCGCGTACAGGTTGAACTGAGTAGTAGTGCAAGTAAGCGTAAAATTGAAGCCACTGTCGCCTTTGATGACAGTGAGCGCGGCTATCATGTTGTGCGTTGGAATGAGTACAATGCACACTTTTCTTTGGAATAATGGCTGATGCGTTTTGAAGTGGGTAATTTACAGCTATTTGGACTTGATTTAGGCGGCTTAGTCAAACGCTGGAAAGCTGGGTTGCAAGATATTACACCGAATGGTTTGGTTGACTGTTTTGTACGTCCGGCTCCGGCCGTTGATGTCGTTATTGAGCAAAATAGTGTTCGATTTGTACGTGCGGACTCTGCTAAAAGTACAGAAATTGTTGCTTTGCAACACCGTGAAATGGCGCTTGCTGCTGATGGTGCCTTGCGCGCCGACATTCTCAATGGCGTGAAAGTGTCGCAGCTGCAACTGAATTTGGTAATGCCAGAAGAGCAAGTGATGCGTAAGCGCATTACCTTGCCTCGTGTTGCACGCCATAATCTGCGTACGGTTGTCAGCTACCAAATTGGGCGTCTTACTCCTTTTAGTGCGGATAAAGTCTTTTTTGACGTGTTAGAAGTATCTGTAAATACGCCAAATGAGAATGCGATTGAGGTTGAGTTTATTGCTGTTTTAAAAACGGATGTACAACCTTGGATCGATCAAGTTGAGCGTTTGACGGGATTGCGTGTATCGCGTTTAGTCGCAGCGAAAACAGATGGTTTACTGAATCAGCAAGCATTAAACCTGTTTGCGCAGCAACGTACGCCGAATAAGTGGTGGTTACGTTTGAATCGCAATAGCATGTTATTGCTAGGGCTGGTTACTGTGCTGTTGGTGACAGCAGTTGTTCCTGTGATCAAGCTGCGTGCTTTAGTTGTTGAAAGGAAACAGGAAATTAAAGTGCTTGATGAACGAGTGACTGGCTTACAAGAAAAACGCCAGATTTTAGAGCATGATCTTGCTGCGCTTAACTATGTGTTAGAACAGAAAGCTAGCAATCATGAGCTTTCGCGTATTATTGATGAGTTGACTCGCATTGTGCCTGATGAGATTTTTATCAATAGTTTAAGTGTACAAAAACAGACTGTGGTGATCAGTGGCATAGGCACTGGGGTTGTTGATTTGATTGCACTATTAAACGACTCGCCGTTGTTTGCGGATGCTAAGTTTACCTCGTCAATTACACGAGCTGGCGAAGGGCAGGATATTTTCACCGCAAGTATGCAGTTAAGTACTGCAGTGGGTGGGCTCTGATGATACGGCAACTATGGCTTAATCAGCGTGATGGCATTATCAGCTTGCTGGTATTAGCTATGATGTTTTTATTCGCGATTATTCTTATTTTAAATCCGGTTTTTAGTCAAACTGAACGTTATCGCGCAGAGTTGGCTAAAGATGCACGTATCTTGCAACAGTTGCGCGCAATTGATAATGCTCGTGATGCTTTGGATTCAACATTCCAGGAGTATCAGAGCAGAGACTTACAGAGCTGGGTCTACTCACAGGCTCGCGCCGATACGGTCACTCTTGATATCCAGCGACGTGTATCGACACAACTGGCTAACGCATCCGCACAAGTGAGAAGTGTATCTCCACTGCCTGTGAAGCTTCAGGATGGTTACTCTATGGTTGGCGTGCAGGTTAACTTTTCTGCATCAATGCCCGCTTTAATGCAGACGTTAACTGCACTTGAGCAAGAAAAACCTCTGCTGATTATTGATAATGTACGAATTTCACCCGCTCAAACGCGCCGATTACGAAGAGGCGAAGTAGCGGAGCAGTTGGTTGGCGTGCAAATGACTGTTTATACATTTTTAGGGTCTGAAAATCATGAAGGAGCAGTGCAATGAGTCAAGTATTAATTTCGCCTCCTAAAGTGACTGTTGCATTGTTCACAGCTATAGCAGTATCGATTTTATTAGCAATACTTTTATGGTTTTGGATAGATGTCGAGCCGGTGCGTAATCCTTTTTTAAATATAGAAGATTTGCCTTCTGCGCAAATGACTTCTGTTAGTGATCTTGATGCAGTTTTAGCGCGGCCACTTTTTTGGCAAGGGCGTGAACCAGTGTTGGCTTCTGAGGAAACTGTTGTTGAGATAGAGACTCCGCAAGCCTCCCCACTTAAAAATATTAAGTTGCTAGGTATTGTGCTGACCGGCGATGTACGCACAGCACTGCTTGAAGTTGACGGTAAAGTGATGTCGGTACAGGCAGGACAAACGATACAAGATTGGACGATAGGGGAAGTAAGTGCTAAAGAGGTGAGTTTTGTAGCGGGTACAAAACAAACGGTCTTGTCTCTTGTGCGCGAAAGGCCCGATAGCATTCAACTAGAGATGACTAAGTAAATTCAATGTTTGATGGTGATTCTGCCTTCACACATTCACAAAATATGTTCTTGAGAGATAAACCAATGATTTTGTATAACCCTGTGCGGGCCGGTTTTAGTTTACGAACGTTAAGTGTGGCGTGCACATTTGTCTTTTTGACTGCCTGCGCAACACCAGACACGCAAGTTGAGCGCGCTCCTGTCTCTTTGATTAAAACCAATCCTAAAGCTGTTGCAGAGCAATTTGATACTACTCCAGATGCAAAGCGCAGTGGTAAAACGCTACTGGAACAAAGAGGTACCGGTAGTTTTGCTAATGCGCCCACTAAAAAGCAAGGTGTCGTGCCTACTGCTGGTGGGGTTAATGTTAATTTTGAAGCTGCGCCGTTAGAGGCTGTATTAGCTGTGATTTTAGGTGATCTGCTTAAAGTCCCTTATTCATTAGACGGTGATGTGGGTGGCCAAATTACCTTGGTGTCTACCGAGCCTGTTCCGCAAGAAGCACTACTAGATATGCTTGAGTCTGCTTTGGAAGCTCAAGGTATTGCCTTGATTCAAGGTGGTAATGGTATCTATCGAGTTGGTAAATCGACTGGAGTGCGCAGTGAAATACCTGTGGCGCTGCGTGAAGCTGTGGCAACACGTGGCTACAGTGTGCGTATTATCCCGCTCAAATATTTATCGGTTTTAGAAGCAGAGAAGATATTAACCCCACTGGGCATGAAGGACAGCATTTTACGAGTTGATCCATTGCGCAATATATTGATGTTGGGCGCTTCTGCACCACAAATGCAAAATGCTTTGCGTACATTAAACATGCTAGATGTTGATGTGCTCAGCGGCATGTCATTTGGTATCTATGAGGTCGTCAACCTAGACGCGAAAGTGCTGGTTGAACGTATTGAAAAAATGATGGGTAGCTCTGAGCTTGGAGCTTTAGCTAGTGCCACTAAGCTAGTGACTTTAGACGAAATTAACAGCGTTATGGTGGTTGCGCCGAACGGCAGTCAGCTCAGTACTGTCAGTTCATGGATCAAGCGCTTAGATAATCTTGGATTAGGTATTGAAGATGAACAAGCGGGATCGCAGCTTTATGTGTATAGCGTTGAAAATGGGCAAGCTAAAGATTTAGCCAGCTTGCTTGGACAAATCTTTGGAGGGAGCGGCGCTGCTTCAACGCCTTCTACGAGTGGCGCTACCGCTCCAGGGCTAAGTCAAACTGAGCTGAGCTCTGATGGTGGTGCTGTTGCAAGCTCAAGGCAGGGATCTAATACAGGTGTGAGTGCTGCAACAACTGCCTTAGGTACGCGCATTGTTGCGGATGAGGCGAATAACAGTTTGTTGGTGATGGCTGCGCCTAAGGAGTGGCGTAGTATTCGTGGTGCGCTCGACAAAATGGATAAGTTGCCCGCTCAAGTTTTGGTCGAGGTGTCCATTTGGGAAGTCTCACTTAAAGATGAGCTGAACTATGGTGTTGAATGGTTCTTTAACTCAAAAGGTGGAGTAGAGGGCTTAGGTGATAAAGGTGGCTTGCTCTCGATGAGTGAGGGCGGCGGTGTAAATCGTACTGTTCCTGGCTTTTCATATTTATTTTCAGGATCAGATTGGCGTGCGGTAATTAACATGTTGGCGAGTCGTTCCAATGTTAAGTCATTATCCTCGCCGTCAGTTTTGGTACAGGATAACCGTGAAGCCACCATCCAGGTGGGTAATCAGCAGCCCATCCAAACAAGTCAAACTGTTAACACAAGTAATACTGGGGTTCTTACGCAGAATGTTGAATTAAAAGATACCGGTGTGCAGCTTAAAGTAAAACCACGAGTCAACAGTGGCGGTTTGGTTGTTATGGATATCATGCAAGAAGTAACAGATGTAGGAGCGCTAGATACTGCTACGGGACAACGTACTTTTTTAAAGCGTAGTATTGAGAGTACTGTTGCAATTCAGAGTGGCGACACTATCATTCTGGGTGGTTTAATCCAAGATCGTAAAACAGATGGTGACAGCGGCATTCCGTATTTATCGAAACTGCCTTTTGTTGGCGCTCTATTTGGCTCAAAGGGTGAAGACTCTGATCGTACCGAGCTGCTGATTACAATCAGTCCAAAAGCAATCAATCAATACAAAGACTTTAATAAAGTGGGTGATGAGTTTCGAGATAAAATGCAAGGTTTAACCGAGGCGTTTAGAGAGAATTTTGAAGAGAACGCTAAAATTAATATCAGTGTTAATAAGGAGTGATACATGTTTAAAGTTTTCAGTCGATTTATTCTGCTAACGGTAATTTTAGGTGTTTCTGCATGCGCAGTAATGCAACCAAAAACCGATGAAGAGCGTGTTCTAGCGCGTGCAGAGCAAAGACAAGTCGCTTTGTTAAAGCAGGATTTTAAAACAGCTTATCAATACATGTCGCCGGGCTACCGCCAGCTAAATAATCTAGAACAATTCACTGCTAATTATATCGGGGTGTATAGCTGGGTCTCTTCTAATGTGAAAAACGCTTCTTGCGAAGATGATGTATGTAAAGTTAATGTTGCAATCGAATACGACGCGGGGCTTATGATGGGTACGTCGCGTAAGCCTTCAACTGAAAAATTTCTAGTTCCGCGCGTTAATCAAGAAACTTGGTTTAAGCTCGATGACAAATGGTGGTTCTCTAAAAGCGAGTGATCTCAGCTGCCTTTCTCGACACTAGTTAAACGCTTGCTGCTATGGGTGGGGTATGTGCTTTACTCATAGCCTTACTCATGCCAAGCTCGATTATGCTTCTCCAGCAAACTATGCGCCTGCTCTGGACCATTGGAGCCGGCGGGGTAAGGTCTAGGGCGTTGATAATGCTGCTGCCAGCCTTTGAGGATGGGGTCGACCCATTGCCAAGCGGCTTCCACTTCATCGCGGCGCATAAAGAGCGTCGAGTCATTTTCAATGACATCGAGCAGTAGTCGCTCGTAAGCTTCCCAGCGGCGACTGTCTTGAAAAACTTGGGCGAGATTGATTTCTAGCTCAACGGGCTGCAAATGCATGCCTTTGCCTGGGGTTTTGGCCATTAATTCAATGCTAATACGCTCTTCTGGTTGCAGACGAATTAGCAAATGATTGGCTTGGCTGTCGCTGAATAAGCTGTGCGGCACGGGTTTAAACTGAATAACGATCTCGGAGGTTTTTTTCGCTAGGCGTTTACCCGTGCGTAAATAGAAGGGCACACCAGCCCAGCGCCAGTTATCAATCTCTACTTCAAGGGCGACAAAGGTTTCGGTATCGCTGTCATTGTCTACGTCTTTTTCAAAATAATAGGCCGGTGCAGTATGACCGC
>SMES01000445.1_pt1 | contig 13625 bp, 17 predicted proteins | sample 2456241 | NCBI WGS metagenome assembly SMES01 (sample SAMN10132598, study PRJNA489261) | soil metagenome | isolation source: day1 antibiotic-silty clay loam soil | place: USA | reverse complement strand
CAAATTTTGGAGGTATAAAATTATGAAGAGCGAAGTTATATTAGAGATGCTAAAAAATAATGAGATTGAGGAATTAAAGCGTATACTTGAAGAAGAAGTATATAAAAATGCTATGAAAAACAAAGATGGAAAAGACAGATATTCCGCTATGAAACGATTTTATCGTTTTGCAAATAAAAACGGAAGAGAAGCATTAAAAAAGCCTTATAAAGATCTTGAATATAATGGAAAATTGTATAATTGTTTTATAGATTATTATTGTTTTGCCGTTACAACTGAAAGTATTGGCAATATGGAAAATTACGATAATTCCAATAAGGACTGTTTCAACGTTAGTAAAATTATAACCTTTAATGGTGATATGGAAAAATTGGATTTAAATAAAATATTAGCCATAGCAAAATCTAAAGGATATAAATTTAAAAAATCTGAAATAGATGCAAATAATGCTTTATATTATTTAAAATATAAGGAAGCTTATTATAAAATAGGTTTATTGGACAAAGCCTTTTCTATCATTAATGATGAGGAAGAAGCAGAAGTATATTATTCCGGAAAAAATAATGTACTGATTATCAAGAATAGTATCGGCATAGCTGGAATTTGTCCAACAAGATTAAAAGATGATATAGGCTCTAAAATTATAATCGAAAATTAACAGTGTAACTCGTCAAGGCGAGTATAAATAGCTACTTAAGCCTTGAGCGTGCAGAGGTACAACCTCTGCGGTGTAGAAAACTACAATAATTTTTATAAAAGGTGGTAAATTTATTATGTTAGATATTTTAATTAGTGTGGATAATGATATTTATATTCGTGTTAATCCATTCGCAAAAATTCTAATTGTTGGAGCAAGCGACCAATATGGCGGTAGATATGTTAGAAGAATATGATGAACTTGATATTGATTGGGATAAACCACAAGGAATTTATTTTATAGAAGATAATACCTTAGAGGGAAAAGTTGAAGAAGTCCTTTACAATATTTTTGGTTTTGACATTTACGAGTATAACAAAATTAATTTATTAAAGCATTTTGTTTGGAATAAAGAGAACCATAATACAAGAATACCAATTTTTAACATAAAAATAACGGGTTAAAATCAAATAGGAGGAATAAAAAAGAAGTAAGACTACGAGTTAAATGTAGTCTTACTTTTTGCTTAAATTTTTATAATTGTATGATTATCCACTGTAAAATATCTATCATCATCAATTTTAATTATATTAGGGGTGTTCACATACGAAGTATCAAAAATATCTGTAGAGGTTAAAGTAATTAACTCATTAGAGCCAAAGACTTTTGTTTCAATAATTTCTATATTCGTATCACGGTTATAATTTAATCTATTATATTGGGTGGCTATTATGTGATTTTTTGAATCCTCAAAGGTTGGTATATCATTTGTGGTTAAAATTCTTGTCGAATAAATATTATCATTTTGTTTAGTGACAATTAATTTAGCAATAAAATTTTGAGGGGTTGTTTTGTTATAACCACCTAAATACAGTATAAAAGTGTTATCTGATTGAATAGAAGTAAATACACACCTACGATTAATTATACTGTCGGTATTGGTCGGATTTTCATATATCATCATTGATATAGGTGGGGTATCGTAGGTTGTATCACCGATTTTAATTGTAATAATATATTCGGGAAGCCTATGGTCAGAATAATTTGAACCTTTTGTAAGGATTAATTGGACATCATTCATAATATCAAATTTAAGTGTTATTTTTGTATTATTTGCTTTAGCATTAGCAAATATTGTATCAATATCACCAATAAATTTAATTTTATTCGGGGCCGAATTTGTTAAAGCTGTCATAAACTCTCGCATAAATTCTAATTCGTTCGTATTGGTACTAACTACTCTTGTAATATAACTCATTATTAGTCCTCCTCAATTTTGTATTTTTTTATTGTTGATTTTGTATTAAATAATCCATAACCGCTAATATTGTCAACGGTATAATAATATATGTGGATTTTATTAACAATATCGCTTAAATTATCTAAATCAGAACGCAATTTAATTACATCTGCTTTAAGCTTAATAATATCGGCTTTATTTTTAACATTGTCATTTTCTAAGTTTTCTACTTTCTGCTCAAGTGTTCTAATGCGCTCTGTATTTTGTGTAACAATTTCTTCTAGCGATAATATAGACTTAGCCAAAGTTTTTTGATTGTCATTTAATTTGTTTATACTATCCGATAACTTACATATACACTCATAATATGACAAACTATCGTCATAAACAGTTGGCAAAACAAAATTACATATAGCTTTTAAAGCTGGCACATCAATTAAAGGTATTAGCATATAATCACTCCCATAATAATATAAATAAATCAGATAATTCATCAATAATAGCTCTGTTAATATTAATAATATTTTTGCGATATTCGCTAATCATTTCCATATATGATTTATTACTGCTTTTTCCTTGTACTCTTTGGGTAAAACTTTCGTTATTTGTAGCAGTATTTTCAGAGGCAGTATTAGAAATTAAAGAGTTAGTATTTGAGATATTATTTTCCGTATTGTTGGTAACATCATTATTTATTGTTGTAGTATTTTGTCCTGTTTCTGTTACTGTGTTTTCCACGCTGCCGGTAACAGTATCAGTGCCGTTTGTAGTTGCAGAATTTTTATTGTTTTCTGAGAAATTTGTTGTTGTTGTGTCATCAATAATACGACCGTTAGTTAAATAAGTGTTATTTTCGAGGTTTGTTAAACTACCCTGTGGAGTGTCAGAAAATCTATCTGTATTCTTTTTAGTAACGGTTGAATTGCTTGAATGTTCATTTGTACCATTTTCAGTTTCTTTTGTTTCTCTACTGCTTGTTTCAGTGCTATTGTTTTGCGTGTTATTTGTGGTATTGGTTGAGTTAGTGACATTTGTTTTTTCAGTATTTTTAATAGATGTATTAGTTTTAGAACTACCATTATCTGTTTTATCTACTGTGCCCTTATTATTACCCTTACTATCTTTAGTATAGTTTGTTGTAATATCTGTGTCCAATAAAGGATTATATTCTAACTCAAGTGTTTTATATAATTCGATATAATAGGGCATTATCAAATTAAGTTTATTTTGTAGTCTTAATTGCCAAAGTCCAAATGTTTCTTCACAAATTTCTCGGGTATAATAGCACTTTAAAAAATCTGTTTCGAAATTAATTTTAGTTTCAAGCGAATAAAAGGGATATTGAAAGTTAAATATTTTATCTCGGGAATTTTTTACTATAGTATCAATATCATTAAATCCTTTAGATTTTTCCAATCCGCTTAAACTTTCGCAAATATAGCGCAATTCTGTTGTGTATTTACTCATAATTCATAGTCACCTTTTCTTCTGGTACTTGCGCATCAATTTCTGTGTTATATTCATCTTTAACCTTGCATTTAATGTTTAATCCAAACATATTATTGATTTGCTCAACGGCTTGCAATCTCGCAAGCAATCTACTATTTCTACTTGCAGTCACACCACCTTGTAGCCTTGTAACTTCGTCAGTAATCAGCCGTTCTTTTTTGTTGATTTGAATGTTAGGAATACCAATATATGTTAAATATTCATTCCAAACATTAGTTTTTAAATCAAACAATTTATCAGCTACATATGGAGCGTCTGTTCTTAATACTTGCAAACAATCTTTATTTAAAGTATTATCGGCAAATATATAAGGCTCGTTCCCCTCATATTTCATATATAAATTTTTTAGTGATAGCCTTTGTGTTTCGGACGCTTGTATTAAAATAGGTGTTTTTTGTGCATTTATATTAACATCAATAGTTCTATCGAGTTCATACAATTTTTTTGCGTATGTTTCAACCTCTAAAATATTATTGGTATGTAAAAAATTGTTAAAAATAACAACACTATTAGATTGATTTAATATATTATTATAACCGTTAGGTGCATAAGCTATTCTTTCCGTAGGTATATCATATACTGACATTTGACCCCCAAGCGTACACCTTAAACACAAATAACCGATAACATCATCTTTAAAAAATACACAATAGCCGTCAGTAAATAGAGCTAATTCTAAAAATCTACTATCTACCGTGTCGGGTAAATTTTCCCACTCAAAAACTGTTGTAGCTAATTCAGTTAACCTGTTGAAATATTGTATATAACTACTATTGTTTTGGACGGCACTTTCTATAAATTGTTTATTATTTTTATTTATTCTTTTCATAAAAATCACCTCTTTACAATGGCTTATTACTTTGGGAATAGTCTCCAACAACGGCACCATTTACCCAAAATGTTATACCTTTATCATATATATCACAGATTTTTGATATATCATCTGTGGGTAATCTACCAACAATATTACAACCTATTGTTTTAGTATAAGTCCAATGTTCTCGTACTTTGCGGTTGGGTGTTTTTACTCTATGACAGGCATAACCATATTTGTCAAAATAATCGTCAATAACACGAGCTATTTGAGATTTAATAGACATACGATAAAAACTATACCCAAAACGCTTAGTACCTGTTAAAAGACAATCGGCTTGTAGTTGTCCTTTAGCACCCGCGGGCTGATTGCGTATATCTTGTTGTCTTGCCACTAAATTTGCAACACCGACAGCAGAGCTTGCAACAGCAGTTCCAACCCCTACGATTGGATTAGCTGTTAGAAGACCAGCCCCGACACCTGTTAAAGCTGATGTGATGGTACTTGTAGCAACAGCATTTTGATTATTGTTAATCCATTCTTTATAAGCGTCATTAGTAAATCCACATACAGGGAAATTAGTGATTGCTATACCCTCGTCATAATTAATATTCTGTCCTGCATATTCTTTCGGAGAGAGAGCGACGGACGGACGGCTAATAACTACACCTTGCAAATAAAAATTAATATCCTGTGTTTTAAAATTTTCATATTTTAAATCATTTTGAGTACCCATATTATTTGAAAATCTTAAAAATTTATATGGGTAATTAAGTAATTTTAAATTGCGAGGTGTATAATTATCAACTGTTTGAACTTTAGAAAGTGTACAGTTAAAATTTGATGTATAAGGCACAACAGCACCGCCACTTTCCGTTAATATTCGCGACGGATATTGAAACATTTGTAAAATAGCGTCTGTTTTACCTTTCTCGACATATTTATCAATTTCATCATTAAGTAAAGTGACAGCTTCGCTATTATTCAGATCATATTTTTGCGTACCCTCACCAAATTTAAAACCAAGTCTACAAAAAACACCGTTATAAACAGCGCCAACAGTTTTTAAACTTTGGTCACTATATTGAGAAACTAATAATCCAACGCTCATATCAGATAAATCTAATTGTTGTGATTGTTCGCAGATATAACTGTCGCCTAAATCGAGATTTTCAGCAACAGCCTGATAAAAATAAGTATCAGCTACACTGTGTTCTCTATCTACAAAGCAATTTCTTAATGTGTAATTAAAATGCCAAGTCTGCATAACATCAAGTTCAAATTCAATTTGTGCCGTGTCATTGTTTATATATTCGACATTTTTAATAAAAGCATAAAACCATTGACCTTTACCAAAACTAGCATTTTGAAACATCATATAATTACAATCGAATATACTTTCCGCATTAATGGCTATTTTAAGGTATCCCCTTTTAACACGAGTATAACTTTGATGTGTAAAAGTATACTTTGCTTTATTTGTAAAATAAGCTGTCTGCTCATTTCTATTATCAAAATATATTGTATTTTCGTATCTATTGTCAAGAGGAACACCTGTTAATAAATAAATATTTGTGTTAGGTTCAATATACATTTATACAACCTCTCTCTTTATTGCCCACCCTTACACCCATTTAAGAACTACTTATAGCTATTCTTAAATACAAACCATATCAAAAAATGTTATTAAGCTATTGTTATAGTGCTTTCGCCCTTTTTATCATTATCATACACGCTTGTAGCTGTAACTGTAATTTTATTGCCTGTTTTGGCACTATCCAAAATAGTAACCATACCGCTTTTAGATATTGTTGCATTATCACTATCAACAGTCCAATCAACCTCTTTACTTGCAAAATTAGTTGTAGTAACATTTGCTGTAAATGTAAAGGAACTGTTTTTATTAAGCGTTAGAGTTGACGGACTAACAGTAACATCTGTGACAGTTGGTATAGCAGGAACAAAAACAGTATTATTTGCAAAAGGTGAAACACTAAATGTTTTCCAAGTGTGTAGCCAATAGTTCCAGTATAGCCCCTCACCGTTATATATTTCAGTAAATTTAATCAAATTATCAAAAATCATAAAGAAATTTTCGTCAACCAATACGGCAGGGATTTTATTTAGGGCATTTATGGCTTAGTTCTGTATATGTATTGTCACCCTCAAATAATTTATTAAGTCGGTCAATATCAATATCACCAAATCCGTCAACTAAAACCTCGTGACCTATAAATTCAGCTTTATTCATATTAAAGGCTGTGGCCAAAACTTCAACGCTCATTTCTGCTTCAAAATCAGCATTAACAAGTATATATTGATTATCTTTTAAAGTCTGATTTACTACACCTGCAAGGTTATAATCACTTCGTGGGAAAGTAAATTTATTTGATATAGCTTTAATTGCAGAAACTTTCTTTTCAAGAGCGAGGTTATCAAGAATTGTTTCTGTGTGCATAGTACCATTAATAATATGCTTTGCAAGCAAATATTTTATAACTTGAAACTCGTCATAATTAGCACTTGTATACATAGATTCTGTAATTTTTGCTATAAGGTTAGTAATACCGTCCCACGATAGAAAAGCCTGTCTTAATTGCTCATTTTGAATTGTAACCTTATAATATTTTTGATAATTCATAATATGAAAAGATGACCTAACATCAGGCATTTCACGCTTAAAAACCGTTTGTTCCGATGTAGAAGTATCATATTGAAAAGGCTTAGCAATATTAACAAATATTTCTTCGATTGTTTCACCAAATTCAAGAATACCCTTTTTAAACATTTTCAACGGATTGTCATACAATTTAGATGTGACAATAACTCGCCCTATTCTATTAACTAAAGCGTTTAAAAATTCATTTTGGAGATTCGGACTATCCATAATAATTGTACCTATTTCTCTTAAACTTTCGGTATTAGGTGTAGCAATAGGTACATATTCTTTATAATTTGTGGTTGACGAATTTCTAATAGCATTTAGAATATCAACGCTTGAATTTGTCAATGTTTTAATATGTGGTTTTACTGGCATAATTAAACAACTCCTTTTATTTATTCTTCAAATAAATCATCAATAGTTTTTTCTGATTCTTCGTTTTTAGACTCCTCAATATCATCATAATTTTTATTTTGTTCGACTACATCAACATTAGTAAAACGCTTAATATATCTCTCTCTCCAATCATTATCCAATTTTCTCAGCCTCTCATCAATATCTGTATTTTTTGACACTAAATCGCTAATGGTATCGGTCATATTCTCCAAAAATTCAATAAATGCGTCTGATTTATCGCCCCCAAATTTCTCTGTAAATTCAGCTGTCAATTCATCAAGTGTTTTTATCATAAGTTATCACTCTCCTTAATAATTGTATCAATAAACCCTGCTTTTTTAAGTTTCTCGGCATAAGCTTGAGCGTTAGTTTTAGATGAAAAAGCTCCAACTTGTACCCTGTAAATTTTTTTACTTGTAGACTGTGAGGTGCTACTGTCGGAAATATATTTTACAGAATAAGCTTTACATACACCTTTGGCAATAGATTCACCGATATTTTTAGCATTATTAATCAACCACTTTGCAATATCTTTATTATCATGAAAATCAACTTCGATGTAAACTGCTATTGCATTAGTAGCATTGAGTTCCGCAAGTTCGGGGTATTCTCTTACACCATAATCAATAGTACCAATAGTGATTTTTTGTACTTCGTTATAAATCACTTGAGCCTTACCCATATTTTCAGCATTTTTCTTGTAGACAAATACAATAGTACCATTTCCACCGCCTGCGTTAGTGTGAATAGGGATATGTAAATCCGCCTGCCATTTGTTACTTTCTTCGATTGAGGTCAGCATTGATTGTCCTTTTTTAGCTCTTTTTACATCAAAACCGCACCTTTTTAGGGCTTTTTCCGCATATTCAGCAAAACGGTTACACTGCTCCATTTCATTGGTATTACCATAAGCGTATTGGTTGTCATATTGATTAGACGGTGACAAATAAATTTTTTTACTCATTTTTATTATTCTCCTTTTCTTTCAAATTAAGCTTAGCAAGGTACGGGCTAAAAATTTTTGCTAATGAGGGATTTAATTCGCATAAATTTTCGATACAGCTTACCACTTCCATTATACAAATATAAGTTGCTACGGGTATTAGTATACTTATATCGGATAATCCTAAAAAAGATTTATAATATTCTATTGCCGTAGCACCACCTATAGCCATAATTTCTGCTGATTTATGCCATAATCCAATCCTTAAAACTGAGCTATTTAGACCATTATTTTTTAACGCTTTTGCAAGTCCTGTTATTATATCTAAAGCAATAAATATAATAACAGCAAAATATATTTCCATTCATTTTCACCACCTTTCTTTAATAATTTATACAATTATTATAACATATAATTGACAAAAAAACAAGCATATGTTATAATTAAATAAAATTAAGGAAAGGAAATTGGAAAAATATGTATTATGACGGTACTAAATTATTATCATTAAAAGATATTGACGGTATTACCCCAGAATTATTTTTATGTTCTTCTAACCGTTCTGCCGGAAAAACAACATATTTTAATAGATTACTTGTTAACCGCTTTTTAAAAAAACAAGCCCAATTTTGTCTTTTATATAGATTTAATTATGAATTAGATGATGTTGCAAATAAATTTTTTTCGGAAATTAAAAACTTGTTTTTTAATGATTACGAAATGTCAAGCGTTAGTTGTTCTAAAGGTATTTATCACAAATTATTTATTAAGCATAAATCAGAAAAAGAACCAAAACTGGTAGGCTTTGCAATAGCTTTAAATAATGCCGACCAACTACGAAAATACTCTCACTATTTTTCAAAGGTTGATGCAATTCTTTTTGATGAATTTCAGTCTGAAAGTGGACATTATTGCGATAAAGAAATGATAAAATTTCAAAGTATTCACACCACTATTGCTCGCGGGGGCGGTAAACAGTGCAGATATGTTCCCGTATATTTATTGTCTAATAGTGTTAGTATCCTTAATCCTTATTATGCAGCACTCGGTATTAGTGATAGACTAAATGACAAAACAAATTTTTTAAGAGGTAAAGGTTTTGTTCTGGAACAAGGATTCAATGAAAGTGCAAGTAAAGCACAAATTAATTCGAGATTTAATATAGCATTTTCTCAGGTGGACAATAGTTATATACAATATGCCTCACAAAATGTCTACTTAAATGATAGTAAAGCATTTATTGAAAAACCACACGGAAAAAGCCGTTATATTGTTACCTTAAAATATAACAATAAAGAGTATGCTATTAGAGAATATTTAGACAGTGGATTGCTTTACTGCGATAATGATGTCGACACAACCTTTAAATATAAACTTGCTTTAACAACTAATGACCATGATATAAATTATCTAATGCTAAAACGCAATGAATTATTTATATCAAATATGCGTTTCTTTTTTGACAAAGGCTGTTTTAGATTTAAAAATTTAGATTGTAAAGCCGTTATTATTAAAGCACTTGCTTATAAATAATTTTATTTAGATATCTGCTGTTGTTGTTGATATTTTTGAAATATGGATACGCACTTGTGGAATATCAAGCCATTTTCTTTCCGTTTAGCGTGACGGTTTATATCTCCAACAGTTATAGATATAAAAAGAGTAGTAAGCTTTCTTACTACTCTTTTATTTATCTTAAATTTGTCATTGTATAATAACTCTCTTGTAAAATTTTAATTTTCCGGGAATTTGTAATCCCGGTTTAAAGTCTTTTATTGTTCTTTTTTTCATTAAAAAATCAATTTTAGCTTGAGCATTTTTACTCAACTTTTGTGGATTATACCCGCACAATTTTTTTATCTTTTCATTCGTTAATTGTTCAGATTCAAGACTTGCAATAAATAAATTTTTACAAGTATCCGGCATACCTGCACATTTTACATTATAATAATGTTTACACTTCTTTAAATCCTCATGTGTTATATGCTCAACATATGTTTTTTGCCTAACAAATATAGCTTCATTCCAACAGCTTTCACATTTCCAGCATAAAAACTCCGTATCGTGTAATTTTACACCTTTTATTTCTTTTATGCTCATATTATCTATATGACAACTATCAGTATCAGCGTAAGCAAATCCACCTTTATCACAGCCGTAAAAATTTTGCTGTGCTACTCTTATAGTAAAATTTCGCGCATAACTTGTAACAGCACTACCAACAGCTATATACACTGTTTTCTTGTTTTCTTCTAATTGCGTATAAAACCCTAAAGAGCCGTCTTCTTTAAGATATGCAATCTTATATGAGGAATCTGGACTTGTCGCCGTTTTACCATATAAGTTATTTAAAAATAATTTTGCTATTTGTCTAACTGCACCTTTGCTTTTCATTTTAATCTTTTTATATTTTTCTATATATTCGTCAAATAAATACAAACTCGTATTAAAATAACACCCGTCTATTATTTCACAATCAACTAAATGATAATGTTCTTTAATAAGTGTATAATCTGTCATTGTTAAATATAAATCTGCTATAGCAGGCATTACTTTACCAGTTTCATTTTTATAATATTTATAGTATTTTTTTGTTTTTTTATCATAATAATCAGATGTTTCTAAATTTTCTCTTGGATTATACATTAAATTATTTTTTATCTGTATAAAAGGTAGATATCCCCTTTTTAAATAAAACCTTGTTCTAATATGTATAAAAAAATATTTATCTTTTGCTTGCGCTTCTTCGGGAATATAATTTCCACACCACCACCGTGGAAGCCCAACTGGATATTTATTACCACTGTCAGAACTCATAACAGAGGGATATAAACTATTTACATCAATAGTAAAACCATTTTTTAATACGCGATTTTCTTTCCCTTTTACAACATAACACCACCCACCCCTATAACTTCGCCTTAGCCATTTATCAGCATTATCATAAAAATGTAAATTTTTATCCAATCCCATTTCGTCTAAATGTGGAAATTTAAGTTTAAATTGGGGTATCGTTACAATATTTTTATATTCTGATAAACAACACGCACCAATAGTTAATTTTTTATGTCCTTGCTCAAACATTATTTCTAATGCTTCTTTTAAAACATATACATCATTTTTAATATATTCTAATTCGTTTGGTGTAATTGTACATCCCGCATACCTTTTACCCTCATATTCCATTTCGGTTTTTTGATGCTTTGTTTTAAAACTTTTACCTAATTGTTTTAATGAAAAAGGCATTAATTTTAAACTATCTCTAATTTCTAATTTATGTGTTTTAAATTTTATTAAAATTGAATACCATTGACCTTTGGCAGATATGGAATATTGGTATGTGTATTGCCCCATACTTTTTCTATCATTCCATATATGATATTCAGTTTCACCGTCTTTAATTTTAAAGCTACTTTCTTTAAAGCGTTTGTTCTTTAACAACCAATCTAATATAAACATTCCGTCAAATTTCAAATTATGATAATAAGCTATTATATTATATTTCTCGCACATTGTTTCAAAAAAAGTCATAGTTTCATCGATACTATGATGTATTATAGCATTTTCTGTATATAATTCACATAATGCACTTGACCACACTTCCGTTTCAGTCTGTCCCTCATATACAGTTGTTTCAAAATCACAAGCATAATATTTTATTTCTGCTCTATTTCTTTTTACATAGCTCATAATACATAACCTCTTATTTTTAATAATCCCAGTCGGTATTATCTTCTAATCCGTAATAATCATTTTCACTAATTTCTATAGATTCAGCTACTGTTAAAGAGTGCCATTTTAAATATTGTATAATATCATCTGTGGATTCTCGTACTTGTTCTTCTGTACTATCATAAAAAATAATATCTAAAACATTACCCCTACAGGTTTCAACATCAAGTTGTAAATGGTTAATATATCCCTTAAATTCCACGCTATCAAAATCATATAATTCTAATTCATTTTCTAAAATTGTTAATAATCTATCCTGTATATTGTCTAAGCTTATATTTTTTCCGCCCGAAACATATCTATTACCCGACAATTCACGCAATATCTCTTTTAATGTTTCTATAACACTAAAATTACCAACACTTATTAATCCCCGTTCTGCTTTGGTTCTTATTGCTCGTTCTGAAGCTCTTTTTCTTTCCTCTCGTCTACCCTCTAACCCACTAATTGTAATAGCTGTTCCATTTTCTTCGTCAATTACATTTACATATTCAGACCGACTATATAGTCTTACTGGCGTTGTTTCACTCCTTAATTGTTGTAATGCCCGTTGTGTAATGCGTTTCGGTTTTTTTGTAATATCACTTATAGCCTTACTATCAAATATATACCCTCGTTTTTTCGCTCTACGAATAAACGCTTTTACTCTTTTTTCTTCTTTTTCCCACGCTAATTGGTTTTTAGTTTTACTCTTTTTCTTGATTTTTTTAGACATAATTTTTTGCGTCCTTTCTAATTAGATAAAAAACCCTTTACACTATAATAGTTAAAGGGTTTTTTCTGTAATTAATTCTTAGCAAACACTACAGGTTAAAAAAGTCTGTCCACTTCTATTTTTTGACGGTTTTTGAAATACCCTAATTCCCCAATCTTCACTACAATCTGTCATATCAGTTATAATATCTACCATAGTTTCAAAAAGATTTGTAGAACTTGTACTATACATGTCACCGTCAGCAGTAATAAAGACATATACCATATAATCTTTATTTTCTGATTTTTCGTTATGTATTTCAAGAACAGCATAATCAATAGGCTTAAAAACAAATTCCCCGTCTTTTGTAAGGTCATTAAGCCTTAATGAATTTTGTGTGTCTTTAATCATCACGGCTTGTTTACCCGTAAATTCTTTTGAACCCTCAACAATTTGTACACTATAATCTTTTTGCATTTTAAAAACTCCTTATTCTTTTATTTTTTTCTTGTTAATCTCTTTTGTCTTTTTCCCTTAGAGTTAGTAACATCTGCGTCCATTTTGTACAAAATCTTCCACATTTATTTCATACATTCTTCTATATGTGGTATGTTCTTTAACAGACAAAATTTTAATATCAGAATTTCCCAAAGTTTTCTTTAATTTAGTTTTAAAGTCACTTTCATTTCGGGTATACTCATAAAGCGTTATCCTTTCATCAATGTGAATTTTATTTGTCTTTACATCAGCATAACATACAGTAGCTGTAGAAAATGTTACTAACTTTTTCATAGTCGGCTTATACAATCAATTAAGAATCTCCTTTCAATATTTATTTTTTCGCTTTTAATGTATTGCACTTAGAGTATAACGCTAATCGGCTTGTAGTCTTTTTTACTATCTCTTGACTACATAATTATTGTACCATACTTTTGGTAAATTGTCAACATTTTTTCAAGAAAAAATTTTTTTATTTTTTTGTTGATAATATACTTTGG
>SMES01000128.1_pt1 | contig 13757 bp, 17 predicted proteins | sample 2456241 | NCBI WGS metagenome assembly SMES01 (sample SAMN10132598, study PRJNA489261) | soil metagenome | isolation source: day1 antibiotic-silty clay loam soil | place: USA | reverse complement strand
TTAGTAGGATTAACAATTGCGCGAACTCGGTAAGATAAGTTTTTATTGTATTTGGTGAGAAAGCTTTTTGCGTTAACGCATTCCTGAATTTAACAAATTCGCTTTTATTATGTTCATACATTTTATCCAACCAATTATCGCCAACTTCAGGTAATGGGAGGTGAAGTCTTTTTCGGAATAACAATGAATCGGGTAAATACCAAGCTGTATGTATTCGGGACCACTTTGCGGATGGGAAACACTTTTTAAACTCTTTAAGTAAATGAGGGCTGTAAGGAAAAAAGCATAAAATCACCTTTTGATTTCTATGAATCAAAGTTTTAAATGAAATATATTCTGGCCATTTTTTGTTCATATATCACGCAATATTTGTTATTAATATAATATCAAAAATACGCAATTATTTAATCACATAACCTATTGACTATATATTTATTATATAAATAACTAAATATTTAAAAAAAGTGATTATATTCGTCAATAATTAAGTTATGTGTCAGTTTAAAACAACACTTCGAAACAACACTAAAATGAATACAATATTCCATTAATACAAAATGTTATGAGACGGATTGCCAGATTTTCACTTTTATTTTTAATCCAACTTAGTTTTTTAGGATATTCTTATTCCCAAAATCAGGATAATCTATACCAATTGAACATCATTATTAAAAATTTGGATGGAGAAATGATTAAGACAGCAAAAGTAGTGGTCACTCAATTGAAAACTGGTGCTAAACAGTCGGTTTCATACTCAGAAGACTCACGTTGTTATATAGTTCCTAACTTAGATATAGGACGAGTTTCAATAGAAGTTGATAACGAAGGTTATGACAAACTAAATACCCATCACGATGTTCTAGACCCTATGGGATCGACACAAATTACGTTGGGAAAAACAAACAGTAAATACTATTTTATTAACTCTAAAAAATATCCATTTGGAAGTAACGGTGAGACAGTTGCTATTTTCGATGGACAACATGATAATACCAAAGCGTTTTCCAAAGGAAACATAAGAGGAAATAATGTGTTGGTATTAAAGTCCGGATGGTATAAGTTTGTGTCAATTGCATTTCTTTCAGGAAGCGCTTATCTTATATCTCCAACGAAACAACAACACCAACGAACTCTCTTAGCGGATTTACGCAAATTGTATCCAGAAAAACCGATCGGTCCACTGGTAGACACAAGACAAGATATAAAGATTTTACTTAATAGCTGTTCCATAGAATTCAACAGCGGAACCAATGAAAATGAAATAGATGAGATTTTAAAAAATAGTGGTGCGACAAATTGGGAGCTTATTAATGGCTATTTTTACACGGTCACATTTTCAAAAAAATCAGGTATAGAACTATTGAAGGTGACTGAAAAACTTAGTCTTATGAAAGAAGTTAGAAGTATTTCAAACAACATTTTCAATTCGTATGAACCACAAACAACAAATTAACTATACCGCGTTGAAAATAAACCGAACACATAACAGCACCTACCCAAAAGTGGCGGTTCAGTGGTTAAATCAAGCTTTGTGCTTCTATCAAAGTTTGTGCTTGACAGACAGTGAATTGCTTCGAAATCGCCACCTTCGGGTAGCTGCAAACCGTTACCTGCAAGCTGAAAACAAAAATCCGTTTAAGAGATGAATGAACTATTGATAAAAATTTTACAAGAAAAATATCTTATTAATACGAACTATGTTTCTAAACAGCGAGGTGGTTGGGCTTCTTTAGCTTATAAAGTTGAGAGCGAAAACGGAAAGTTTTACTTTTTAAATAGATATTTATCTTCCAATAGTGAATTGGATTGAGAATCAAACGTCACTTAACGGAAAAATAATTCGATTAGTTAAAACTCAATTCGGAAATTTAAAGTGCGAAGATGAAAATTATCTCTACATTTTGTTTGATTACATTGATGGAGAAACAGTTGGCTGAAACATTTGAGCTTTCGTTCATCTCTAAATTATTGGATTGGACGGAAAGAAAATTTGATGATTTAAAAGCTGATATCCAGGAGGTTTTAAAACCCAATATTTTAACTATTAAAAATCAAGTGAATGAATGGAATAACTTGTCCGAATTTTTAAAAGGACAAAGTTTGAATAATTGTTTATGTCATACAGACATTCATCATTGGAATATAATCACTGACAAACAGCAATTGTATCTTTTGGATTGGGAAGGAATAAAGTTTGCACCACCCGAGGCAGATATATTCAGTATTTACGAACAACCTTATTTCAATTCGTTTATTACATTACGCTATTATCAGATAAGCAGAAAACTTCAAGATATTTTTGAATTCATTGAACAACTACAATTTGATAAACTTAATTTGGAAGAATATGAAACCAATTTGAATTATTTAAGGGAAGAAGTTGATAAAATAGCAACCTAAAAATATATACATTTCAAAAAGCCAGCCAGCAGGTAACAAGGGTTTTGCAAGAGAGCGGGTTAAGTGCTTCGTATGAAACTTTTTGCTAAATTTGTAGTTCGGTTCTTCGATTGAGCGTTTGTGCATAAAATCCGCTCCCTCGCAAAGCCCCGACCCGTTATGCCTCATTACAGCAAGAACAAGGTTGGTTAGAACAATTACACCTACAATTACAGTATGGACATTCGTGAAAACACATATCGTCTGAATGCTGAAACGCAGGCATAACAAAGTGTTGGCGTAATTGCTCGTATGCGTTCTTCGATAGAGTAATTCCATAAGCACTTCCTGTTTGGTCATGCTGTACTATAATTTCAAAGTCTTCACCTTTTGGAAGCACTGTTAATGTTTCTCTATTCATAGTAAATTTTCGTTTAATAATCCGCAACTACGCCAACACTCGGCACGTTATGCCTCACCCTAAAAGACGACACAACAGACAATGACAACAAGGAAAATATTAGGCTATATATTTATTGTGGTTGCAATCATTTTGACACTTGCAATTGTTGGACAGCTTTCTAAATTAATCGGGGCAATATTTGGCGTTTTTAAAATATTCACGGGTGCTTTGGACAGCTATCAAGTAGGAAAAGTTATTGGGACTGCAATTTATTGGTCATTTCATATCGCATTGACAATTACATTGTGGATTTATGGAAGACGGTGGATAAGAGACAACAAAACAGAAATTAAAGACAGCAAAAATTGACAAAAACTCTTCAAATATTATTCATTCTGACACTTGGACTAATTCTTATATTTTGGCTTGGTGACCTATTTATGGGGACTCCTGCTGACGTGAGTGACAGAGCAGTGACAGAAGGTTGGGCTAACGACAGAACAATGTATGAAGCAGAGAAAGTGAAATCAAGACTTTGGACTTTGCTTTATGCTATACCGACAATTATTTTGTTGACAATGACAATTAAGTCCATTAGACAAAAGAATGAACTTAAGTTCTATTGGACATTTTTAATCGGCTTGACAATTTTTCAAATACTACCAGTTGCAGGACTTCTAAGCGACAATGCAAATGACCCTCCATTTATTGTTCCTTTAATCTCGACCTTCTTTTTTATATTCATAAGCGGACAAATATTTTCGGTAATTAGAATTGTAAAACTTACAAAAACGAGACAACCAAAATGACAATTAAACGGACGACAGAAAAAGAAGGGCGAAGGCATAACACGGGTTTTGCGTCAGGCGGGGTGACGTGCAAACTTGGAGCTTTGTGCTTCTATTCAAGTTTAGTGCAGGTTGACAGTTTTGTGCTCCGAAACCCGCCCGAACGCAAAGCCCGGAAACGTTGGAAACGCATACTTAAAGGCAGAAGTGAACTTTTATTGAAAATCAATTAGTTATGAAGCTTTTGTTATTTCGACGGAATGTAGGATAAACCAATAAGATAGAAAGAGGGAGTTTTTACTTACCCCTTTGCAGTTAATAATGATATCTAATTTAAACCCTATTTAAGAGACTTTAATTCATTTTAGGTATAACCCTACACTTTCGACTTTGGAATTGAATTTTAGTGTATCTGTGTCGATTTAAATGCTATTTGTTATCGGATGTGTTACGGTGTTGTTGAATTAATAAATCCCGTTGGTCATAGTATTGTATTAGAAATTATCAGAAAATGATTGAAAACCTTAAAAAACTACAGAGAATCTAAAAGCTATCATTATTAATATTAATCCCTATCTAATATACTGTATTTAATAAATAAAAAACTAACTGATAAGCCTTGACCATCAAACCCCGTACGCATTCCAACAGACGCTAAACGACATTAAAACGTCGTTTAGCTAACCGTTAGCAGCAATTAGCCATCCGAAAACATGCATTCCAACGACAAATGCTACAACGATGAAAGACTTATTAGATAGACATTTGAGCGAATATGAATGGTGGAAATTGTTATAATTTTTGAGGACAGTTACTATTGTTGTTAATGGGTGACAACCGAAAACATCCTGAAAAATAAGTAGGAAAAAGAGTTAAAGATTAAATTTTATCAAATGAAGAAGATAATTAATTTAGCTATTCTCGTTGTAATAGCAACTGCAATATGGTCTTGCCATAAAGAGACAGTAATGAGTACAGATGAAAGTAAAACAAAAAAAGAAATCTTAACATCTGTAAACGACACATTGCTTTTAAAGGATATGGACTCTGCTTTCCTTTCGGAAAGAATGTTTACTGATGAACAGATTGATTCATTAGGTATTTATCATAATCAATTATTATCTGAATGTTATATAGATTTTAATTATGGCACATCTAATCCCAAAGAAGAATTTCTTTCCCAATTTGACCTAAACGTATCTAATATTGGACTCTCACATTCAGAATTAAATTACAGCACGAACGTAGATTCTATGGTTCAAGTTTTGAAAAACAACCTAAGCAGCACAGCATTTGACTTTGTGCTACAAATAAAGCAGTCTGCTGAAAATTTTACTGATGTCTCAAGTTTTACTAACGAGATTAATAACATTGAATTAGATGTTAAAGAAAACACCATTGGAAAAGAGACTGATATTATTCTATCTCTCTGTTCAGTAATAAAACGGTCAGCATATTTCTGGGCTTCAGTCGATGTTGGCGGAAGTGGTGAAGGATTTGCTATCCTTGAAAACTTCTATACTATTTACGGGGATTCTGGAAGCGGCCAACATTACACTTTAGGAGAAACTAGTTTAGCACGTGAGGTTGGATGGGCCTTGATAACAGATGGTTTTTCAGCTAGTATGGCTTCTTTGGGAATCGCAGTTGCTTGTATTATTACAGGTCCTCCAGGTTGGACAGGTCTAATCATTACATATGGTTCGGCCGTATTGTCTTCTGGATTTAGTGCATTTATTTCTTGGGTTAAACGTAATAATAATGGAAAATAGGAATAAAATAGGGTTAACAAGTCTTATATTCGCAATTATTTACATATTGGGAGTGCTGGCTTTTTTAGGCATTGTGACTCTTTATAGAATAAATTTAAAAGAAGAGGTTTCTTTTAAATTTGACTATTGGGACATGGCTTCCGCCTTTACAATACCTCTGATATCCTTGATTTACCCTTATTATTTAACAATAAAACGATTAAATAAAAAAAAAACCAAAAGAATAAACCCTAATTATGCCTTAAGATACTGCTGCTAACATGCGGTTTTAATGAAAGCGGCAGGAAATAGCTTCGAGTTCGGAGTTTTACGTTAATTTTACTACGTAAAACTTCGAGCTTGAAGTTTATCGAAAAGTTTGCCGCCTTCATAAAGCCGCCGAACCGTTACCTGCAAGCACCAAAAATGAAAATAGTTCATCTTATAAAAATTCTAGTTATTTCAATGTTTATTTCAAGCTGTGGAATGAACTCAATTGATGGAATGAAAAATAATATTGATAATAACTCAAAAGAAATAATTGAATTGAAAAACTATCTAAATGAAATAGTTCCAAAAGATTATGAAATAAGACTACAATATAACTCTGTGAGCAATATTGATTTTTTTGTATACAAACAGACTGACGATTCAACTACACGAGAAAAAATTTTTGGAAAATGGGATGTTAATCTTAATAATTATAAAAAAACTCTACCAGCCAAATATGAAAAAAATAATGAAGGAAAAACAAAATCTTTAGAATTAGTCTTAAATGAACTTAACTGGAATAGAGAAACATTAAGTAAATTATATGATAAACTGGATAATATCAATTGTATTGGAATCTATAGTGGAAAACCTCTTGAGATTGAATATGGGTTTAGTGGAATGGCATTATTAAGTTTTTATGTATTTGATAAAAATTTGACTCCCGAACAACAGGAGGAATATTCAGATGATTGTATGAATATGTTTTACAAAGAAAATATAGTTTTAAATTACGGAAGCGGTGCGACAGGAAGTCTTTGCACACCTGAGTTTAATAGAAAAAAATAAAGCCAGCAGGTAAGCAGCCAAGACATGAGTAGAATTAAAATCATATCAATTATAATATTGGCTTTGGGCTTGACAAATTGTAACACGTCAGACAAAGAATCTGCTCATGGACAGAAATATAAAACCGTTACGACTTTTTTGCAGTTTGACACTTTGCCAAAGTTTAAATACATGATAGAAACTCAAGACTTGACCGGGAGGACTTTAGAGCGGGTGCGTTATTCCGAGACAACTGGTCTAATTAATTACATTGAAAAATGCTATTATGATTCACTGCAAAGAAGAGTTTTAACAAACATGACTTGGTTTCCGGACAACAAACACTCTAATACCAATATTTATCAATCATTATACGACTCCAACGGATTGATTTCAAAATCCATCTCGACAATGGGACAAGATACAAATACTGTTTACTATGAATATTTTCCAAACAAAAAGACAAAGCAATCCAAGACCATTAGTACCTCAGACGTTTGGTGGGAAGGAATTACAAAATATATCTATGATAAAAACGACAGCTTAATTAAACAAGAAAGTTGGGACCTGAACGGTGAGAACTTGCAAAACAGAGATTCAATCGCATACACCGACACAAGTAAAACAGTTTTTAAGTTTCACTTTGCAAACGAAATTAGTTCTAAAGTTGTAATCATTACTAAAAATAAAAACATCGTTCGACAAATTGAATATAGCACCTACACAATGTCAAAAGACAAAGAATTTTATGTAGACAAAGAAATTTCTTTTACTTACAATAAAAACCAATTGACCAAAAAAGTAATAAAGACAATGGCGCATACTGAATGGTGCGGCGTGGAAAGACCAGAGAAAATTGAAACTTATAGTTACTTGTATGAATAAAACTGTGTGTGACTGGCAACCTATAACAGCACCTTGCCAAAAGCGGGGCGGAAGTGCGAATATGAACATTAAAGCATTTAATAAACATTAGTAGTAGCTTGACAGGTTGGTGTTCCGAAAGCCCCGTCTTCGGCAAGCAGCAAATCGTTAGAGAACAGCGAGCACAATGCTTCGATTTAAAATTTATCGCAAATAATAAAAGCACGTTTCTTTTTATGAACGTGCTTTTATTGCGTTGTTATTTTGACTCCCTAAATCCTAAATATTCTCTAGTGATAATTATTACCCTACACTAAATCATATTCAATCTCTAAATTGTGAAGACCTACAATACCATCTTGGAATTTAATTAATTACTATTCTATTGTTCCTTACATCGAAATCATAATTAACATTCCCATCCGGAGTTGTAAATGTTCCTGACATCGTACAGGATTGACAATTTGTTGCATCACACCATACTGCTATTAATTTTTTATTCTTAGGGCAGTTACCTCCACTATTACATCCACAACTTTCCTTGCCTCCTGATATATAAATAGAAGTGTTATCAATATCTGCGGGTACTTCAATCATAACAATGTATCCATATATTTCAATGGGGATAATTTTCGTTTCTGACGAATTACTTTTGATCAAATTCTCTTCCAATTCAATCAGGACATTTTCAATAATATCTAAATTTAAAAATTCAGAGGGTAAAACAATTCTATCTTCAAGATCCCTAATTTCACTAATAAAATTAACAGGAGCCTCTTCTAAATTCACAATAATTAAATCTGTAAGCCTCACACCACCAGATAAGGAAGTACCTGATTTCTCACAAGTATTACAATCTGTCATAACGCAAGCTACCTGTCCACCAACTTTTCCTGGGCTGCATCCTCCACTTCCACTCTTACAAGTACAAGTTATTGAACCTGTAGACAATGCCTGATAATTCCCATTTTCATCAACACCATATGCCATATAACCATTAGGTAATTTGAAATCGATGTGATCATCATATTCGATTACCTGTGATTCATCAGGAAACACAAATGAGAAATAGTTTAAAGTATCACTATTTAAACCTTTTTCCATTTCATCATTTTCATTAATAGCCTTATTTAAATTTGACTCAAGATTAATATCCTTTATATGACAAGCCAAAGAAATTAAACCAATTAATGAAAATACAATTGATTTTAAAACTAACTTTTTCATAATATTAAAGTTTTAATTAATGATAAATCATGCCACTTTGACAATCATAATAGTAAACTATGAACAATTTTATTACTGATTCTTCGACTCTTTACACTCATTTGATTTAACTTAACCAGTTGGAGTTTAGTCAGACAGAATATTAAACCTTCCTTCCTTATAGTGGCACTGTTACTAAAAACATGCTTTCTACATCTTTTTTAATGTAAAAACTATAATAATTAAAACTCTTTGTTCGAAGCTAAACACCTTTAATTAAAAGATGAAAATATGTTTCACAGATACCTTTTTACCTAATAATGTATTATAAATTTAGAATATAAAATTCAATAAAAATAATATTTCATAAAAAAAATCAACAAGTTCGCCGTTCTCTAACAAACCGTCTGAACGCCAGCCCGAAGAAACTCTTCGTGTTGGCATTTATGTAAAAAAAATGTACCTTCGTGTTTAGGTTTTACTTAAAAATCGGGCCAGCGTCAGGTGGCTAAAACGGTTGTATTCACCGATGGAAAAGATTAAGTGGATGAAATTAATTTCCCAAGTGATACATTCTTCCCGAGCGATAAGTTCTTTCCAAGTGACACCTTCATTCCAGGCGGAATGTTTTTCCCGAGTGATACATTTACTCCAAAAAGGGATTTAAAAACTAAGCCAAAAAGAGATTTACGAAGAAGGTAAAATCACTTTTAAACTTAAGTTTAAAAAAAATATATCTTCTTTAACCTTAAAGTTGGATGGTCGAATTATTGGCTATCGAATTCTTGTTTTCCAATCATTTTCTATTATAAAAACACTCCCTACCCTTCAATCACCACCCTTGGAATATCATGCGGCAACCTCGTCAATAACTCATAATTCATCATATTACTCATTTCTCCAAAGGACGCTACTGTGATCGTATTCTCGTTTTGATGTCCTATCAAAACGACCTCATCTCCTTTTTGGGCATTTTTGATATGCGTAATATCTACACACATAGCATTCATATTGATAATGCCACAAATAGGCGCTTCTTCTCCACCAATTAACACCTTACCTACATTACTCAACTCTCTACTATAACCATAAGAATAACCCACAGGAATGACAGCGATTTCCATATCAGCATAGGCTTGATAACTATTCCCATAACCAATAAATGCTCCCTTCTCAACTTGTTTAATCGACATAATTGTTGTCTTCCATTCTAATAATCGAGTCAACTCTTTATCCGATTCAAGTATGGAATCATCCGTTAACTTATCACTATATCTAATCAAAGTTTCTTCATTAGACCAAAAACCATACTGCATGATCCCCACTCTCACCATATTACTAATCGTTTCAGGATAATTCATCATCGCCGCCGAACATGCACTATGAATGTATTCCGGATCTAAACCATAAAACAAAATCTCCTTTACCGCTTGATTAAAATTCACTATCTGCTGTTGCACGCGCTCATCGTTGACATAACTTTCGGCACCAGCATAATGTGTGCAAACTCCTTTCAAATGAATATAATCTTGATGAAATCTAATAAAATCACAAACTTTTTTGATATCCGTCATAGAAATCCCTGTTCGATTCATACCCGTTTCGATATCTAAATGAATGATGCATTTCTTATGCTGTGATTTAGCTATTTCCACCGCATCTTGAAGTCGCTCGATATCAAAAACAAAAAACTCGATCTCTTCCGATATCGCCCACTCTAAAGATGCACCCTCAACCATACCCATAATCATAACAGTTACAGCTTGCGTGATTGTCTGCTTAATCTCATATGCCTCGTTTGCAGAGTACACACAAAAATAATCTACACCACAGTCCGCAGCCATTTTAACGAACGGATCAATCCCATGTCCGTAGGCATTACCTTTGACAACGCTACAAAATTTGACATTTTCTCCAATTTGTTTACGAATGAATCTTAAATTATTTTGATAAGCACTTTTATTGATGGTTAATGAGGTGGTTTCAAACATATTTTTCTATTGCAATTGGTTTTTAATAAGCGTGGTAAAAATAGCAATCCCCTTTGGAATTAATGCATCTGGAAAATCATAATCAGGATTATGAAGTGCTGGTTGATTTTCTCCTGATCCTAATCCAAACATACAACCCTTAAATTGTGTCGTAATAATTCCAAAATCTTCACCCCATTTGAAAGGGAAAGACTGTTCTAATAGATTTAATTGTGCTGTATCAGCCGCATTTCTAACGGCATCCACACAGGATTTATGATTTTCATTGGCATAAAAATGAGCTAAAAACTCATGATCAAATGCTAAATGATGCGTTTTACAAACCTCATCCGCTAACTGAATAACCAATTGTTCTAACTCCGCCAATCCTTCGTTAGTCCAACTTCTTAATGTCAAATGAATTTCCGCATCTCCAGCAGATATACCATAATCCTGACTACCCATCGTCACATAAACAGGTGTGATCAATCTAAAGTCAGCTAATTTGGGATCATTATTTTGAAATGCTTCCAATCCACTTAAAATTTCAGCAACTGCTAAAGATGGATTCAATCCTTTTTCAGGTTCCGCCGCATGTGATGTTTTTCCTTTAATCTTGATGATGATGCTATTCACCGCCGCAGTAAACGAATTTTCTTTCACTACAATTTGCCCTAAAGGATAACCCGGCAAATTATGTAATGCGTAAACTTCATCAAATTTCAAGGCTTTAAACCGCTCATCATTTATTACTGCCTTAGCGCCTTCTCCATTTTCTTCTGCCGGTTGAAATATCAAATGTACTTTCCCGCTTTTAGGAGGGTTTTCTGAAAGCCAAGCCCCTACTCCGACTAACATCGTTAAATGTCCGTCATGTCCACATTGATGTCCTTTACCTTCATAAACAGATTTATGCGCCATATCATTTACTTCCTGAATCGGCAATCCATCTAATTCCGCCCTAAACAATAAAGATTTCCCTGCTTTCCCTGAATCAAAAGTGACTAACACTCCTGTTCCTCCCACTTGAGTTTCGATATGGGTATATTTTAAATCCTTAAAGAATGCTACTACTGCTGCTGCGGTTTTGACCTCTTCGCCAGAGATTTCAGGGTATTGATGTATGTGTCTTCGTAATTGAATTAATTGATCTAAGATTGGTTTTTCCATGTTTGATGTTGTTTGGGCTATCATACCCTTATTCTTCACATTTTGGTTGATTTTAAAGATATAAAAAAAAATCGAGGACACACAAAATGTCGATGTTAGCTATTTCATAAGTTGAAAATGAAGCTTGCAAAGTCATTTATTTTAAAACTTTAAATGTAGCGACTGCAACTTGTAATTATTTGTTATATATTTATGGTGGAATATAAAGTTCAAAAGAGCTTAATACTTTAATGGAGTTCATTGCTCTTAAACAAAGATCTAATTAATATCATTTGAAAAATTTAAAATTGTAAACAAGAAAAATAACTCCATGAAAATTTAGTCATTCAATAATGGGAAATATCGTTTTCATAGATACTGAAGTAGACTTTAAAAGCAAGAAGATTCTTGATTTAGGTGCTACAACTCATAATGGATTAGATTTCCATGCTAAATCATTGACTGATTTTTTTGCGTTCATTCAACGAAAAGAATATGTGTGTGGTCATAACATTATTAATCATGATTGGTAGAGTTATCCCTTAACACAAAAACAAAATTTTATCCTTCAATGGAAGATATTAGAGATATGCTAACAGAGGCAGGTAAAGTAATTTATAGAAAGAATACGGAATTAGGAGGTTTAAAAGTAGGGAACTTTGATTTTTATTTTGACGGTTATAAATGCTTTGTAATAGCGAAAATAAAAATAGTTATTGATAAGGATGTGTCAGGAATTGACGAAAGCAATGTTAGTGATATGCTTTTTAATGCGTTGAGTAATTATTGGACAGAAAGTGGGTTCTTTATAGAATTAAAATGTGAAAAAGTACCTAAAAATATTCCAATATATATTTATGCCCAAAAACGTAATCAATCTTATCATAAAATACTTCATGTGCAAAATGAAATTATGTTTATTAACAGACCTCGAGTAGTTGATGATATTAACATTACAACTAATGCAAGTTATTATAACCTTCAAACATTTGCACATGAATTCGGTCATGTATTAGGACTTTATGACGAATATAAAAGTTCTAATATAGTTGAACAGAATATGTGGTGGAAAGATAATAGATATAATTATGATAAATCTGCACTAATGAATAGTGGACATGAATTAAGAACCTGTTATTTTGAACACTATAAAAAAGCCGTTAAAAAACTTTATCCAAATTGCGAATTAACTGTAAAAAAATGAAAAAAGCTTATCAAATAATAACCAATATTATAAATTTAATTTACCTATATATTATAGTAAGTTGGCACTTAAATGGTTTTAAGCTTGCAAATGATGGTATTGGAAATCAGGTAGGAGACTTAGGAGGGGTATCAATAATTTATAATATATTTTTGTGTTTTACATTGATCAATATAGGTCCGAAATATTATTATTTAAGACGTTTCCTTATATCTATTACTTTATTTGTTTTTTCTATACCCTTACTTTATAAGGCAGGAAATGTTAGCAGCAGCTTATTTTTATTTCTTTTAATTCAAGCTGGATTAGCATTAATATTTCTCTTGATAGAATTATTTATTTACAATAAAAACAAACAACAATGAAAAAAATGTGGGCACAAAAATATTTCTCTAAAAGTTGTGAAAAATGGTACGTCAAGAACTGGCAACAAGCAGCATATGAAAATTTTATACGAGGAACTGAAGCAAAGTATCCTGATTTCAAACAATAATCATCAGCTATGAAAAGTATCATGCACAAGAATGGCAACGAGATGTCTTATTTGAAATGAGGCAAAAATACAGCTCGCCAAAAAAATTTAATAAATACTGTATGTATAAATACACCTTGTGTAAACTTAACCCACCACCACCACCATCGACCAAACATATTGTATTGAAAAAGCATTTTAATATTCCCAAAGACGTAAGATTAAATATGTATCCTTTTAGTGAATACGATTCTATAATTATTCATTTATATAGTGAAAACAGAACAATTTTATTAGACAAGCTTAATAAATCAATTTTGTCAGACATAGTATTTAATTATACAATTGATGATAGAGGAGGCACAGTGTATCTTCTAACAGAAGATACTATGGCAATGATTAAGTTCTATAATACACACTACGGACTGAATAGATTTGTATCGCTATACTATGGCGGAGAAGTAAAAACAGATTTTACTGAATTTGAGCTTTCGCAATTTGATATAAATAAAGAAAAATTTGAATTATTTTTA
>SMES01000127.1_pt1 | contig 13807 bp, 13 predicted proteins | sample 2456241 | NCBI WGS metagenome assembly SMES01 (sample SAMN10132598, study PRJNA489261) | soil metagenome | isolation source: day1 antibiotic-silty clay loam soil | place: USA | reverse complement strand
TATAATAGAAATAAATGTGAGAATAGTTCCAGAAAAAGGAATACGTAGATTGTGCAGAAAACTTCCCGCAATAATCTCAATACCAGCCCACAATCCAGCAAGAACCGATGCTTTAATCCATTTGTCGTTTACTATTCTTTTTGATTGCTCCATAACTTACGGGCCTCTTCTAAATTGGTTGGATTGTTTACATTCATAAAAGCATTTTCCTGATAAAGTGGATGCTCTTTTGATATCTCAACATACTCTGTCGCTACCAAGTCTACTAAGCTTTTCATCTTAAACAGACGAGCATCTATCTGTTGCCTCAAGATTGGCAAAACATTTTTATGGTATACAGCACACATCATTTGCAACTGACCATCGTAATCAATAGGTAGCGTGATAAGGGCATTGCTTTTCTTAGCTTTGGCAACAATGTGCTCTAACAAAGCTATAGAAACCATAGGTATATCACACGACAATACTAAATTGAGCGAAGTGTTTGAAGCTTTCAAGACAGAATAGATACCACCCAGTGGTCCACATTGAGGATATTCATCGGGTATTTGAGGAAATGAAAGATTGGGGTAACTAACAGTTCCACTACTTACAAGAATAGTGGGCGTAATCTCTTTTAACTTGTCTATCATTCTCATAAGCATAGACTCGCCCTGCATCTCCGCTTCAGCTTTATTGAAACCCATACGCCTACTTCGCCCGCCAGCCAAAACCACCCCTGTTACATCATCATTACCTAAATTCATACATGCAAATTAATAATTATTTCTATACTTAATTGCAGCGTAAGTTGATTATTCTCTAAGGGAACGCTTTATTAACTTAAAAGCATTATATGGGTCACAAAAATCAGCTGAATTGAAAATATGAGAAGGCTCTATGCCCCATTTTGCCACCACTTTATCTAATAGTCTATCTTTTACTGAAAAAATAAGAGGAACAGAAGATTCCAGTAACTGCGTAAAACTACTGCTCCAAAGTTTCCCCCTCAATTCGTAACCACCAATCTCATCCACAATAGCAATATCGGGGTAATGCATCATAAGTTCTTTGATACAATCGTTACCCATTTCTACACCTCGAGGGAAAAATTTAAAATGATGGGGTCGCTTCTCAAAACTCGCTACCCGTTGCATTAGAGGCGTCGTCTCATTTGTCTTTACATCCTTGATATGATAACAGTCTAATTCAATATCATGCAATGCCACAAAACCTCCTACCACAAAGCCATTCATCTGCAGCAGAGACAATATATTTATAAGAAAAGTGGTCTTCCCACTCTCTTTTTCACCCGAAACTATAAAAATCGATTTCAAAAGACAATATTATGTGGTTTATAAATGGAGTACACGTTTTATGCTGTTATAAAAACATGCGTCACTTTTGTTTTGTAAATTTAATGTTTTAATTTTAGACTCCAAATGATTAACTTTTAAAAGTTGAACATGGCAACAAAAACACATTGCAAGCACATGTCTTTATGAAGAATTTGATTAAACATATCTCTCAACTAACCAACAAAGAATTTCAAACCATCCATTCAATATCAGGTGGAAGTATATCTTCTGCCTATGTTTTGAACTGGAACGAAGGAGCTTACTTCCTGAAAGTAAACACTAATAGCGATGCATTGAATATGTTTATGGCTGAAGAAAATGGATTGCAAACAATTGAGCAAACGCAAACCATTGCTGTTCCAAAAGTGCATCATGTGGATGTGTATAACAATAATGCCTTCCTGCTAATGGATTATGTGGAAAGTAAATCTCCTAATGCTATGGACTACAAACGGCTTGGCACACAAATAGCGAAGCTACACCTCAAACATAAAGATATATTTGGGTTCACCTCAATCAATTTTATTGGTAGCTTACCACAATCGAACACACAACACTCCCAATGGGCAAATTTCTATTGGCATGAACGCATTGAGCCTCAACTAAGCATGGCCAGGCAAAACAAATTGCTGAAAGAGAATGAAATAATAACAGAGAAAATAGCAGTAAACGTTTTTGAAGAGTTGCTGGGGAGTGATATAAGACCATCTGTGTTGCATGGAGATTTATGGGCCGGAAACTATCTCATTTCAACTGATGCTAGTCCTTATTTAATTGATCCAGCCACATATTGGGGACATTCGATGGTGGACATTGCTATGAGCCGACTATTTGGAGGTTTTGGCAATGAATTTTATACTGCTTACCATGAAATTATACCAAAGACAGAAAACTACAATGCACAGATAGATCTTTATCAACTTTATTTCATATTAGTACACCTCAATCTTTTTGGAAGCAGTTATTATGGAAGTGTGTCGCCTATTCTAAAGCGATATTTTTAAAAGCCTCAAATACAAAGCAGATGTTGATAGTTATGATGTTGATTCAACCTATAGATATTAATTAATGAATATCTAATAAGCTCTCCGTTAGATCTTATTACTACACATCTTACCACATATAGAAGAAATTGAAAAACAGTCTATCAAAATTATTTCATCAATAAGCCCTCAATCTTTTTAAGTAGCATAACTTTATTGATTGGTTTTGTAACAATGTCATTACAGCCAACACCCAAAGCTTTCTCTTTGTCTTTTCTCATGCTATATGCAGTAAGAGCTATAATAGGTAATTGTGGAAGCTCTTGACGGATAAACTTAGTAGCTTCGAATCCGTCCATTACAGGCATTTTCAAATCCATCAAAACAAGATCAATTGTTGGATCTTCCACAATTATTCGAGCCCCTTCATAGCCATTCACAGCTTTAACAATTTCACATTGTGTTGGTAAAAGCATGTTTACAATCATCTCCATTCCTACTACATCATCTTCTACAATTAGTATCTTCTTTCCTAATAAAACTGGAGCTATAGATGGAGTAGTATCCTCTTCTGCATCAATTAGTTGATCGTTATGAACTTTGATTGGAAAAGTAAACTTAAACTCAGAACCCACACCAGGTTCCGACTTCAAACATATTTCACCACCCATAGCATTGGCTATTTTCTGAGAGATTGCAAGCCCAATGCCAATGCCCTCGTATATACGAGTATGTGAATCATCTACTTGTCTAAAAAACTCGAAGATTATACCCTGTTTGTCATCCGGAATTCCAACACCTGTATCTTTTATTAAAATAGAAAGCATATTGTCTGATTCAAACACAAAATCTAGCGATATTTTTCCTTTGTGGGTAAATTTAATAGCATTATTGATAAGATTACATACTACTTGCATGACCTTAGACTTATCGGTGATAATTTTCTTTGTTACAGCATTGCTATTTATTTTATACTCTAATTGAATGTCATTCGCTTTATCTGACACTGATAAGGATTCCTGCAATTGCTTTTTAAGTGCAAGATAAATATCTCTAACATATACACTTTCTTCGCGTAATCGTATTTCAGATTGATCCATTAATGCAAGATCAAAAACATCCTCAATAATATTCAACAGATTCAAACCACTTTTGTGAATTAGTTTCGAAAACTCTTTGATGCTTGCATTCTCTGTCATATCGGGGAGCATTTCGCTAAATCCTATTATGTGGTTTAAAGGAGTGCGTAATTCGTGATTCATGGTGGCTAGAAAAGCTGATTTCAAGCGGTCGCTCTCTTCCGCTTTCAACTTTGCTTCAATAAGCTGTTTTTCATTTTTTTTAGTCTCTGTAATATCGGTAATTAGAGTAAGTCTGTATTTTTTATCAAGAAGATATATGCTTGTGGCAGACAAAAGAACAGAAATGGGTGTACCATCTTTATGATAAATAACAGTTTCAACATCTCTGAGATATCCTTTTTCTGAGAATCCTGATGATAATTGGGAACAAATATTTGGCTCCATTCCAAGTAATTTAGCAGCATTGCTACCTATTACTTCATTTATTGTAAAGCCTAGTTTTTCGTAAAAGACGCTGTTAACCTCGGTATATTCGTTTGTTGCAAGATCTGTTAATGTTGCTATTGTTGGAATATTTTGAAATATCTTCTCGAATTTCTCTTCAGAGAACACTTTTTCTGAGATATCCTTACCTATGCTAAAAAAAGCTGGCTTATCATTCCAGATACCTTTAGTCATAGTAGTTTCCACAAGTATTTTCTTTCCATTTTTAGCAAGGATGGGAAGAGAAAAAGAGCTAATTATATTTTCAAGTAAGGCTTCAAAATTTTGAGTAGCCTTTTCACGTACATCATAAGGATGTAACATTAGAACATGTTTGCCAATAATATCTTTATTTTGATAGCCAAGTTTTTCCTTTACCATATTGTTTACTTCAACTATCTCCCCTTGCTCGTTTAGAATTATCACATAATCGCTATTCAAATCGAAGTAGGAACGTAAGTTTAAGTAACTCTTATTTAATTCTTTTTCTGATAACTGACGATCTAAGGCGTAAGAGAACACCGAAACTGTTGTTGAGAGGAGATCAATATCATCCATGGACCAATTTTCGGTAGACAGTACGTTGTCAAAACCTATAAAACCCACAAGCAATTGCTTTATTATAACTGGCAAAACAAATATCGATTTAACGCTCTGATATTCTAGTATTTCTTTTTCGGCACTTGCTTCTAAAGGCATTTTAGAAACATCGCTTATATTAATAATTTCACCATCTGAAAGCTTTTTTATCCACCAGGGAAATTGAGTTAAAGGCAAATCTTGCAAAATATCTATCTGAGGAGATACCCCTTCACTACACCATTCATGGGTATTACTCATGGTCTGTTTTTCTTCATCAAACCTGAAAAGATAAATTCTTGAAGCCTGATTTAATGAGGCAATCTTCGAGAATGATTCAATAATTGTGGTGTCAATATCATGAGTGTTTATAAAGTTGGTTGAGATGTCGCTTAATATTTTCCCATATTCTATTTTACGTGAAAGATGTAATTCATTCTTTTTAAAGTCACTTATGTCCTGATGCATTCCAGACATGTATAGAGGTTCGCCTTTATCAGACCATAAAGTAACTTTGCCTATATGCCTAACCCACAGCCACTGTCCGCATTTATGATGCAGCCGTATTTCGCAGTAGTATTCAGAACTTTGTCCTTCAAAATGGGCTTGTAAACTATCTTCCATAGTTTTAAAATCGTCAGGATGAATTAACTTATGCCAAGTATCAATTTTTGATGATGAAAGTTCTTCTATAGTATAGCCTAGCATGCCAGCCCATTTCTCATTAAATATAAGTGTTCCTGTTTCTATATCCCATTGCCAGGTACCTAAATTTAAATTATCTACCGTATTTTCAATAGCAACATTTGTTTTAACTATATCAGTTACATCAGATATGTACATTAATGCGTTGTTATCTTCTGGGATACCCCCTTCCATTGCTGGTTTAAACACTGTGTTTATATTTATCCAAATCACCTTTTTGTTGCTTGGATGAACTATGCCAACAACCTGATCCTTAACATCATTACCCGATGTAAGAACTTCTGTCACAAGATTTTTTTCAATAATGCATTCTACCCCCTCCTTGTTAACTACTTTAAAAGATAAACTACTCCACTTTTTACCAATTATTTCATTTAAGCTAATTTTTAAAATTCGCTCTACATGTCTATTGGCATCAATTATTAGGCCATCGCTATTATGCAATATTACACCAAATGGTATGTTTTCAAGAATCATTTTATTGTTCATCATATTGTTTCTTCTATTTCAGACAGAATAAATTACAGTTGTGCTTTCAGTATTTTACGGTATATCAAACCGATTGAACAAATATACGATATTATTTAACTCTAATCTGCAATATTATCCAATTTACACAGATAAACTAATTGAATATCTATGGTTTAAAAAGAATCATCTCTGCTCACCACCCTCCCATGCTTCCTCCGCCACCTCCGCCACCAACAGAGCCTCCACCAAATGAACCACTGCCCCAATTACCGCCTCCAGAGCTTTTGGGAGAGATTGCACTTTGTTGAATATTGCTGGTGAGCGACTTTTGCAGGTTGTTGGTAAAGCTTCGTGGACGCATTGCTGCACCATAATACCAAACAGGAGCATAAGAATCAACAGATTGCATGGATTGAAGAAGAGTGTTTTCGAACTTGTCGCCCCATACTTTCTCAGTCTTTAATGCAATTGCGTAAGGAAGGAGCTTCTCAAACACTTCTGGAGTAACTTTAGGAGGGTTGAAATATTGCATCTGCTTCTCTTCTGCAAGACTAATGTACATATTGAGTCCTTCTATATCGGCTTGCAATTGCAGAAGTGTCTTTCCGGGTCTAACTATCAAATATAAGTAGAGTATATGTCCTAATAATACGAAAAGAAGTCCTGTGAAAACAGCTATAGCCGTTGTTGTTAATAAATGACTGGGAGAATAATAAAACACTCCTATCACGCCTACAATTAAAGCTATGCTTAATGAAATTGTGTTCAACTTTTTCTGTTTCTTTTTACGTATTGCAGCAATTATAGCCAATAGTAATGCCACTACCACTAATGTAGGAATGCTGAATAAGGCAAAATTAAAGAATAGCTCTAGTGGTATTTTGCTCCCATAGTAGAACAGGAGAACGATATATAGAAACAATACAATCCATGGAAGTATTTTAAATTTAAGGTTTTTTCCTTCGCTTAATGTTTTCTTATGTTGCAATTTCAAGTCTTTATGATAGCTAAGCATCATAGTCTCCACATTGCTGTTGTACTTGCTCTCTAATGACACTTCATTGCTTTCTGCAAAGAGTTCATTCAGTACTATAGCCTCTTCCGATGGTAAGTTGCTTTCTGCATCTTTCAGCTTAACAAGATTATAGTTTTTTGCTCCAAAAGAGAATACTCCTTTACGCTCTACCTCCTCAATGCGCAAGAAACCTTTTACTGCAAGGTTTATGATGGAGGTGGAGATCAGACTAAAATCGAAAGCCTCATCGTGAATCATGCCAACGCTTGCTGGTGACATATTATTGGGAGGAGTAAACTGTGGAATGGCAACGGGTTGGGGAAGATCTTTACCATGTTTGCGCCAAGTAGTTATGTAATAGAAATAGAGCGGAACAATGATTATCAAATTCATGAACCAAAGCCCCATCTTGTCAAGCCATGAGAGAAAGCGCGAAAGAGCTGTCTCTTTTACTACAGGCTGATGCACAATGCCTTTCTCAAAACCCACATAAATGGTCATCATCTCATTGGGCTGTAAGTTTGAAGCAGAAGCGCTGAAAACACCATTGCTATCGCTTTCCGATGTGCAATCGCTATCATTGGTTGATCCAAAGGCTCCTGTGTAGCATCTGTGGCTTAGTATCTGTGCATTGTTGGGTAAACTTACTTTGCAACTTACCTGATCTACTGGCCTATCCGACGCGCCATTTACATTCCAACCCAATTCATCATAATCTTCGAAGAAACCTATTTGACCAGCAGTTTCATATATTATTTCATAATCGTAATAGCCCGGCGAGAGCAATTTGTTCTTATTGCCAACATAAATCACCAAGTTGGAGCCTTCTCTTTCGGTGAAATAAGATTCTTTCTCACCATCTTTATAAACTTCAAGAATAGTGTAGTCAACTTTTATTCGTTTGCCCTCTACATCATTACGTGTTGTGGGAAGCGCTCTTGTTATACCTCGTTTAAAAAGATCGCCATTGGCATAAATTCTAATTCTCTCGCTCACTCTGATAACCCCCGATGTATCTACCACAATTTCGGAATGATGCGTATATATTCTCTCTTCCTGTGATAATAAAACCACAGGAAAAACGGCTAAGAGTAGTATAACAAATAAGCTACGCATTAGAATTTTATTTGTGGAACAGCTTTTTCGGCTTCACTTTCAAGCTCGAAGAAAGGCGATTTGCTAAAGTTGAACATATTAGCCACCAAATTGCTTGGGAAAGTATCGATAGCTATATTTTTCTGACGCACAGCACCATTATAATATCTTCTCGATTTTTCGATATCAGTTTCAATTATGCCCAACTGTTCTTGAAGTTGCATAAAATTTTGATTAGCCTTCAGCTCCGGATAGCGCTCCGATATAGCCAACAGTCTCGACAATGCACCGCTCAATTGATTCTCTGCAACCTCCTGCGACTTCACACTTTGTGCCTGAATGGCAGTGTTGCGTGCAAGGGTAACGCTCTCAAAAGTTTCTCTTTCATGCGTTGCGTATCCTTTTACAGTTTCCATCAGGTTAGGAATCAAGTCGTGACGTTTCTTCAACTGTACATTAATTCCACTCCAAGCCTCTTCAACCAGTGTTCTGAATCTCACCAACTTGTTGTAAACAGCAATGCCATAAAACACAACAATAGCAATTATAACCAATACAATAATTAATCCCATAAATAACTGTTTTAATTGATTTATATTTCGTTCTTTCTAGTGATTTGACTCTGTCTTACAAGAGACTAATTAAGTAACAAGATTTTAGGGGAGATTGTTTTTATTTTGGGAAAAGAGAATCGTTATAGTTGGATATAGATTTGAAAGTTATTCATTATTTATCTGATGCCTAAAAAAGGCATCACTACTCTTTTTGAAAAAATCAATATATTATCATTCATTCTATTTTCCTTTAATAAACATATAACCTTCTTCTATTTTGCGAGCAACTCTATCTGCAACCTCCTTATCTTTAGAAGTTTTTTGCAAACCTGAAATCACACATTCTAAACAATCTAAATCCCAACTATAAAAACCAACCTTCTTTTTTCCTGTCAAGTTATCAATACGCCTGTCTAGCCCAAACGAATCAGTCATTTGCCAACTGTTTTCCTGCAACAGTTTCAGTTCATCAGCTTCAAATTTAACTTCTGCTTTTATATCATTTTTTCCAGGTTTCATCTTTGATATACTTGTTTCAGTTTTCTAATATTCAAGCTCTATTCCATACTCTGTCGCTTTGTGAGATAGCGTTTTAATTCGATCGAGATACTTTTCTTTAACGCCAATTTTATCTATTCCGCTTATTGCATTGTCAAACATTTTCTCCATTGACGTGTAATAATTCGCATCAAAATATCCAAAATCTTCAACAACTACTAAACAACAACTTACATAATGCAACTCCAACTCAATATTTAGTTCTGTAATGTTCATTTTGCGAACGGTTCGAATTATTTTTCGTGCTTCAGCTTCATGCATATCCAAACTACTCCCTTTTGGATAGATATACTTTTCAATTTCACTTTTATATTTTTCTATTTGTTTATCGATATCCCCTGTTGAGAATATATCTAAGTAGTTTTTAGCATCAGGAATCTTTTTATATATCTCCAAAATCAACTTAATGATTTCAGTTTTGTCCATTTGGTTTAACTCATTTTTTAATTCTCTAAGTGCCATGTTTAAATTGGGTTTTTCAGTTTGCACCTTACATCTTGTTTACATCGCTGCCGTATTAATCCTTTGGTGTGCGTTGACAGTGAAACATCCCCCGATAGGAATGAAGGCGCTCTAAACCAATCAATTCATCTTTCTTCTCTCCCTCACAAACTCAAACATCCAACTCAAAGCACCATCTGTTTTGCCCCAAGTGTGAATAGCATCAAAAATATAAGCAACAGCTTCATTTTCATCGCCTCTGCCAATAAAGTGTGGGGGTTCATTTGGAATCTCTTTCATTCCCAACATATAGTCCACAACATGAGGGTTGAATTTGTAGGTTTTCAATAACGCTTTGTCGCTTTTAGTTGACTTGCCCCGCTTTTTAAAATGATACAACGCATTATTGTATTGCCATAAAGCGCAATCCTCATCGGGATGTTTCTTGATAAAAGATTCATAATCTGACAAATCTTTTTTACCTAACAATAGTGTGGACAACAAATACCTCACGCCCTGATTATCATTCGGATTTAACTCCAACATCTCCTTGTATATATCAATTGCCGCATTCAATCTATTTTTAGCAAACAAGCAATCAGCAAGCCCTGCTTTGGCTCTCATATAAGGTCGGGTTTCAATCATTCCCCAGAAATGCCCTTTTTCTTCTTTCATAAATTCTTCACCAAGTGCACGCTCTCCAGCCTCTACAGCTTGTTTGTACAAAGCCAATGCTTTGTCAACGTCTGTCTCCAAACTGGCAAGATAGTTATAAGCATCAGCATTGTCTGGATCGAGCTCAAGTGCTTGTTTTACCAACTTCTTCCCTTTGGAAATGGGTTGGCCATAAGCTTCAGAAACTAAATCTTGCGAACGTCCTTTATCGGTGGTTGATTCAGGCAAATCGTCCAGGCTTTTTCCTTGCATGGTTTTTAAGAACTCGTTCACTTCATCGATACTTTCAAAATCATGTTTATCAATCTCCTTCATCAATTTTGAAAGTGCATTTTCTGTATCTAACTTATTGAATTTTTTATTTTTACTCATTTAGGGGTTGTTGTTTTTTGGTTTGCTGTTATACTGATTCTTATTTGATAACATAAAGATATAAAAACTCAATATACTTTCAATATGTTTTGTAGATTAAGAAGAGATGCGAGTAATAAATTAGATGTTTTGCTAAAATGATTTACCTGTCATAATCTTATCTCTATGAAACTATTTAGATATACCAATGTTATATCTTTATTGTATAAACTGACTTTAGCCCCTTTTTTTAAAGGTGACTGATATTACTGTATTACAAATATTAAATGTACAAACAGATGAATAAATTTAGAACCTGAATGGTTTTAATCGCCATTATTTTAATAATAGCACAATTTGTAATAATAGACTATAGTAATTTATCATGGTCAAAAAAAACGCTAGTAGTTATCTTGGCATAGCTTCAATGATTTTGTTAATTAGAAGTGCGATTGGCACAAAAAAAGAAATAGAGTAATAATTGAATTAGAAAAAAATAGATATGAGAAACATCTTATTAATCGTTCTTATTATCATTGCAATTGTAATGATTTATATGAGTGTAACATCAAAAATATATCCTCCAGGGCTTACAGGACTTGGATTCATTATTATAGCAATCTTATTTTATAAGAAGAAGAGAAGGCTATTCTAATTTGTTTTTTGAAGAAATAAAATAAAAGTTTAAATTAGTGCTACTGTATAAGTCCTCTCGCATGGTTTAATGAAAAGACTCGAAATTGCACAACAGATAAGGTCTGGGTCTTCTGTTTACTATACAAATGAGCCCTAGAAGGAGAGATATATGTAGAGCTACTAATGATTTTGATTGTAGCAACTGTTATGTGATCTAATTCCTTTAGACATATACTATATTGCTTTCATCCAATTTATCTTCTCCATTAAATCGGTATGCTACAAGCTTTCCACCTTCTGCAACACTATAATCTAAGCAACAAATATTGTCTCTGTATAAAGACGGTTTACCTTTAAGCCAATAATGCCCAAAGAAGACTTTTTTGTCAGTGTCCTGATAGTAGTCCGATGATTTTAATTCAGAAACTTTGATTGGTTTTACTGGTAAGTCCTTAATAGGCTCTACACTAATTGATTTATAAGTCATTTCAGAAGGATCTTCCCACCACTTAATCCTTATTGCTGTTCTTTTTGTGCCGTCCTTGTCCGTAAAGTAAAGTCCATTCTCAAGGCTAATTTAATAAATAATTTTTGTTTTCTGATTAAGCAAGGTGTTAAACATACCGTCTGTTAGGCACTTTTTTATCCTATTCTAGTTCCGTTTTCAACTTTTCTTTCAGGTTCAAGCAACGTAACATCGTTATTTTCTCCAACACACCCTAAAATTAAACATTCGCTCATAATATTAGCGATTTGTTTTGGCGGAAAATTAACAACAGCAATGACTTGCTTCCCAATTAATTTTTCAGCTTTGTACAGTTTAGTTATTTGTGCAGAAGTTTTCTTTTTGCCGTATTTGCCAAAATCAATAATCATTTTATATGATGGATTAATAACTTCTTTAAATTTTTCAGCAGAAACAATAGTTCCCACTCTCATTTCCACTTTCACAAATTCATTCCATGTAAGTTGATTTTCCCCTATTTGTTCCATTTTAATAATCCGTATTCTAACTTTTAATTGTTTTATTTATTGTCTGTGTTTAAATTGTGCCTAACGTTTGGTTAACGCAACTCAAATACAACTATTCGTACACCTATAAACTGCAATCACACATCAATAAGTTATAAACACTTGACTTGATGTTGAGCAGCTAAATATAAAGATACAAAAAGAATAGCGTTTAAACCATTAAACAAACATCATCGAGATTGAAAAACTACTTATCAAGTTTGAGCAAAAATTATTTTGCAGCGCTACAGCTTCAGCTCTATTAGTAATTATAAAAGTGGAGTAATGTTTAAAAATCGTATTTCCTTTTTTCAATTGGAATAGATTTTATTTTCTTGATATTTTCCAAAATCTTTTTACAAGTAAAAATCAACTTTTCTTTATTTGGTGGATTACTCCAAAACAAATCATCAAATTCCCAATCTTCAGCTTCCATTATTTCTCTGGTCAGCTCCTCTGCTTTATCAATATACTCTGTTTCATTTTCACATTCATAGGATAAGACCCCATAATGCAAGGTCAAATCATGAGTAAATTTCTCCGACTCCATTATAATCCCTTCGTAAGATTCTTTAGATAAATCATCTGTATCCATATACATTATATTTGTTAGCGCTGACTGTTAATACTCTCTATTCCACCCCAAACTCCACCCCCAAAGCATTCCCCTCCTCATCTACCACCGTTACCCGATGCTTGCCTTTGCCAGGCGATAGCTCCATTTGATGCACGTCGGAAGTTTCACCCACATAATCATTATCCAAATGCCAATAGACAGTGGTTGATGGGTCTTGATGAGCCAATTCAAAAATAGTTTTGCCTTGCGAACCATCCAATTGTTTGGTTAGCTTGATAGTTGCATTGTAATAGGGGTAGATAAATTGCATAGGTTGGTTTGAACCCCCTGAGACACACTCGGGTGAAAAAGGAGGAAGCGAACGATAATCAGGATGTTGCTGTTTGTAGTACCAAGCCCACGAAGGAGGCAATACAAACCACGAAACAGGCATTATACCTCTATCGCCAGCACATTGTTGATAGACTTGATATTGTCCGTCTTGTGAAAGATGAATGCGTTTGTGAAAGCCACAGCTATTGCCTTGCAATCCTTTGTGAGGAATAAGTAAGGTGTCGATAGAGCTTTCAGGACAGTAAGAACCTTGTAATAGACCGCTCTCACGACAAATAGCAACTTCAGTTAACTCATTATAAGGTGTTTCAAACCAAGAGGTTTGTGGTAGTAAATTAAACAAATCGAACATCACACGTGCTGAAGTGCGTGCTCCTGTTAAGCCTGGACGACCTTCACCACTGGCATTGCCTGTCCACACTGCAACTAAATAACGAGGTGTAACGCCCACAGCCCAAGCATCGCGAAAGCCATAACTTGTTCCTGTTTTCCAAGCCACTTTGCTCATAGAGGATATAGACTGCCAATCAATCTCTTCGGGACGGTTAAGGTTGGTGAGAGCTTCTAATGTGAGCCATGCAGCTCCTGCATTAAATACGGGTGATGATGTGGTGGGATTGGATTTCTTTTTATCTTTTGCAGCAATGTAGGTAAAGTCTTCTGGTTCGAGATAAGACTCTGTTTTATTGTAGCTGTTCACTGTCCGCGCCATTGTGCCATAAGCATTTGCCACTTCCCACACCGATGCTTCGGCTCCGCCCAATATGAGTGATAGTCCATAATGTTCTGCAGATTTTTTGAGAGACGACAATCCTATTTGTTGCAAGAATTGATGGAATTTAGGAACGCCATATCTTCGCAATGAAACTACTGAAGGGACATTCAATGAACGAGCCAATGCTTCATCGGCATGAGCAGCAC
>SMES01000354.1_pt1 | contig 14227 bp, 11 predicted proteins | sample 2456241 | NCBI WGS metagenome assembly SMES01 (sample SAMN10132598, study PRJNA489261) | soil metagenome | isolation source: day1 antibiotic-silty clay loam soil | place: USA | reverse complement strand
CAGCCTTGGGATGCCAATATGATTTTGGATGACGGTGGTGATTTAACCGAAATTCTTCACGAGCGTTTTCCGCAAGTATTGAACAACGTTCACGGTGTGACTGAAGAAACCACCACTGGCGTACACCGTCTGCTGGACATGCTGGCTAAAGGTACTTTGAAAGTACCAGCCATCAACGTTAACGACTCCGTCACCAAAAGCAAAAACGACAACAAATACGGTTGCCGTCATAGCCTCAATGATGCGATCAAGCGCGGTACTGACAACCTACTGTCAGGCAAGCAAGCTCTGGTTATCGGTTACGGTGATGTGGGCAAAGGCTCAGCACAATCGCTGAATCAAGAAGGCATGATTGTTAAGGTCTCTGAAGTTGACCCAATTTGCGCGATGCAAGCCTGCATGGACGGTTACGAGTTGGTTTCACCGTACATCGACGGTAACAATGACGGCACCGACGCCAGCATTGATAAAGCGCTGCTAGGCAAAATCGACTTGATCGTCACCACTACAGGTAACGCCAATGTCTGTGATGCAGGCATGCTTAAAGCCCTGAAAAAACGTGCAGTGGTCTGCAACATTGGTCACTTTGACAATGAAATCGACACCGCATTTATGCGCAAAAACTGGGCGTGGGAAGAAGTTAAGCCACAGGTGCACAAAATTCACCGCACCGGTGCTGGCAAGTTCGATCCACGTAATGACGATTACTTGATTCTGTTATCAGAAGGTCGTTTAGTGAATCTCGGTAACGCTACTGGTCACCCAAGCCGCATTATGGATGGCTCATTTGCTAACCAAGTACTCGCGCAAATGCACTTATTTGAGCGTAAATTCGCCCAGTTAAATGCTGAGCAAAAAGCTGCAGCGTTAACCGTTGAAGTGCTACCAAAAAAACTCGACGAAGAAGTTGCTCTAGAAATGGTCAAAGGTTTTGGTGGGGTGATAACCCGCCTGACTGATGTGCAAGCCGATTACATTGGCGTTGCTGTTGACGGCCCTTACAAGCCAGAAACTTACCGCTACTAAGTGGCAAAAAAGGGGTGGCATAGCTGCCTCTTTTGCACTTTCGGCTGCCCAGACACTTTGACATTTAGGGACGTGTTATATGAGCAATCAATCTCGTATTAGTTTTGAGTTCTTCCCCACCAAAACCGATGCTGGCCATGAAAAGCTGCTGGCAACGGCGACGCAACTGGCCACTTACAACCCTGAGTTTTTCTCTTGCACTTATGGTGCCGGCGGCTCAACCCGTGACCGTACTTTGAACACCGTTTTACAATTAGACGGCGAAATCAAAGTCCCGACTGCACCGCACTTATCCTGTGTCGGCGACAGCAAAGAAGATTTACGCGAACTGCTGCACTTGTATAAAGATGCTGGCATTAAACGCATTGTAGCCCTGCGTGGTGATTTGCCATCCGGGATGGGTATGGCCAACGGTGAGTTGCGCTACGCCAATGAGTTAGTCGAGTTCATCCGCCACGAAACCGGCGACCACTTTTATATTGAAGTGGCGGCTTATCCCGAGATGCACCCACAAGCCCGCGATTTTGAAGTAGATTTGCAAAATTTCGCGCGCAAAGTGCAGGCTGGTGCTGATAGCGCGATCACTCAATATTTCTTTAATGCCGATTGTTACTTCTATTTTGTTGATCGAGCGCGTAAACTTGGCATTGATATCCCAATCGTGCCCGGCATTATGCCGATTACCAATTACAGTAAATTGGCACGCTTTTCTGATTCTTGTGGTGCTGAGCTACCGCGCTGGATACGCAAACAACTGGAAGCGTACGGCGACGACACAGCAAGCATTCAAGCCTTCGGTGCAGAAGTCATTACCAACATGTGCGAACGCCTACTAGAAGGTGGCGCGCCGGGTTTGCACTTCTACACACTTAATCAAGCTGAACCCAGTTTAGCTGTTTGGGATAATCTCAAGCTTAACCGCTGAAAAAAGGCCACCAGGCCACTATAGCGATATACCTCCATCCAGTTTTATGCCCAGCGCAGGACATGATTCGTGGATGGAGTGCATACTTTTTATGCACTTGTATGGAGCATTTATAATTTTGCGCCCCAAAGTCGGCGGGTCGCCGACAACAGGAAGACTGCATGTCCTTTTCCTCACTAGGCCTATCTCAGGCTCTGGTTAATGCCGTTGAAGCTGCCGGCTATACATCTCCATCGCCTGTGCAATTACTGGCGATTCCACCGGCACTACAAGGTCGCGACCTCATGGTTGCCGCACAAACCGGTACCGGTAAAACTGGCGGTTTTGCTCTGCCTATTTTAGAAATTCTGTTCCCTAACGGTAAGCCTGACCGCGAGCAGCGCCACCGTCCGCGTCAGCCCCGTGTTTTGGTATTAACCCCAACACGTGAACTGGCTGCGCAAGTGCATGACAGTTTTAGACTGTATGCCCGCGATTTACCTTTTGTCAGCGCCTGTATTTTTGGCGGTGTTGGCATGAATCCGCAGGTCAACGCGGTCGCCAAAGGTCTGGATGTTTTAGTCGCTTGCCCAGGTCGTTTATTAGACTTGGTCAATCAAGGCAAAATTGATTTAAGCGGTGTTGAAATTTTAGTCTTAGATGAAGCCGACCGTATGCTTGATATGGGCTTTATCCATGACGTGAAAAAAGTCTTAGCTAAATTGCCGAGCAAACGCCAAAACTTGTTGTTCTCTGCGACTTTCTCGCAAGACATCACCAACTTAGCGGGTCGTTTGCTCCACAACCCTGAGCGCATTGAAGTCACGCCGCCCAACACCACGGTTGAGCGTATTGAACAGCGCGTGTTCCGTATTCAAGCGTCACTCAAACGCGCCCTGCTCGCTCACTTGATTACTCTCGGCGCGTGGGAGCAAGTTCTGGTGTTCACCCGTACTAAGCATGGCGCTAACCGCCTCGCTGAGTACTTGGATAAAAACGGTCTACCTTCTGCGGCAATTCATGGCAACAAAAGCCAAAATGCACGCACCAAGGCTTTGGCTGATTTTAAAGCCGGCAGCGTTCGCATCCTCGTTGCCACTGATATTGCTGCGCGCGGTTTAGACATTGACCAACTGCCGCACGTGGTTAACTTTGAATTACCTAACGTTGAAGAAGACTATGTGCACCGTATCGGTCGTACCGGTCGTGCTGGCCGTGCTGGCCAAGCGATTTCGCTGGTTGCCCCAGACGAAGAGCGTTTGCTGAAAAGCATTGAGCGCATGACCCGTCAAAATATCGAAGACGGTGATTCTTTAGGTTTCGACCCAAGCACTGTGGTGATTGAAAAAGCTGAGCCGCGCGCACCACGCCCAACACGTGGTAGCGGTGCTGGGCGTAATGCACCGCGTGCAGCAGCAGATAAAACCAGCAGCACTGACAAGCCAAGAGGCAAGCGCCCTGAAGCGCGTTCAACTGAACGCAGTGAAAGCAGCACTGTCGCTAAGCCTGGCCAACGCGCACGTAATCCGCGCAACACGCGCAATGAGCGTCCAGCCACAGCAACGGCTGCTGCGCCTACGTTACCGGCTAACCGTGACCCAGAAGTTTTTCTCGATGATGCCATTGATAACTTTGGTAACAGCGTTGATTACGTCAGTCCGTATCAAGGTAAAGGCCGTGGCCGTCGTCCAAACAGTAGCGCGCCTGCAACTGCGGCTACAGCTACCGCCGGACGCACTGCTCGCCCTGCACGCCAAGAGCGCAGTGGCAGCGCACCAGCTGCAGCGGATAAGCGCAGACCAGCAAACAAACCACGCAATAGCCCACGTCGTGAAGACAGCCGCTATGTCGGTGCTAATGAGACGCCTGCTGTTCGTGAAGCTCGTAGCGCTCCACAGCCTTTGATTATTCGTAAAGGCGAGCGTTTGCCAAGCCTTGAGCAATTGGAACAGCTCGAATCACGTTCACGCAAAGAAAAACCTGCGTTACTGACCTCGCACACAGACTAAGCCTTCACCAGCCGATCTGCTGATGCATAGAGCCTCCAATCGTTATCAAGCAAGATTGGGGGCTTTTTTAGCTAAAAACCATAGATTTATAAGGTAATTAGACATCAGCAACATAGGCTTTATAAAATTGACAACCAGCAAACTGCTATCATTATGCGACATGTGTCATTTAGCACCCTTAAGGAGCTTCCATGGAAACACCCAGCCAACGCAGCGTCACCATTAATCCCCCTGTGTTTTATGGTTCCGCTGCTCTGATCACTGCTCTCGTTCTCTTCGCTAGTATTTTCCCCGTTACAGCACAAGATTTTTTTGGCCAACTGCAAAGCTGGATTTTAGAAAATGTCAGCTGGTTCTACATTCTTGCGGTTGCAATCATTTTACTCAGCACCATTTTCCTCGCCGCCAGTCGCTACGGTGACATTAAGCTCGGCCCTGACCACAGCGAGCCTGATTACAAAAACATCACTTGGTTCGCCATGCTGTTTTCTGCAGGCATGGGTATTGGTCTGATGTTCTTTGGCGTTGCGGAGCCGGTAATGCACTTTATTGCGCCACCGGTTGGCGATCCCAATACTGTAGAAGCAGCACGCGAAGCGATGAAGCTGACGTTTTTCCACTGGGGCTTGCATGCTTGGGCGGTGTACGCAATTGTCGCGTTAATTCTGGCCTTTTTCTCTTACCGCCATGGCTTACCACTGACTTTACGTTCAGCCCTTTACCCGTTAATTGGCGAACGTATTTACGGGCCGATTGGCCACGCTGTCGATATCTTTGCGATTATTGGTACCGTATTTGGTATCGCCACGTCTTTGGGTTATGGCGTTTTACAAATTAATAGTGGTTTTAACTACTTATTTGATCTGCCTATCAGTACCAATATTCAAGTCGTACTGATTATCGGCATCACCGCACTGGCAACCTTATCGGTGGCCACCGGCTTAGATAAAGGCATTCGACGTCTATCTGAGCTCAACTTATTACTCGCGGTAATCTTATTAACCTTGGTATTAGTGCTTGGCCCAACAGCGTTGCTGCTAAAAAGCTTTGTGCAAAATACGGGCGGTTACTTATCCGACATTGTGAATAAAACATTTAATCTCTACGCCTATGATCCAACCGATTGGCTCGGCGGCTGGACCTTGCTGTACTGGGGCTGGTGGATGTCTTGGTCACCTTTTGTCGGTATGTTTATCGCACGGGTATCACGTGGCCGCACCATCCGTCAGTTTGTCACTGGCGTGTTATTAGTACCGACTGGCTTCACTTTAATCTGGATGACTGTGTTCGGTAACAGTGCGATTAATCTGATCATGAATAAAGGGCTCACCAGCTTAGCGGACACCGTCAGCGCTGACAGCTCTTTAGCACTGTTTGCTTTCTTAGAACACTTCCCATTCTCCAGTTTACTGTCGATGGTGGCAGTATTTATGGTGATATTGTTCTTTGTCACCTCAGCCGACTCAGGTTCGTTAGTGATTGACATGCTGGCTTCTGGCGGCAAAACACAAACACCATTGTGGCAGCGCGTGTTCTGGGCCTCATCAACCGGCATAGTAGCCATTACCCTGTTACTGAGCGGTGGTTTAGGTGCATTACAAATATTTAAAGCCTTACACATTGACTCAACTAAACGCGTACTCAGGCATCAAAGTGCTACGCACTACTCGCGCCAACACAAAAGCGCAGGCGGTTGGCAGCGTCGTTTACGCAGCATGGTGATGTTTCCACGCCGATCTCACGTCAATCGTTTTATTGATGAAGTGGTACTCCCAGGATTTGAAGAAGTAGCCGTTGAGCTGCGTAAACAAGGTTATGCTGTTGAAGTGATTAGCGGCGATGACAAGCGCAGCAAGATCGAAGTGCAGCACAACGCCGAGGTCAACTTCGTCTACGAAATACGCCCGCGTGCTTATGTGCAACCTGACTTTATTATGCCCGATGATGAAGAAGAGGATCGCGAAGAACGTAAGTACTTCCGTGCCGAAGTGCACTTACTTGAAGGCGGCCAAGACTATGACATCATGGGCTGGTCGCGTGAAGAAGTGATTGATGACATTCTCGATCAGTACGAACAGCACATGCACTTCTTGCACGTCGTACGTTAATTTTACTGCTCGACAACCAAGGCGCTCTCATCAGAGCGCCTTTTTATTCTGTTACCTGTGCTGCAACCGTCTCGGCACAGGTCTGTAAACAGAGGCAATGCATGCCGATTGATCCTCGACCGGCGACTTCAATGCTAGAATAACGGCTTTACATCCTAGCGGTCTGTTCATGTCTAAGCTCAATCCCCGCCAACAAGAAGCAGTCAATTACATCAGCGGCCCGATGCTGGTGCTGGCCGGTGCTGGCTCAGGAAAAACCAGCGTGATCACCCGTAAAATTGCTTATTTAATTCAGCAATGCGGTATCTCAGCTCGGCATATCGTCGCGGTGACCTTTACCAATAAGGCCGCACGGGAAATGAAAGAGCGCGTCACCTCTTTATTACGCGGTGCGGAAGGTCATGGTCTAACCGTGTCCACTTTTCACAACTTAGGTCTAAACATTATCCGCCGTGAGCATGCGCTGCTCGGTTACAAACCCGGCTTCTCTATTTTTGATGATTCCGATGTTAAAAACCTACTCACTGACATTATGCAAAAAGAATACGCCGGTGATGATGGCGCCGATGAAGTTAAAAACCAGATCAGTAAATGGAAGAATGATTTAGTCCTGCCAGAAGAAGCTTTAGAACTGGCGCGCGGCGGCAAGGAACAAACCGCAGCCATCGTTTACAGCCATTACCAGCGCACACTCAAAGCCTACAATGCAGTGGATTTTGATGACCTGATTTTTCAACCGGTCAAACTCTTTCAAAACCATCCAGAGGTATTGGATAAGTGGCGTAACCGCATCCGTTATATGTTGGTGGATGAATACCAAGACACCAATACCAGCCAGTATTTACTGGTCAAACTACTGGTGACTGAGCGCGCGCAGTTCACCGTGGTTGGCGATGACGACCAATCGATTTATGCCTGGCGTGGTGCGCGACCGGAAAATCTGATGCAACTCAAAGAGGATTTTCCTTCGCTAAAAATCGTTATGCTGGAGCAAAACTATCGCTCCACCAGTCGTATTCTTAAATGCGCCAATATCCTCATCGCTAACAATCCGCACGTGTTTACCAAAGAGCTTTGGAGTGAAATGGGCCATGGCGATGAAATCCGCGTGATTCGCTGCCGTAATGAAGACGCTGAAGCCGAACGCATTGCCATCGAAATTCTCACCGAGCACATGCGTACTCAACGCCCTTACAGTGATTTTGCGATTTTATACCGTGGTAACTATCAAGCCAAAATCATGGAATTGAAGCTGCAGGTGCATAAAATCCCCTACCGTTTATCGGGAGGCACCAGCTTCTTTGGTCGCCAAGAAGTGAAAGACTTGATGTCGTACTTTCGCTTACTGGTCAATCCAGATGATGACAATGCTTTCTTACGGGTGATTAACGTGCCGCGCCGTGAGATTGGTTCGACCACGCTAGAAAAACTCAGTAATTATGCCGCCCAGCGGCAGGTTTCCATGTATGAAGCCTGTGCCGAAATCGGTTTAGGCGAACATTTAAGCGCGCGTTATACCGAGCGTTTAGCACGCTTTAAACAGTATATGGATAAGCTGCGCCAGCGCTGTTTTAGTGAAGATCCGATTGCGGCGCTAAAAGAAATGATCCTTGATATTGATTACGAAAACTGGATCCGGCAAAACAGTTCCAGTGAAAAAGCCTGCGAGTACCGGATGAGTAACGTTTGGTTTCTGATTGATGCGCTTAAAAATACTTTGGAGCGCGACGACGAAGGCGAGATGACCATTGAAGAAGCCATCGCCAAGCTGGTTTTACGCGATATGCTCGAACGTCAAGAAGAAGACGAAGATGGTGCTGAAGGGGTGCAGATGATGACCCTGCACGCCTCCAAAGGCTTGGCTGCCGCACCGCTCCAGTATTGAAGCCGATACCATCGAAGAAGAACGCCGTTTGGCCTATGTTGGTATTACCCGTGCGAAGCAAAACCTAACCTTTACCTTTGCCAGTAAACGCAAACAGTATGGTGAAATCATCGACTGCTTACCGAGCCGCTTTCTTGATGAATTGCCGGCTGAAGATTTGCAATGGGAAGGACTGGATGAAGCTCCGGTGGAAGTAAAAGCGGCGCGTGGCAACACGGCTTTAGCGGATATCCGTGCCATGTTGAAAAAATAAAAACAAAACATAAAGAGAACTGCATGCAAACCATTGAACGGATTTATCCAAACCAACTCGATAAAAACTGTCTTGATGATCAAAACACTCTACGCATTCATCTTGAGCGTTACCAATTTGCAGCGCAACATGCACAAGGCGAGAGCATTCTCGATATGGCCTGCGGTTGTGGCTATGGCACTTTTTTGCTGGCTCAACAACATCCTGAAAAACAAGTGACCGGCGTTGATTTAGACCCCGAAGCTATCGCCTATGCCCAGCAACACTATCAAAGCGATAACTTACAGTTCATCTGCGCCAATGCTGAACAGTTCAGTGCGCTGCAGCCCTTTGATACCATTGTCAGCTTGGAAACCATAGAGCATCTGCCTTGCCCTGTCACTCTGGCAAGCAATCAGGTTAAATTACTCAGCGCAAGCGGCCGTTTAATTGCTTCAGTGCCGATAACACCAACCTTAGATGGCAACCCTCACCACTTACATGACTTTAGCCAAAGCTCTTTTTTACGTTTATTTAGTGCATTTGAATTGCACTCAATTGAGCACTTTGAGCAAATTCAATGGTGGCAATTCAAAGGCTTATTTTCAGCACAGCCCGACCTACAAAAAAAACACCGCTCGCAAGGGGTGGGCAATGCCGTGTTACGCTATTACCTTAAGAATCCTCTGTACCTAATAAAACGCTTATCTTCTATGCTGCGCTATGGTTTTAGTAATCGTTACCTCACCTGTGTCTTTACCCGCTAAAGCCCAGAGTATTTATAAATTAAGATGCAACAATTCGCATCCTGATCAATCAACTGCGCATTGCAACACTAAAGCTTTCTAAGGATCTCGTTATCACGCTAACTAAGAACTCACTCAGCTTACAACTGATTATCCTCCTCGCTTCCCTCAGTGCTCTGGTGGCGGCGGCGATTGATATGTACTTGCCGGCCTTTCCCACTGTGGCCACCAGTTTGGATATTACTGCGGGGCAAGTGCAACAAACCCTCACCATCTTTTTGATTGGCTTAGGCATTGGTCAGGGGCTGTATGGGCCGCTACTGGATCGCTTCGGGCGTAAACCACCCTTATTGATCGGTATTGGGTTATTTATCTTAGGCTCTCTGTTTGCCGCTTTAACCACCAGCTTTGAAGGCTTATTGGTCGCACGTTTTTTACAAGCGATTGGCGCGGCAGCCGGCTCTGTCGCATCGCGCGCAGTGGTCACCGACACCTGTGATCCACAGAGTTCGGCGCGTATTTATTCGATGTTAATGCAAGTCATGATGATCGCACCGATCACCGCTCCGATGCTGGGCGGGCTAATTTTATTGTACGGCGAGTGGCATTTGATTTTTTGGGTGCTGGCCTTACTCGGCATCATCTGTGGTGCATTCACTGTACGTCTGCTCCCGGAAACCTTAGCGGTAGAGCGCCGAGTGCCACTATCAGTGCGCAGTATCGTGCGTAACTATGCGATCCAACTGAGTAATCCAAGCTTCTTCTTTTACACTCTGGCTGCCAGCTGCACATTGGGCTGCTTGTTTATTTATATCAACAATTCACCCTTTGTGTTTATTGAAATGTTTGGCCTGTCGCCTACCCAATTCAGTTATATTTTTGCTGCCAATGCGATGGTGATGATCGCAATCAGCCAAATCAACCTGCGTTTATTAAAGTTTTACAGCGTCAAACGCGTGCTCTTTATCGGTCTAGGCGGTTTTATTGTTATTGGTGTCCTACTGCTGAGCATAGTGCAGTTTGGCTGGGCTGCCTTATGGAACTACAGCATTCTGCTCGGCTTAGGCATGGCCATGCTCGGTTTAATTACCGGCAACCTCACCGCGTTAACCATGGCGCATACTCAACAACATGCAGGCATTGCCTCGGCGTTGATGGGCCTGATCCAGTTTTTACTGGCCGCTACCATCGGCTTTATCGCCAGTATCATCGCGGCGCCAACACTCTACACCCTGCCGCTGGCCTTACTGGCGCTTGGTTTAGTTGCTATGGGTTTGTGTCTAATTGGCAGACACTTTGCGCAGCAGGCAACCCCAGATCCTTAACTGTCCTGCATCACTTGATTGGTAAACCAGGGCACCAAGCACATACTACAGCTGTCAAAAAATCATCCCGGTAATTAAACATATTAGGCGAGACGTTTATGACCTATGAAATTGTGCTCGTTTTGCTCATTACTATCGCAGCCATGACGCTGTTTGTGACCGAAAAACTGCGTATTGATGCCATTGCCATCTTAGTGCTGGTGAGCTTAACTTTGCTTGACTTGGTCAGCCCCAGCCAAGCTTTAAGCGGCTTTAGTAACCCCGCCACCATCACTGTGGCCTCGATGTTTATCCTTGCTGCAGGGCTGCAAAACAGTGGTGCTCTTGCTGGCATCCAACGCTTACTAGGCGCCGCTCGTTCACCTTTACAGTTTTTGCTGATGCTGTTTGGTCTGCTAGCTTTAATTGCGCCCTTCGTCAATAACACCGCAGTCGTCGCAATCTTTATTCCTATCGTCATTGCTGCCAGCTTAAAAGTTGGTTTATCGCCGTCGAAAACATTGATCCCCCTCTCCTATGTTGCGCAAATGATGGGCGTAGTAACCTTGATTGGCTCTTCTACCAACCTGCTGGTCAACTCTATAGCCAAAGACCTCGGTCACCCAGGCTTTAGTATGTTTGAGTTTTTACCTCTAGCACTGATTTGTGCAAGCGCGGGCTGCTTGTATCTGCTGACCTTTGGTCGCTGGTTATTACCTGATGTGCGCAGCGCCGACTTAGAAAACCTCTACGAGTTTGGTCACTATATTAGCGAGCTAAAAGTCACCGAAGACTCGAAATTATTGGGTAGCAGCGTCGAAGAAGCCAAGCTCAGTAAAGACTACAATGTCTATATCTTAGAATTACTGCGCGACGGAGAAAAGTATTGGTCACCGCGCTCAGAAGAGTTACGTGTAGGTGATATTTTACTGGCACGCGGGGTTTGGTCTGATCTTGAAACCCTTAAAGATGAACAAAAACTCGAGTTCAATACCCAAACTGACTTTCAACTCAAAGGTGAGAAACAGGAAAAATCCGTACTGGCCGAAGTGATGATCGCGCCACAGTCACGCGCAGCAGGACGCTTGCTCGCTGTTTTAAACCGTAGCTGGCGTTACAATGCGTCGGTAATGGGTGTACAGCGTCGTGGACAAGTCGTGCGCGAGCAGCTGAATAGTTTACGTCTGCGCATTGGTGATATTTTGCTACTGGCGTTACCAGAAAAAGATTTGGCTGCTCTGCGTAAAGATAAAAGCGTGATCGTTATCTCACAACGTGAGGCGACACAAAACTACGGTTGGCGAGCACCCTTTGCTATCGCCATTATGGCTGCAGTAGTCACTGTCTCGGCCATCGGCTGGCTACCAACCGCAATTGCCGCTTTAACCGGCGCGGTGGCGATGACTCTGGCAGGCTGTGTCCATGCTGATGATGTTTACGAGAGCACCGACTGGTCGATAGTGATTCTAATTGCTGGACTGTTACCCCTTGGGATTGCCATGAGCAGCAGCGGTGCGGCGCAGTTTTTAGTTGATAACAGTATTGGTTTAGTCAGTCATCTGGGACCGCATGTGGTACTCGCAGTGCTGTACTTGATGGCATTGGCACTGGGTGAGTTGATGAGTAACTCAGCCGCGGCAGTGCTACTTACCCCGATCGGCTTCTCGACCGCCCAATTGATGGGTGCTGATGCAACACCATTTTTGATTGCCATTACCTTCGCCGCCTCAACCAGCTTTATGACCCCGGTGGGCTACCAAACCAATATGATGGTGTATAACGCCGGTGGCTATAAGTTCAGTGACTTTATAAAAGTCGGTTTGCCGCTCAATAGTATTTTCTGGGTATTGGGCGTGATCTTTATTCCAATATTTTGGCCGTTTTAAAACCTCAGAAATGGAAGAGTATTTTTATTACCAAGGAATAAAGCGTGAACAAACCTGATTTAAAAACTGAGCTTAAAGAAGCTTGGCACGAGTTTAATCAACTGCTTATTAAGTTGACTCCAAATTTTATTTATAAGATTTATCAAAATAAACCTTTATTCTGGCTATTGCTGTTATCGGCCATCACGTTAGAAATCCTTATAGGCTTTTGGGTTTATGGCCATTGGATTGCACCACAAAGTGAGATAACAAAATGATTCGAATTCTACTGTTTGTAATTTTATTTATTATTTACCTAGCGTTTAAACTGGTACAAAAAGCCGCTCAGAAGACTATTGATACCGGCAAAGACGCTTACGAGTCCATCAGAAACAGTAATAGTTTTGAAGAAGCCTACCGTAATTTTTCAACCAACAGATTTGCGCGAGCACGCTTAGGTATTCCCGAAGAAGTGATCGCTTTAATGGCTAAAGTGTCGATCAGCGATGGCAAGGTCAGCGAGCTTGAAGTTGAATATATCAGCGATATGGTTAAAGCGATTGCGGCTGCCATGCTTGCTTCAGGTATGAGTGAACAAGTGGTTGCTGGCGTCAAAACACGCTTATTTGAACTCGCTAATCAAGCCAAAAAAGACCCAAATCCAGTGTCTTTTTACTGTGCAGAATTATCTCAATCCAGCAAAGAAATTAGAATACGGGCTTTTATGCAAATTTTATCCTTTGCTAGCCTTGATGGTCTTTCCAGCAAGACCTCAGCCTTACTCTATGAGATTGGAAGCTGCTTAAAATTTACCGTAGCAGAGTTAGATCAATTAATTAACAACCTTACCGGTGGCAGCAGCTCGCAAAGCCAGTCCACAAAAAACCCCTATCAGGTGCTTGGCTGTAATGAATCAGATGATTTCAGTGTCATTAAACAAGCCTACCGCCGCTTAGTAAAACAACACCACCCAGACTATATGCATAGCAAAGGTGTGGATGACAGTGAGATGCGTAAAGCCACTGAAAAAATGCAGGACATCAATAATGCCTACGAAGAAATAAAGAAGAGACGTAATATTTAATCAACAACTTACCGCCTGATCTGCTTTGTCTTTATACAAGCCAAAAAAGCACAACGCCCTCCCACTGATACAAGCAGCCGCTGATTTGATCATGCTGTTTGTATCAGCTGATCTTAATCCACCAGTTCAATCCCTAAACTTTCCAGCAAATACACTGCTTCAAACTTAGAAAACTTTGCACCTTTGACTTGGTTTTCTAAAATATTGATTGAGTATTGCGTGGCCTCGGTAAAGTTTGCTGCCTGTAAATTAGTACGCATAAACAGGCTATGCGTAAAGTCACTATAGGTCATCACTGCACCTGAGAAATCGCCTTCACGAAAATCCACGTCGTGCACTTTGCATTCATCGAGTACCAGCGCTTGTAAGGTCAGGCCGAAAAAAGATGAATCATTGAGAATGCATTGGCGAAAACTGAGCTCAAAGTCTTTGTGGTATTGCGACCAAGTGGCGCGCGTCCAATCAACACCAACCAGTTTGCACCCAATAAAATTCAGGCCAAAAAAACGCGTATAGGGCACGCGGATTAAGCTGAGCTGGCAACGGCTAAAACTACAATTGATAAAGTTACAGTTTTCAAAAGTAGCATTGCTGAAATTGCAGTCAACAAAGCTGCATTCCTCAAACTCACTGCCAGTGCAAACTAAATCCTGCTGATCCAAGCTCTTAAATGATGCTTCAAAGTACTGCTGCTGACTTTCTATTTTGCTCAAGACAACCTCTATTCGATCTGTACGGTATGAATCAATTAAACGGGTGAAACGTTACCTTGATTTTCACTCTGTTTCTACATTAGTAGACATCGCTGTCACCGTCGCGGGCATGGCCAGCTCATACAGAGCCCCGTGCAACAGCGTTGCGGAGTGGCACGCGCAGACTGAACCAATGCAACAGCGCTGCGGGTATGGTCTGCTCTTTTTTATCCACTCAAGCTGCACAATGCGCGCTCGGCACAATCATTAGGCAATAAAAAAGGCGACTGTTTAAAGTCGCCTTTTAAAGGATATATGACCCGCTAAAGCTTAAGCAGCAATACTGCCTTTGAGCTTATTCATCGCGTTTTT
>SMES01000317.1_pt1 | contig 14287 bp, 17 predicted proteins | sample 2456241 | NCBI WGS metagenome assembly SMES01 (sample SAMN10132598, study PRJNA489261) | soil metagenome | isolation source: day1 antibiotic-silty clay loam soil | place: USA | reverse complement strand
ACGCGGCGCTGACTGTCTTCATCCAGCTGATCATGGCGTGCATTCAAATAGCTCACCAAGGCTTCGCGATACACTGCTCGAGCTGCGGAGGTACCAAGGCTATTGAGCTCTAAGGTCACGTGTTCACTAATACCTAGCTTTTTCCATAAACGCCAAGTCAGTACAATCAACTCAGCATCGACATCAGGTCCAGGCAAGTTAAAGGCTTCAACACCAAACTGATGGAATTGGCGATACCGACCTTTTTGTGGACGCTCATGGCGAAACATCGGGCCGTGGTACCAAAGCTTTTGCACTTGGCCACCACCTGCCAAACCATGCTCCATAACGGCGCGCACACAGCTTGCCGTGCCTTCAGGGCGCAGCGTCAGCGAGTCACCATTACGATCCGCAAAGGTGTACATTTCTTTTTCAACAATATCGGTCACTTCACCAATTGAGCGCTGAAACAATTCAGTGAACTCGACAATGGGCATACGAATTTGCCGATAACCGTAGCAATCAAGCAACTGTGCCACGGTGGTTTCAAAGTAACGCCAGAGCGGAGACTGTTCTGGCAAAATATCATTCATGCCGCGAATGGCTTGTAATGGTTTACTCACAAAAATTCCTTGACGATTAACCGCGCACAATCAGCGCTGCATCAGCAGCTACTTTTTCACTGGCACGTTTGCGAATCAACGCTTCAAGCTGATCCACCAAATGTTCATTATTAAGTTTCTGCACTGGCTTACCATCAATGTAGACCAAGTTTGGCGATCCACCGGTTAAACCAACGTGGACTTCTTTCGCTTCACCTGGACCATTGACCACACAGCCAATCACCGCAACATCCAATGGCACCAATAAGTCTTCTAAGCGCACTTCTAGCTCATTCATGGTTTTCACCACATCAAAGTTCTGTCTAGAGCAGCTTGGACAGGCAATAAAGTTAATCCCACGCGAGCGCAGTTTGAGCGACTTTAAAATATCAAAGCCGACTTTAATTTCTTCCACTGGATCAGCGGCTAAGGACTGTACCTGAACGCAAACCACCGGCTTCAGTAATACCCAAATGCAGCGGCTGATCAATCACTGCAGCTAACTGCCGATAGGCGGCAACCGCCATAAACACATCAGAGGCTTTTACGCTGATTTTATAATCTTGGTAATTTAAGCGGTCAAGATGCTCGGCATGACGCAGCGCGGATTCAACCAAAGCTTCTGCGGTCGGCTCACCGTATTTTTTCTGCAAGTCTTTTTCTAAAGAACCCGCATTCACACCAATTCGAATCGGAATACCACGATCACGCGCGGCATCGACAACTGCTTTAACCCGTGCTTCATTGCCAATATTGCCTGGATTGATACGCAAGCAATCAACACCCAGTTCAGCCACACGCAAGGCAATCCGATAGTCAAAGTGAATGTCAGCCACCAAAGGAGTATGCACTTGCTTTTTGATCCGACCAAAGGCTTCTGCAGATTCCATATCAGGTACAGAGACGCGGACAATATCGGCACCGGCCTGCTCTAGTCGTAAAATCTGCGCAACAGTAGCATCGACATCACAGGTATTGGTGTTGGTCATGCTCTGCACGCTAATCGGTGCATCACCGCCTACCGCCACATCACCCACATAAATTTTTCGAGAAATACGACGTTTTATTAAAGATTGCTCATGCATGATTATTCGCCCAGTTTAAATCTAGCAGTTTCACCACTGATTGCTGTACTGAAATCGACTACTTTACCGTTGTAAATAACACTGACACCTCTGGCATAACCTAAATGAACATCCAAAGGCGCTTTACCGCTAACCTCGAGTTCTTCACCAGCTCGTTTAAGGCCTCCGGCGAGCTGTTTACCATCAGCATCAACAACGCGTAGCCAGCAGTCATTAGCGAAGGTCATATGCGCGAGCCCCATACCTTCTGCGAGCTCTAATTGCTCAGTGGCGTCCTCAACTGAAGTGGCAGCTGGATTGTTTTCTGTGACGGCTGCAGGCGCTGCTGGCAACTGCGCGAAACCAGTCTCTACTAGAGACTCATCAGCCACTTGCTCTGTTTCAACAAGCTCGCTTTCAACAGCATCTGCGATGACTGCATCGCTTGAGTTCGTCTCATGATTTTCCAGCGCCAAAGCCACTGCTTGATCTTCTAGCTCATCGAGGTTTTGTACATGCATCGAGCCATCCGCGCGCTCAACCTCAACACGCTCAAACACCGGTGGCTTATTGCTAGCTTGTAAAGCATTGGCCTGGCGTGACTGCCAACCATAATAAATAGCGGCCAGCACAACAACAAAGAGTATAAACAAGCCAAACTGCAGCATACTGCGCGGTACACGTCGTGATTCACCGACTCGATCAATAGTATGCACAGCACTCACATCAGCCGCTGCACCGATCTGCTGGTCAAATGCCTGCGCCAATTGCGCTCCATCTAAACCCAGCAACTTTGCATAGGAGCGGATATAACCGCGTGCAAAAGTGGTACCCGGTAGCTGAGCAAACTGGTTCTGCTCTAAAAACTCAACCGCCGAAACGGTAAGGTTTAACTTACTGGCGACTTCCGTCACCGCCCAGCCCGCAGCCTTGCGTGCATTACTCAGTACTTCACCAACTGAGGCAGTTGCTGCAGAGTTTGTATCGTTCATTATTGCTCCGCTCGATACTGTTTGTACTCAGCACTTGCTGGGTACAGACGCTTCAACTGCAAACCTAAGCTAGCAGCCTGATTGCGATCTTGAAAAATCTTAGCCAACTGTGCACCTAACAATAGACTGCGCGCACTATGGTCGCTCAGCTGAGTAAATGCTTCATAGTAACGCTGAGCAGGCACATACTCTTGACGCTCAAACAGCAATACACCCATTTCTAGTAACGCACGTGGCTGTTGCGGATTTAAACGCAATGAGCGCTCAAAGTGTTTCATAGCTTGCTCTTTATCGTTTAAACGCAAAGCCGCTAGCCCCATATTTTCAAAAACCCGCGAGCGGCCTGAATACATGGTGTCTTGTGACGCTTCATTAAACTGCTCATACGCTTCTTTAAACTTACCCTGTTCAAATAAGAAGCTGCCATAGTTATTCTGAATACGCGTATCTTTGCCTTGCGCCAAAGCTTTACGATAATGCTTGTCAGCCAACTCCGGCTCTAATTCATTTTGAAAAACCATAGCTAAGGCAGCATGCGCATCGGCACTCGAGGGATCAATTTCTAAAGCTTTTTGCAACGGCATTTTTGCTTGTTCAGTAATGCCCTGCTGCAAATAACCAATACCTAGCTGGATATAAGCATCACGGGCTTGCTGGCGTCCTTCTTCAGTACGCAATGGTGGTGTGTTGCCACTTGAGACACAAGCGCTCAATAAACCACAAAAGACCAGTAAAAATCCTGCACGAACAATCATATCCACTCCATCTAAGTCCGACATGCTGCTTGATTGCCAGCAACTTATTGTTTTTAACTATTAATTTGCCGCACAGCTATATAACGCTCACTGCGACGCGTGCGATCTTGTACTTGGCCGACTAACTGTCCACAAGCTGCATCAATATCTTCACCACGTGGCATGCGCACTGTCACACTATAACCAGCATGGTGCAAGGCATCCTGAAAACGGCGAATAGCATTATTGCTCGGCCGCTCATAACCAGAATGTGGAAACGGATTAAAGGGTATCAAGTTAACCTTACATGGCACATCTTTTAATAACTCAACCAACTGTTCAGCATGTTCTGGATGATCATTGATATCTTTAAGCAAGGTATATTCAATGGTCAAAAAACGCTTTTCGCCCAACTTAGCGATATAACGTTTACAAGCATCCAGCACCACATTGAGCGGATACTTTTTATTCACCGGCACCAAAGTGTTACGCAGCGCATCATTGGGCGCATGCAATGATAAAGCCAGCGACACATCAATATGCTCGCCTAACTTATCAATCATCGGAGCCACACCAGCGGTCGACAGAGTCACTTTACGCTTGGATATACCATACCCTAAGTCGTCCAGCATGATCTTCATCGCATTAACAACATTGTCAAAATTGAGCAGCGGCTCACCCATTCCCATCATCACCACGTTAGTGATGGCACGCTCTGCAGACGCAGGAATAGAACCGAATGATTTGCAAGCAATCCAGACTTGGCCAATAACTTCAGCACTGCTCAGATCACTATTAAACCCTTGTTTTCCCGTTGAGCAAAAACTGCAGTCTAGAGCACAACCTGCTTGGGATGAGACACATAAAGTACCGCGAGTGCCTTGCGGTATATAGACAGTTTCAACACAACTGCCGGAAGCGACGCGCACCACCCATTTACGGGTGCCATCACTAGAAATATCTTCGCTGACGATCTCTGGACCACGGATCTCAGCACAATCACTCAGCTTTTCTTGTAACGCTTTACTGACATTGGTCATCGAGGAGAAATCATCGACACCAAAATGGTGAATCCATTTCATTACTTGGTCAGCGCGAAACTTCTTCTCGCCAATAGAGGCGAAAAACTCAATCAATTGCTCACGCGTTAAGCCAAGTAGGTTAACTTTTTCAGTTACAGTTGTCATGGATTCACCTTGTTGCCTATCCGTTATTAACGGATACGGTCACATACTTCAGTTGCTGCGAAGAAGTATGAAATTTCACGTGCAGCAGCGGCTTCTGAGTCAGAACCGTGTACAGCGTTTTCGTCGATAGAAACTGCAAAGTCAGCACGGATAGTGCCAGCAGCTGCTTCTTTCGGGTTCGTTGCGCCCATCAGGTCACGGTTTGCTGCGATAGCGTTCTCGCCTTCCAAAACCTGAACAATCACAGGACCTGAAGTCATGAAGCTAACGAGGTCTTTGTAGAAAGGACGCTCTTTGTGCTCAGCGTAGAAACCGCCTGCTTCGCGCTCTGACAGCTGTACCATTTTAGAGGCAACAACACGTAAACCTGCTTTTTCAAAGCGTGAAGTGATTTCGCCAACAACGTTTTTTGCAACGGCGTCAGGCTTGATGATTGAGAAAGTACGTTGAACAGTCATGTAAAACTCCGGATGAATTAAGTGTTTAGAAGGATTAAACCCGCGAATTATACGCGGGTTTGTTGAAAATGCGTAGCCACTCACAGCGCTACTTGGCTGGCATTGACTGTTTTCTGCTGTGAAGCGCGATCAATTCAGCGCCGAATCACTCGATCTCTTCGATCCAAGCCGCTTGAATGGCTTCTAGAACTTTCTCGCCACTGCGCTCAGGATCATCTGCAAACTCAGGCAACTCAGTCACCAAGCGACGTAAATTGACAAAGTTAATGGTGCGCGGATCAATATCCTCATGTTTTTCACTGAGTGAAATTGCAATCTCAAGCACATCTACCCATTTTAATTGCATGTTAAATCCCTCTCAATCACTGACGTTCAGACACTTGGTTGATAGTGTATTTTGGAATTTCCACCGTCAAGTCTGTGTCTTTGACTACTGCCTGGCATGATAAACGTGAATCGGGCTCAAGACCCCAAGCCTTATCAAGCATATCGTCTTCTAAATCATCCGACTCATCCAGCGACTGCAAGCCTTCACGCACAATCACATGGCAAGTGGTGCAGGCGCAAGACATCTCACAGGCATGTTCAATTTCAATACCATTGCGTAGCGCAGCATCCATGATGGTTTCACCAGGAACTGCTTCAATAACAGCACCTTCAGGGCAATGCTCAGCATGGGGCAAAAATATAATTTGCGTCATAGGGACTAACCCTCCATTTCATTAAGTTGTCGTCCAGCCAACGCAGACTTCACTGTGGCATCGAGACGGCGTGCAGCGAACTCATTCGTTGCATGATTAAGCTGCTGAACATGGCGAGCAATAGCATTTACATCATTGCTATGACGAACAGCATCTAAAGCGCTCATGCGCTCCTCAATCACTGCTCGCTCTTGTTCAGTCAATAAAGCCTCTGCGTCTGCCTTTAACGCAGCTCGCACAGTTTCTAATAGACGTTCTGCATCTACGCGCTGCTCTTGCAATGCACGGGCTTGCTTATCATTGGCAGCATTTTCAAATGATGCTTTGAGCATGCCGCTGATTTCAGTGTCGGTTAAGCCATACGAGGGTTTAACCTGAATACTGGCTTCCACGCCGCTCGCTAACTCTCTTGCAGTCACGCTGAGCAAGCCGTCGGCATCCACTTGAAAAGTCACGCGAATCTTTGCAGCACCAGCCACCATTGGCGGAATACCGCGTAATTCAAAGCGTGCTAGCGAGCGGCAATCACTGACCAACTCTCGCTCACCTTGCAAAACATGCACAACCATTGCCGTTTGCCCATCGCGCGCAGTGGTAAATTCTTGCGCTCGAGTCACTGGAATGGTGGTATTGCGCGGAATGATTTTCTCAACCAAATCACCCATGGTTTCTAAACCTAGGGATAAAGGCGTGACATCCAGCAGCAACAACTCATCGCCTGCGCGCTTGTTACCCACCAAGGTACTTGTTACCCACCAAGGTATCCGCCTGAATAGCTGCACCGATAGCAACCACTTGGTCGGGATCACAACTCGCCGACTCGCGTGCGCACTAAAGGTACCCGAGTAGAGCCGCCCACCATTACGACTGATTCAATTTCAGACAACTCAACCTCTGAGTCACGCAAGGCGACAGGCACGTAAACTGCGCGCCACCAAAGGCTCAATTAATTGCTCAAAAGTGTCGCGACTGAGCTGCCCCTGCCAATCTTGATAATGCATAGCAACAGCATCTTGACTGGTCAATAACTCTTTTGCGGCACACGCCTGCTGCAATACAGAGCGCTGCTCACTGGGTGATAAATCACTAGAAGCACCGGCTTGCTCAATCATCCAGCGGGCGATGGCATGATCAAAATCATCACCACCTAACGCGCTGTCACCACCGGTCGAGAGCACTTCAAACACGCCACGGCTCAAGCGCAGAATCGACACATCAAAGGTGCCGCCGCCCAAGTCATAAATAACTACAACACCTTCTGCCTGCTGATCCAAACCATAAGCGACCGCTGCAGCCGTTGGTTCATTCAGTAAACGTAAAACATTAAGACCCGCTAAACGCGCTGCATCTTTAGTGGCTTGGCGCTGCGCATCATCAAAATACGCTGGCACGGTAATCACCACACCAGTTAACTCACCACCCAATGCGGCCTCACCACGTTCACGCAGTGCTTGCAGAATATGCGCAGACACTTCAACTGGGCTTTTCGGCCCCTGCACCGTTTCAATAAACGGCATATGCGATTTTCCCGCCTGAAAACGGTACGGTAGCTGCTCACCGAGCTGCTGCACATCGGCCAAGCCTCGCCCCATTAGGCGCTTCACCGATAAAATACAATTATAAGGATCACTGGCCGCAGCTTCGCGCGCCAGATGCCCGACTTCAATGCGATCGGCGTGATAGCGCACCGCCGAAGATAGAGCAATGCGACCATCAACATCCGGTAAAGCTTCAGCAATACCACTGCGCACGGTCGCCACTAAGGAGTTGGTCGTGCCTAAGTCAATCCCAACCGCCAGACGCTGCTGGTGAGGTTGCGGGCTTTGTCCAGGTTCTGCAATCTGTAGTAAGGCCATACGGATCTTTAATCTGAAAGCCTGCACCAGCAGGCTTTGGGTTAATCGTCTAAGCGCTCTTCTAGCTGACGCACTTCATAAAACATCTTGTCCAAAAACTGCATACGTCGCGCCAATCGCTCAGCTTGCAAGCGCTGCTCAGGATCTTCAATACACAAGGCAAAAGCATTATCAATCTTGCTGCGCGCCTGCTTCAACTCACCGACAAAACGCTCTAACGCCTGCAAGTCAGCCTGCTCTTGAAGGTCTTCTAACTGCTCACGCCACTCCATTTGCTGGAGTAAAAACTCACCGTCTTGAATGGTCGTCTCTTCTGGCATTTCAGCCTGCTGGCGTAGCAAGTACAGTGCACGCTGAGTCGGTGACTTCAAGGTTTGAAAAGCATCATTGAGCTCTGCCGCACGCTCAACTGCCTGACGCTGCTCGGCAGCCGTAGCATTAGCAAAGCGATCTGGATGCACATCTTTTGCCAACTGCCGATAGGTCACAGCCAACGCCGCTGTATCAACAGCAAAGGTTGGCTGTAAAGCGAACAAGGCGAAATAGTCAGTGTGCTGGGACTGTCCCATATTACACATTAAAACTTTCGCCGCAGCCGCACTCGCCACGCACGTTAGGGTTATTGAACTTAAAGCCTTCGTTAATGCCTTCGCGGACAAAATCAAGCTCTGTGCCATCAATATAAGCAAGGCTTTTAGGATCAATAATGACCTTCATGCCGAAACTTTCAAACACTTCATCATCAGGCTGCAACTCGTCAACAAACTCAAGCACATACGCCATACCTGAACAGCCCGTGGTGCGCACGCCTAGGCGTATGCCTTCGCCGCTACCACGGTTTTCAAGTGAGCGCCGCACATGATTTGCTGCGGCTTCTGTTAAGCTGATTGCCATATCAAACCTCTTTGATTAAGCCTTTCTTTTGCTTGTAATCACGTACCGCAGCCTTAATCGCATCTTCCGCTAAAACTGAGCAGTGAATTTTCACTGGTGGCAAAGCCAACTCCTCAGCAATCGTGGTGTTTTTGATCAGCTCAGCTTCATCAATGGTTTTACCTTTCATCCATTCTGTTGCTAAAGAGCTTGATGCAATGGCAGAGCCACAGCCGTAAGTTTTGAACTTCGCATCCTGAATGATGCCGTCATCACTGACTTGAATCTGTAGGCGCATTACGTCGCCACAAGCTGGTGCACCGACCATGCCGGTACCAACATCAGGAGCATCGGCGTCCATCTTGCCAACGTTGCGAGGGTTCTCGTAGTGGTCTAAGACCTTTTCACTGTATGCCATGATGGTATTCCTTACTTAACGGGCAAGCATTAATGTGCTTGCCACTCAACTTTAGAGAGATCAACGCCGTCGTTATGCATATCCCACAACGGTGACAAATCGCGGAGACGCTGTACTGCTTCACGAATCTGTCCTGCGGCATAATCCACTTCTTCTTCGGTAGTAAAACGACCGAAAGTGAAACGAATCGAACTGTGTGCTAACTCATCGCTGCGGCCTAGCGCGCGCAGTACGTAAGACGGCTCAAGCGAGGCAGAAGTACAGGCTGAACCTGAAGAAACTGCCATATCTTTTAGCGCCATAATCAGCGACTCACCCTCAACATAGTTGAAACTGAGGTTTAAGTTGTGCGGTACACGCTGAGTCGCACTACCATTTAAGTACAACTCATCCATATCGCGAACTTTGTCATAAAAGCGCTTATTCAGCGTAGCAATACGCTGGCTTTCTTCAGCCATTTCCAAACGCGCCAACTCAAATGCTTCGCCCATTCCAACAATCTGGTGAGTGGCAAGGGTTCCTGAACGCATACCGCGCTCATGACCACCGCCATGCATTTGCGCTTCTAAACGTACGCGTGGCTTACGGCGCACATAGAGGGCACCCATACCTTTTGGACCATAGGCTTTGTGCGCAGAGAAGGACATCAAATCAACTTTGGTGTTTTCCAGGTCGATTTCAACCTTACCTGCTGACTGCGCCGCATCAACATGGAACAGCACACCTTTGGAACGTGTTAATTCGCCAATTGCGGCAATGTCATTGATCGTGCCGATTTCGTTATTGACATGCATGATTGACACTAAAATAGTATCGTCACGCAATGCTTCAGCAACCATATCAGCAGTAATTATGCCGTCTTCGCAAGGCTCAAGGTAAGTTACCTCATAACCTTCGCGTTCAAGTTGGCGAGTGGTATCCAGCACCGCTTTATGCTCAAGCTTAGAGGTAATAATGTGCTTACCTTTGCTTACATAAAAATGCGCCGCACCTTTAATCGCTAAGTTATTTGATTCTGTCGCACCCGAGGTCCAGACAATTTCACGCGGATCCGCTTTAATTAAGTCAGCCACCTGGCGACGCGCATTCTCGATAGCTTCTTCAGCGCGCCAGCCATACACATGAGAACGTGATGCGGCATTACCAAAGTTACCCTCAAGAGTGAGGCACTCGCACATTTTTTTGGCCACTCGCGGATCAACCGGTGTTGTCGCTGAATAGTCTAGATAAATCGGCAGTTTCATTGTAAATCTCCTCACGGTCTGCGTCTTACTCACTCAACGGAGGACGCTTGAATTTTGTTTGCTACACGCTGACTCTGGCGCAATGCAACTTTTTGAATTTCTTGGCGTGCAACTAAATCAGCCAAGCTAATACCACTTAAAAAATCATGAATTTGTTTACTTAAATCACACCACAGCCGGTGGGTTAAACACTCATCACCACCCTGACAATCGCCGACACCTTGGCAGCGCGTAGCATCTACAGACTCATTCACTGCATCTATTACTTGCACTATTTGGATAGACTCAGGCTCGTATGCCAACTGATAGCCACCACCAGGCCCGCGCACACTGTTGACCAGCTTGCCGCGTCGTAATTTAGCAAAGAGTTGCTCGAGGTAAGACAAAGAAATACCTTGTCTTTCAGAGATATCAGCTAGAGGCACGGGACCATCTTGTGCATTCAATGCCAGGTCAAGCATTGCTGTCACGGCATAGCGGCCTTTGGTTGTAAGTCGCATAAATGAATACCGCAGAGAGTGGATTTCAGGACTTATTATGCAATACCCGAGTAAATAGATCAAGTATTAAACCTGATTAAATTACTCGGGATTAAACTCACGCTATTCTAGCAGGCTAAGTTGGCACTGCCCACATTTGCAGCGCCAATCTCTCTAAGCCGATCATCTAATCCTTTACACCATCATCTTCTGCGGAGCTGCGCGACAGCAGCTCAGAACACGGGAAAGCAGAGTCCGGCAAGGTCGGTAACTCTTTACCCTGAAAATCGCTGCCCATTTTATGCAGCGCTTCGCACATACCTTCCAGCCGCTCCTCAACCGCTTCTAAGTGATCAAGAATCTGGCCAATTGAACGCGCAACAGGGTCCGGCATATCCTCACTCATGCCGTAGGCATCAAAACCGAAGCGCTCAGCCAGCGCTTGACGCTTAGCTTCTTGCTCTTCACTGGTTTTAACAATGATGCGCCCTGGAATACCCACCGCGGTAGCACCAGCTGGCACGGCTTTGGTCACCACAGCATTGGAGCCAATTTTCGCGCCGGCACCAACGGTAAACGGACCTAATACTTTCGCGCCAGCACCAACCACCACCCCATCCTCTAGAGTTGGATGGCGCTTACCTTTATTCCAGCTGGTACCGCCCAGAGTCACGCCTTGATAGAGAGTGACATCGTCGCCAACCTCGGCAGTTTCACCGATAACAATGCCCATACCATGATCAATAAAGAAGCGACGACCGATTTTAGCGCCAGGATGAATTTCAATACCGGTTAACCAACGCCCCAGATTTGAAACCATTCGCGCCAGCCATTTCCAGTTACGCACCCATAAAGCATGAGCCAAACGATGCAGCCACACGGCATGCAAACCTGGGTAGCAGGTTAATACCTCAAAAGCATTACGCGCGGCAGGATCGCGACGAAAAACACTCTGAATATCTTCTCGCATATTGCTAAACATGTTCACCTCGACGCTGGACGATCTCACCTCGTGCGGCTTTTTGAGTCTCGGTCAAAATACCACGCAAAATATTTACTTCAGACTTTTTCAGCTGACTACGGCCAAAAATACGTCTTAAGCGCGCCATTAAATGCCGCGGTTTTTCTGGATCCAAAAAATCAATTTCAATTAACGTTTCTTGCAAGTGCCCATAAAACAATTCCAATGATTCATGCGTGGCAGGTGCAGTCCCCAGCATACCAGTCGCTTCAACTTCTGGCATGTGAGTTGGCTGCTCAGTTTCTTTTAACCAAGCCATGCGCACTTCATAAGACATCACCTGCACCGCTGCTGCTAAGTTTAGCGAGCTGAACTCTGGATCCGATGGAATGTGAATATGGTACTGGCAGCGTTGTAACTCGGCATTGGTTAAGCCGGCATACTCACGACCAAACACAAGGGCAATGCCCGCTTCCTGATCCGCCTGCCACATCTGCAAACACGTGCCAGCAGCCTCACGCGGGTCCAGCAACGGCCAAGGAATGCGGCGATCACGGGCACTGGTACCTAATACCACGCTGCAGCCTTCTAATGCTTCCTCGAGAGTAGCTACTACCTTTGCATTTTCAAGTATGTCATCAGCACCAGCCGCACGCGAATTGGCATCACGGTGCGGATACTTGATCGGATCGACCAATACCAAGGATTTGAGCCCCATATTTTTCATCGCTCGGGCGGCGCCACCAATGTTGCCAGGGTGACTGGTATTAACCAAAACCACGCGAATTTTATCCAGCACAAAGCACTCCAGTTCGCATTTTAAATGCAGTCTATTAAGACAAAGAACACAAGCTTACCGAAGCCCCCGCAATCACGCCATGAAAAAGAACAACGCAACTGCAGACCTTCGAAATGCTTTCTGCTAGAATGCGCGCTCTTCTTTAACAACCTCCGGTGACTTTTCATGCAGCCAATGCTGAATATCGCGCTGCGCGCTGCTCGTAGCGCAGGTGAATTAATTGTTCGTTCGATTGAGCGCTTAGATGCGGTCTCAGCAAGTGAAAAAGACGCAAAAGATTACGTCACTGAGATTGGCCGCACTGCCGAACAAGCCATTATCACATCTATACTTAAAGCCCACCCTGATCACGGTATCAATACCGAGGCAGGCGGTCGCATTATCGGCAAAGCTGATGGTGCTGACTACGAGTGGCTGATCGAACCGCTCACTGGTGTTATCAACTTTACTCGCGGCATTCCTCACTTTGCCGTCAGCATTGCTTGCAAATACCGTGGACGCATTGAACATGCGGTCATTATCGACCCTGTTCGCCAAGAGGAATTCACTGCTAGCCGTGGTAATGGCGCAGCCTTTAACGGCCGCCGCATGCGTGTCAGCAAACGCAAGACTCTTGACGACGCACTGATTGGCACCGGCTTCCCTGCTGGCGAAGGCCAACTGGAGAACATGGACAGTTACATGTCGATGTTTAAAGAACTCGCCGTACAGTCTGCAGGTATTCGCCGCGCCGGTACTACCAGCCTTGATTTAGCCTATGTTGCGGCAGGTCGTTATGATGCGTTCTGGGAATACGGACTGTCTGAGTTTGATCTGGCCGCAGGTGCACTCTTAGTACAAGAAGCAGGCGGATTGGTCAGCGACTTCAACGGCAGCCATGCCTTTTTAGAACAAGGACACATCGTTGCCGGCGGTCCAAAATGCTTTAAAGCAGTACTGACCACGATCCAACCCCGCTGCAGTAACAAAAAAAGCGCCTTTAAGGCGCTTTTTTTGTTTTAAACTAACCGTAATAACGCGTACTAGCGGACAACTTGCGACAGAATCACACGGCCTTGATCATCTAACGGCAAACGACGGCCTGGATCTTCATCCATACGTACAGTACGTACCTTGCCATCTAATTCGTAGCTGACATCGTAGCCTGCAATTTTCTCACTGATATCATATTCGGTATTGCAACGACGCTCAGTGGTCGTATAGGTGTTGTTTTGCTGGAGATGCTCTTGGGTTTTATTACCCGCATAACCACCACCTACTGCACCGGCAACAGTTGCCACTTTCTTGCCATTACCACCACCGACCTGATTACCCAGTAAACCACCAACAACGGCGCCCACTGCAGTACCTACGATGCGGTTATCATCTTTAATAGGTTTACGCTTAGTCACAGTGACATCACGGCATTCTTGACGCGGTGTTTTCACTGTTTCTTTAATCGGCTTAACAGCAACCACTTCTGCGTAGCTCGGGCCACCCACAAGACTATAGGTTGCGTAAGCACCGCCTGCTGTTACTGCAACTGCACCCAGCACACTACCAATCAACATCGACTTATTCATTTTATTTCTCTCAAATAACGGTTACTTACGATGCATTAGAAGCAATTAAGCCATGCAAGTTCCCACCCGCATGGCTTAATTGTAATAGTTAGACGCGCATCTCAGATTAAAGAGCGTCCCTTTACTTTATCGATCTAAGGTGTCTCATCAATCTCTTCAGTACTCGCAGGCGGAATCAGATCTTCCACTGTCAGGTTCAACCAAATCAAGAAGATGCTTGAGATATACACCGATGAGTAGGTACCCGCGGTAATCCCAATAAACAGCGCTAGTGCGAAGCCCCAAAGATTATCACCACCAAACATTAACAATGCGCCCACCGCCAGCAACGTCGAGATCGAAGTCGCCAAGGTACGTAGCAGTGTTTGTGTCGTTGAA
>SMES01000204.1_pt1 | contig 14544 bp, 14 predicted proteins | sample 2456241 | NCBI WGS metagenome assembly SMES01 (sample SAMN10132598, study PRJNA489261) | soil metagenome | isolation source: day1 antibiotic-silty clay loam soil | place: USA | reverse complement strand
AGTGACAAGCAGCGTGCAACCCGTGATGTGAAAACGCTCTCTGGCATGTTGGATGCTTTGGTGGATACGCCGCAAGCGTCCCCTGAGTTGTTAAAACGAACCAGTTTGTTAAACAGTATCGGTCACAATTTAGATGTGTCTGGAGCTGCACAAAAAGCTGATCGGGATTTTCAAAACCTGCTAAAACAGCAGCCTGATAACCCAACAGCTAATTTTGCATACGGTGCTTTTCTCGGCGGCAGTAATCAAAGCGACAAAGCCTTACCCTATTTAGAGCGCTCAGCAAAGGCTGGCTACAGCGATGCGTACTATGCGTTGGGTATGGCGCACTTGATGCAAAATAATACTGAATTGGCTTTAGAAAACTTTGAAAGCTATAAAAGTCATAGACCTGATGATCAAAGCGTTGAGCAAATAATCATCGCCATTAAAAGTGGAAATATACAGCTGCACGCCAAGTAAATCGGCTAGCCAATAGATTGCAGTACCCGAACACCTCGGTGAGCAAAGCGTGACAGCTTTCAGTCAATTAAAGGAACCATGGATGTCATACATAGAAGAGTCACTATCAAAAGATGAAAAGATTCATGAGGTTTATAAATTACATTGGGTGGCGAAGATCCCTATGTTTTTTTGGTTGATTTTAGCCATACCCACAATAGGACTGACCCTGCTGTTAGTGCTTTGGGAGTGGTTAAAACTTAGAAGCTTAGAGCAAGGCTCAACCAACAAGAGAGTCATCAGGAAAAGCGGTATTGTTTCTAGAAAAACCGAAGAAATGAAAGTGAGTTCGATTGAAACAGTAGAAATAGATCAAGGTGTTTTAGGTCGGATCTTTGGCTTTGGTACTGTGAAAGTTACCGGGCGCGGCATCAGTGATGTGCTTTTTTCAAAAATAGACGATCCACTGGGTGTGAAAAAATCCATTGAAAGTATCGAGTCAGTTTAAAGCTACAACAAAGACTAGCAGTAACCTGCGCAGCTGTTTGGCGTTGCGCGTAACATTGTTGGGTTGTCTTATTTATTGCTGATAGATAAAACATATGCAAGTTGCTTGCAGTGCTGACAGGGATGAATCAAGCTTGGCACTCAAGCGAACCCGCCGTTAGCGGGTCGCTTTCTGAGCTTACTGGGTTGCTGCTATTAGTTATAAATATCAAATACGCCCAAGATATCGCCTAACCAAAGGTGAACTAACATACTGGCAATATAGCCTAATAAAATCACAGGCGTCCAACGCAAGTGGCTCATAAAGGTGTAGTGACCACGTGCAGCGCCCATTAGCGCAACACCGGCTGCCGAACCTACCGACAGTAAACTACCACCGACACCAGCGGCTAAAGTCACAAGCAACCAGTGACCATGGCTAATGGCTGGGTTCATTTCTAAGACAGCAAACATCACAGGAATGTTATCTACGACTGCAGAAATCATACCAATGCCAAAGGCCGCCCAAGATGCACCCAGGCCGTCAAACAGTAGCACAGAGACCAACTGCAAGTAGCCAAGGTAACCCAAACCACCGACGCACATCACCACACCGTAGAAGAACAATAAGGTGTCCCACTCAGCACGTGCAACGTTTTTGAAAATATCAAAAGGTACCACGCTACCTAAGTAACGCAGTTGCTGCTGGTCGTCTTTTGCCTCGGCAACGGTACGCTTTTTGGCCAAAGATGAAGGTAGGCTCATGCGCAGGAAGTAACCGAAGAACTGTAAGTAACCTAAACCAACCATCATTCCGAATACAGGTGGTAAACCTAGGAATTGGTGACCACACACAGCCGTAACAATTGTCAGCAAGAAAAACGCCATAACACGACGAGCGCCGCGCTTGAGTTCGACCTTTTCAGTGATGCTGTCAGGTTTTCCTTTAGGAATAAAGAAAGTCATGATGATTGCTGGTACGGCAAAGTTAACGACCGCAGGTAAGAACAGATCAAAGAACTCGATGAACTGAACTTTGCCCGCTTGCCAGACCATCAGGGTGGTGATATCACCAAATGGGCTGAACGCACCACCGGCGTTAGCGGCCACCACAATGTTGATACAGCACATGGCAATAAAGCGTTTTTGTCCGTCAGCAACCTTAAGTACCACAGCACACATCAGCAAAGCGGTGGTCAAGTTATCTGCTACAGGAGAAATAACAAAGGCTAAAATACCGGTCAGCCAAAATAGAGTTTTATAGCCAAAACCTTTTTGCACCATCCACGCTCGCAAGCCTTCAAAGACGCGGCGCTCTTCCATGGCGCTGATATAAGTCATGGCTACCAGTAAAAAGAGCATTAACTCCGTGAAATCGAGGAAGTTACGGCTAAAAGCCGCCTTGGTTGCTGCATGGTCGGGGCTAACAAGCCCAACGATAAGCCAAATAATACCGGCACCCAGTAAAACGGGCTTGGATTTACGCAACTGCAGTTTTTCTTCCAACACTACGACGATGTAAGCAATCGCAAAGATAAAGACCGCTAAATAACCGGCAAGGGTCGATGTCGCGTTCAAGTGTTGTGCCGCTTCAGCAGATTCACTGGCTAAAGCTGGCATCGACAACACTGCAGCAGCAACAAATGTAAACAAACTTCGCAGCATAAAAGTATTCTCAAGATTGGCCAAAGGGAAGTAGCGACAAGGCAAGTGCTACGGACTGTGGCAAATGGTAACAAAATGTAAGATTTATTGCTTGAGGATAAGGCGTTTGAGCCGCTGCTAAGGCATCCGTTATGCAGCAAAGCATTTTTTCTCACGGGTACGCCTCATAACCCGAGTGTGGCGTAGCAGTAATTGCTGAAAATTTTTAGCTTGGTTACTGAACAGTTTACTGTGGGCAGTAGTTTTATCCTGCTGTTGGTGGGGTTTTCGCTAGCGTTGTTGGTGTAGAAAGCTACTGTTTAAGCAAAAAATACCGCTAGAATGCATTCATATAATTATAAGAGTCAGAGCAATGTACGATTTTATTATTGTTGGGGCAGGTTCTGCAGGCTGTGTTTTAGCCAACCGTTTAAGCGCTAATCCTGCTCATCGAGTTTGCTTGATTGAAGCAGGCGGCAGCGACCGTAATTATCTTGTACGTAGAACCAATCCGCTAAACATGCTGCTGCTGATGAACAGTAAGCGCTTTAACTGGGGCTACCGTTGCGAGCCTGAAACACGCACGGGAAATCGCCGATTTTTCTGGCCGCGCGGTAAAGTCTTAGGCGGCTGCAGTTCGGTCAATGCGATGATTTATGCACGTGGACATCAGTGGGATTTTGATCATTGGGCCGAGCTAGGAAACGACGGTTGGAGCTATGACGAGGTGCTACCTTGGTTTAAAAAATCACAGCGTTGGGCACGAGGCTCGAATCAGTATCATTCCAATCAAGGCTCTATGGATGTAGTCGATAGCAATTTTCACTTTCCGACCAGTGAAGCTTTTGTGCGCGCTTGCGGTGAAGCAGGTTTTCCTTTGAATGATGATTTTAATGGTGCAGAGCAAGAAGGGTGCGGTTTTTTCCAAGTCACTCAGACGCCTTTTGGTCATCGTGCTAACTCAGCGTATGCCTTTTTAGATGATGTCTTGGATCGTCCTAATTTAACACTGTTAACCAATGTGCAAGTCACCAAAGTGCTTTTTGCTGGTAAGCAAGCTATTGGCGTGGAAATAAGTCGAGACGGCAAGAAAGGTCAGCGTGAACAGTTGCATACTAATAAAGAAGTCATCTTAAGTGCTGGCGTGATTAATACGCCACAGCTGTTAAAGCTGTCTGGGGTTGGTCCTGCTGCTGAGCTAGCACAGCATAATATTGCGCAGGTACAGGAGCTACCTGGCGTGGGTGAGAATCTACAAGACCATCCCGATGTCATCGTGCGTTATTTGAGCAAAGATGGTGGCTCGCTGACAACTTCATTGTCTTTGGAAACTTTAAAGTTTTTTACGAAAGTATTGTTTGCTAAAGATTTTATTTATACGCCGACCGACTCTGGCGGATTTATTAAATCCAGCCCTGATCAGCCAATCCCAGATTTACAGTTGCAGTTTGCTTCGGTACGTATGCAACCGCACGGTGAAGGGTTATTCACCTCGATGAAAAGTGGTTATGTGCTGCATGTTTGCCACTTGCGCCCGCAAAGCCGTGGCAGCGTTAAACTTGCCAACAGTGATCCTTTTGCTGCGCCAAAGATTGAAGCCAATTACTTTGCCAAAGAACAAGAGCTGAATGCTCTGGTTAAAGGTGTGAGGATTTGTCGCGAGATTCTTAATCAGCCGGCGATGGCACGCTTCAATGGTGGGGAGGAGCGTCCAGGCGTTGATTTACAAAGCGATGAGCAGCTTAAAGAGTGGATCAAACAAAACGTTGAAACGGTCTATCACACTGCTGGTAGCTGCAAAATGGGCAACGACGCTATGGCTGTGGTCAATGCTGATCTTGAAGTGCATGGCTTAACTGGGCTGCGAGTGATTGATGCCTCGGTGATGCCAACCATTACCGGCAGTAATATCCATGCGCCTACGGTTATGATTGCCGAAAAGGGTGCGGATAAAATATTACAACGCTGGCGTTAAAAGTTCGCGCCGTCAAATACCACACAAGGAATGTTATGCGCCAATTAAACCTCTCATTAATATCGATCATCGGTGCCTGTGCGCTTTTACTCACAATCATCGCTTTGCCTACTTTAGGCGAGCGAGCGCTTGCGCATTGGGCGCTGACGGTCGGTGCATTGTTCAGTGCCGTAGTCATCTCATTGTTCTATGTTGTTACTGCACTGATAGCAGCGAAGAGTCATAAGACATCACACATCATCATTTTAGCGACGTACATTCCTGCCTTAGTGATTGGCAGCATTACCGGTGCGCTGTGGGGTATTGTCGGTCACTTAATGGAAACTGAAAAAGTCGATTTCAACACAGCTTTTAGCTCGATCGAATTAATACTGTATAGCGGCTATGCGCTCACCCTATTAATCCTCGCTTGCACGCTCACCTATGTCGTAAAGCAGCGCCGCACGGTCGCGTGAATAATTTGGTTTGGCGTTTTTTATCGGAGTATGTATGTTTTTAGCCGCACTTAAACCAAGCATGGCAAAGCTTGGCGCCACCACATTAATAGTTATAACAACGCTGCTGTATGGCGTTCTAAACACTGCATTCACACAAGAAACAGCGAAACAGATGAATGAGGCTTTTCTTGGTGAGCCATTTGTCACGCAGATTAAGCAAATTAATCAGACCTTTGCTTGTGAGCGTGATCAAAAACTTGCCGAACTCGTTGTGCTGGCGCAGAAGAACTCTGAAGCAATGCTGTCCGTCAGAAACAAGCGGTTTGCGATGAGTTTTCTGCTGCTTTTAACTTGCGCTTACCTGTCTGCGTGCATCATTTTACGAAAAAAAGCAGGGCCGCATGCAGCGTAGGCAATGGTTTGAGATCTTTATTTTGTTGACAGGAATGCTGCGTTAGAGCCTATGCTGAGCATGCTTTTTCTTGAGCACTAGCGCTATAACGTCTAGAATGGCGCACTTTTATTTATGGCAGGTCAAACATGAACGACACTAAAACGCTACCCGCTTTACCAGATCGTCTGTCGGGTAATCCTCGCAGTCCGCACCATGTGGCAGCTATATTCGAAAACAGTATTGGTATCCGACTCAACGGTAAAGAGCGCTCTGATGTCGAAGAGTATTGCATCAGTGAAGGCTGGGTTAAAATTCCTTCGCCGAAAGCCAAAGACCGCCGCGGTCAGCCACTGATGGTGACGCTAAAAGGAACGGTTGAAGCCTTTTATAGCTAAGCTGTAATCATGTAAAGCTGCTGACTGAGTTGGTATACGAGTTAAGTAGCTTTGTCATGAGATTGACTGTAATGGACTATTTCTACGATTCATTTTTATTGCCCCGAATCTTGAGCTAGAGACTTCTAGCGTCGCACCTCACTCCGGCTCACTTCTCTTGCTGAGCTTTGCAAGTTATCCACTGCTTACTTAATGCCGATAGCTCCCCGCTGTAAGCATGTTTGCAGCCTTGCTCTTATTAAAGCTTCTGTCTTGTGGCAGAGTATTGAAGCGAATAAAAATAAGAGAGACCGCTATGGCAATAATGACGTTCGAAGCAATGATGAAATTCCGTCGCCAATATCGTGATGGTATTTCGACGAGTTACAGTGGTTGGCTGCACATGCTCAGCGTATTGGCTGTTGGTTTAGCAGTGATTAGCTATGCTTTATCTCAACTGCAATCTGCCACACTGCTGGAGTGGTTGACCTTTCCTGTGGTGATAGTGCTGGTTAACTTTGCCGAATATTATGCGCATCGCTGGCTCGGCCACAGAAAAACTCAATATGGCAAACTGTTCTATAGCCGCCATACTGGCGATCACCACAGTTTCTTTTTAGAAAATGCTATGGCGTATGAGTCTGTAAGAGATTGGCGAGTTGTTTTATTTCCGCTGTATTTGATTTTTGCGTTTATCTTTGGCTTGATTTTTCCGGTCGCCTATTTACTCAACGAGTGGGTCGGCATGAATGTGGCCTGCATTTATGCAGCGGCTGCTATCAGTGGTTATTTGCTCTACGAAGTACTGCACTTCAGCTATCACATCCCATGCGGCCATTGGGCTGAGAAGGGGTTTTTAGTGATTCCAGGCTGGCGAGCGCTGCGTCACTTACACGTGCTGCATCATAAGCGCGATAAAATGGCAGAGGCTAATTTTAATATCACCCTGCCAATTTTTGATTTTTTATTAGGCACGCTGTTCTGGCAAGCAATGGGCGAGTTTGAAAAAGAGCAGGAAGCTCAAGAGTGAGTTCGGGGGCTTTTATGCAGGGCGTATGTGCTCATTTAATTTGCGAGGCATGAAAAATCTAAAAAACATCATCAGTTGGGTAACACCGAAAGTGCTTCTAAAAATGAGGACGCTGTCGGTGGTTTGCTGAGAGGTAGGCGGACTTCTCTACACTCATTGCAAGCCTCTAGTTGCGTGTTTTAATTGAGTTGCCGCGCCAAGAACTATGAGCAGTCAGCTAATAAGCCAGATCAGATTTGCCGGATAATTCTTGGTCTAAATAATCGATGAGCATGCGTACTTTCGGTAATAGGTGTTTGTTATGCGGGTAAATCGCCCAAACACCTTCGTCAGGAGCGCAATAGTCTCCCAGCAGCGGCAGCAGTTGTCCTTTGCGGATATAGCCGCGCACATATTCGCCTGGTAGTTGTACGATTCCGAGCCCTTTTAGAGCAGCATCAGCCAATGCACGTCCGCTATTACAGCGTAGGTTGCCGTTGATGTGGATATTGCGTGTTTTACCGTTGTCCTGAAGGCGCCAGTGACCAAGTGAGCCTTGCAAGCAGTTATGCTGATTGAGGTCGGTGAGCTTAGTCGGTGTGCCAAATGCTGCAAGATAGGCTGGTGCAGCGCAGACAAATAGCGTACGAGTGGCCAGGCGTTTAGCCATCATGCTGGAATCCTCCAGTTGTCCTTGGCGAATACCCAGATCATAGCCTTCAGCAACTAGATCCATTTTCTGATTGCTGAGTTGCAGTTCGACTTCGAGCTCAGGATAGCGGGCGATGAAGTTGTTAATCAGCGGAGCAATGATCAGCTCGCCAAAAGTAATAGGTGCGGTAATCTTGAGCTTGCCTGTAGGTTTGCTGTGCAGATCATTAACGGCATGCTCGGCTTCTTGCAAATCGTCCAGTAATTGACGGCAGCGTTGGTAGTAAATTGTGCCGGCCTCGGTGATTGAGACTTTACGGGTTGTGCGGTGTAGAAGTTTGGTGGCTAAACGTGATTCTAAATCACTGACTTGTCGGCTGACATGGGCGGTTGATATCCCTAGTTTCTTTGCCGCAAGGGTAAAGCTTTGTGTTTCCGCCACGGTGACAAACTCAGCAATACCTTCCCAGTTATATAGCATGCACACTCCTAATCATCAGATTAAACAATAGTCACTCACTCTGGTTTGGCAACTTGCAGCAGTCACAATGACGAGCCAAAGATCTTGATCGCTCTTATTGGCCGACACGCTATACGACAGATAAGTTTCTGCTTTAAAGTCTTTGAATGGCTTTGGGTATTAACCAGCAAGATAACTTGATTGTTACCTGTTAACAAAAGTAATTTACAAAATAAGCTGATTATCTTCTATTAGTTAATAACTATAATGATTGCATAGCGCAAAAAGACATCGTAAATCTGCCAGAAAGCGTAGTGACGGGCATCTATATGATGCCTCGATACGGCGAACAATTGTCTGACGGCGCATGAAATTATCCGATATAGAGGAAAAACCAGATGACACAAAGCATAAAATCTAAAGCAGCTATCGCTTGGGGTCCAGGCCAGCCTCTGTCGATTGAAGAAATCGATGTGATGGCGCCGCAAAAAGGCGAGGTGCGTGTTCGAATTGTCGCATCAGGCGTTTGCCATACGGATGCTTTTACACTGTCCGGTGATGATCCTGAAGGTATATTTCCGTGTGTTTTAGGTCACGAAGGCGGCGGTATCGTTGAGTCAATTGGTGAAGGCGTTACCAGTGTCGCGGTGGGTGATCACGTCATTCCTTTGTATACGCCAGAATGTGGCGAATGCAAGTATTGTAAATCAGGCAAAACTAACCTTTGCCAGAAAATCCGTGAGACTCAGGGTAAAGGTTTGATGCCCGATGGCACCACGCGTTTCCATCATAATGGTAAGCCGATTTATCACTACATGGGCTGCTCAACCTTCTCTGAATATACGGTTTTGCCGGAAATTTCTCTGGCTAAAGTCAATCCCGCAGCGCCGCTTGAAGAAGTCTGCTTGCTCGGCTGCGGCGTGACCACCGGTATGGGCGCTGTGGTAAACACAGCAAAAGTTGAAGAAGGCGCAACTGTGGCTGTATTTGGTCTCGGTGGTATTGGTCTTTCAGCAATTATTGGCGCAGTGATGGCCAAAGCCAGCCGTATTATTGCCATTGATATCAATGAAAGTAAGTTTGACTTAGCACGCCAGCTAGGCGCAACCGATTGCATCAATCCGAAAAAATACGACAAGCCGATTCAGGATGTGATTGTTGAATTGACTGATGGTGGAGTTGATTACTCCTTCGAGTGTATCGGTAACGTTAACGTCATGCGTTCTGCACTGGAATGCTGTCATAAAGGTTGGGGCGAGTCTGTCATTATTGGTGTCGCCGGTGCCGGGCAGGAGATCAGTACGCGTCCATTTCAGTTGGTGACCGGACGGGTATGGCGTGGTTCTGCATTTGGTGGTGTTAAAGGCCGTTCAGAGCTACCTGAATACGTTGAGCGCTACCTGCGGGGTGAGTTTAAACTGGATCACTTTATTACTCACACCATGGGGCTGGAAGACATCAATGAAGCCTTTGATTTGATGCATGAGGGTAAGAGCATTCGCTCGGTCATTCACTTCGATAAGTAATCTGTCTCATTGCCTCGCTCTGTCCTTTTTATAAGGGCAGGGCGACTCGCTAAGTATTCGCGACTGACGAACTGGCTGTGTCGTGTGCAAAGCCAGTTCGTAGATTGCTATCGCGGAGGATTAATTGCCACGCAAAATCTGTAATGGGCTGCTCTGTAAGACTTGGCGTGTGCCGAGCATGCCGACCGCGGTAATCAACAGCGCGCCCAGAACTGGCAGGACAATCAACCAAGGGTGTGGCTGCCAAGCTAAATCAAAAGCAAAGCGGTAGAGCATGAGGCTGCTGATTTCGCAGCCTAACCATGCCAATAGACCGCTGCAGGCACCGATTAGCGCGAATTCATTACGTTGTGATTGCACCAGTAGCTTGCGGGATGCACCCAGCGCGCGAATCAGTGCGCCTTGTTGCACACGCTCAGTTAGGGTGCTGTGTAAGCCTGCGATCAGCACGGTAATGCCGGCTGCCAACACAAACAGCAGAATCAGTTCAATCGCTAACGTCACTTGCGCAAGAATATCGCGCAGCTGACGCAGTACTGCATCGACTTGCAAAATGCTCACGCTCGGAAAGGCTTTGGCTAAATCAATACGTTGTTGCTCAGCGTGCTCCGGCAGATAAAAACTGGTCATATAGGTGTGCGCGGCGTTACCCATCTGCTCTGGATTGAAAATCACAAAGAAGTTGGGCTGCATGCTGTTCCAGTCTACCGTGCGCAGGCTGACAATCTGTGAAGGGTAATCGCTGCCGCCGATATGAAAAGTCAGGCGGTCGCCAACGGTTACGCCAAGCTCTTTGGCTAAGTCGTTTTCGACGGATACCTGATAGGGCGCATCGCTTGGGGCAACCGCTGAATTGCTCGACCACCAATGTCCTGCGACGACTTCATTGTCTTTAGGTAGCTGAACCGTCCAAGTCAAATTAAGGTCGCGCTGTAAGGTACGCATCACGCGCGCTTCAGGATCAATCAAGTCGGTTGCGGCTTGCTCATTAATCTTGGTTAAACGCCCTAAAATAACCGGATAGAGCGGCGCTGTATTGCTGCTGATGTTATTCAGGGTTGCGCTAAAATCAGCTTGCTGAGCAGGCAAAATATTAATTGCAAAGTGATTGGGTGCTTGCTCAGGCAGTTGCGCTTGCCAGTTATCCAGTAATTCGCTGCGCAGTAAAACAATCAAGGCCATGGATAATAGAATCAAAGCAAAGGCCATAATCTGACCGACGCTGTTGAGCGGATAACGCAGCAAGTGACCAAGACTTAAGCGCCACGCTAGGCTGCGTTTGGCCAACCAGAAACGTAAGCTTTTTAAGCCGAAAAATAACCCCGCGCCGAGCACCACAGCAGCACCGCCGCCGCCAACCAACAAGGCGCTGGTCAGGCGTATATCCAGATTCAGTTGCCACATTAAAGCTGCCAGTGCCAACAAGACGCTGCCATACAATAACCAAGTGGCTGGCGCTACAGGCAGTAAATCACGACGTAACACGCGCAGTGGCGCAATCCGTCCCAGGGCAATCAAAGGCGGTAAGGCAAAACCAGCGAGCATCACCACGCTGGTGGCAATGCCTGTGACAAAAGGTTTTAAGCTGCCGGCTGGAATGTCCTTAGGTAATAACCCTGCCAACAATTCAAACAGTGCAAATTGTGCCAGCCAGCCAATTAGCGAGCCTAAGACGCTGGCCAATAACGCCAGTAACAACAGTTGCAAACAAAATAACCAGAGAGTGTGTTTGCGCGATAAGCCAAAGCAGCGCAATAAGGCGGCCTGATCAAAGCGCTGGCGCGCGAAGCGACTGGCGGATAAAGCGACTGCCACTGCGGCCAGTAAAATAGCGGCTAAGCTGGCCAGGTTTAAATAACTGGCTGCGCGCTCAAGGGCGCTGCTGACTTGTTGATTGCCGTCTTCTAGGTCTTCAATGCGCTGGTGAGGCAGCAGGTTTTTTTCTAGGGTGCTGCGTAGGTTGTCTATGGCTTGGGCATCGCCGCTCCACAGCTGTCGATAGCTCACGCGACTGCCGGGTTGCAATATATCAGTGGCAGGCAAGTCAGCGAGGTTGATCATCGCTCTTGGCGTAAAGCTCAGTAAATTGCCAGAACGGTCAGGCTCGTAGGTCAGAATGCGACTGACATTAAAGTGCGCTGCGCCAATCTCAACGCTGTCGCCCAGTTGCAAAGCTAAGCTGGTCAGCAGTTCCGCATCCAGCCAGACTTCGCCAGGTTGAGGACGGCCGCCTTTAAGTTCTTCACCGTAAAGCTGTGTGCTACTGCGCAGTTCGCCGCGTAATGGGTAATGGTCATCAACGGCTTTAACGCTGGCGAGCTGGATGCCATCCTCGGTGGCCAGCATGCTGGCAAACTGCAGGGTTTGTGCGCTATTTAAACGCGCATTTTGCACAAGCGATAATTGCTCGGCCTGCGCTGGTTCGCTACCAGATAAAATCAAGTCGGCGGCGAGAAACTCGCCCGCGCGCAATTGCATGGCGCCTTGTAAGCGTTCTGCGAAGTGGCCAATGGTGCTGCTGCTGGCAACGGCAATGACTAAGGCAAAGAACAAAATGCGCAGCTCGGAGGTGCGGCGTTCGCGCAGCAGTTGTTTGCTGGCCAGTTTCAATAGACCGAGTAATGTCAGTTGCATGTTTGATCCACCTGACGGCCAGCTTCTAAACGTAAATGCTGCTGGCAGCGCGCGGCGAGTTTTTCATCATGGGTCACCAGCACTAGTGTTGTGCCTAACTCTTTATTCATTTCAAATAATAGGTCGCTGATGCTTTCGCCAGTTTGGCTGTCAAGGTTACCGGTTGGCTCATCGGCAAATAACACATCGGGCTGGGTGGCAAAAGCGCGGGCGAGGGCGACACGTTGTTGCTCACCGCCGGAGAGTAAATTGACCGGATGCTGTAAGCGTTTCTCTAAGCCGACACGAATCAGTAGTTCGCTGGCGCGTTGCTGTGGATTGGCGTGACCTGCCAACTCCAGCGGCAGCATCACGTTCTCTAAGGCATTTAAACTGTCGAGCAGCAGAAAAGCTTGGAAGACAAAACCTACGTGTTCGGCACGAATGGCTGCGCGCTGATCTTCATCGAGCGTGTTTAAGTTGTGCCCTGCTAAGATCACTTCGCCGCTGCTGGGTAAGTCCAGGCCTGCCAGTAGTCCTAATAAGGTTGATTTACCTGATCCTGAGCGCCCGATAATGGCCAGCGAGTCGCCTTGGGCAAGATCAAAAGAAACATTGTCCAGAATGGTCAGTTGGTCTTCTGTTGATGAAACCTTTTTGCTAAGGTGCTGGGCGCTAAGAATGGTTTTAGTCATGAGGTTTCCAATGCGTCAATGGATAGCAACGATGTGCTTGCTGGTGCTGTGTTCGATCGGTCAAGCACAAGCGGCAACTGTTTTAGTGGTGGGGGATAGTATCAGTGCTGCCTTCGGTCTGGAAACTCAAGAGGGCTGGGTAACATTATTAGAAGAGCGTTTGCGTGAGCATAATCCTGAGTTTAAGGTTGTCAATGCCTCGATCAGTGGCGAAACCACCGGTGGTGGATTGGCACGTTTTCCGCAGTTGCTGAGCGAGCACCAGCCTGACTATGTGATCATTGAACTCGGCGGTAATGATGGCCTGCGTGGGCTATCACTGACGCAGATGAGTAGCAACCTGACCCGTATGGTGCAGCAGGCTAAGCAGCAGGATGCGGTGGTATTGTTGCTGGGGATGCGTTTGCCGGGTAATTATGGTCAGCGTTACACCGAGGCATTTTATAATGTGTATCAGCAGATTGCCGAGCAAGAAAATGTCGCTGTGGTGGACTTTTTCTTAGCTGGTGTGGGTGGCGAAGAGGGTATGATGCAGGCCGACGGTGTGCACCCAACGCAAATGGCGCAGCCGCTGCTACTGGATAATGCTTGGCAGCGTTTAGCCCCGCTGTTGCCTCTGGCACCTGCGCAGTAAGGCCAACAATATTTTCCCTGCATACTGTTATAGTGTCTGACTTTGAGCTAATGTAGCGCCCGATTTTAGGGGCTCTACATGGCACGCTTGGTGTGGTCTTTACATGCTTATCAGATTATTTTGCCGGACGAGCAACTCGATCTGTTCGCCTGTCAAAAAGAGCGCGTACATGCGGTTAATCGCCAATTAGAATTAGGCAGTCAGGCTGATCGCACGCTCTGCGGTGGCTTGTTACCCGCGCAGCCGCACTGGCAAGCGTTGGAGCGACAACAGTTGCGTACCGCTTATTTTTGCCCACAGTGCCGAGATGTTATTCAGACTCAGCGCAAACAGGCACAGCCGGGCTGGCGTAGCGCATAAAGGCGTATGCGTAAGCGGCACAAATCCCGTACTATACAACGGCACATTCACTCTTTTTGGTAGGGTTACTTCGATGTTGTTAAACATGCTCACGCTTAAGTCTTTGCGTTTCTCAGGACTGGCAGCGTTGTGTTTTACGCCTTTTGCGTCAGCACTTGAGTTGCCTTTACCACCGCCAGGCGAAGATGTGGTTGGCGAAGTACAGGTTATTCAAGCGCGCTATGAAGACACTTTTGCTGATCTGGGTAAAACCCATGATTTAGGCTATCTGGAAATGGTTGCGGCCAACCCAGGTGTTGATGCTTGGTTGCCGGGTGCGGGCACAGAAATTATTTTGCCAACGCGCTACATTTTGCCGCCGGGCGGTGGTGATTAACTTGGCCGAATACCGCCTCTACTATTATCCAAAAGATAAGCCAGTGGTTTACACCTATCCGCTGGGGATTGGTCGTGAAGGTTGGGAGTCACCGATCAGCGAGACATCCATTACGGTAAAAACACCGAATCCAGGCTGGACGCCGCCGCAATCTATTTTACGTGAACATGCGGAAGCCGGTGATCCATTACCCGCTTATGTGCCGCCAGGGCCAGATAATCCGCTGGGACCGTACAAGTTGACCTTGGGGTTGCCAGGTTATTTGATTCACGGTTCAAACAAGAAGTTTGGTATTGGTATGCGTGTCAGTCATGGCTGTTTCCGTATGCTTAATCACAACGTCTTAGAGTTGGCCAGTGTCGTGCCGGTCGGTACCAAGGTGCGCATTATTAATGAGCCCTATAAGTTTGGTTTTGCTCAGGGCAAACTGTATTTAGAAGCGCATACGCCGTTGAGTGATGATGGCGAG
>SMES01000078.1_pt1 | contig 14604 bp, 12 predicted proteins | sample 2456241 | NCBI WGS metagenome assembly SMES01 (sample SAMN10132598, study PRJNA489261) | soil metagenome | isolation source: day1 antibiotic-silty clay loam soil | place: USA | reverse complement strand
GAAACAGAAAACGAATCATTTAACAAAAAAATAATTAATCATGTTAGAAACTATCAAAAAAACAGCCGATTACCTAAGAGGTAGAATCGGAGAAATTCCCAATACAGCTATTATTTTGGGTACAGGATTAGGTGAACTAGCTAATCAAATAGAAAATAGAACAGAAATACCTTATCCAGAAATTCCAAACTTCCCAGTTTCAACTGTAGAAGGACATAGTGGAAAACTTATTATCGGAACTCTAGGTGGCAAAAAAGTACTTGCTATGCAAGGTCGTTTTCACTACTACGAGGGGTATAATATGAAAGAGGTTACTTTCCCGGTACGTGTTTTTAAAGCATTGGGTATTGAGTATCTATTTGTATCGAATGCTGCAGGAGGTATGAACTCAAGCTTTGATGTAGGCGATATAATGTTGATTGAAGATCATATCAATCTATTTCCAGAGCATCCATTACATGGCAAAAACCATGAAGAGTTGGGAACACGTTTCCCCGATATGAGCGAGGCTTACAACAAAGAATTGCGATTGCTAGCGATGGAAATTGCTAACGAACATAATATTAAGCTTCAGCATGGTGTTTATATTGGTCTTACAGGACCTACATTTGAAACTCCAGCCGAGTACAACTATCTTCGCATAATTGGTGGAGATGCTGTAGGTATGTCGACAGTACCCGAAGTAATTGTTGCTAACCATGCAAAAATGAAAGTTTTAGCATTCTCAATTATTACAGATTTAGGTGTAATAGGTAAAATTGTAGAGGTGTCGCACGAGGAAGTTCAAATAGCAGCAAAAATAGCTCAGCCAAAAATGGCTTTGATTATGCGCGAAATTCTTCAGAGAGTATAATTAATTAGAAACGATATAATTAACGAGTAGAGAAGGCGTATTGTGTAACACAAAACCTTCTTTACTCGTTTTTTTCTTTTGCTGCGACTTCAAGTAGCAAGCATAAGAAGATAAACAAACAAAAATTGTATGAGAACAGAGATAGCTACATTAGGTGAGTTTGGTCTTATCGACAGATTAACAAAAGATATAAAGCTAACCCAACCAACCTCTATAAGAGGAGTGGGAGACGATGCTGCCATAATAGATAATAAAGATAAGAGAACATTAGTTGCTACTGATTTATTATTAGAAGGTATTCATTTCGACTTAACTTATTTCCCGCTCAAACATTTGGGGTATAAGGCTGCAGTAATCAACTTTTCGGATATATATGCAATGAATGGAATACCACAGCAGATAACCGTTTCATTGGGAATATCAAAGCGATTTTCGGTTGAGGATATAGAAGATTTTTACGAGGGACTAAAACTAGCCTGTCAGATTTATAATATTGATATAGTAGGGGGCGACACTGCTTCATCGTTAACAGGGTTTGCTGTGAGCGTTACCTGCATTGGTATAGCCAACGATGATGCTATTATATATCGAAATGGCGCAAAAGATACAGATTTGATTTGTGTGTCAGGTGATTTAGGTGCTGCCTATATGGGACTGCAACTCTTGGAGCGCGAAAAAGCTGTGTTTGCAGGGCAAGAAGATTTCACACCCGATTTTGCAGGAAAAGAATACTTGCTTGAACGACAACTAAAACCAGAAGCACGAAAAGATATAATGGAAGAATTAACCAAGCTTGGTATTATGCCTACTTCTATGATTGATATATCTGATGGTCTTTCGTCCGACTTGCTGCATATATGTTCGCAGAGCAATGTTGGCTGTCGTGTGTTTGAAGAGCGATTGCCTATAGATTATCAGACAGCAATGATGGCCGAGTCTTTTAATTTAAATGTTGCTACAGTAGCGCTTAATGGTGGTGAAGATTACGAAATGCTATTTACAGTGCCACTATCTGTATACGAACAAGTGAAATTGGTTCCAGGTGTTCATCTTATTGGGCATATTACCGATGCAAGCTTAGAAAGTAAGTTTGTAACACGCGATGGGCATGAAATGGTGCTCGAAGCACAGGGATGGAGCACAAATAAGGGGTAATTTTAAAATAATTTGATTTTAATGCTCATTTTATTTTGTAATTGAAAAAAACAAGCTATCTTTGCACTCGTTATTGAAACAAGGCGTTGGTGCCATAGCTCAGTCGGTAGAGCAAAGGACTGAAAATCCTTGTGTCCCTGGTTCGATTCCAGGTGGCACCACGTAAAGTCTCTGAATGCAATTTGTATTCAGAGACTTTTTTTTTGTTTAAAGTCTATTTTAATAATGGCAACTATGTGCTGTTTGATTCTCTTATGTTTTTAATAATTGAAATGCATGCAAGCCTATTAAAAATAACGATAGATTTATCAACTGACACATCGCACACATAATTACAAATAGGAAACGAGCTACAAGTAGTATACTTGTATTTGCTGTAGATGCACATTAAGAGCTCATGTATTACTTTACGCCTCGAATGAAGTAATCTATAATGCAATAAAATTGATGGTGGAGGGGCGTTCTACTAAGCTCACTATAGCTTTTGCCAAAAGATTTTTAAATAGAGAATATTGTTAGTTTCTTTATTTTTATATACATTTGTTCTTAACGTAAATATAATATTACAATTAAATAAATAAATTATGGAAAAATTTTTCACCGTTGATTTTTGGAAGCATTTTATAAGTGCATTTAATCGTTGGTTGGTAACAGACTTCATTTCAATTCTGATTTTAATCTTATTGTTGGTTATCATATTGCGGGTAAGCTCTGCATTAGTTAATAAACTGAAGGGTGTTTTGCTAAAGCGAATGGCTTATAAGGACGAAGAGCCAGATTTAGAAGTAGAGAAAAGGCTAAACACCTTAATGGGGGTTTTGCGCAAAACATTAAGTATTGTAATTTGGTCGATCTTCACAATGATTTTTCTATCAAAAATCAATATCAATATAGTTCCTATTTTATCTGCTGCAGGTATTGTTGGTTTGGCTGTTGGTTTTGGTGCTCAGGAATTAGTGCGTGACTTTATAACTGGGTTTTTCATTCTTCTCGAAGATGGAATACGTACAGGCGACTTTGCTACCTTAAACGGCACAAGCGGAACTGTAGAGAAGATAGAGTTGCGTACAATTACTTTAAGAGACTCGTCTGGAGTGGTTCATATATTTCAGAATGGTAAAATAAATACTATCGCTAATATGACCAAAGGATGGTCGGCAATTGTGCTTAATATAGGTGTTGCTTATAAAGAAAACCTTACGCATGTAATGCAAGTAATGCAAGAAGTAGGCGATGAAATGTATGCCGAAGAAGAGTTTAAAGCCAAAATGTTGAATACAATTGAGATTTCGGGACTTAACAATTTTGGAGATAGTGCTTTAGAGATTAGAGGACGTATAAGAACAAAGCCTGGTCAGCAGTGGGGTATTGGGCGTGAGTATCGTAAACGTTTGAAAGAGGCTTTCGATAAGCATAATATCGAGATTCCTTTTCCTCACCAAACAATCTATTGGGGCGAAAACATGAGCCCATTGAAACTGAGTATTGATGATGAGAATAAAAATTAAGCTTGGACTGTTTTTATTAGAAATTGACTAAAATAAAAAAGAGAGCAATCTGAATTTTCAGGTTGCTCTCTTTTGCTATTTAGTCTTATGCTGATTATGTATCAGTTTTATTAGTCAAACATATCGTCTATACCAATTTTTGGTTGAGGCTTTTGTACCTCTTCATAATCGATGCTTTGTGTGTCTGTATTTTTGCATGGATCAAAATCTAAGGGAATGTCAAAGCTTCCATTATTCTTCATATTTAAATTTGGGTCAGCATATAGTTTTTTGTAGAAAATACCATGTATGGGCAGAGCCGATCTTGCACCTTGTCCTTGTGCCATACTATCGAAATGGATAGAGCGTTCTTCGCCACCTACCCAAGCTCCCATAACTATGTCTGGTGTGAAAGACATAAACCATCCATCGGAATTGTTTTGGGTAGTTCCTGTTTTACCTCCCATTGGGCCTGGCAGATTGTAGTAATAACTAGATCTTAATCTTGCACCTGTTCCGCCATCTATAACAGATTGTAGCATGTCGAGCATCTTATAAGAGGTATTTTCGCTGAAAATCTCTTTCATTTGTGGAACAAATGTTGCAATTACATTGCCATGTGCGTCTTCTATATGTGATACATACACTGGCTCTACACGAATTCCTCGGTTTGCAAATGCAGAATAACCTGTAACCATCTCTTCTACAGAGGCATCGTTTGGGCCAAGAGCCAATGATACAACAGGGTCTATTGGATTTTTAAGTCCAAAGGATTCTAGCATTCTTGCAAATGCGTATGGCGAATATAGACTCATTAAATAGGCAGTAACCCAATTGCTTGAGTTTTGAAGACCCCATTTAATAGTTACACTTTCACCTACTCTCGAAGCTCCAGCATTTCTAGGTGTCCACAGTTCTCCTGTTTCTGTTTCAAGTGTTTGAGCTACGTGCAGCATAGTGTTGCAAGGTGTTTTGCCTTCTTCCATTGCAAGCGTATATAAAAAAGGTTTAATGGTAGAACCAATTTGTCTTTTACCTTGGGTCACCATATCATACTGAAAGAAAGTAAAGTTGGGTCCTCCTACATAAGCTTTCACATGTCCTGTTACTGGACTCATAGCCATAAAGCCTGCTCTAAGGAAACCTTTGTGATATTTTATCGAGTCCATTGGAGTCATAAGGGTATCAATCTCGCCTTTTTCCCATGAGAAAACTTTCATCTCTATTTTTTCGTTTTTGAAAAAGTCAACTATCTGCTCTTCACTTTTTTTCTCTTTCTTCAAATCGCGATAACGCCCAGTTTGTTTCATCGCCACTTTTAGTAAATCATCAACCTTATCGCTTACATCTCTGGAGTAGGGTGCATAACTTCGGCCCTTTTTTTCATTTGTAAATTGTCTTTGTAATTCTTCTCCCACATGTTCTCTCACTGCATCTTCGGCATGTTTTTGCATGCGAGAGTCAATGGTAGAGAATATTTTCAAACCATCGGTGTAGATATTATAATACGAGCCATCGCTTTTTTTGTTTTTGTAACACCAACCATAAAGGTCGTTGGTTTCCCATGCAGTGGAGTCTTCAATAAATTGTTGACGCAACCAACTGGCTGAGTAGTTTTTCCTTTCAGGTTTTTTCGACATCATTATGCCGGCAAGATATTGACGGAAGTAAGGAGCCAATCCTTCTCTATGCCCCGATCTGTTGAAATTTGTCATGTCTATATCAATCTGTTGTAGAGAATCTTTTACAGCCTTTGTTATATGGCCAGATTTCTCCATTTGCATTAAAACAACATTTCTGCGTTGCTGCGTCAACTCGGGGCGACGCACTGGATTGTATAACGAAGAATTCTTACACATGCCTACAAGCATTGCAGACTCTTCAATGTTTAAATCTTTTGGTTCTTTGTTGAAGTAAGTTTTAGCAGCAGACATTATGCCTACAGCATTGTAATTGAAGTCGTATTTGTTGAGGTACAAGTTTAATATCTCCTCCTTTGTGTAAAAGTGCTCTAATTTTACTGCTATTACCCACTCAATTGGTTTTTGCAGTATTCTCTCGAAGGTGCTTCCTGCACTTGGCGAATAGAGAAGTTTTGCCAACTGTTGTGTAATAGTGCTGCCTCCTCCTCCACTTTTTTGTTGTAATATTCCTCTCTTCACTACCGCTCTCGCCAATGCATACGCATCAATTCCAGAATGAGAGTAAAAGCGAATATCTTCTGTAGAAATAAGTGCATTTATAAGATGGTAAGACAAATCTTTGTTTTCAACTCTTGAGGTGTCTTTTGTTGCAATTTGAACAAAAACCCTGTTTTCTTTGCTTTGCGAGTAGGTGCTTATCACCTCTCCGTTTGAGGAGTAGAGTTGAGATGCATATTTGTCTATAGGGTTTTCTAATTGGTCAATTGGCGGTATATATCCAATTGCACCTATTGCAATTAGTCCAAAAACAAGAATGCTTGACAGTACAATAGCACCAAAAAACAACCATATACCTTTTATTATCTTACTTTTAAAAGTAGGTTGTTTTTTTATTGATTTCTTGGTAGATATTCTTTTCTTGCCCATAAATAGTTTCGAATAGGTGTAATAATGTATTAATAGCTGATGCAAAATTACACAAAAGCATCCATATTCAATCTATAATTATCTTAAAATAAGGTGTAATTACTTATTGTGGGGTGTTTTGTAGCGGTACAAAACGCGTAAAATAGGCGTAGTTTCTCGATTAATGATTTATTTCTCTATTTTAAATCGATTTATTCTTTTTAAAAAGCAAATAAAATGTATCTTTGCATCTGAAAAACAAATTGTTTTGTTTTCTTAAAACTGATACAAGTAGAATTTAAAAGAGAAAGAGAAATAATTTTTTAGATTAACAAAATCAAATTATTATAATAAGTACATGGCTAGTCGAATAAAAATTAAAAAAGGCTTAGACATACCTTTAATGGGAGAGGTTCAAGAAACCTTTCTTGGTGAGGTTAAGAGTGATATCCTTAAAATTTGTCCTGAAGATTTTACTGGAATCACACCTAAGCTCAGCGTAAAGGTAGGTGATGAAGTGAAAGCCGGAACGGCTTTAATGTACGATAGAAATCACCCTTCAGTGAAAGTAGCTTCTCCCATTAGTGGTGTGGTTACAGCAATTGAGCGAGGTGCAAAACGTCGTATATTAAATATTACCGTTGAAAGAAAAGGTGAAAACGAGTTTGTAGATTACGGTATTAAAAATGCCTTGACCATGAAACCCGAGCAAGTGAAAGAATACATTCTTGAAGCAGGTCTTTGGTTTTTAGTAAAACAACGTCCTTATGATATTGTTGCAACTCCAGATAAAGACCCTCGAGATATTTTCGTAACTGGGTTCTCGTCAGCTCCTTTAGCACCTTCGTATGATTTTATATTAAAAGATCAAGAAAAAGATGTGCAAGCAGGGCTTGATGCATTGTCTAAACTTACAAAAGGGAAAGTATATCTTTCAGTAAGTCCCAAAACAACGAGTAAAGCGTTGAGGGAAGCGAAAAATGTTATTGTAACAGAGTTTCACGGACCACATCCTGCGGGCAATGTTGGGGTGCAGATAAATCATTTAAAACCTATAAATAGTGGAGAAACTATTTGGACTTTAAATATTTTGGATGTTGCAATGATTGGTCGTCTTTTCAATACTGGTAAAGTAGACCTTACTCGTATTGTTGCTCTTACAGGTTCTGAGGTTGAGAAAAGAGGTTACTACAAAATGTTGATTGGAACATCTTTAACAGATGTTTTTAAATCAATTCCAAAATCAGACGATACTGTTTTACGATACATAAGTGGAGACCCTTTAACAGGACGTAAGATTCACGAAAACGATGTTTTGCGTGCTTATGCTTCACAGCTCACAGTAATTCCTGAAGGCATCAACACACATGAGTTTGTTGGATGGGCTACATTGAGCCCCAATAAATATAGTGCTGGATGTACGTATCCTTCAAACTTGCTTCATAAATTAGGCTTGAAAGATAAGTTTAGAATTGATGCTCGTATTAAAGGAGGTCCTCGTGCAATGATTATGTCTAATGAGTACGACCAAGTATTCCCAATGGATATATATCCCGAGTTTCTATTGAAATCAATTATCGCTTTCGATATTGATAAAATGATAAACTTAGGAATTTATGAAGTTGCACCCGAAGACTTTGCTCTGTGTGAATTTGTAGACACATCAAAGATAGAGATTCAGCGAATTGTTCGTACAGGTTTAGATATGCTTCGCAAAGAAGTTGAATAATACATTTATATAATTCATCTATTTTAAAAATAAAACATTGAAAGCTTTAAGAAATTATATCGACAAATTAAAGCCTCATTTTGAGAAAGGGGGAAAGCTAGAAAAGTTTCATTCTGTTTTTGACGGATTCGAAACATTCTTGTTTGTCCCTAATACAACCTCAAAATCGGGTGTACACATGCACGACGCAAGAGATTCGAAGCGCACAATGAGTATTGTGATTTTAGCTTTAGTTCCAGCGCTATTATTTGGCATGTATAATATAGGTTACCAACACAATTTGGCTTTAGGCACAAACCCAGGCTTTATTCAAACATTTTTGTTTGGGTTATTAGCATTTTTGCCTCAAATTGTTGTTTCGTATGCAGTAGGATTGGGTATAGAGTTTGTTGCAGCGCAAATAAAGAAAGAGGAGATTGCCGAAGGGTTTTTAGTTAGTGGAATACTTATTCCAATGATTATGCCTATCGATACACCTCTTTGGATGATTGCTATAGCTACAGCATTTGCTGTGATATTTGCAAAGGAAGTTTTTGGAGGAACGGGATACAATGTGTTTAATGTTGCCTTGGTAGCAAGAGCATTTTTGTTCTTTGCATACCCCTCTCATATGTCGGGCGATGACGTTTTTGTTCGTACTTCAAGTGCGTTCGGATTGGGAAGCCCCCAAATGATTGATGGTGTAGCACAAACAGTTGATGGATTCTCAGGAGCAACTATGTTGGGTCAGCTAGCCATAACAGAGTCTTCCACTTTTACATCTTCACTCTTTACCAGTATAAACGAAGGAGCAGTATCTTTAATGGATATGTTCGTAGGTTTTATTCCAGGATCAGTTGGAGAAGTTTCTACATTGGCCATTCTTATTGGTGCACTTATCTTGATAGTTACTGGAGTGGGTAGTTGGAAAGCTATGCTCTCTGTATTTATTGGTGGTGGTGCTACAGTATTATTGATTAATCAATTTGCTGTGAACGCAGTAATGGGAATGCCTCCACTATATCATTTTGTGTTAGGTGGTTTTGCATTTGGTGCAATATTTATGGTAACCGACCCTGTTACATCGGCACGTACCGAGAAGGGTAAATGGATATATGGATTCTTAGTTGGAGCTTTGGCTGTTACTATACGTGTATTCAATCCAGGTTATCCTGAGGGAATGATGCTTGCCATCTTATTTATGAATGCTTTTGCTCCTCTAATTGATTTCTACGTTGTTGATGGCAACATAAAGAAAAGAATGAAAAGAAGAGCAATTAATAATAAAGAAAGGGTATAAATAATGAAAACAGATAGTAACGCATATACAATTATCTATGCCGCAGTAATGGTTCTTCTTGTAGCACTTGGATTGTCGTTTACACACCAATCACTGAGCGAGAGACAAACCAAGAATGTTCAGATAGATAAGATGCAGCAGATACTTCGCTCGATGAAGTTAGAGGTGTCAACAGATGAAGCTGAAGATAGATATAGCAATCTTATAAATGATGCTTATTTGATAAATATTGAAACAGGAAAGAGAAAAGAGAGTAGTGTAGGTACACTACCAACAGACTCTGCATTTATGGTAAATGTAGCATCGGGTGAAGGTTTCCCTGTTTATGAAGCAGAATTTGAAGGTAGTAAAAAGTATATTATCCCATTGAATGGAAAAGGTCTTTGGGGACCAATTTGGGGATATATTGCAATAGATGCTGATGGGAAAACAGTTTATGGTGTGGATTTCGGACACGATTCGGAAACACCAGGACTTGGAGCTGAAATAACGCATGAGCCTTTTAGGAATCAATTTGTAGGCAAAGAGTTATTTAAAAATGGCGAGTTTAAGTCTATAGCAGTTGTAAAGAAAGGTAAAACCTTTACCGATAAAGATTATGTTGACGGTGTTTCAGGTGGCACTATTACCAGTCAAGGTGTAGATGCAATGATATACAATAGTATTGAAAATTACAAGAACTTTTTGGTGAACTTAAATAGTTCAAATTAAAATATAGACGAAAAGATGGCATTATTGAATAGTAAAACAAGAGCGGCGCTGATGGGACCGCTCAATAAGAATAATCCTGTTATAATTCAGGTATTGGGTATTTGCTCTGCATTAGCAGTTACTTCTAAACTTGAGCCCTCTTTGGTGATGGCAATAGCAGTTGTGGTAGTTGCAGCTTTTGCAAACGTGATTATATCACTCTTGCGAAATACCATACCAAATAGAATACGTATTATTGTACAACTAGTTGTTGTAGCTGCACTTGTAACTATAGTAAGTGAAGTGTTAAAAGCTTTTGCTTATGATGTAAACAAGCAGTTATCGGTATTTGTAGGTCTTATTGTAACCAATTGTATTTTGATGGGACGATTAGAAGCATTTGCTTTAGGAAATGGTCCTTGGCCTTCATTTTTAGATGGTATTGGTAATGGTTTGGGTTATGGCTGGATTCTTGTTGTTGTAGGGTTCTTTAGAGAACTTTTAGGCAGCGGAACTTTGCTAGATATTCAAGTTATACCTCAAGCATTGTACGATATTGGGTATGAAAATAACGGACTTATGATTCTTCCTCCTATGGCATTGATAGTTGTTGCAGGTATTATCTGGGTACACAGACACCTCAACAAGGAGTTGCAGGAAGAAACTAACTAGTATTAAAGACACGAAAATTTAGATTTCATTATGGATGCAATAAGTTTAATTGTTCGATCGATATTTGTAGATAATATGATATTTGCATACTATTTAGGTATGTGTTCATATCTAGCAGTATCCAAAAATGTAAAAACAGCTATGGGTTTAGGTATTGCTGTAACATTTGTTTTAATGTTTACTTTACCCCTGAATTATCTGTTGGAAAATTATGTTTTAAAAGCAGGCGCTTTACAATGGTTAGGAGAGAGCTTTGTTGATGTTGATTTAAGTGTTTTCAGCTTACTTATCTTCATTGCTATTATCGCTTCTTCTGTTCAATTAGTAGAGATGGTTATAGAGCGTTTTAGTCCAGGTTTGTATAATTCATTAGGAATATTCCTTCCTCTTATTGCTGTAAACTGTGCTATTCTCGGAGGTTCACTATTTATGCAACAGCTTAGTTTTCCAAATATTGGAATGGCCACAGCATATGGTTTTGGATCAGGAATAGGTTGGTTGTTAGCAATTGTTGGATTAGCTGCTATTCGCGAAAAACTACAATATTCAAATGTGCCAAAACCATTAAAAGGTTTAGGTATAACATTTATAGTTGTAGCCCTCATGGGTATTGCCTTTATGAGTTTTGCAGGAATAGATGTATAAAATAAAAATTTAATAGAGTTTTCAATATAAATTATCATAAGTAATATGAGTGTATTATTGAGTGCAGAAGGTTTGACTATTATTACAAGTGTTGTTGTATTTTTGATAATAATTTTAATACTTGTAGTAGTAATTTTAGTAGCAAAATCAAAACTGCTACCTTCTGGGAATGTTAAGATAGTTATTAATGATGAGAAGGAACTTGATGTACCTGCAGGAGGAACACTTCTAAATGCACTGCAAAACGAAAAGGTATACCTATCATCAGCTTGTGGTGGAAAAGGAACATGTGGCGAGTGTAGATGTCGCGTAACTGATGGTGGTGGTGAAATACTGCCTACAGAGGTTGGTTTCTTTACACGTAAAGAGCAACATTTAGACTGGAGATTATCATGTCAAGTAAGAGTAAAACAAGATATTAAAATTGTAGTTCCTGAAGAGGTGTTTGGTGTTAAAGAGTGGGAGTGCGAAGTTGTATCTAACAGAAACGTTGCCACCTTTATAAAAGAGTTCGTTGTTAAACTTCCAGAAGGAGAGACATTGAACTTTATACCAGGTTCTTATTCTCAAATAAGAATACCTAAATTCGATATTAAGTTTACTGAGATGGATGTAGATGATAGATTTAGAGCCGATTGGGATAAGTTTGACTTATGGTCGCTTACTGCCAAAAACGATGAAGAGGTTTTAAGAGCCTATTCAATGGCAAATTTCCCTGCCGAAGGAAATATTATCACACTCAATGTCCGTATTGCTACTCCTCCATTTGACAGAAAAACTGGAACATGGAAGGCTGGTGTAAATCCAGGTGTTGCTTCTTCTTATATTTTTAATCTCAAACCAGGTGATAAGGTTATGGTATCTGGTCCTTATGGAGAGTTCCATATGCTTGATACAAAACGCGAAATGTTGTTTGTTGGTGGAGGAGCAGGTATGGCTCCACTACGTTCACAATTGCTTCATCTATTGAGAACACTAAAAACCACAGATCGTAAAATTTCATATTGGTATGGTGCACGTTCTAAGAACGAGATATTTTATGAAGAGGATTTCCGTGAATTAGAGGAGAAGTTTCCTAACTTCACTTTTCATATTGCTCTTTCAGAACCGCTTCCTGAAGATAAGTGGACTGGTCCTGTAGGATTTATACATCAAGTAATATTAGACAATTACTTAATAGACCATGAAGAACCAGAAGAAATAGAATACTACATGTGTGGTCCTGGACCAATGGCTAATGCTGTTGAAGGCATGCTTGACAGCCTTGGTGTGCCACCAGAAATGTTGATGTTTGATGACTTCGGATAATTTTTAGCCAAGTCTATATATAAGATTAATAAAACGATTGATACAGTCTATGTGTCAATCGTTTTTATTTATAACTATGCTAAAACAATGTTTTTAACAAATAATGACTTGGTATTGTTTAATTTAAAGCATAAGTTTGTGATTCATTTTGATAAAGAGTAATTTAAACTATCAATAAATATTTTATTAATTTTATCATTCTAATATTATGAAAAAAGTAGATGTTCTAATAATTGGTGGAGGCGCATCAGGCCTCTCAGCTGCAATTAGCTCAAAGTCAAACTATCCAGACAAGTCTGTTGCAGTAATAAGAAAAGAAAAACAAGTGTTAGTTCCATGTGGTATACCATATATTTTTGGTTCTTTAAACTCGAGCGACAGAAATGTTATGCCTGACAAAGGTATGTTGGACCTTGGAGTTGAAATAATTATAGACGAAGTTGAGATTGTTGATATTGAAGGACACACCGCTGACCTTGTAAGTGGCATAAAAATAGAATTCGAAAAAGTGATTTTTGCTACAGGTTCTATACCCACAAAACCGAAATGGCTAAAAGGTGCCGATTTGGAGAATGTTTTTACCATCCCAAAAAACAAGGTGTATCTCGATGAGATGCATGATCAATTAAAACAATTAAAGAAAATCATAACAATTGGTGCTGGCTTTATTGGTGTTGAAATGTCTGATGAAATGACTAAAGCAGGTTGGGATGTAACACTTGTGGAACTAGAACCTACTATATTGAGTAGAGCTTTCGATAAAGAGTTTGGTGATAAAGCAGAAGAGCTTTTAGTAAAGCGTGGTACAAAAGTTATCACAGGCAAAGGTGTAAAAGAGATTATTGGTACAGACGGAAAAGTATCGAGCGTTATTCTTACTTCAGGTGAGGAAATTGAAGCCGATGCTGTTATACTATCTATGGGCTATGCACCTAATACTGCACTTGCTGAAAAATCAGGCCTAGAATTAAACAAATTTGGTTTTATCAAAACCTGTGAATATATGCGTGTAGAAAACTGTTCTAGCGATATATTTGCTGTTGGTGACTGTGCAGAAAAGAGAGACTTTTTAACAAGAAGACTAAGCGCTACTATGCTCGCATCTACAGCTTGTGCTGAAGCGCGTGTTGCAGGTATGAATCTTTATGAGTTAAGCCCATGTAAAGTTTTTGGCGGAACTATTGCTATCTATAATACTGCTATTGGTGATTCGGCTTTTGGTACTGCAGGAATTACAGAAGAGAGAGCAAGGCATGATAACTTTGATGTTGTTGTTGGAAGTTTTACAGGTATAGACAAACACCCTGGTACACTTGAAGGCACACACGAACAAACTGTAAAATTGATTGTAGCTGGTGATTGTGGTATGATTATTGGTGGAGAAGTTTTTGGTGGAATAAGTGTTGGCGAATTGACAAACACACTTGGATTCTTAATTCAAAATCACGTTAACGTTAAAACACTTCTAACTGCACAAATAGGTACTCACCCAATGTTGACAGGCTCTCCTGCAGCATATCCATTAATTAAAGCAGCTGAAATTGTAGCTAAAAAACTGAAATGTAAAGCTTGATTTTTTTACTGTATAAACTTAATAATTTGGGGTTCTCTTATTTAAATAGGAGAATCCCTTTTTTATTGTAGCATTTAGTAACAGCAATAGATATAAAAGCCGATAACGGTTCAAGTAATAGATAACGTTATTCTACCTCTATCAATTGTTGATATTACAGTAAACAATCCTACTTTTAGTATTTTGGTTGCAGCATTATTAAAAGCCAATTTAGTAGGTGCATTATTAGGCGATGGTCCATTCACAGTTTTGTACCAACCGATGCTGCATTTACTGCATTGTTTGCCGAGTTAGGTGTTGATGGTGTTGCAGATTTATCGGCTGAAGCTTTAACTCCTATACCTCTATCGCATGTTGTAAGTGGTAATGTTACTTCTGGTGACCATACAAATAATATGTTAGATTGTTGATCGAAAAATCCGTAATATCTATGTCTTTTAAATATCGTGCGAGATACTAATAAACAGCGACATACCATAGGAAATTTATATTTATTTTAGAGTCTTTTTTAAGAATAGTTTTAGAGGTGGCTATAATTCTAAAACAATAAAACAAGCACATACTTTTTAATATGCGGTAAGTGGTGGAGAATCTTCATGTAGTTGATGGAAAAAACACTTTTGGTAGATAGAGAAAATTCATGAATTTTCTCTACCGTCAATCC
>SMES01000082.1_pt1 | contig 14770 bp, 9 predicted proteins | sample 2456241 | NCBI WGS metagenome assembly SMES01 (sample SAMN10132598, study PRJNA489261) | soil metagenome | isolation source: day1 antibiotic-silty clay loam soil | place: USA | reverse complement strand
AAGATAAGACGTTTAGGGCTGGTTTCTTCATTTGAAGACCAGCCCTTTTACTTTTTTAGTATTTAGCTCAAGAAAAACTTTTAGCGGACACTAATAATTTGCTTTTTGTTTTATGGACAGTTCTTAGCTAACGGGGCCGACAACATTCGTGCGTCGTATCACAATGATAGTTGCAAATGAAACCATCCAAAACATTTCCACCGCGGTGGATTTGACGAAGATGAGATGAAAATCAAATCCACCATGGTGGATTTGTCTGGGAAGAGATTAATCTCATTTTCCCATGGTTTTTGGCCATTTATGACACTTTTCTTGTTTTGCTCTGCTTTAATTTCACGTTCTTATAACAAAACTCAATTTCGCCAGGTAGAATTATACGCTCATCTCCTCCTTTTTCTTTTTTAAACTGCAAATCCTTTTTTTATGGCATATTTTTTGAAACTTCCGCATAAAAAGCAACATTTAATCTTTTCTAAACAAATCCACCACGGTGGATTCAAATTTCATGAGAGCTTTGCCAAATCCACCATGGTGGATTTGGCAAAGCCTGTTTTATGCAGCACTTTCGTCTGAACTATAAAAAACAACAGCCTTTTAATTACAAATTGGAACTTGAGCAAATGTGGAAACAAAATGAGTGTCAGACAAAACACTTGGTAAGCAAAGAAAGGAGTATTTCTAAAGAGCAGATTCAAATCAGAAAAACTGGAACAAGCAAGAGGGTTAAAGTTAAATACATAATTTTGATGGTTGACCAATGAAAACCTGACATAGTGATTACATTTTAGCTAACTTTGATTTTAATAAGAAAAAAACAGTTTTAGTTTACTCCACAAATTATATATCCACATTATGAAACGCATCTATTTATTCATATTCCTACTAGTTTATATATTAAATTCAACAGCACAACCTTCAGAAAAGAAGGCGAATGAAAGGATTGAAAAAGGCATTAGATAAGACCAAAGAACTTAATGTAGATTTTATTATCACTGGAGGCGACCAAGTTGATATCAGTGGGATGTCATCAAAAGCTCTTAGCAAAGAGGATGCAGACAGTCTGTATACTGTATTAAAACAGACACTCGATTCATCGGATCTAACTTATTATCCAACTATAGGAAATCACGACCGATATTGGGATACTGCAAAAGGATTTGTAAATGGCGATGAGTTATTTAAAGAGTACTTCCAAGAGTCGCATTATACTTTTGAAGCAAATGGTATCCGTTTCTTCATACTCAACTCTGTTGAGAGTGGTGGCAATACAGGTTATGTGGTAGGTGAAAAACAAATAGAATGGATAAAAAACAAGCTTAAAGAAATAGATGCAAAAACACCCATTGTTGTGTCTACTCATGTTCCGTTCTATTCGCTCTATTATCCACTTGTGGAAAACAAATATGTGTTTGTAGATGTAATCTCTAACTATAAAGAAGTACTTGAAATATTCGAAAACCACAACCTTGAAATAGTGCTTCAAGGCCATCAGCATATACACGAAGAGATAAAACTACAAGGCGTGCAGTTTTTAACTGGTGGTGCAGTTTGTGCTGGATGGTGGAATGGTGCCTTTCATGGAACTGAAGAAGGATTTATGATTGTTGATGTTGATAAAAACAACAATTTCAGTTGGGAATACATAGATTATGGATGGACACCAAAATAACCTACATTATTAGTCACGCTACATAAAACAGACATGCCCAAAAGAGATCAACTCCTTTGGGCATGCTTATTTATAAAAACTAATCTGTTATATCAAACAGCTAATAATATTATAAAGCACTACTTAGCCAACTGACGTTCCAATTGATCTGGGTCGTGTTTGTATTTAAATAAAATAGCAAAAAGTATCATCACCACCACCGAGTAGGCTGTAAATATAAACCAAGCATTGGGCCAGTTAAACTTATCTACTACATATCCTGCAGCATAAGATCCTATAAAGGCACCAAATCCATTGGTCATAATCATAAACAACCCCTGTGCGCTAGAGCGAATAGATGGACCTGTCTCTTGCTCTACATATAACGAACCCGAGATATTGAAAAAATCGAATGCAACACCATATACTAACATAGAGAGAACAAGCATCCACACGCCACCGCCTGGGTTGCCAAGGCCTAATAGACCAAAACGTAATATCCACGCAAACATACTTATCAACATCACTTTCTTGATACCAAAACGTTTCAAAAAGAATGGAATAAGCAATATACAAAGCGTTTCAGACATTTGAGATATAGAGATAAGAATATTGGCATGCTCTACACCAAATGTGCCTTTATATTCGGCCATTCCCCCAAAATAATTGGTAAGGTAATCATTGGCAAACATGTTTGTAATTTGAAGCGACATTCCCAACAACATAGAGAATGTGAAAAAGATAGCCATCTTTCTTTGTTTGAAGAGCGCAAATGCACGTAAACCTAAATTGTCGACCCACGATTTACTTTCGCTAGCTCCTGTGGTAGGACATTTTGGAAGGGTGAAAGAGTAGACACCTAATATTAATGAAAGTGCTCCTGCAAAATAGAGTTGATAGGCCGATTGAGAAAACTTAAATCCATCAATCTTAAGTAAGTCAACAGAAATCATAGCAATAATAAAACCAACAGTACCCCATACTCGAATGGGTGGAAATGCTTTAACAGTATCATAACCATTCTTTTCAAGTGCATTATATGCTACCGCATTTGAGAGTGCTATAGTGGGCATATAAAAAAACACAGCAAGTAGCACAAATGTGTATAGAGTAGCATATTCTGTTTGAGGTGCAGCTAAAAACAAGAATGCTGCCCCCAGTATATGACAAATACCCAGCAGCTTTTCGGCAGGTATAAAGCGATCTGCAATTACTCCCAACACTCCTGGCATAAACAGCGATGCAATACCCATGGTAGCAAAGAAACTACCAATTTGCACACCCGTAAAACCAAGTTGCCCTCCTAAATAGGCACCCAAAGAGATTAACCAAGTTCCCCAAATTGCATATTGGAGAAAGTTCATCAAAATTAAACGTAGTTTTAGATTCATAAGATATTAGTTTACAATGAATTTATATTTAGTTTATTAGTTCTTGCAAAGTTCTATTTTATCGCTTAAGCCAAGGTGCTGGATCAAGCTTTGTTGTTTGTTTCCACAACTGAAAATGCATTGAAGCAATTCCTGTATCAGAGTCTGTATATATTTTGCCCAAGGCATCGCCTGTTTTCAGCTTCTGCCCTTTTTTCACATACACGTTTATAATATTGGCATAGAATGTGTAGTAGTCGCCATGGCGAAGAATTACACAGTTGTTATACCCTGGAAAAGCAATAATACGCGATACTTCACCATCGAAAATAGAACGGATATCGGAGTTACGTTGTGCTTGTATATCTATTCCGCTATTGTTTGTAGATACATTCCACTCGCTGTGCTTATGCACACCAAACGACGACACAATAGTTGCAGGGCCAGTTACTGGCATTGGCAATCGTCCTTTATTGGCAACAAAGTTTTTAGATAAGTTAAATGTTTCTGCCTCTGCAATCAGCGGTTCCTCTTTTTCGATAGGTTTGGTTATAGGAGTTGTTTTATCAGGTTCGGCTTCTCCCTTCTTTTTGCGACGGCGCTCTTCAGCTAAACGCTGCTCCTCTTCGCGTTTCTTGCGACGCTCTTCAGCTAGTCGTCTTTCTTTTTCTTGACGCGCTACTTCTTCGGCTATCAACTTCTCAATCTCCGAGTTTAACCTATTAGCTTGTCGCTGCTTATCTTTCAGTTCGCTTTGCAACTCTTTTTGCTTGCCTTGCGCTTGGTTCATTTCGCTCTTGCGATTACGCTCTTCGGCTATTAGTTTGGTTTGCTCGTTACGTATATCCACTAGAGTTTTCCTGCGTTCCTCTTTTGCTTTTTGCACCTCTTCTTTCTTCAGTGCCAACTCTGCATTCTTCTCTTTTATCTCATCGGCCTGACTTTTCTGTACCTTAGAGTATTGCTTCAAGTATTGCATTCTGCGCAAAGCCTCTCCAAACGATTTTCCCGATAGAATAAAGAATATCTTATTCTCAGATTGTCGTTTATGCATAACAGATTTTATTGCATTGGCATACTTCTCTTTTCGTATTTCCAACTCTTTGTTAAGAGCAACAATCTCTTTCTCTAAGCGAGCAGTTTCGTTATCAAGGGCTTCTATCTCTTTTCTCTGAACATCTATAATTTGCTTGCGTGTTTCAATCTGTTTGTTGATAAGATTGATGCGCTGTATAATAGTAGTGGTCTGTTTCTTTACATCTAAGTAGAGTCTATTTGTATTCTCTATTTCTGATTGCAAGTTTTTGCGCCTATTCTGCAAACGCTCTATCTCTCCGGTTTGTGACAAAACAGAGAAACTCAAACTTAAACAAAAGAATACAATTAGGTATCTCATTACTTATCTGATAAGAGTTTTATTAATTCTTCTAATTCCACTTTGTCATAACTTGACGGTATTGATGAGTCAAGCGTTAACGGTTGGTTTAAACTAATCGAGGACAAAGACATCGATGTTTCTACTTTTCTTTTTTCTGTTCTTGCTAAAATCTCCATCTCAAGCGGAAAAAACAAGTTGTCAGTTAGCACAAACTCATTATAATTCCAATCCAATGCGTAGTTTCTAGCAGACATATACATTTGTGCTAGTGTTATTTGATCGTTTCCGTTTACAAAGAAACTGTAATCAATCTTCGATTTTTTGTCGCGTGCACTCAATAAATAGTTGTCTGAGCTTTTCGAGTATTTAAACTTCTTATAGTCGCTTGTCGATATAGTTGTTTGCTCGGGTATAAAAAGCGCATTGGTAAATAGCGATTGCAAAGTATAGAAATCGAATCCTATTGGAAATTGCTTTTTAATATCATCAATTGACTCATGAACATAGCGCTTATTCATTCTATCTAAAATGATAAAGCAGTCGGGTTGTACATATAGGCGAAACATCTCTATACCAAAAACAGGCTGAAGAGATAGCTGAATAGCTTCGTCGCGCACAATTCTAAGAGTAGCTCTCGAATTGAGAACCCTTCTTCCAGTAGAGAAAGACATATTCATCTTAGATGAGAAAGTAGTAAAATTGATCTCTTTAATCAATACATCTTCAAAAAGGTCGGAGTTTGTTTTATCTTCTAGTTCCGAGTCCGCCTGCACTATTCGCTCCTTTGATTTACAGGAATATACACCCACAAGCACCAATAAAAGCAATGCTACTAAATATTTTGATAGTTTGAAAATTTTCATTCTTGTATATAAATTTATCTTATTCGGTGTATTTTTTCGATTTTATCTTCTTATTCAGGGTAGTGGAGTCGCTTCCTAGTTCTTTAGCTTTTTTCCACTGCTCTAGAGCCTTCTCTTTATCGCCTGTTTTGTATAAAATATCGCCGTAGTGTTCCAATACTTCGGCCGAGGGCTCATCTTCGCTATATTTTACAGCATTTTCGATATATATCTTAGCCATTGTATAAGCACCTTGTCTAAACAATACCCAACCATAAGTGTCTAAGTAGGTAGCATTGGTAGGTTCGGCTTTCACCGTTATGCTACTCATTTGCTCGGCCCTGTCAAGCGACTCATCGTCTAACGATAAGAAGTAGCTATAGTTGTTGAGCACACCCAAATTCTGGGGGTTTAACTTCAATGCCTCTTCGTATTTTTTATAGGCAACTCTTTTGTTTCCTAAGTGGTAGTTTAAATCACCTATCTGAGCATAAAAGTCTGATCTTACCAAAGGATTTCCATCTTCTAATTTTTCTAAGCCCTCTTCAAATACTACAAGGGCTTCTTCGTATCGCTCTAGTTGATATTTGGCTCCTCCCAAGTAGAAGTAAAATTGATAGGCATCGGGTATGTGCTTCAAAGCATTTTCTGTTATCCAAATTACTTTTTCTAAACTATCGGGCAATGCAATGCGTAACATATTTTCCCATCCTGCTGGATTGGCTGGCTCTGCTTTAGCGTATATTTCAAACTGTTTCATTGCCTCTGTTTCATTCTCTTGCAACATCAACACACTACCATACAAAAAGTTGAGTTGTGCATTATTGGGGTGTTGTTCAAAGAGCGTATTGAAAAGAGGATTGGCTATTGTTGTATCTGTTTTGTTTGATTGCAACATTGTAATATAGCGCGTTAGCAACTGCAGCTTTACATCTATCTCAAACATGGGGCTCACTAGTGCTCTCTTTATCTCTTCCAAGGCCATTTCTGGTTTGCCATTTTTCTCGTAATAGTTTACCATCGATAGCACCAAGGAGGGATAGTTAGGGTCGGCAGCTTCTACTTTTTTATACTGTTCAAGCGATTTCTCCATCTGGTTGTCTTGCATATACAAGTCTCCCAGCATAAGCATATAGCCCAAGTTATCGGGGTTTTTCTTTATAATACTCTCAATCTCGTCAAATGCTTCTTCTTTTCTGCTAAGCATAGAGTAAAGTCTAAACTTATTGATGGTAATAGTCTCACGCACCCCAACCACTAGTTCCAACTCGTCTAGTACATCAATGGCCTTTTCCAAATCTCCATTGTCATTGTAGGCTTCGGCCAAGGCCATATAGATATCTATCTTTTCTGGATGCAATTCCAACAGCATATTGTAAATATCAATAGCTTTTTCTTTTTGATCTAAATCGCGATAAAAAGAGCCAAGCATCATATTATAGTAATAGTTATTAGGATCTTTCTCTACAGCTTTTTCAAGAAGTGCAGCAGCTTTACCCGTTTCTTGCAACACATTGTAAAAACCACTCAACTCACTTAGCACATTTGCATTGGTAGAGTCCAAGGTGTGGCAGTGCTGAAAAAGATCGAATGCTTCGGCATAGTTACCTTGCGCTTTTGCACTTAGTGCATCGTAAAAATAATAGTCAAACTTTCGTTTGCTGTTATTATCAATTATCCAGTCACCATTGTCTTGTGCAAAAGCAAAACTAGTGCTCACACAAAGCAAAGCAACAAGAGATGCAATAATTTTATTGTTGTATTTCAATATTCGAAATGTCATATTTCATTTTTTTATTTTAATTCTTTCCAGTGTGCCCAAATCCTCCTGCACCTCTATCACTCTCCTCTAGTTCGTTAGTCTCATCCCACTCTACAGAGGCATGTTTAGCAACAACCATTTGGCAAATTCTTTCGCCATGATTGATAACAAACGCTTCATTAGACAAATTTACTAATACTACACGAATTTCGCCCCTATAATCAGCATCAATTGTGCCTGGCGAGTTCAATACAGATATACCATGCTTCACTGCCAATCCACTGCGTGGTCTTATCTGAGCCTCATACCCTACTGGTAGCTCTATAAACAAGCCGGTTGGTATTAATGCTCTCTCAAGCGGCTTTAGGGTTACAGAATCTTGCAAGTTGGCCCTCAAATCCATACCAGCACTGTAAGCGGTAGCATAGTTGGGTAATGAATTATTTGACTTGTTTATTATTTTTACACGCATAGTATTCACTTTGTAGATAATTGTTTTATTGATAAAACTTAGAATGGTTCTCAAAAAAAGTATGTTTAGCAATAAGAAGAACATATTGCAAAACCTTGAAAAAGGCTCAACCTAAACTTTTACTTTAAAAACTCAACTAAGTAAGTAGATGCGAAATTATACAATTCTGTTCAATTATTTAGCTAATTGATAAAAATTAAGGCGATATCTAATAGAAAACAGGTTATTATACCCTGCAATTTATATTTTGATACAACAAAGTTTGTATCTTTGTTATAATGAAGAATTGGAATAACATACTCAACAACCTAAGAGCTAATATAAATAAGCAAGGTATAGACTCTTTTCATGTACTGGAAGACCTTGTTCCTATAGAGGAGCAGATGGAGTTTTTCAAGTACTTCGACGGGCTTAAAACCAGAAATGTAAGGTTTGTACGCGACACAGAAATAGAGATGCTCTTTTCGCCCGATGTTTCTATTGAGCGAAAAAAGGAGTGCCTTACTGTATTGTCTTCCATACCAGATGTTAAGGCTTATCGCGCCATAGAAACATATCAAAGTAGCCCTTTAGAACCCGAGTTGAAAAACTGGTCGTCTATTGCACTACTTGGCAGTCGAATTGGTTTAGACTCAGAATTATCTGGAAAGCGTCAAATATACATTTCGTCTGGTTTGGGAGGACACGATAAGAAGCTACGCTTTTTCACACTCTTTATAACCAGCTCTCTAGAGAACCTTACAGAGCTTCAAAAACAAATAGTTGAACGTGAATTTAGATTTCAACTAGAGGCTGCAGATGTAGACATAGAGAAATTTGAAATAGAGAACAACTATTTCACCATCTTATTCCTCTTTCCTTTCAAAACTGATGTAAGAGCAGTATTGCAATCTTCTATAGATGAGTGTAACCAGTATGGCAATTTTCTTGACGAGAAGTTTCTTTTTACCAATGTAAAAGTATTTAACGACGAAGAGATACAAACATTGCTTGACAATGATTTGAAAATGAACTAATTGCTCATCCATAATAATTATCTGTTAAATACTAAAACACCTCAACAGCACCTATATACTTCAAGGTTTTACTGAAATACAGCAATAACTAGCACTCATGTAGGAGCCTGGGTTCAATTATATCGGGGTTTCGAGCCCTGACCTTATAATACACATATACCACAAATAAAATTATTAAATTCACCAAAAGCTTTTACTAGTCAGATGCTTAACTCTTAACTTAATGACATTGGGAGCGAGTCTCTGACTTGTGCTTTAACTCCTCTTATTCAACAGTACGGCTAGAAGTTCCGCGCTAGCAGTGCTAAAATCAACCAATAGTGCAAGAGAGAATAAATGATTTATTCCTTTCATAAAGTTACAGAAAGAATAATATATAACTGCTAAAACATACTGCTTCCCAGCATTGTATCGCGGACTGTAAAGTATACTTAACTAGGCAGTTAAACATAAAACAGACACCGTTTTCCATGTAATCCAAGAGTAGCACTATTTAAAATAAAAAGATAAAGCACAGAATATTAAGTGCCGTAGTTTAATAATAAATTTCATAAGATATCAACCGATATAATAACAAGTCCAATTTATCAGGACGAGCTCTAATTAAAAAACAAACTCAATGCCACGGGCTAAACCTAATTGAGAATTAGATGCAACCAAAGCATATCAACAAAAACAGGCTGCTATAAGTCTCATTGTCTTTAACAACCAACCACACTAACGTTAAAATACCCTGGTTGAAAAATATGATTTATTGTATCTCTCTACTGTTCAAACTCGAAAACATATGCATCATTTGCAATCAATCTAACTCTCTTTATTGTTGAAACTCAATAAATAGAAACACTGAAAAACAAGCTTACATCCACACTTCTCTGACATTCAACTTGTTGAGCTTCACAAACAGCACCACAATGAGTATTCTTGCACTTCACTTCTTTTCAATGTAGTTTTACAATAAGTATTATTACAAACCAATAACTCTCATTGTAAAACGTATAGAGTTACTTTACAAACTGAGACAACTCATTGTGGTAACACTCTTTAATATATTCAGCTCATAACCCTCTCAGAACTTATCAATACTTAATGAAATGTGTTTGATTTAACCTTTCAACGTTTGTAGCTACCTCCAAAGCAATTCCACACATCTCGTCGACGTATGACTATATGTCATATCTACCTCGTTTACCCTCAAATATTGTAACATTATGTCATGTTTAGCTCATTTCTTCTCATTGTTGTTTTACAATGAGAATTCTTGCACTTCACTTCATCTCGTTGTTGTTTTACAATCAGCAACCTAAAGTTCATTTATTTTCATTGTAGTTTTACAATGAGAGTTCTTGCACTTCCATAATTCTTATTGTAGTTTTACATTGAGAGTTCTCACACTTCATTTCTTCTCATTGTGGCGATACATTTAATACCCTCACACAACAATAATGTAAAACCATTCAATACGTTTAACTAGGAGTTTAATCAATTAAAAAAAAGCGAATGCAATATACCCATGCACATGCAATTACCATTGAATTAAAAAAACAACTGAAAAATAAAAACAACTTTAAAATAGATGTATCCAGCTATCCAATTCTATATTCAAAAAATGAGTGTACGAAAGATGAGTATGCGAACTATCTTTTCCTTTTGCGCTAAAAATAATGGCACAGTAGAGTAACATTCTGCAGTGTGCTGCCAAGAGGGAAATAGATTGAGGTGTATGAGTTTCTTAAACAAAAAAAGATAGTTGCCAGGACTACCCCAACAACTATCTTTGTTTTTTATAGTTTGTCTTGTTATTCAAGACATATCAGTAACAATAAATCTACAGATTAGTTCTGTTCTAACAAAGGATTAGCCTCTAACTCACGTTGAGGAATTTCGTGATAGAACCTAGAAGCATCTGTTGCAACTTTAAACTTAGTAAAGTGCTGTGAACCTTCAACTGTTCTATCTATCGTCATTTTCCAACGCTTCATATCAAACCAGTTTGAGCCTTCAGCCCAAAGCTCAATTCTGCGTTGAAAACGAACCTCTTCTCTCAACTCATCTTGCGATTCGGGAGCATCAAAATTAGGGTTTCTTTTTACTGCAAATTCTTGTAATAGAGTTTTTGCAGCACCCAGCTTTCCTTGCTCAACCAGTGCTTCAATTTCAAGTAGTATAGGGTCTTGAACACGCAAGAAAGAGTAATCTTGCTCAAGTTCTGGCATTCCTGCAATAAACTTCAATTGGTCATAATCGTCCATTTTAACCTCATCATTTTTAGAACCAGCTTTCATTTGTGCTGCAATATCTGGAAAATCTGTATTATTAACCCAAAGTTGTCTGCGCAAATCACTGGCTGGCATTTTGTCATAAAGAAGATTATGAATCAATTTTTTTGACCCCCCAGCAGCATATCCTCTTGGAAGAAATTGATCCATTTGACTCCAAAAAGATGCCCAAAGTGTACTGTTTTGCGTATTTACATCATATCCCCAAAGAATATCGGGTGATGCAATACTCCAATCGCGGCCAGGAGCAGATACTATATCTGTACCACCTTCTTTAGCTATTTTAGCGTATTTTTCTACGTTTGCCCAATCTTCCATATGTGCGTAAGCTTTTGCAAGAAAAGCAGCAGCAACATATCGGTCTACGTCTGTTCTACTAGATGTACCATTAGCAAAGTCTACACCAAATGTCAAATCTTCTACAATTTGGCTGTACACCTCTTCAACTGTAGCACGTGGCATTTTATCATCAGTGGTTTTTAGGGTAAGAGGCACACCTAAATCGTTTTCGTGACCTTTATAGGTATGTTGATAAAAGTTTACCAAGTGAAAATACGATATTCCTCTAAGAATCAAGGGCTCTGCTTTTGAAGCTAGAATAGCAGGATCTGTTGACTCTTCAGAGAAATAGGTTTCTAAGTGAAGATTCGTTTTAGCAATAATTTCATAGAATTGTGCCCAAGTACTATTAGTTCTACGATAAGTAGCTCCTGCATTATCCAATTCATAGTCATATCCAAACCAATTGAACTGATTGATATTCATATCTTCGCACATCATATCAGTTGCAAATTGAAAAGCTTTTAATCCAAAGTCGTCATGAGAAGACCAAGACTCTTGAAAAATTGCATAAGTTTTTGAGATGGCAGCTTTAGAAATGCCCTCAACTGTTGCAGGGTCGCTTATCAACTCGTCATGTCGCTCTTGCGTTACATACTGTGTTACAGTGGCATCTTCAACACATCCCCAGATGGAAGTGAAAAGTGCTAAAGCAGCAATAAATTTTATATATTTATTCATAATACTCTTTTTGTATTTGTTTGTATTTAGTTTATATTTCAATATAGCCTTATTACAGCGTCAAGCTCAACCCTACAGAAATTGAACGAACAGCACTATTAACATGAGTAGATTGAGTACCGCTCAACGATAAACGAGGGTCGAAACCTTTTCGCTTGCTCCATAAGCCCATATTATCGCCTGCAAGATATACGCGCAATGCTTGTATATTTACATTTTGCAGTAGCGACGAAGGAAGTGTATAACCTAACGTGATATTGTTTAACGAAAGGAAATCTCCTTTTGTAACAAATCTATCCGATGGTTGTATCAAGCTTTGAGAGTTGGAATGTACACGTGGCACATCTGTATTGGTATTTTCTGGTGTCCAACGATTCATAATATCTTTGTGCCAGTTGCTACCTGGATCTCCCGAGCCCATCAATCCTGCATAGTAGCCATCATAAACAACACTACCAATTCGATAAACAAACTGAAGACCTAAGTCCACTCCATGATAAGAGAAGTTACCAAAGAAACCACCCGTTAATTTAGGAATAGCCGATCCAATTTTTTGTTTATGAATCTTTCCAGTACCATAAGAATCACTGCCTTTAACCACAAAATCTTTAGCATCTTCATCATACAAATAGTACATGGCATCACCATCTTCAGGATTAACACCAGCATATTTCACCATCCAGTAGTCGTAAATACCACCACCCTCTTTTATTAATCTATATCCTTGTGTAATACCCTCTTCTCTAAAATCTTCGGGTAGGCTCAACACTTTATTTTTATAAGTTGTACCATTTACTCCCAACAAAACAGTTGCGTTTTTGGTTCTATAAACATTAGAAGTAAGATTAAACTCAAATCCAGTGTTTTCCATCTCACCAAAGTTTACAGGCTCTGAACTAAATCCTGTAGTAGAAGGGATGGGTAGGTTAAACAACATATCGCTTGTTTTACGTTTAAAGAAATCGAGTTCACCAGCTAGAAGACCGTCAAGAAACGAGAATTCAACACCAAGGTTAAAGTTCAAGTTTTTCTCCCAAGTAATCTCTTTGTTACCCTTATACGATGGACCATAGATAGACTCTGTTCCTGTTGAGGAGATAGCGTAAAGGTTTGTGTAGGGAGTATACGAACGAACACCATTAGGCAAAAACAAATAGTCATTACCTTGTGCACCATAACTAGCACGAAGCTTCAAGTTATCAAGCGCTTCAACATCTTGCAAGAAAGGCTCTTCTTTCATTCTCCACGAAGCACCAACACTCCAAAATGTACCCCAGCGATGGTCTGGGTGAAATACCGAAGAGGCGTCTCTTCTAAGTGATGCAGACAGATAGTATTTATCTTCTAAGTCGGCAGTAAGCTGTCCAAAGAAACCCTCTACATTATACTCTCTTGCATAAGAGTTTAATCCTGAAATTGTTGCTGCACTCTGAAACTCAAGCAGCTCAGGGTCTAACATGCCGCGTTTCTCGCCATTCATATAATCGGCTGTTTGAGTAAAATACTCATGGCCCAACATACCTTGAAGTTTAATCAAGTCAAACTCTTTGTTCCATGTTAAAATTTGGTTCCAGTTAAGCGATTGAAATTGATTAGCTTCTTTCGAAATAATACCGCCATATGCTTGACCATCTCCTACAAGAGGATTCAAGAAATCTGTATATCTCCACCAGTTACCATTGAAGGTTGCTGTGGTATTAAATTTCATTCCGTATGGTAGCGTAACATCAGCTCTAAAGTTTTGTGTAAGATAGAACTGTTTATTTTGTTGTGTATTTAAATTTGTCTGCTTGATGAGATTCGAGCCACCACCATAAGCACGTGTTATTGAATCATCATATACAGGCTCACCATTATCGTCTATCAATATTTTACCGTCTGCATCATGTTTGTATACAGGATAAATAGGAGCAATGTTTCTTGTCCACATAAACGTGTTAGAGAAGTTACCACTTTCCGAAGCAGCATTGGTTGTTTCTGTGTTTGCTAATTGTGAAGAAGCACTTACCTTAAACCAATCATAAATCTCGGTGTCGAACGACAAACGTGTGGTTAAACGTTGAAAGCCCGTATTCAAATTAAAGCCTTTGTCATCGAGATAACCAACTGAAAAATACACTTTGCTTTTTTCGAAACCCTTTGTAACACTCAAGTTATACTCTTGTCTCAACTGTGGGTCGTAAAGTTGACCAATCCAATCATTAAAAGAGCTAGCATCTTCATATTTAATAGGAGCAGTTGTTAATTCACCATTTGCATTAACTACCTGATTGTTTGGTGTATTATAGATATTATATCCAAGCTCAGAAATTAAATTATTAGAAGCCCATTGTCCAGGGTTAGCCTCAGGAGCATCAGAATAAGTTTGTCGGTTTTTCAAAGACTCCCATGTCATCAAATAATAGTCGCCTGGATCTGTCATAACGTCATACTCTGGTACACCACGTCTGTTTTGACCTATACGTGCATCAAAAGAAACTTGTGCTCTACCCTCTTTACCACCTTTGGTAGTAATAAGAATAACACCATTTGCGCCACGTGCACCATACAGAGCTGCAGAAGCAGCATCTTTCAACACGTTTATTGATTCAATATCCTTTGAGTTGATTGAGTTAATCTCGCCAGAAAAAGGAGCTCCATCCAAAATAATAAGAGGAGAGCTTGACGCATTCAACGACCCAATACCACGGATACGCATGGTTGTAGCAGCACCTGCACGTCCTGTTGAAGAGGTTACCGACAATCCTGGCACCATACCTTCTAAGGCTTTAGAAGCATCAGCAACCTGCATCTTTTCAATCTTTTTTGAATCGATAGAAACAGCAGAACCTGTAAAGGTTGATTTACGTGCAGTACCATAAGCTACTACAATTATATCATCCAATATTTCAGAGTCTCCAAGCATCACAACCCTCATATTAGGAGTCGCTGCAACCTCTTGCGACACCATACCCACATAAGATATTACCAATGTAGCATTAGC
>SMES01000146.1_pt1 | contig 14999 bp, 15 predicted proteins | sample 2456241 | NCBI WGS metagenome assembly SMES01 (sample SAMN10132598, study PRJNA489261) | soil metagenome | isolation source: day1 antibiotic-silty clay loam soil | place: USA | reverse complement strand
AAACCAGACAAACTGCGTACATAACCTGTCACGTTTTTAATGCCATCATTGCCTAAAGCCGCTTCCCAACCTGGCATTGCCGCGTTACGGCCTTTCATGATGGTCAGTTTGATGGTTTCAGTGTCGCCGCCCCAGATCCAATCATTGTCGGTCAGGTTAGGGAAGCCGTGTGAACCTTTTGCATCTGAACCGTGGCAGACCGAGCAGTTAGAAGCAAATAAACGACCGCCCATTTTTAGCGCTTGTTCATCTTTAGCAACTTCTTCAATGCTCATCGCTGCGTATTTCGAGAAAATCGGGCCGTATTTGTCATCAGCCTTAGTGATTTCACGCTCATACTGCTTAGTTGAAGTCCAGCCGCCGTCATAACCCGGCAGGATACCTTTCCAGTTACCCATACCTGGGTAAAGAACAAGATAGCCTACGGCGAAGATAATGGTGCCGACAAACAGCATAAACCACCAGCGAGGCAGGGGATTATCATATTCTTCAATGCCATCGTAGACGTGACCGACTGTTTGATCAGTGGTGTCACTGCGCTGACCTTTACGCGTGGCAAAAATCAACCACGTGAGGGCCAGTAAGGTTCCGGTCGTAAGAATTACGACGTACCAACTCCAGAAAGAAGTCATTGGTTATTGCTCCCGGATTTGTCTGTGTTCGGCTCGTTAGAAGACGGCTCTTCGTCAGCGAAGGGTAAGTTTGCAGCTTCATCAAAGCTGGATTTGCGCTTGCTGTTATAAGCCCAAAATACCAGGCCGATAAAAGCGATAAAGATGAGCGCTGTGCCCAAGCCGCGAAGAGTTCCGATATCCATGAGTCTTACCGTTTATTCTTAATGTATGTACCAAGAACCTGCAAGTAGGCTACCAGAGCCTCCATTTCAGTCTTGCCCTTAACCGCAGTTACCGCACCTTTGATATCTTCATCGGTGTACGGCACACCTAACCAACGCATGGCTTCAATTTTAGCCACAGTGTCTTTGCCGTCTAATTTGTTTTCTACCAACCAAGGGTAAGCAGGCATCTTAGATTCAGGCACAACGTTGCGTGGGTTGTACAGGTGAGCACGGTGCCAGTCATCTGAGTAACGACCGCCTACGCGAGCCAAGTCAGGACCGGTGCGCTTAGAACCCCATAAGAATGGGTGCTCGTAAACGCTTTCACCAGCGACAGAGTAGTGGCCATAACGCTCAGTTTCAGCACGGAAAGGACGGATCATCTGTGAGTGGCACTGTACGCAACCCTCACGAATATAGATGTCACGGCCTTCCAATCAATACTTACTGCAATCACCATAAAGAGCGCGAGTAAACCGACGTTTTTTTCAACGCGTTCATGCTGTTTCATTAGTGTGCCTCTCCAACAGTAAAGCGCGCAGCGGCATTCGCTTTTTCAGTATCAGACGCGCGCACTGTACGCCATGTGTTGTATGCCATAAACAGCATACCGGTTAAGAAGAAGATACCGCCGATCATACGTACCAAGAAGCCATAGTGACCTGCTTGTAACGCTTCTACGAATGAGTAGGTGAGCGTGCCGTCTTGGTTAATTGCACGCCACATTAGGCCTTGCATAATACCGTTGACCCACATTGAGGCGATGTACAACACGGTACCGATTGTTGCCAACCAGAAGTGTGTGTTAATCAGCGCAACACTGTGCATTTGCTCACGACCGAATAGGCGTGGGATCAAGTGGTACAGTGAACCAATGGTCACCATTGCTACCCAGCCGAGCGCACCGGCGTGTACGTGGCCAACAGTCCAGTCAGTGTAGTGTGACAGGGCGTTAACAGTTTTAATCGCCATCATCGGGCCTTCAAAGGTCGACATGCCGTAGAAAGCCAGGGATACAACCAAGAAACGCAAGATTGGGTCGGTGCGTAATTTGTGCCAAGCACCTGACAAGGTCATCATACCGTTGATCATACCACCCCATGATGGAGCCAATAGAATCAAAGACATTGCCATACCCAGTGATTGTGCCCAGTCAGGCAGTGCTGTGTAGTGCAAGTGGTGCGGGCCGGCCCAGATGTACACAGTGATCAAAGCCCAGAAGTGCACGATCGATAAGCGGTACGAGTAAATAGGACGACCAGCTTGCTTAGGTACGAAGTAGTACATCATGCCCAAGAAACCTGTGGTTAAGAAGAAGCCCACAGCGTTGTGTCCGTACCACCATTGCACCATAGCGTCAGTTGCGCCTGAGTACAGTGAGTAAGACTTGAACCAAGTGACTGGAATCGACATGTGGTTAACGATGTGTAGCATCGCCGTCACTAGAATGAAGGCACCGAAAAACCAGTTACCGACATAAATGTGTGATGTTTTACGTTTGGCGATTGTGCCAAAGAAGACCACAGCATAAGCCACCCATACGACTGCGAGCAGAATAGCGATAGGCCATTCCAGTTCTGCGTATTCTTTAGTGGTGGTGTATCCCAGTGGCAGGGTAATTGCGGCGAGTAAAATAACTAACTGCCAACCCCAGAAGGTAAACGCAGCTAAGCCGTCGGAAAACAGTCGCGCTTGCGAAGTACGCTGTACCACGTAGTAAGACGTAGCAAACAGTGCGCTACCACCAAAAGCAAAAATTACTGCGTTGGTGTGCAAAGGACGGAGCCTGCCGAAGCTGGTCCATGGGAGGTTAAAGTTCAGTTCTGGCCATACTAATTGGGCTGCAATTAATACGCCAACACTCATACCTACGATACCCCAGACCACCGTCATAATGGCGAACTGGCGTACAACCTTGTAGTTATAAGCATTCTCTTGGATTGCTGTGCTCATGCTAAGACTTCCACGGGTAATGGATTGTTCGGAATTAAATCGCCGACAAGTATGGGCAAAGCACAATGCCATTGCAATCAGTACGTCTTTTCAGGTGCCTGAACAATGGTAGATAAAACGCCAAATAGCTATTTTGTGTATCAGTACATCAACGCAAAATGCTGTTATCTGAGGTTAGTGTGCGATCAACTTGTTGACGAGGTTCCTATCTTAGCGCAAGTGGCCTTTGAATGAACACGTAAGCAGGGTAATGCGACTATATATAGTGTGTGCCTTAATGTCGCAGTGCCTTGATCTTGGTCATTTCTATTGAAATAAAACTGGCGACAAGCTGATGCTTACCGCCAGCATGCTGTGACGCTTTTATTTTTTACTATTCGATAAGCTGTACACGTACGCAGCTAAGATGTGCACTTTATCTTTACCTAAGTACTGTTCTTGTGCAGGCATAACGCCGTTACGACCATTACGAATGGTTTGTTGCAGTTGCGTTAAACTTGAGCCGTAAATCCAGCCAGCGCTTGAGGTTAAGTTCGGTGAGCCGAGCATCGCCATACCTTCGCCGTTAGCACCATGACAAGCTGAGCAGTTGGCGGTGTAAATTTGCTTGCCCGCTGCTGTATCAATTGCGCTGTCTTCAGGTAATTTCAAACCAGCGAGATCTTTACGCACATAAGCGGCAACGTTTTTCACGCCATCTTCACCAATAATTGCACCCCAAGCCGGCATTACGCCGTTACGGCCTTGCAAGATACTGGTTTGGATTGCTGCAGCATCGCCACCCCAGCGCCAATGTTGATCGGCAAGGTTAGGGAAACCCATCGCGCCTTTTGCATCAGAACCGTGGCAAATCGAGCAATAGTTAGCAAATAGGCGCGAGCCCATTTTTAACGCCTGCGGATCTTGAGCGACATCTTCAATGCTCATGGCAGCGTATTTAGCGAAAATTGGACCGTATTTTTCATCGGCCTTATCCATTTCGCGCTCCCACTGTTTAGTGGAAGTCCAGCCATCTTCGTAGCCGGGTAATACGCCTTTCCAGTTGCCCATGCCTGGGTAGAGGATCAGATAGACGACAGCGAACAATAAAGTGCCGACAAACAACATAAACCACCAGCGTGGTAGAGGGTTGTCGTACTCTTGAATACCATCGAACGAGTGCCCCATGGTTTGGTCCGTAGTATCCGGACGTTGCCCTTTACGCGTTGCAAAAATCAGCCACGTCAGCGCTAGCAAAGTGCCCGAGGTGAGTAACGTAATATACCAACTCCAGAATGAGGTCATTGGTCAGTGCTCCTAGAGAAATTCTGTACAGCGGCAGTGTTGTTGGTTTCGTCGCTGAAGGGCAGCAGTGCTGCCTCAGCAAAACTCTCTTTACGCTTACCGCTGTATGCCCAAAACACGAGGCCAATAAAAGCCACGAAAATTATAAGTGTGCCTAAACCACGTAATGTGCCGATATCCATCAAAATTACCGCTTATTCTTGATGGAAGTGCCGAGCACTTGTAAATACGCCACCAGTGCATCCATTTCAGTTTTACCTTCAACAGCGGTAACAGCGCCTTTTAGATCCTCTGGTGTGTAAGGCACGCCTAACCAGCTCAGAGCTTCCATTTTCTTCACTGTGTTCTTACCCGTTAGAGTGTTTTCCACTAACCAAGGGTAGGACGGCATTTTTGACTCAGGCACAACGTTGCGTGGGTTAAACAGGTGGGCACGGTGCCAATCATCGGAGTAACGGCCACCCACGCGCGCTAAGTCTGGACCGGTACGCTTAGAACCCCATAAAAATGGATGGTCATAAACGCTTTCGCCAGCCACTGAGTAATGGCCATAACGTTCAGTTTCGGCGCGAAATGGACGAATCATCTGTGAGTGACAGCCGACGCAACCTTCGCGAATGTAAATGTCACGACCTTCCAGCTGTAATGCGGTGTAAGGCTTTAAGCCTTCAACCGGCTCATTGACCATATCTTGGAAAAACAGCGGTACGATCTGTACCAGGCCGCCAATGCTGACTGCTAGAACCATAAAGAGGGCAAGCAGACCAACGTTTTTTTCTACGATCTCATGACTCTTCATTAGTGTGCTCCTTCTACAGAAAAGCGTGCCGCTGCAGCTGCTTCAGCAGGCTTCGCGCTTCTGATGGTTTTCCAAACGTTCCAGGCCATCAACAGCATGCCGATAAAGAAGATTGAACCACCGATTAAGCGCACCACGAAACCTGGGTGACTGACACTGATGGCTTCAGAAAACGAGTAGGTTAAGGTGCCGTCATCATTGATGGCGCGCCACATTAAGCCTTGAGCAATACCGTTGACCCACAAAGAGGCGATATACAGCACGGTACCAATAGTGGATAACCAGAAGTGCGTGTTAATCAAGCTGACGCTGTACATCTGTTTGAGACCAAACAGGCGGGGGATCATGTGATACAGCGAACCGATCGAAACCATCGCTACCCAGCCCAGAGCACCCGCGTGTACGTGACCAATGGTCCAGTCAGTGTAATGCGACAGAGCGTTAACGGTTTTAATTGACATCATCGGGCCTTCAAAGGTCGACATGCCGTAAAACGCTAGAGATACCACTAAGAAACGTAAGATTGGGTCACTACGCAGTTTGTGCCAAGCACCCGATAGCGTCATCATGCCGTTGATCATGCCGCCCCATGAAGGTGCTAATAGAATCAATGACATCACCATGCCGAGCGACTGTGCCCAGTCTGGCAGAGCGGTGTAGTGCAAGTGGTGCGGACCTGCCCAGATGTATACTGCGATCAATGCCCAAAAGTGCACGATTGATAAGCGGTAAGAGTAAACAGGGCGTTCAGCTTGTTTAGGAACAAAGTAATACATCATGCCCAAGAAGCCTGCGGTCAAGAAGAAACCTACCGCGTTGTGACCGTACCACCACTGCACCATGGCATCCGTTGCGCCAGCATACATGGAGTAGGACTTGGTCAGCGTAACCGGTACTTCCAAGTTGTTGATGATGTGCAGCATTGCGACGGTCAGGATGAAAGCACCGAAGAACCAGTTACCCACATAGATATGTTTAACTTTGCGCTTAACCAGCGTGCCAAAGAAAACAATTGCATAGCTGACCCAAACAATGGCGATGAGAATATCAATCGGCCACTCAAGTTCTGCATATTCTTTGGACGAGGTAAAGCCCAGCGGTAAACTGATTGCAGCCAGTAAAATAACTAACTGCCAGCCCCAGAAGGTAAAAGCCGCTAGTTTTGGCGCAAACAACTGCGTTTGACAGGTGCGTTGTACCGCATAGTAGGACGTTGCAAACAGCGCGCAACCACCGAACGCAAAAATCACTGCGTTAGTATGCAGAGGACGTAAGCGACCATAAGAGGTCCAGGGCAGGTCAAAGTTAAGTACAGGCCACACCAGTTGAGCAGCAATCAGGATGCCGACCGCCATCCCAACGATGCCCCATATCACCGTCATGATGGCAAACTGGCGAACCACCTTGTAGTTATAGGCGGAACTCGTTGTCGTGTTCATATTTGAAGGTTTCCATTCTATTTTTGGGCAGATAATCAGTCGTGCTTATGGACATTAAGACGGCTGTTGTCAGGCGCAAGAATGACGAAAGCCCCTAGTGTTAGTATTGATAAGGGTCAACGGTCAAAGAGTTTATTGATAAGTATATTAATGAGGGTGTAATGACTGTTTTATTTGATGATGCGACAGATTCATGGTGCACGCTGATTTTCGCACACGGCGCCGGTGCGCCGATGGACAGTGCGTTTATGCAGGATATGAGCGAGCGTTTACAGGCTTTAGGGATTAGCGTGGTGCGCTTTGAGTTTCCTTATATGGCGCAGCGCAGACTGGATGGCGTGCGCCGGCCGCCCAATCAAGCTGCGGTGTTGTTAGAGGCTTGGCGCAAGGTTTATGCCGAGGTGCGCGCTAAAGTCGCAGGACCGCTGGTGCTCGCTGGTAAGTCAATGGGTGGGCGCATGGCCAGCATGCTCGCTGATGAACTGCAAGTGCAGGCGCTGGTGTGCTTGGGCTATCCGTTTTACCCTGCTGGCAAAGTCGATCGTCCGCGTATTGAACACCTAGCGGATTTGCGCACGCCGACCCTTATAGTGCAGGGAGAGCGTGATGCTTTAGGTGCTAAAGCTGTTGTGCGGCAGTATCCGCTATCGACAGCGATTGAGCTTGAGTGGCTGGCGTTTGCTGATCATGACCTGAAGCCTTTGAAGCGTAGCGGTTTTACCCATGAGCAATACATGGCGCTGAGTGCGCAGCGAATTGCTGATTTTTTGCAGAAAGTCTTGGTTTGACGCAGTCGTTGTGCTGAATACGCGGTTTTTTTTAGCTTGCTGGAGTTTTACTGATCTGCTGCGCCACTTGCAGTAATTGCTCGCGCATCCAGCGGTTAGCTGGATCTTGGTCGGCACTGGTGTGCCAAAACAGGTGGCTTTCAATCGGTGCGATGCCGGCAATCGGCAGTTCCACGCTGTGTAAATTATAGTGAGCAACAAAGCGCGCCGGTGCGGTGATGGTTAAGTCGGTGTTTTGCAAAACCGTTTGCGCCATCAGGTAATGCTGCGAGCGTAAAACAATATTGCGCTGTAAGCCCATCTTGCCTAAAGCTAAGTCGACCGGACCCAAACCGCTGCGACGTGATGAAATATGGATATGTTGGGTTGCAAGGTACTGCTCAAGGCTGATTTTCTTGTGACTGGCCAGCGGATGACCTTTGCGCATCGCGCAGACATAGCGGTCTTCTAATAACTTCGTGTGCAGCAGTTGTGGGTCGCTATTGAGGGGTACATCAATGGCAAAGTCTAAATGACCAGCGGCCAGCTCTTTCGCTGTTTCGCGGCGGCGTGCCAGTAAGCTCTCGATGCGTACATTGGGCGCGAGCTTATGCAAGCGCTGAAATGTGGCAGGTAATAAAGTGTCTTCCGAGAGGTCGGTCATGCTCAAACGAAAGGTTTTATGAGCATTGGCTGGATCAAACACGCGACTGTCATGTACTGAGCCGCGCAACAACTGTAGTGCGCTGCGTACTGGGGTAATAATATTTTGTGCCAATGGTGTTGGCAGCATGCCATGCGCGGTGCGCACAAACAGCGGGTCGTTAAAGGTGTCACGCAGCCTGGCTAAAGCGTTTGATGTAGCAGGCTGCGTGATGCCAAGTATTTGCCCTGCGCGGGTTAGGTTGCCTTCGGTGTAAATGGCGTCAAAGACAATGAATAAATTGAGATCAATGTTCGATAAGTTCATTTTTATTCCAAAACAACCAAGGTTGCGAGTAGGGCATAGGTGTTACTGTGTAGTGCGTTGTAGAGACTTAGCAGTACTCACATAAGTACGCGGTATCACCGCTGAGCTTAATTAAAAAGCTGCTGTTTGCGCCTACGCTGAACTGCTCGCCGGCAGCTACCGTTTGCCAGTCGCTGCTGTCGCTGAGTTTTACCGCAGCGCTACCACTGATAATATGCATCACTTCAGCACTTGCTGTGCTAAAAGTGTATTCGCCGGCTGTCATCACACCGACACTGGCAGGGCCTGCGCTAGCGGTGAAACTGATAGATTTTACTGTGCCATTAAAGTATTCGTTAACGGTGAGCATAGCAGGTTCTCGAAGTTAAAAAGATGGCTAGCATAACCTTGTGCACAAGAGCCGTCACGGCTTTATCAGTACTTTATAGTGCTTATCGAAGTCGTAAAGAATTGATGGCTGTAAAGACTATTCACAGTTAAACAGAACAGGAAGGTGCAGTATGGCGCGTGTCGCGTTTATTGGTTTAGGGGCTATGGGTTATCCGATGGCAGGGCATTTGGCGCGCAACGGTCATGCTGTCACTGTATATAATCGTACCGCCGCGACCGCACAGCAGTGGTTGCAAGAGTATTCAGGGCGTATCGCGCAAACCCCAGCGCAAGCGGCGGCTGATGCTGAGTTTGTGATGTGCTGTGTCGGTAATGATGATGATTTGCGTGCGGTCACTCTGGCCAGTGATGGTGCATTTGCCGGGATGTCTGCGGGCAGTGTCTTTGTTGATCACACTACTGCATCGGCGCAAGTGGCTAAGCAATTAGCTGATGAGGCCCAGCAGCGTGGTCTGGCATTTCTCGATGCGCCAGTTTCCGGTGGACAATTGGGCGCACAAAATGGTGTGTTGACCATTATGCTGGGTGGCGCAGCAGAGGTGTATGAGCGGGTTGCGCCAATTCTACAAAGTTATGCGCGTATGCAGCGTTTAATGGGCGGTGTCGGTAGCGGTCAGCTAACCAAGATGGTCAATCAAATTTGCATTGGCGGTTTATTGCAGGGCTTGTCTGAGGCATTGCACTTTGCGCAAAGTGCCGGCTTAGATGCAGAGGCGGCAATGCAGGTGATCAGTAAAGGCGCGGCGCAGTCGTGGCAGTTAGAAAACCGTTATCAAACTATGCTAGCGGGCGAATTTGATTTTGGTTTTGCTGTTGAATGGATGCGTAAAGATTTTGCCATTGTCTTCGATGAGGCGCGCCGAAATGGTGCATCGCTACCGGTCACTGCTCTGGTTGATCAGTTTTATGCCGAGGTTGAAGCGATGGGTGGCCAGCGTTGGGATACTTCGAGCTTAATTACACGTTTAAAGACCAAGCGATAATTGGAGTTGGTATGCATATCATTAGTCTAATAAATACTCGGAAATGGCGTTGATGGAGTGCCGAATGGGCTGCGGCGCGTGTTGTATTGCGCCATCTATTCGTACGCCGATGCCGAATATGCCGCAGGGTAAAAAAGCCGGCGAGCGCTGTTTGAATTTAAGTGACGATAACTTATGCAAGTTATTTGGCTTGCCTGAACGGCCTGCATTTTGTGGTGTGTTCCAAGCTGAAGTCAGTGTCTGTGGTAGTAGCCAAGCCGAGGCTATTCAGTTGATTGGTTGGCTAGAGGGTGCAACTGCAGAAGCGAGTTAGCTGGTTTAGACTTTTCTGGCGCTATAAAAAAAGGCTGCTCATTACTGGGCAGCCTTTTTTGCAACTAGATCAGCATTAACGCTTGTCTAGCGGCGAGTAGTCGCGTTTGTCATAGCCGGTATACAGCTGACGTGGGCGGCTGATTTTGTATGGGCTAGACAGCATCTCAGTCCAATGTGAGATCCAGCCAACAGTACGTGACATAGCAAAAATCACTGTAAACATGCTGGTTGGGATGCCGACTGCTTTCAGGATAATGCCTGAGTAGAAGTCAACGTTTGGATAGAGGTTACGCTCTTTGAAGTACGGATCGTTCAGGGCGTACTCTTCTAGCTTCATCGCAAGATCAAGCTTAGGATCGTTAACGCCTAGCTCGGCCAGCACTTCGTCACAGGTTTGTTTCATGACTTGTGCGCGAGGGTCGAAGTTTTTGTAAACGCGGTGACCAAAGCCCATCAGTTTGAATGGGTCATTTTTGTCTTTTGCTTTTGCAATAAACTTCTCGATGTTTGACGCATCGCCGATTTCATCAAGCATGGTCAATACAGCTTCGTTAGCGCCACCGTGCGCAGGGCCCCAAAGTGCAGCAATACCTGAAGCGATACATGCAAATGGGTTAGCACCAGTAGAGCCTGCTAAACGCACAGTAGACGTTGAAGCGTTTTGCTCGTGGTCAGCATGCAGGATGAAAATACGATCCATTGCTTTAATCAGAGCAGGGCTGAAACGTTTGGTTTCTGCAGGCGTGTTGAACATCATGTGCAAGAAGTTCTCTGAGTAGCAGAGGTCGTTGCGTGGATACATGATGGGCTGGCCAATCGAATACTTGTACGCCATAGCGGCGATCGTTGGCATTTTTGCAATTAAGCGGTGTGCAGAGATTTCACGGTGCTTTGGATTATTGTTATCCAAAGAGTCGTGATAAAAAGCAGACAGAGCACCAACAATGCCGCACATTATGGCCATTGGGTGAGCGTCGCGACGGAAGCCGTTTAAGAAAGACTTCAACTGCTCGTTAACCATAGTGTGTTTACTGATGGTGTCGACGAATTTTTTCTTTTGCTCAGCGTTTGGTAACTCGCCATTGAGCAGCAAATAGCAGGTTTCCAAGTAGTCGGATTTTTCTGCTAATTGCTCAATTGGGTATCCACGGTGCAACAAAATGCCTTTATCACCGTCAATATAGGTGATTTTTGATTCGCATGCTGCTGTTGACATGAAACCAGGGTCGTAAGTGAAATGACCGCTAGAAATAAGATCGCGTACATCAATTACATCAGGACCAATAGTACCGGTCAGGACAGGCAGGTCTACGGGGGCTAAGCCCTCGATGATTAACTGCGCTTTTTTGTCAGCCATTGTGGCCTCCTAGTTATGCTTGGAATCATCACGGCCCCCCACGCAGGGCCCGCGATATAATAGTGAGATAAACTCGAATGTCAATTTGAACTGTTCGTCAGTATAACCTGCTCGGGGGTATAACTTGCAGACGATTTATCTCGAGAAAAAATTTACGTACAGATATTTACGCTTTTTGTCAAAGAGTGGCAATGCGCATTTAGGCGAATGCTTTTCGCCCTGCAGTTTAGGGCTCTCTAAGTGTGAATACGCCGTGAATAGCCAACGACCTGTAAACCTAGATCTTAGGACTATAAAACTCCCAATCACTGCCTACTCTTCCATTCTGCACCGGATTTCAGGTGTTATCCTGTTTTTTGGTATCGCAGTGCTGTTATATGGACTCGACAAATCTCTTGCCTCAGAGCAGGGTTTTGCAGAGGTTAAAGAGTGTTTAGCCAGCCCGCTGGCGAAATTCGTAGTTTGGGGTCTTCTCTCTGGACTTATGTACCATCTCACAGCTGGCATCCGCCACTTGATCATGGACTTAGGCATCGGCGAAACGCTGGAAGGCGGAAAGCTGGGTGCTAAAATTGTCTTTATTGTTTCAGCCATTCTGATTGTATTGACAGGAGTCTGGATATGGTAACTAACGTAACTAACTTCTCTCGATCTGGTCTGTTTGACTGGATGGCTCAGCGAGTCTCCGCTGTAGTATTGGCAGCTTACGCCTTGTTTCTTTTGGGCTATGCAGTTGCTAATCCAGACATGAGTTATGCCCAATGGCATGGCCTGTTTGCTAACAGCTGGATGCGTATCTTTAGTTTGATGAGTCTAGTTGCTCTGAGCGCACACGCTTGGATTGGCCTTTGGACCATTACTACTGACTACTTAACGCCGATGTCTCTGGGTAGCTGGGCAACAGGTGTACGATTTTTAGTTCAAGCGCTGTGCGGCATGATTATGTTCGTACTGTTCGTTTGGGGCATACAGATATTGTGGGGAAATTGATCCATGGCCAGTATTCGTACCATTTCTTATGATGCCATTATTGTTGGCGGCGGCGGCGCAGGTATGCGTGCGTCACTGCAGCTAGCGCAAGGTGGGCATAAAACAGCCGTAGTGACTAAAGTGTTTCCTACGCGCTCGCACACTGTTTCTGCACAAGGTGGCATCACCTGTGCAATTGCATCAGATGACCCGAATGATGATTGGCGCTGGCACATGTACGATACCGTTAAAGGCTCCGACTATATCGGTGACCAAGACGCTATCGAATACATGTGTTCGGTCGGCCCTGAAGCGGTCTACGAGTTAGAACACATGGGCTTACCGTTCTCACGTACTGAGACCGGTCGTATTTATCAGCGTCCATTTGGTGGACAGTCGAAAGACTACGGTAAAGGCGGCCAAGCTGCTCGTACCTGTGCTGCCGCTGACCGTACTGGTCACGCCTTGTTGCACACTTTGTATCAAGCAAACTTAAAGCACGGCACCTCATTCTTGAATGAGTGGTACGCAGTTGACTTGGTTAAAAACCAAGATGGCGCTGTTGTTGGTGTTGTTGCAATCTGTATTGAAACGGGTGAAGTCGTTCATATCCGTTCTAAAGCGGTTGTTTTAGCAACCGGTGGTGCAGGTCGTATCTTCGCCTCAACCACTAACGCACTGATTAATACTGGTGACGGTGTTGGTATGGCGTTGCGTGCTGGTGTTCCAGTACAAGATATGGAAATGTGGCAGTTCCACCCAACCGGTATTGCCGGCGCGGGTACCTTGGTAACCGAAGGTTGCCGTGGTGAAGGTGGTTACTTGATCAACAAGCATGGCGAGCGTTTCATGGAGCGTTATGCGCCCAATGCTAAAGACCTTGCTGGCCGTGACGTTGTAGCGCGCTCGATGGTTAAAGAGATTCTTGCTGGTAACGGTTGTGGCCCGAATGGCGACCACGTACTGCTGAAACTTGATCACCTCGGTGAAGAAGTTCTGCATAGCCGCTTGCCTGGTATTTGTGAGTTGTCAATTACCTTTGCTCACGTTGACCCAGTGGTTGCGCCGATTCCTGTTGTACCAACTTGCCACTACATGATGGGTGGTATCGCCACTAACATTCATGGTCAAGCAATTGCGCAGGATGCCAATGGTGTTGATCACATCGTTGAAGGCTTGTTCGCTGTTGGTGAAGTCAGTTCGGTATCTGTACACGGTGCGAACCGTCTGGGCGGTAACTCACTGCTTGACTTGGTTGTCTTCGGTCGTTCAGCAGGTATTCACCTTGAGAAGAGCTTGCGTGAAGGCGTTGATACACGCGCTGCAAGTGAAAGTGATATCGAAGGTTCAATGGCACGCTTGTCTGCATTGAATGAGCGTACTACTGGTGAAGATGTTGCCCCGCTGCGTAAAGAACTACAGAACTGCATGCAGAACTACTTTGGTGTATTCCGTACTGGTGAATACATGCAAAAAGGTATTGCCGAGCTGGCGCAAATGCGTGAGCGCGTAGAAAACGTGAAAATTAAAGACAAGAGCAATGCTTTCAATACTGCACGTATTGAAGCGCTTGAGTTGCAAAACTTGTTTGAAGTGGCTGAAGCGACTGCAATTGCTGCCGAGGCTCGTACTGAGTCGCGTGGTGCGCATGCGCGTGAAGACTACGAAAGTCGTGATGACGAAAACTGGTTATGCCATAGCATGTACTTCCCTGGGGAAAAACGTGTTGGCAAGCGCGCAGTAAACTTTTCGATTTCGTCAGCGCTTAGTCCAACAGAAATTGAGCAATTTAAACCTCAAGAACGTAAATATTAAGGGTTATCACGATGACGTTGCCTAAAATATTGCAAGTAAGTGTTTACCGCTACAATCCAGAGGTGAACTCTGCACCGTTCATGCAAGACTTCAATGTAGAAATTGATGGCAAAGACATGATGGTGCTGGACGTTCTAGCTCTGATTAAAGAGCAGGATGAAAGCTTATCTTATCGTCGTTCATGCCGTGAAGGCGTGTGCGGATCGGATGGCATGAACATCGCGGGTAAAAACGGCTTAGCTTGCATCACGCCACTGTCGAGTGTGGTTAAAAATGGCAAATTGGTAGTGCGTCCATTACCTGGTTTGCCAATTATTCGTGACCTCGCGGTTGATATGAGCATCTTCTATAAGCAGTACGAGAAAGTGCAGCCGTATTTGCAGAACGATACCCCTACACCGGGTATGGAACGTTTGCAGTCACCAGCTGATCGTGAAAAATTAGATGGTTTGTACGAATGTATTTTGTGTGCATGCTGTTCAACTGGCTGCCCATCGTTCTGGTGGAACCCTGACAAGTTCTTAGGCCCTGCAGCTTTACTGCAAGCCTATCGTTTCTTGGCAGATACGCGTGATACCAAGACAGAAGAGCGCTTATCGCGCCTTGATGATCCGTTCAGCGTGTTCCGTTGCCACAATATTATGAACTGTGTCAACGTGTGCCCGAAAGGCCTCAACCCTACCCGGGCGATTGGTCATATTCGCAGCATGTTGCTACAAAGCGGTACTTAATTTACTGCAGTTATCTGTAGTAAATCATTGAGCCACTCGCCTGAGTACCTTCAGGTGAGTGGCTTTAAACGAAAAATTGCTTACAAGGCTTTTTTTCAAAACGCAATTGACGACCAGCAGGGGCATCCGGGCTGGTGCCCGGACTATCTGCGGGAATCTGAGTGGCTTTATCCAAGTCGCTGTTTATGACTTAAAGCCGTTAAGTTTCCATGCCGGTAGCGTCCCCCTTATCAAGGGTGACCTAGCATGCAAGAAAGCGTAATGCAGCGCATGTGGAGCAGCGCCCACCTATCCGGTGGAAATGCTGCCTATGTGGAAGAGCTATATGAACTCTACCTGCACGATCCGAACTCCGTATCGGAAGAGTGGCGTACTTATTTTCAAAAACT
>SMES01000072.1_pt1 | contig 15418 bp, 17 predicted proteins | sample 2456241 | NCBI WGS metagenome assembly SMES01 (sample SAMN10132598, study PRJNA489261) | soil metagenome | isolation source: day1 antibiotic-silty clay loam soil | place: USA | reverse complement strand
TATCCGAAGGTTTCTTCTTATTTAATATATTGAACCTTTTTTATACACTGGTGGTTTTAATTTAGATATATGTAATGTATTACAAACTAATAAACATAGCTATGAAAAATGTTATACTTTTATTCATTATATTTACACTCGTATCATGTTTAAATAAATCATCGGAAAATAGAGTTGCAAAGAATGAAAATCAAATAGAATCATTTCAAGTTTCAGAAGTTGAAGAATTGACAGATGCTTTCGATTTTACAGAAGGCCCTGCAGTTGATGCAGAAGGCAATGTTTACTATACGAATATTCCTCAACACATGATTTTGATTTGGACAACAGAAAATCAACTCGATACCTTCAGAGTAAACAGTGGTAGGGCCAATGGTTTATATTTTGATAAAGATGATAATTTATTGGTTTGCGAGGGTGAGAAGGGGCAGATTACTTCTATAGGTGCTGATGGTGATTATACAGCAATTGCCACTCAGTATGATGGAAAACGATTTAACCAACCCAATGATTTATGGCCCGATGGAAAAGGAGGAGTTTATTTTACCGACCCTAAATATGGAGGTGATGAAGGTCCTCTTCCTCAGGATGGAATGCACGTATATTACATTGCGCCCAATCGCGAATCAGTAGTTAGAGTGATTAATGATTTGGAGAAACCTAATGGCGTGCTTGGAACTCCTGATGGTAAAACGCTTTATGTAACAGATTCCGAAGGCGAAAAAACATATAAGTATGCTATTAAGGAAGATGGCTCTTTGACCAATAAAACACTCTTTGTTGCAGTGGGTTGTGATGGCATGACATTAGATAAACAAGGAAATGTTTATTTGACAACTAATGGAAAAAAAGCTGTAGATATTTTCTCACCCAATGGTGTGTTGTTAGAGTCTATTGAAATACCTCAACAACCATCAAACCTTTGTTTTGGTGGTAAAGAGCGGAATGAGCTTTTTATAACTGCGCGAAAATCTATTTATAGGGTAGCGCTGAATGCTTATGGTGTGGATTGATAAAGTTGATGAGTGAGTTTGTTTATATAAAACTGAGAAATTATAAATATGAATAATGATTACTATCTAAATGATGTTAAACTAGCAGATTTAGCCAAAGAGATTGGCGACTATAGATTTGCAAACTATTTATACGCAAGAGTACTTGAGAAAGAGGCTTTAGTTACAGAAGAGCTAAAGGAAAAACTCGTTGAAACCGAAAGGTTGAAGTGGGATGGAAAATCGATATTAAGCTTCGAAGGTTGGAAATTGTCGAAAAGCTCTTATGTAAAGGGAAATCAATGCCTCAAATATCTCTATTTAGATAAATATAAGAAAAAAGAGAGAACGCCTGTTGACGAAGAAACACAAGAGCGTTTTAATAGAGGGCATACCTTTGAGGATGTTGTTAGGGAATACGAATTTCCAGGTGGAATAAACATTAAAGAGAAGGTTGGCAATTTTGGTTATTTCAACTCCTACACAAATTATCTCCTTAACCAATCCAAACACCTCACACTTTACGAAGCCACCATTATTGAAGATGAGGTGCTTGTGATGTGCGATGTGTTAGTAAAATCAGATGATGGTTTTGTAGATATATATGAAATAAAGAGTAGCACACAAGCAAATATAGCCATCAGCAACGATTTGAAGCTTCAATATGCAGTTTGTAAAAAACGATTTAAGGATAAGCTGAGGTCTTTCAATCTAATATTAAGGGTGGAAGATGATGAGCCTAAATGGGAGATAGAGAACAAAACTGATGAACTCGTAGATAAAACAACTCTAGTTGGTGAGGTAACTGATAAGTTTAAAAAAGTTTTAAATGGGAGAGAACCCGAGATAGCTATGGGCGACCACTGCAATAGCCCTTATAAATGTGAGTTTATAGACTATTGTGAGAAAAGAGGTTATATGGAATCTCTTTTTTAACTCTTTGTTTTAAAGAGCTAATTACTTAAATTGAAAACAGAACAAACAAATAAGACTATGTGGATAAAACCGCAAGGTGAAAAATGAGAGACCGTTCTCTTCGTCATGCAGTATTGAGTTTTGTATCTTTGCCGTTTCACAACAATTTTTGTTGGCAACATATAAGACAGAGACACAATAAATATATGACTGAAGAGGTAAAAGAGAAGCGATACTTAGCCCAATTACACAATAAAATAGATATCAAGCTTTATGAAATAGACGAGGCAATAAAGCTGAAGAGCGACGAAGTCTACTCAATGAATAGACATATGCAAGAGCATAAAACCGATATGGATCATCTTGAAAAGAACAATATGCGAGAAGCTATTTTCAATTATTCATTGCAGGGTGAACATAGTGTGGGAAATAAGATGAGGCTTCAGCGACTAAAAGATACTGCCTACTTTGGGCGAATCGATTTTATTGACAATCAATCAAACCACTCACGAAAAATCTATGTTGGTGTCCATAATTTTCAAGACACTGACACTACTAATAATTTGGTTTACGATTGGCGAGCCCCCATATCTAGTCTGTTCTACGATTTTGAGTTAGGTAATGGATATTACGAAAACCTTTCGGGTAAAGTGGAGGGAGATATAACGCTGAAAAGGCAATTCAGAATACGCAAAGGAATGATGGAGTATATGCTCGATACCGATATAACCATCCATGATGAGGTGCTTCAAAAAGAGCTAAACCAAGCATCAAGTGCCAAAATGAAAAACATTGTTGCTACTATCCAAAAGGAGCAAAATGAAATAATACGTAACGAAGAGGCGCGTCACCTTATCATTCAAGGTGTGGCAGGTTCGGGGAAAACTTCAATTGCTTTGCATCGCATTGCTTTTTTGTTATATCGTTTTAAAGAGACTATCAGCTCAGAAGATATCCTTATAATATCTCCCAACAAAGTTTTTGCAAGCTATATTTCAAACGTTCTTCCAGAGCTAGGAGAGGAGACAGTAGCAGAGACAAGCATGGAAGAGGTTGCCAATGATGTATTGGAGTATCAAGTGAAGTTTCAATCCTTTTTTGACCAGGTTACAGAGTTGTTAGAAAAAAACAACGCTCAATTAATCGAGCGCATACAATTTAAATCGTCCAATGAAATTATAAAGAAGTTGGATGAGTATATGGTCTATCTCGAAAACGAAGGGTTTGATGTAACAGATATTGTTGTAAAAGGAAAACCTGTGCCAGCTTGGTTTATCAAAGAAGCCTTCGGCAAGTATAGACGAATGCCACTCCTCAAAAGATTTAATGAAGTAGTAAGAGAGATAATTGACAATATTTTCAGATACTATTACATTGAGGTTCAATATAAAGATAGAACAGCTCTGCATGCCACCATCCGCAAGATGTTTCCTTCGTACAATCCGAAGGTATTGTATAAAGGATTTTATGAATGGTTGGGTAAACCCGAATTGTTGAAGTTGAAGGCTAGAAGCACCTATGAATGGAGTGATGTGTATGCATTTATCTATCTAAAATCTCGTTTAGAAGGCCTAAAACCTAATACAAAGGTTAAGCATTTGGTTATAGATGAAATGCAAGACTACTCAGAAGTGCAATACAAGGTTTTGGGTATGCTCTATCCTTGTAAGAAAACTATACTGGGCGATGTAAATCAATCTGTCAATCCGTTTAGTTCATCAAACTTGCCTGTCATCAAAAAAATATTTAGCGATGCTACTACAATGAAAATACAGAAGAGCTATCGCTCAACTTACGAAATTACTCAATTTACTAAACGTATAAGCACAGAAATAGAGGTTGAGGCAATTGAAAGACACGGCGATGAGCCACAGCTTATTTTGTGTAAAACCGTTGATGCCGAAATAATTAAAATAAAAGCATTGATTACAAAATTCAATCAGAGTGATTTTCATTCTTTAGGTATCATTTGCAAAACTCAAAAGCAAGCCAATGCTTTATATGAAGCATTGAAAGAAGCGTTCGAAATTAATATTTTAAACATTGCAAGTGTTGCTTTTGGCAGTGGAATAGTTATTACTACAGCTCATCTGGCCAAAGGCTTAGAGTTCGATAAAGTAATAGTTCCACATTGCACCAATAAAAACTATATAACCCAAGCAGACAAACAGATGTTATATGTGGCCTCTACAAGAGCTATGCACCAATTGTCTATTACATACACTGGAAAGTTAACTTCTTTAATTACATCTTAAATATGAAATGCACCCTTTGCGATACCAATTTACTTGTAATGGCAGATGAATATTATTTTATCTGCAGCACTTGCGGTGCATATGTAAAAGACGAAAAATACTATTTGGAAAGAAAAGAAGAGAAGGAACGATACAAAGAGCACGATAACAATGTGCATGATGAGCGCTATCAAGATTTCACCTCACCCATAACCGATGCTATTTTAGCAACTCATAGTAAAGAACAACTAGGTTTGGACTATGGCAGTGGGACAGGACCAGTAATATCGAAACAGCTTAAAGACCAAAGTTATCAAGTAAAACTATACGACCCCTTCTTTCATCCCGATGAAAATTACATTAATCATAGCTACGATTACATTTTCAGTTGCGAAGTGTTTGAGCATTTTCATGAGCCAAAGCAAGAGATAGAAAAACTGTTACAGCTTTTAAAACCTGGTGGTCGACTCTATATAATGACCCATCTCTATGATTTAAAAATAAATTTTGAGCATTGGTACTACAGAAACGATCCAACGCATGTATTTATTTATACGCTCAAAACAATAGAGTTTATAGCAGAAAAGTATGCGCTTACTTTGGAGGTGCAAACGGATAGGTTGTTGATTTTGAGAAAACATCCCAGATAATTGGTGTTTTAATTGCTTGCATTATTAGTTGTTTTAGTAGAAATAACTTGCCCAAATAAATTTATTAGATTATCTTTATTAATGTTGAATTCAACGATTTCAACATTTATCAGCTAAACGTATTTTACTAGCTAAATATAACCAGTAAATTCATCAAATCATGAAGCAGATACAAATATCAACAAAAACTAACGTCGTTTTATTGTTGCTTTTGACAACATTAATGGTTCCTCAATGGTCTTTTGCTCAAACAATAATTAATAGAGACCCAAGAATAGAAATAGCAACTCAAGCAATTACAACGGAGAGTCTGCAAAACACTATCGAGCGTCTTGTAAAGTTTCATACACGTCACAACCTAAGTACTCAAAGTAGTGCTGATATTGGTATTGGAGCAGCTTCTAATTATATAGAGGAGCGACTAAACGAGTTGAGTGTAGGTCGAGAGGACTTTGTATCTATTGAGCGAGTGCGCTATAAAGTAGGCGGTAGCGGAACTAGATTAGAGAGAGAAGTTTGGTTGCCCAATATAATTGCAACAATCGAAGGGTCTAATGCCGATGATGATAGGGTAATAGTAATGCTTGCGCACTACGATAGCCGTACAGAAAACAACAACGACTCCACTGCATTTGCTCCCGGAGCTAACGATAATGGTAGCGGAGTGGCTGCATTAATGGAGAGTGCTACTATTTTGGCGCAAAACCGATTACCTATAACTGTTAAGATAATGTTTCTTTCAGGAGAAGAGCATGGTTTGCTAGGTGCTGCTCATATGGCTGATGTTGCTCGCAAAGAGAATTGGAATGTAATTGCTGTAATAAACAACGATATGATTTCTAATTCACAGTCAAGCGACACCGATATTAGAAACAATACCAAGCTAAGGGTGTTTTCTGAGAATATTCCTTTTGTAGAAACTGAGCAGCAAGCCAAAGAGAGGGTGTATAATTCGTCTCAAAACGACAGCCCGTCTAGACAACTAGCCCGCTATATAAAAGAGACAGGAGAAAGATACACACCAAATTTAGAGATAAAACTTATCTATCGAATAGATAGATTTGGACGTGGAGGAGACCACACTCCATTTTGCAAAGAAGGATTTACTGCAGTTCGTGTTTGCGAATACTATGAAAACTATGACCGCACTCACGCAATTACTCAAACCATTGATGGGAGAGAATTTGGCGATGTTATTAAAGGCGTAGATTTTGAATACCTTAGAAAGAATAGCATTGTTAACCTCGCTACAGTTATGAATTTAGCTTACGCTCCAGCTGCTCCACATAATGTATTTACAGACGCTTCAGATCTTTCCAACTATTCAAAAATATCGTGGCAAGCACCAACTATTGGTTCAAAACCTGCAGGGTATTATCTGCTTATCAGAGAGACAGATATATCGCAATGGGAGAAGAAGATATTTGTTGAGGGACAATCGGTTGTTGTGCCTTATAGTAAAGACAATTATTTCTTTGCGGTACAATCTGTAAGTGAAGCGGGAAATGAGAGTGTCGCTGTTTTTTCGAGAGGGAAAAGATAAATGATAAATGGGTAGTAGAATAGGTTTATATAAACACTTTTAAGGTGCTCAGGATATTATATAAAGTGCAAAGGCTATGAAAGTTCAGAGAATTACAGCGTTTAATACAAGCAAATGGTTGGGAGGAACAAGTACAGAGCTCTTTATTTATCCGCTCCATTCAGATTACCCTAAGCGTAATTTCATTTTCCGATTAAGCTCAGCAACTATTGATTTGGAGAGAAGTGAATTTACAGACCTTGCGGGTTTTCAGCGATTTATTGCTCCACTTGAAGGAGATCTATGTTTAAGTCATGATGACAAAAACTATAAATCATTAGCTCAAAATGAAATTTATGCCTTTGATGGAGGAGTTAAAACGATAAGCAAAGGGAAGTGTAGAGATTTTAATTTAATGATTAAAAATCAACAGCAAGGAAGTATTGAAAATATATCTTTAAACGCAAAGGATATATTAAAAATCAATGCTACACAAAATGAAGTTGTTTGGCTTTACTCGTACAATAATTTGAGTGAAATTCAAATTTCTTCTAATAATAAATTGCTTGAAGATAGCAAGTTGGAAGAGATGACACTTTTTGTTTTTACTCCTGAAAATAAAGATAGCTCAATTAATGAAATTGTTATTTCAACAAATAGGCAAGCTAATTTATTTTATGGGAAAGTGATGATTGATTGAATTAACCATTTCAACTCTCTTTAATAATAGGAAACTCCTTATAAAACATCAATAAAGAGATCGCTTCTTTTCTTAACTCAGTGCGAACAAACCTTTTCATCTCTTCGTCCATTAATTCTCCCAATCCATTTAGCATACCTTTGTCGGTCATCGATTGTAGTTGATCAACACATTACTAAATGTAATTGGTTAATGGCATTTTCATGCGGGTTTCAACAATAGCTTTGTTGATGGGTGTTTGGTTTTTCATGAAAAACCAACTGTCAAATATATCTCTATTTGTAACATCGGTTCTATCAAGCATTGCACACAGTTTATGAGCAAACATATCAGGTTTAGTCATCACTTTCATGTTTATCCCCAAATAGTTTTTAATCTCATAAGAGTTGTCCCAATGTTTGTTGGATATTTCAACTTTTAGTTTCCTCTCGCCTTTGCCATAACTTAGTACAATTATTGGGGCATTAAACTTTATTGCTTCATCAATTATTGTTCCATATTTGAGAAGAATATTTTTAATTCTGTTAAACACAAATTCTTCTTTTTCTACCGATAAAAGATTGAAGTCTAAATCGACTGAAAATCTTGGAAGGTTATAAAAAACATCAAAGCAGTACCACCTTTGAAACCTAGTGTTGAAGATAACTCTGTATCGCTATAAATATCTTTGAGGATTTGATGTAAAAAGAATTTGTGCTTATTGATATCCATTTTGGGTTAGCTTAAAGTTTAAATTGTTTCTTTACACGAGTTTCCAATGCTTTAGACCTATATATAGGCAACAACTCAGCTACTAGCTCTCTATTGAGCAATCTAAGGTTGTCGAAATAGTAATTACTGTTCAAATATAAAGTATCTAAGAAAGCTCTATCGGGAGTAGCTATATTTATATTGTTAACTTGCTGAATACCCGTAGTGTCAACTATTATTTCATTTTTAATTTTCCGATACGAATACTCGTTATTATCGATGTTCAACTTTCGGCTCAAATAACTCACCGCAGTTATTGTGCTGTCATACTGAAAAATGATTCCCGCTTATTGCAATATATATTCCAATAAAATATAAGAAGGAGTATATAGTCTGCACGCCAATTCTAATGGATTGTAATCACCCTTCACATAGATTCCTTTGCGAGGACGATTCAATCTGTTTTTTTTTACATAGTAATTTATTTTGTCGTTTATAGATTCAAAATTACTCTCCTCAACAAGCATCGCAATGTCGGGAAGTGTATAAACAGTCCTGTTGTCATTTAATATTTCGTAGAACATCTTTTTTTGTTTTGTGAACTAAACATGGGTTTTTTTCAAGTGTTCAGTTCACAAAGATGCATTTTAGAATGATTGCATCAAAATAAATAGGGCTAATTGTTTTGATTGTTTTCTATTAAAGAGACGCGATAAATCGCGTCTCTACGTTTATCAATGACTAAAATCTAACTCCCAACAACCACTTCCTTCTTCCTCCTCTTCAATTGCCTGTTAATTTTATTCATCACCATTGCAATAGCCCCATCGCCAGTAATGTTACAAGCAGTGCCAAAGCTGTCCATAGTTATATAAAGAGCAATCATCAGGCCAATCAGCGTTTCATCAAACCCAAGCATTGATTGTAATAGTGCTACTGCCGCCATAATTGCACCACCTGGCACACCTGGAGCTGCAATCATTGTAATGCCAAGCATCATTATAAAACTGAAAAATAGTTCAAAACCCGCATCCATTCCTGTCATAAACATAACAGCATAAGCACAAGCCACAATTTTGAGCATACTCCCCGAAAGATGAATAGTGGCACAGAGTGGAATCACAAAATCGGCCACATCTTCATCCACACCATTCTTTTTTGTCTGCATCAGTGTTACAGGAATAGTGGCAGCCGATGATTGAGTTCCCAATGCTGTCATATAGGCTGGCAACATGGTGATGAGTGCTTTGAAAGGATTCTTGTTAGTAATAGCTCCAGCAGTAATAAACTGAAACAAGAGCCACAATACATGCATAGCAAATATCACAAGAATTACTTTGAAGAACAGCCCCAACACAACTGCAACTTGCCCTTCTGCCCCTATCTTAATAAAAATGCCAAAAATAAAGAGCGGGAGTAGGGGAATGATTGCTTTTTCAATAATGAGGATGATGATATCACGAAACTCTTGTAACAATGCTTTTGTTTTTTCTCCCTCGATAGCTGAAGCACCCAACCCAATTACAAATGCCAGAACCAATGCAGTAGTAACACCCATAAGCGGAGGCATTTCTACACTAAAGAAAGATGTAAGAGTTTCTTCGAAATTCAGATTGGCTCCGCTTGTAAGCTCTTCAGCAGAAAGCAGCAAAGGTAACGACCATCGAGTAGTGAAATAAGAGAACAGTCCAGCCACTATTGTTGAACCATAAGCTATGAGAGCTGTAATAGCCAGTAGTTTACCTGCCCCTTTGCCCAAATCGGCTATGCCAGGAGCAACCAATCCTAATATAATAAGAGGAATGATAAAGGAGAGAAAATCTGAAAATATGGAGGAGATGGTAACAAATATTCTCACGCCCCACATGGGAAAAACCATGGATGCCAATATTCCTGTAATAATAGCAATGATTACTTTTGGGAGTAACCCAATTTTGAGTTTGAAGTTCATCTTGTCTAATTATTAATTGCTGTTTTTATTGAATGTCTTCTCTTCACCCTTTGCAAGTCCTACACCATACTCTCCATCGGATTTTGCCCAAGCTCGGTGCATTAAATCAGTGTTGAATACCATTGATATATTTCCAAGTTTATCAACAGCTATTATACCACCTCCGCCGCCACCCATTGGGTCTATTTTGTTGAAGATTACCTCTTCAGATGCTTCTTGAAGCGACATCCCTTTGTACTCCATCAACGCACTAATATCGTAAGCAACCACCCTGCGAATCCAATATTCTCCATGTCCAGTACCAGAAATAGCAGCCGTATTATTATTGGCATAAGTTCCTGCACCTATCACAGGCACATCGCCCACACGTCCCCATTTCTTACCCGACATTCCACCCGTTGAAGTAGCTGCAGCAAGATTGCCCTGTTTGTCTTTTACTGCACAACCAACTGTTCCTTTAGGATTAGCCTCCTCTTCTTTGTTTTTTATTCTTTCTAGTTGTTCCTCGCGTCGTTGTGTGGAAAAGTAGTCATTGTCTACTATTTCTAATTCTTGCGATTGTGCAAAAAACGAAGCCCCTTCCCCAATCAAAAACACATGCTGTGTGCTATCCATCACAAGACGAGCACATTTAATAGGATTCTTAATATCCTTCACGCCAGCAATAGCTCCTGCTTTAAAATTAGAACCATCCATAATGGCTGCATCCAACTCATGCGTTCCGTCTATAGTTTTCACGGCTCCTTTGCCTGCATTAAATAGTGGGCAATCTTCCATATACACCACTACAGCCTCTGCCACATCCAATGCACTAGCGCCATCTCGTAGCATATCGCTACCCAACTGAATAGCCTCTAGCAAATGTGTTTCGTACTGAGTTTTCATCTCTTCATTTTTGACGAGACTTCCAGCACCACCGTGCACCACTATTGCCCATTCCATTTCGGTTGGTTGCTGTGGGGGAGTAGAGCATGCAAAAAGTAATAGTATTGGAACTAATAGGAGTAAATTTTTTCTACGCATGTTTATTAAGGTTTTAAATTGATACATCAGGTTTTTTATATTGACAAAACTACACAATTTTTAGAATATATGGGCTGTTAACTGATGTTTATTCAACAAATAGTACTCTTTATAATAATATAAAGAGTAACACCTATCAATCCATAAACAAAGAGCAGATTAGCTTTGCGGTGCGTTGTGCAAAAGTATGCGAACAGAGTGAAAATATATTTAATTATTTTAGTTGTGCGGATGCAACTAATTACTATTTTTACCGTCTTATTATTATATGACTATCCGTAGCTTGTACCAATGATTAAAAAAGTGTACATTTGAGACCAAATCAAAAAGAAACCATTATGAACCTTCGTAAATTTTTTGAAAAATATCCTGACGAACCTTCTTGTATAGAAGGTTTCAAGTCAAAACGTCTTGAGCTTGGAGTTGTCTGCAAAAAATGTAATCACACAGAGCATTATTTTCGTAAGACTGATTTAAAATTTCAATGCAAAAGATGTGGTAATCGGATCAGCCTTCGTTCGGGCACAGTGATGGAGAATTCAAATTTGCCTTTTCAATATTGGATGATTTGTATTGAACTGATGACTTTGTCAAAAAAGAGTTTTTCAGCATTGGAGATGCAACGCATGTTGGGTCACAAGCGTTATGAACCAATTTGGTTGATGATGCACAAAATACGTCGGGTAATGAGCAAACGTGATGAGAAATATAAATTAAATGGCTGTATTGAATTCGATGAAGGATTCTTTGAAAGAGTTGACAATAAAGATATTATTCAAGAGAATAGCGACTCTAACAACGATAAACCAAAGAAAAGAAAAAGAGGTCGTGGAAGCGAAAGACAAGCCAAAGTATTGGTCATGGTAGAGTCCGAACCTAGCATCTCTGCTCCTAAGAAAGGAAAGCCAAATAGAAAAGTAGGTTATCTTAAAATGGTTGTCATGGAGGATTTAAAATCTGAAACCATCAATGCAGAAGTTGAAAAATCTGTAAACAAAACAGCATCTGTGCTATCCGATGGTTATACAGGATATGCCAAACTTAAAGAGGTAATAGCAAACCATTATGTTGTGGTAGAACCAAACAAGAAAAAATCAGCAAAAGTATTCCCCTGGGTAAATAGAACAATTAGCAATGCAAAAAAAGTACTTTTAGGCACTCATCACAATTGTATAAATCAGCAATATGTTCAGAATTATCTTGACGAATTCTGTTACAAATTTAACAGGAGGTATTTTGGAGATAAACTATCGGATAGACTTATGATTGCTGCTTTAGAAACAACTTGGTATTAGTTGCGGACAGTCATATATTATTATATACAATACTGTTTTATTGCGAAATTAAATAAAGTACAACAAAACAACACTTTCGTATGACAAAACTTACAATTGTTCTTTCTGTTTTTATGCTCACTAGTCTGTTTTGCTTAAAAGCACAAGAAGACCTTGAGTTGACACACCGCCACGAGTTGAAACTCAATTTGGGTAGTAGTGTCTTTATTGCTTTCCCCGAACTGTCTTACGAATATCTTTTGAGCGAGGATATGACAGTGGGTGCAGCCGTGGGTTTTGGTTTTGACACAGAAGATAGCGATGGCTATAGTTTCAAAGCTACACCATTTTTAAGGTGGTTCTTTGGCGATATCAATTGGTGGGGGCTTCGTAGTAGGGGCATGCATCATCCTGCTACTGGCTTTTTCCTTGAAGCCAATGGAGCAGTTGGTTCACTCGATATTTACTCTAACTCTTATGATTACGTTGATTATTCAAATCGTTATACGAAAGAAAAGTCGATGTTTACTGGTGGTCTGGGCTTTGCATTTGGTTGGAAATATCTTTCGAAAAACAATTGGACTGCCGAACTAGTTACTGGTGCAGGGCGAAACTTCAACTATGACAAAGATTACTTCAACTCTAAAATCTATCTTCGGATGGGTATTTCTATTGGGAAGAGGTTTTGAATTGCTCGTACCGATTGTAATCAATATGTATTAAAGTAAAAAGTTAGCTACGCAGCACACGCTTTGCAAAAGCGAGCGAACGACAAATAAATATTACAATGACAATTTAAATACCAACATAATTATGAAAAAAACAATCATTTACACCCTCTTGTTTAGTTTGTTGTTCCTGTTCATTGCTACAGCATGCGTCAAAGAAAGCGATACATGCCATCGATTTATTCATTTTACAAACAATTCGGGAAATGATGTCTATTATAGTGTTACCTATATTGATGAAATAGAAGAATATAACTTGACTTTATCTCCAGGATTTTTAAAAGTGAAAAAGAATACTACAGAAAAGCTTCCTAACAGTGTTTCAGGGCTATCGTGCTATGAATCGTATGCGGAGAATTCCGGATTGATCTACCTTTTCTTATTTGATGCTAAAGTAGCGGAAAATACACCTTGGAAAACCGTTCGTGAAGAAAATTTGTATCTGAAAAAGTATGCACTAACTATTGACGAATTGAATGAAAGGAAATGGAAGATAACTTATAGTGGGGAGTAGTATCGCCGCTCACGCCGATTTGCAATCGGTGTGTTGCGAAGCAAAAAGTAATAAATAAGAAAGTTCGCTACGCGACACACGTGCTCACATAGAGCGGTGTCGAAATGTTGCAAAGTGCATGAGAGAGCATAACACTTATTATTATGAAAAATAATCATTGTTACTTTTTATTATCTATCGTATTTTCTCTTCTATTGCATAGCTGTAATAGTGAGAAACCACGAATAACTGCAGAATTAAAATATTCTTTTCCTAAAGAAGATAGTTTGCAAATTTCTGTAATTCTCCAAAACAAATCTAATGATTCTCTTTTTATTATTGGCAGAGTAAGTGAGATTGATTTTAATGAAGAGAATTCTATTTTAGAAAACTATAGTGGTTCGCCAGAAGAACAATTCAAAATGCTCAAAGAAGACTCACAAGATTATATAAATAAAAATAATGAGCAAAGTAATTTAAAAGATACAATACGGCTTTCATTACCAAAAGTGAAAAAACGGTATCAAGTTAATCATAAGAATGAAGGAGTTGATGTATTTGATAAGTTAAGTAATCTTGAAGAGGCATATTATATTTTTAAAAGAAACTCTTATGTTCCACCTCCTCTCAATGGAAGTGATGGAACAAAAATCTTTTATACAGATGTTGATGTTTATAACTTGGTAATATCAGAGAACATTAATGTTGATGAAACATATTTTTTTGAAGAAGTAGTTCTTCTTAACCCAAATGAAAGAAAAACATTTTTCATTGATATGAGTTATTTGTTGTTGCAAAAGGCAACTTATCGTTTAGTATTTGATTTTAAAACAGATGATGAGATTTTTTTTAAAGAAGGTGTGATTTTAGAAAACAAAGGATTTAAGCGTTTTAAAGGACATATTCTTTCTAATGAAATAGAAATAAAATCTACCACTGGCGTAGGTCTCTGATTTGTGACTATGTAGATTAGATTATATGCATAAGCTTGGAAACTTCCGTCAGCTAAGAAAGAAAAGTTCGCTACGTGACACACGTATTATAAAATGCGCGCGAGCGTGTTAGCAAGATGAATGCGATTAGACTAAACAAACAAAATAAATTTTACAAACATGAAAAGAACCATTTTTATTTCAATTATTGTTTTAAGTTTATTCAGTTGCTGCGGAACATTTGATATTTCGAAATCAGATCCACTTCATTTAGAGAAGAGAGAGTATACGGGAAATAAATTAAGAATTGACGGGTATTATTATCAACATTTTAACAACAAATTTTTTGATATTACTTTTTTCTATAAAAATGGAGTTATTGTGGTACCTGCCGGAAGAGGAAGAAATAGTATGGAAGAAATGGATAACTACGTTATGAAATCTTTTATTAAAAAAAACGATTATAAAAAAGTGATGTATTGGTGGGGTGCTTTTAATATTGATGAAGATAATATAGCTTTTGAAAAATGGTATCCAAGCGAGGCTCCTTATAAAGCTTATATCAATGAAGGAAAAATATTAAACGATACAACTTTTCAAATAATAAAAAGATATAGATTAGTTGATGGAGTACAAACTGAAGTTAAAGAAATGAATGATAAATATCATTTCAGACAATTCAGCCAAAAGCCCGATAGTACAAATAATTTTATGGATGATTTTTTTAAGTCCGCTCGAGTTGGTTTACAACATTTTGACATTGTTCAGTGACCGTTGGTGTGTTGGGAAGCAAAAGAAGTAAAGTAATACATTTCTCTAAAGTGATATTTGCTTTGCAAAACCTTGAGAGACGGTGTAATGCACGATTGAACGAGCACAAACGAATACATTTTTCTATTAATATAATCATCAACTATACAAACAAAGAATTGTTTTTCTATCTTTAGAGAAATTATACTAAAAAATCAATTATAAACAATCAACACTCCGCCCTGAAAAAGATTATTACTCTCCTTTCAGTTTTTATTTTCATCAGTATGTTTAGCTTAAAAGCACAACAGAACTTAGAATTGACACATCGTCACGAAGTGAAGCTTAATTTGGGTAGCAGTGTGTTTATGGCTTTCCCCGAAATGTCCTACGAATACATTCTTAACGAAGATATGAGCGTGGGTACAGCCGTAGGGTTTGGCTTTGGTGAGAACAATGGCGATCGATACAAATTTAAGGCTATGCCTTTTTGGAGGTGGTTTTTTAGTTCTGACGCTAAACCAGCAACTGGTTTTTTCTTAGAAGCTAATGGAGCTGTAGGCT
>SMES01000196.1_pt1 | contig 16885 bp, 11 predicted proteins | sample 2456241 | NCBI WGS metagenome assembly SMES01 (sample SAMN10132598, study PRJNA489261) | soil metagenome | isolation source: day1 antibiotic-silty clay loam soil | place: USA | reverse complement strand
TCGCCAGCACGGTTAGCAATCACACGCTTTTCAACGTTTTCTAACGGATAAGCGGCGCGGCTGTTTTGCGTCAAGCTGTCATCGGTGTAGTCAGGCGTGCGCTGTTCATCAAGCACAACGTTTTCCAGTACTGCACCAAACTTAATGGCTTTCCAGATCACTGGCTCATTTTTCTCAGACAAGTCGATGCATTTTGCATAGCAACCGCCTTCGATGTTGAACACAGTGCCCACACCCCAGCCATGCTCGTCGTCACCAATCAAGTAACGGCTTTCATCAGCAGTGCATCGGTAAGACGTCATGCGCAGGCAACAGGAAGTTTTGTACTGAAAACATAGCTTTTTTCATTTCGCCAGCGTACTGCATACCTGCCAGTAACACTTTTTTTGCAGCGAAGTTAATCATCACGCAACCATCGGAGTTGGTACCGTCACGCTCAGGTACACACTCAAAGAAAGGTGCATTGATAATCTGCCATTGTTCTTTACCACCGGCATTGAACGCCTCTGGAGTAATAAACAAACAACGACCGAACAGGTTGTGCCATGCCGTTGTGGTGGTCATTTTAACTGGCAAGTAATGCGCAGGATCAGAACCCACATGCACATGTGAAACAAAGCTTTCACGCTCTGCCACGTAAGCTTCAACGCGAGTCCACAAGGCATCAAAAATCGCTGGTGCAATCGGGCGATTAATCGGGCCCCAAGCGATTTGAGCATCAGTGCTCGGCTCTTGTACGATAAAACGGTCAGCCGGCGAACGGCCGGTACGGTGGCCTGTTTCAACAACCAATGAACCATTTACAGCCAGTTTGCCTTCGCCACGGCGAACCGCTTCTTCAATCAATTGAGCGGCACTAATATCGGTATACACAGCGGTGTTTGCTTGCGTCATGAGATCCCCAACGGCCCGAGCCGAGTCCTCTAAAAAGTTTGTAGCGTCTTAGCAGATGCACTACAACGGAAAAAGTGCCCGCGATTATGCCAGAGTTATGCAATTAATGCACTGTGCTCGATGCATCAGCAGCGTCTTGCGCTGCGAACATTTGCGCGATATCGGCTTCATTAAATAAATAGCGTTGATTGCAGAACTGACAATCAATCTCGATAGTGCCTGCTTTCTCAGCTAGCAACAACTGCAAATCAGCCAGACCTAAACTAATCAAGGCCTGCTCTGAGCGCTCACGCGTGCAACTGCATTGAAACTTCAAATCACTGCTTGGAAACAGGCGCACCTCTTCCTCATGATAAAGGCGGTGCAAAATGGTTTCATTGTCCAAACCCAGCAGTTCTTCAGCACTCAAAGTTGCCGCCAAGGCAATCACATGCTGCCAACTGGCTTCACGCTCTTCTGCATCTGGTAGGCGATCAGCGGGTAATTGCTGTAACAGCATCCCGCGCGCGCGCTGACCGTCAGCGTACAACCAAAAACGCGTTGGCAATTGCGCCGAATTGACAAAATAATTGCTAAAGCATTCAGCTAACGTTGCACCATCTAAAGCGACTAAGCCCTGATAACGCTGCCCTTCGCGCGGATCAACAGTCAGCGCCAGCACACCTTCTGGCATCAGCTCTTGCAAGGTTGCGCCACTATGAATCTGCTCTTCTTCATAGCGAGCAATCGCGCGTAATTCGCGATCACTGGAGCACTCAACCATCAGCAAAGGCACAGCACCACTTGAACGTGCTTGTAGCACTAATAAACCATCAAACTTCAGCGTATTAACCAACAGGGCCGCAGCCGCCATCAACTCACCCAATAAAGCCGCAACCGGCTCTGGGTAAGCATGCTTAGCTAACACGTGAGCATAGCTTTCTTCTAAGCTCGCCAACTCGCCGCGCACATCGGTATTGTCAAAAATAAACCGCTGAGTAAAATCAAAATCTGCCATACAACACTCACCAATAAGATAGCGGCCTAGTATAAACCGCACTTAGAAAATTAACTGACTTAGATGCGCTCGTATGGATCTCTAGCGCATTACTGATCTTTGAAACGATGAATCTGGCGACGCTGCTTTTTCGTCGGCCGGCCATCGGTTTGAATGCCTAATGCGCCAGCTTTACGCAGTTCAGCCGCTTTTTCACGAGCGCTAATACTCTCGTCTGTCTCACGATAAAGAAGCTGTGCTTGTGGCGCGCCACGCCGCACTGCACTGAGCTGCTCGATCACCACGGTACGTTCATCGTAGCCGGCGCGAAGCACCAACTCATCGCCCACTTTTGGTTCTTTCGATGGTTTACAGCGCTCGCCACGGCAATGCACTTTGCCACCTTCAATTGCCTCTTTCGCCAGCGCACGGGTTTTATAAAAACGTGCTGCCCACAACCACTTATCTAAACGTACTTTTTCTTGCTGATTATCACTCATTGACGGCTATTACCTCTCCACAACAACGCTGCATCAGTGCAGCTCATGCACAGCAATCGGTAAACACACAGTCGCATCTAAACCACCACCGGCTCGATTCTGCAGTTCAACCTTACCGCCATGTTGCGCGGCAATACGTTGCACAATCGCCAAGCCAAGACCTGCACCCTGCCCGCCACGTGCCTGATCACCACGGTAGAAGGGATTAAAAATGCGTTGTAAATCCTCAGGATCAAGCCCAGGACCACGATCCAATACACTAATAGCCACATGCGCGGAGTGCTCATCGCGAACGACCGAAGCGGCAACTTCAATACCCTGTTCGCCATAACGCAGAGCATTTTCTAGCAAATTAACTAACATGCGCTTGATTGAGACACGACGTAACTCTAATGAGGGCATTTCTTCTAAACACAAGCGAATCGGCCGACCTTGCTGGATATAAGGCGCAACCACTGAACTGATCAATTCATTCAGATCACAGGCTTCCATCGGCTCATCACGACCATCACGGATAAAGGCTAAAAACTGATCCAAAATGGCATTCATGTCTTCAATGTCACGCACCATATCGTTGGTCAGGTCATTGTCACTGTCGAGCAACTCCAGGGATAAGCGCAACCGTGTCAGCGGTGTCCGTAAGTCATGGGAAACCCCAGCCAGCATGAGCTCGCGCTCACGACCGGCTTGCTCAACATCATCAGTCATCTGATTAAAAGCGCGATACACCTCAGCCATTTCACTGGCGGTATCCACATCAACCGGTAAACGCACGCTACGCCCTTGGCCAAACAGACGTGCAGCGATCACTAGACGTTTCAGTGGTGCGCTGAGTTGGCGGACAAAAATCCACGCTGCCGCAGTTGATAATAAACCGATGCCTAAAAACCAAGCGACCAAGTTCCACACGCGCTGACCGCGTAGCGGATGCGGATACAAAGGCACACGAATCCAGCCAGGCCCTAGGCTCGGCGCATTCACCCATAATGACGGTGGCGTTTGCGCACGAATGCGCACCTGCGTGTCTTCGCCTAACTCTGCGCGCATTTGCTCACTAAAAATATCGCTGTACGGCCAGTGCTGCTCACCAACTGGCACATCATCTTCTGCTACCAGTTGCAAACCAGCAGCCTTAGCGATGGCCGCACGCTCACTGGCAGGTGAAGCCCAGTAGGCTCGTAACGTTAGGGCTGCGCCATGGCTGTACTGGCGATCAACCAGCACATCTTCATTGAGCATCAAATAAATCAGGGTCAGCGCTTTAGAAAACAACACAGCCAACAACACCATCCACAAGGTGCGGGCAAAAAAGCTCTGCGGGTACAATAACGATGTCTTCATTTATTACCATCGGGCACAAACACGTAACCCACACCCCAAACAGTTTGAATGTAGCGCGGTTTAGAAGGATCAGGCTCGATCATTCGGCGCAGACGGGAAACCTGCACATCAATTGAGCGCTCTAAAGCATCCCACTCACGACCACGGGCAAGATTCATCAGCTTGTCGCGGGTTAATGGCTCACGAGCGTGTTCAACCAGAGCTTTCAATACAGCGAACTCACCCGTGGTCAGCATGTGCACCTGATCGCCTTTGCTCAGCTCGCGCGTGGCTAACGACAAACTGTAATCACCAAAGCTGACACTGGCATCTTCACTACCGGGCGCGCCAGGCACGCTGGTGTTTTGGCGACGCAAAACGGCTTTGATCCGGGCTAACAATTCACGCGGATTAAACGGCTTGGCGAGATAATCATCAGCACCCAATTCTAAGCCCTGAATCCGACTGGCCTCATCACCCTTGGCTGTGAGCATAATAATCGGCACTTGATTGTTGCTGGCACGCAATCGACTGCACACCGACAAACCATCTTCACCGGGCATCATTAAGTCGAGCACCACTAAATTAAACAGTTCGCGGGCGAGCACACGATCCATCTGTTCAGCGTTTTCAACACCCCGCACGCGGTAACCTTGCTCGGTCAGAAAGCGCTCAAGTAAGCGGCGTAAGCGTTCATCGTCATCGACAATGAGGATTTTTTCACCTTCAGTGACGCTCATGCGGTATCTACCTATTTAGTTAAGATTGATGGCCCTAGTATGCCGTAATCATCGCGTACTTGGGGGCAAGGCATTGTTAGCAAATTTTTCCTGATGGGAGGCAATGCTGGTTTGCTGACTGATTTCCCCTATAATTACCCTTTTGATGCAGGCCTATCCTGCTTTTTTGACTGACTTAGGTAGCCTGATGGATAGCATAAGTACTCGTATCGCCACAGAATTAGGTGTTCGCCCACAACAAGTGATCGCCACCATTGCTTTGCTTGATGAAGGTGCAACTGTGCCCTTTATCGCACGCTACCGTAAAGAAGTCACCGGCAGTTTAGATGATACGCAACTGCGTCACTTAGAAGAGCGCCTGCGTTACCTGCGCGAACTGGATGACCGTCGCGCCTCAATTTTGGCCTCAATTGAAGAGCAAGGAAAACTCACCGCAGAATTGCAGCACGCCATTCAACAAGCTGACACCAAAACGCGCTTAGAAGACCTGTATCTACCCTATAAACAAAAACGCCGCACCAAAGGTCAGATTGCTTTAGAAGCAGGCCTCGGTGAGTTGGCTGACTTACTGTTTAACCAGCCCAGCTACGACCCACAGCTTGAAGCCGCGCGCTTTATTGATGCAGAAAAAGGTTTTGCTGATGAAAAGGCCGTACTGGAAGGCGCTAAATATATTTTAATGGAGCGTTTTGCTGAAGACGCAGCCTTACTCGAACGTCTACGTACGATGCTGCAGCAACATGCTTTATTACGCGCTCGTTTAATCGCAGGTAAAGAACAAGAGGGCGCGAAGTTCAGCGATTACTTTGAGCATGATGAACCCTTCAAAAGCGTACCTTCACACCGCGCGCTAGCAATCTTCCGTGGCCGTAACGAAGGTTTTTTAACCGCTAATTTGAGCATGGGTGATGACACTCCCGGCAGCATGCATCCTTGTGAGGTGATCATTGCTGAGCAATTTGCGATTAAAAACCAAGACCGCCCTGCCGACAAATGGCTTGCCGAAGTGGTGCGCTGGACCTGGCGAGTAAAACTATCGAGCCATTTAGAAACCGACCTGTTCGGCCAACTACGTGAATCCGCAGAAACTGAAGCGATTAACGTCTTCGCCCGCAACCTGCATGATTTGTTATTAGCAGCGCCAGCGGGGCCTCGCTGCACCCTAGGCCTTGACCCAGGTTTGCGTACGGGCTGCAAAATCGCAGTAGTGGATGCCACAGGTAAAGTTTTAGAAACCGCCACAGTCTATCCGCACGTCCCGCATAACAAGTGGAATGAAACCATCGCCACATTGGCAGCGTTATGTAAAAAACACCACGTACAATTAATTGCCATCGGTAATGGCACCGGCAGTCGCGAGTCCGATCGTCTTGCTATTGAATTGGTTAAACTATTACCTGAGCTGCACATGAGCAAAGTTATGGTCAGTGAGGCCGGCGCTTCGGTGTATTCAGCATCAGAATTAGCCGCCCTCGAATTCCCCGATTTAGATGTATCGCTGCGTGGCGCTGTGTCAATTGCGCGACGCTTGCAAGACCCACTAGCCGAACTGGTTAAAATCGACCCGAAAGCCATTGGTGTGGGTCAATACCAACATGACGTGTCGCAAACTCAATTAGCACGCTCACTGGACGCTGTGGTGGAAGACTGTGTGAACGCAGTGGGTGTCGACGTGAATACGGCGTCTTATGCGCTGCTCGCACGCATTTCTGGTTTGAACGCAACACTGGCTAAGAACATCGTTGCTTTCCGTGATGAGCACGGTGCTTTTATCAGCCGTGCAGCGCTGAAAAAAGTGCCGCGTCTGGGTGAAAAAACCTTTGAACTGGCCGCAGGCTTCTTACGGGTAATGAACGGTAAAAACCCGCTCGACGCATCTGCTGTACACCCAGAGACGTACCCTCTGGTAACCCGCATTGCCCAAGATACTGGGCGCGACATTCGCTCACTGATCGGCGATTCCGCATTTTTAAAGCAGCTGGACCCCAAGAAATTTACCGATGAAACCTATGGTTTACCGACCGTCAGCGATATTTTGCAAGAACTCGATAAACCCGCACGTGACCCACGTCCTGAGTTTAAAACCGCCAGTTTTCAAGACGGCGTAGAAAGTTTAAAAGACTTAACCCTTGGCATGGTTTTAGAAGGTGTCATCACCAACGTCACCAACTTTGGTGCCTTTGTTGATATTGGCGTGCATCAAGATGGTTTAGTGCATATTTCTGCACTTTCAGAGAGTTTTGTTAAAGACCCTTATCAAGTGGTGAAAGCCGGTGACATTGTTAAAGTAAAGGTCATGGAAGTCGATATCCCGCGCGCGCGCATTGCTTTATCGATGCGTATGAGTGACACACCAGGTGAAAAACCAGCGCCGGCAGCACGCTCGCAACCGGCACGTAATCAGCCGCGTAGTGAACGTCATACACCACAAGACAAGCCTGCACCGAGCAACAGCGCGATGGCCGCGCTATTTGCTAATGCGGGCAAAATTAAGAAAAAGTAAGCAATGACTATCCGTCATTTTAATCCGCCTAGGGTACATAACGACTAAAAGTCGCCCCGTACCCTTGCACTCGGCAATCAGCACCCCCATATTGCCACGATGCCCTATTGAGGAATTCCCCTTGAGCGATACATATTCTCGTCGTCTGGCGCTGCTTAGCCAGCCCGAAGCTTTAGCGCAGCTCAAGCACTGCCTACATGGTATTGAGCGCGAAAGCTTGCGTGTTGAGCGCAATGGCCGCTTAGCATTGACGCCACACCCCAAGGCTTTAGGCTCTGCCTTAACCCACAGCAGCATCACCACTGACTACTCTGAAGCCTTGCTCGAGTTTATTACTGACGCACTGCCTGATTCCGCACAGACCTTGGCGCAGCTGGAAGAAATCCATCGTTTTACCATCAGCCAATTAGAGCAAGAAGTGCTGTGGAGCCCTTCGATGCCAGGTCATCTGCCCAAAGAAGAGCTGATCCCTATTGGTCAGTACGGCAGCTCCAATGTTGGTCAATTAAAGCATGTGTATCGCAAAGGTTTAGCCGTGCGTTATGGCAAAACTATGCAGTGCATTGCGGGCATTCACTATAACTTTTCCTTGCCGGACTCGATTTGGACCTTGTTGCGCGCAGCAGAAGGCGATACGCGCTCGGAAAAAGAGTATCAGTCGGCGCGCTACATTGGTTTAATTCGCAACTTCCGTCGTTACAGCTGGTTGTTGATGTATTTATTTGGTGCATCACCGGCGCTGGACATCAGCTTTTTACGTGGCCGCAATCATCAACTAGAAAGCTTTGATGAAGACACGCTGTATCTGCCCTACGCCACCAGCTTGCGCATGAGTGACCTCGGCTACCAAAGCAATGCACAGGCCGGCTTAACCCCTTGCTACAACGACCTCAGCAGCTACACCGATAGCTTACGTCGCGCCGTCAGTACGCCTTATCCTGATTATGAAAAAATCGGCAGTAAGAAAGATGGCGAGTGGCTGCAAATTAATACCAATATTTTGCAGATCGAAAACGAATACTACTCAACCATGCGTCCTAAACGCATCACTCAAGACGGCGAACGTCCGGTCGATGCGTTAATTGCACGTGGCATCCAATATGTTGAAGCGCGCTGCATTGATATCAACCCCTTCTTACCGTTGGGCATTGATTTACCGCAAGCGCGCTTTTTGGATACGTTCTTACTATTCTGCGCACTGCAAGACAGCCCGCTACTGGGTGATACGGAGTGCCCAGCGGCCACCGATAACTTTTTGGCAGTGGTCAAGCAAGGCCGTAAACCTAATTTACAGCTGCAGCGTGGCGGTGAGTCGGTATCGATGAAAGCTTGGGGTGAAGAGCTACTGACGCAGATGCAGGCCTGCGCCAAGTTACTCGATGACAGCTACGCGACTATAGAACACGCAGAAGCATTAAACAGACAGGTTGAAAAATTAAACAACCCTGATTTAACACCTTCAGCCCAAGTTTTAGCCAGTATGCGCGAGCAACAGTGCAGCTTCAGTCAGTTTGCCTTAAAGCAAAGCCTGCAACATGCGCAAACCTTGAGCACGCCACCGCTAGACGCTGAGCAGATTGCTCATTATCAAGCGCTCGCCGAACAATCACACCAAGCGCAGCAAGCGATAGAGCAACAAGACAACTGCAGCTTTGATGAGTACATGGCGGATTATTTAGCCAGCGCCCAGTAACTGCGGCGACAGCGCTGCGAGCTGCCTAATAACTCGCTGCGCTGTTTGCTAAAAACTCTACAATAAGCATTATTTAAGCGGCTCAAACATACCCTTATAAAACGTTTTGTTGCCGACGCCGCCAGTTCTGCAGACTGATATCTAATGCCTGTAAACTTAGGATACCTTGCCGCTCGGCACGCTTGAGTAAAATCAGCATCAGCTCTGCGGTGACCATGGCATCAGCACTGGCATTGTGGCGCTGTAAAACCTGCAAACCAAAGAAACTCACCCAATCATCTAAACCAGGGTTGCGCATATTGTGCTCAGGGCACAGCTGATCAAAGGTTGCATGAAAAGCTAAAAGCGGACTACTGCCCACGTACTCCATAAAATTCAACAGCGCTTTTTCTGCACGCATCCCCGCAGCCACTTCACTCGGCGGGATTTGGTGAATCAACACACTTTCACTGACCGCATGATTCACCCGACGCAGCGTACAACTGAACTGCTGACCTAAAGCAATCGCTGAATGCTCAATGGTCACTGCACCGATTGATAGAATCTTATCTTTAAGGGTATTCAAACCACTGGTTTCTAAATCCACTACAACAAAGCGCTGCTCGCCCAGGGGCTGCTCGCTCAGCGCTGCTGGCGGCGTTAGTGCAGCTAAACGTAAAGCATCAGAAGCTCTCAGCTCTGGGCTTTTACGAAACAAGTTGATAAACCTCACAACTGATACCTAAAGGTCAAACTGGCTTGCAAACGCTGCGCTTGACGAAATGACTCACGCAAAATACGGCGGTCTAAATGATTGAGCTCATCAGGGTAAATCCGATTACTGTAAGCTAATTCATTCTGTGCTTGCTGCTGATGCTGCTGCATACGGATCAATTGAATAAAGTGATACGCCTCAGCATAGGCATCGCCATCTAAGCGCTCAATCACACCTTTACTGACCAGTTGACGGATACGTTCTGAGGTGTTGCTGCTCTCAACACCATGGGCCAGCGCCAACACACGTATACCATCAACAAAAGGTGTTAAACCTTTAGTTTTTAGATCAAGAGTGTCTTTTTCTAAGCCTTTTTTGTCCAAAGCAAAGTTGCGAAACAACCCACCCAGAGGCGGTTTATACTGCAGAGCATTTTGTGCCATCATGCGCTGGAACATGTCATTACCACGAATCATCGACAGCATTTCACGACGCAAAGCCTGGCAACCCTCTAACGGCCCCCAAATGGCTCGCAAGTCAAAAAATATTGTCGAATAAAGAAGATTGGTTGGCGTTGCTTCGCGGACAATTTGACTAAAACGTCGCGACCACTCTTGGCGTGATAAACACAGCTCGGCATTGCCGGCCATGATATTGCCTTTACACAACATGAAGCCGCAGTCATCCAACGCCAAGTTAATTTCGCGTGCCAGCGGCAGCAGTTTTTGCCGTATTGCGTTGGCTTCTTCTTGGCTATCAGCCTCAAATAAAATACCGTTATCTTGATCCGTATACAGCGTTTGTTCTTTACGCCCTTCACTGCCAAATACCAACCAAGTGAAATCAACACCCGGATGACCATGCTGTTCAATGCATAACTCAATCACGCGTGAGACCATATGATCGTTGAGCAAAGTAATTAAGCGTGTCACCTGCTCAGAGTTAGCGCCATGGGCAATCATGCGATCCACTAACGAGCGAATTTCATCGCGCAGCTGCACTAATTTATCGATCGATGCCGCATGGCGTACCGCTCGGGCTAAATGCACCAGATCAACGCGCTGCAAAGAGAACAGATCACGCTCTGAGATCACTCCGACTAAGCGCCCGTCCTGCACCAGACACACATGGGCAATATGCCGTTCAGTCATCGCCAAGGCTGCATCAAAGGCAGAGGCCTGCGGTGGTAGATGGAATGGGTTAAGCGTCATCAACTCACTGATAGGCTGGCGTAAATCTGCATTCGCGTTAGCAATCACTCGGCGCAAATCACGCAAAGTAAAAATACCCTGTGGACGTTGCATTTCATCAGTAATTACTAAGCTGCCAATTTGTTGCTCATGCATTAATTGCACAGCTTTATGCAAAGGCAAATGCCCTTCACAGGTAATTGGCTGACGCATGGCCAGCTCAGACAACCGAGTTTCCATCGAATACTGCGAGCCCAGTGTTTCTGCAGCGCGGCTTTGCACTTGCTGATTGGCGTGATCGAGCAAACTGCTGATACCGCGCACCGAGAAATCACGGAACGCTTCGCACTTGCCGAATAACTTCACAAAAGAGGCTTTATCCAGCAGCAGACAAAAGGTATCTGTCTCGGCAATATGCGAGGTACGTGTAGCTCTTTCGCCTAATAAAGCCGCGATCGGAAAACATTCGCCGGTGCTAATTTCAAACGTGGTTTCTTGACTGGCATCCTGACCTTTGCGGCGCTCACCGTGGACACTGCCTTGCTTAACAATATAAAAAAACTCGACCGGTCCATCTTCTGGACTGACGATTTTTTCACCTTCAGCATAAAAACGCAGTTGGCAGTTTTCTACCAGAAAACTGAGATGAGCAATATCCATCTGGTTAAAAGGTGGATATTTTTGCAAGAATTCCAGCGTGCCTTGTATATTTTGTTGCACTGCGGTTTTGCCTGTTTTTGCAAAGGCATCATTCCTGCTCATGGAGCACTCCCCTATTAGATCAAACCATCCTAAAGTTTTAGATTAACGCATCCTATTGGACGTAAGTGTGACAGCGGCACAATGCAGGGTTTTTCTATCCTTAGTGCGATCTATATCAACACAATGCTGAGCTCTAGCACGCCACAGCCGGTATTGCGTTGCCATAGAAAAACACTAGACAACAAAAAACCGCCCGAAGGCGGTTTCTTGTTAACACTGTAGAGCGTTACAAATTATAAGCCGTTTTTAGCTTTAAATTCGCGACGACGACGGTGTAATACTGGCTCGGTGTAGCCATTAGGCTGCTCGCGGCCTTGCAGTACCAATTCCAGTGAAGCTTGGAACGCGACGTTGTCGTCGAAGTTCGGTGCCATTGGACGGTAAATTGGGTCATCCGCATTCTGACGGTCAACCACCACAGCCATACGCTGCATGGTCTCAACAATTTGTGCCTCGGTAACGATACCGTGACGCAACCAGTTAGCCATGTGCTGGCTTGAGATACGCAGAGTAGCGCGGTCTTCCATCAGACCGACATCGTTGATGTCAGGTACTTTAGAACAACCGACACTGTGGTCAATCCAGCGCACAACATAACCCAAGATGCCTTGCGCGTTATTGTCGAGCTCGTGCTGAATTTCTTCGGCAGTCCAGTCTGTGCTTGGTGCCAATGGAATGGTCAGAATATCGTCAATTGAAGCAAACTGACGTTTCTTCAACTCTTCTTGACGAGCAAACACATCCACTTCGTGGTAATGCAAGGCGTGCAGCGTTGCCGCTGTTGGTGATGGAACCCACGCTGTATTAGCGCCCGCTTTTGGGTGGCCAATTTTCTGCTCAACCATGGCGGCCATCAAGTCAGGCATCGCCCACATACCTTTACCGATTTGTGCAACGCCAGACAGGCCGGTAGCCAGTCCTGTATCAACGTTCCAGTCTTCGTAGGCTGCAATCCATTTTTCGCCGCGCATAGCTGTTTTACGAACCATTGCGCCCGCTTCCATAGAGGTATGGATTTCATCACCGGTTCGGTCTAAGAAACCTGTGTTAATGAACACCACGCGCTCTTTAGCTTCAGCAATACAGGCTTTCAAGTTAACTGTGGTGCGACGCTCTTCGTCCATAATACCCATTTTCAGGGTGTTACGTGCTAAACCTAAAACGTCTTCGGTGCGCGCAAACAACTCGTTAGCAAACGCTGCTTCTTCTGGACCATGCATTTTCGGTTTAACGATATACATGCTGCCAGTGCGGCTGTTTTGGCGGGTGGTGTTGCCTTTCAAGTTATGCATCGCAATTAAGCTGGTGAACAATGCATCCATGATGCCTTCTGGCATCTCGTTGCCTTGCTCATCCAAAATTGCTGGGTTGGTCATTAAGTGGCCAACGTTACGAATGAACAATAATGAACGGCCGTGCAACTTCACTTCACCGCCATTGACTGCGGTATACACGCGATCTGGATTCATTACGCGAGTAAAGGTTTTATCGCCTTTGGTCACGCTTTCAGACAGGTCACCCTTCATCAAGCCTAACCAGTTGCTGTAAACCAATGTTTTATCATCGGCATCAACCGCAGCGATCGAGTCTTCACAGTCCATGATGGTGGTTAAGGCTGACTCAACCAAAACATCTTTGATACCTGCAGCATCGGTTTTACCGACAACGCTGTTTGCATCAATTTGGATCTCAAAGTGCAGGCCATTGTTCTTCAATAGAACAACAGTGGGTGCTGCTGCATCACCTTGGAAACCAACCAATTGCGCATCATCACGCAGACCGGTGTTGCTGCCGCCTTTTAGGCTAACCAGCAGTTTGCCTGCATCAATGCGGTAGCCGGTTGCATCAACGTGCGAGCCCGCTGCTAAAGGTGCAGATTTGTCTAAGAAAGCACGTGCATAAGCGATGACTTTATCGCCACGTACTTTGTTGTAGCCCTTGCCTTTCTCTGCGCCGCCTTCCTCACTGATGACATCAGTGCCGTACAAAGCGTCGTACAAAGAACCCCAACGCGCATTCGCAGCGTTAAGGGCAAAACGTGCGTTAGTTACAGGTACCACTAATTGTGGACCTGCCATACGAGCAATTTCGTCGTCAACATTTTGTGTGCTGGCTTGAAAGTCTGCTGCTTCTGGCAACAAGTATCCAATCTCTTGCAGAAATGCTTTATAAGCGACTGCGTCATGAGCCTGGCCCTTACGTGCAAGGTGCCACTCATCAATTTGTGCTTGTAAGGCATCACGTTTTTCTAGCAGGGCACGATTTTTCGGTGCAAGGTCTTTTAACACCTTCGTTGCGCCTTCCCAGAATTGCTCTGCAGTCACACCAGTGCCCGGAATAGCTTGATTATTAACGAAGTCATATAAAACTTTGGCGACCTGCAAGCCACCGACTTGAACGCGATCAGTCATTTTTGCCTCACTCTGCTTGGAAAAGCCTCAAATAGAACGGCCATTAGGCCATGTAGTGCACAACCATAAATACTACATGAATATTTCTAAAAAAGCAGAGGGAAATCAACTGAGCAACTTTTGTCGCAGATGGCCGAAAAAAAGGCAAAAAAAACTCCGAATCTCACGGGGGGGAGAGAGATTCGGAGTATAAGTCCGGACTGCTAGGGGTAGTCCGGATATCTGCCAACATAAAACACATCAAGGAGTTTCAACAACGGTATTCCTTAACCATTCAAATACTCTGACTGTGCTTTTGTAAAATTAGTTCCTAGATTGTTTTAAAAAAATTTAATGTGCCTGATCCCAATTATCGCCGACACCGGCTTCAACCAGTAATGGCACGTCCAAAGCGGCACCAGCACTCATCAATGGTAATAAGCCTGCACGTAACGCATCCACTTGATCTTCGCGGACTTCAAGCACCAATTCATCATGCACTTGTAAAATGACGCGCGCATCCAAATCCGATTCAGCTAACCAACTGTCCACAGTAATCATCGCGCGCTTAATAATATCGGCAGCACTGCCCTGCATCGGCGCGTTAATCGCAGTACGCTCAGCCCCTTTACGGATCGCCGCATTTTTCGCGTTAATATCTGGCAAGTACAAACGGCGACCAAACAAAGTCTCAACATAGCCTTGCTCACTGGCCTGCTTGCGAGTGCGCTCCATATAGTCGAGTACACCTGGATAACGGGCAAAGTAACGGTCCATATACATTTGCGCCTGACCACGGTCGCAACCAATTTGCTTAGCCAGACCATGCGCACTCATGCCATAAATCAGACCAAAGTTAATCGCTTTAGCGCTGCGACGTTGGTCAGTGGTGACATCCTCTAACTCAACACCAAACACTTCAGAGGCGGTCGCTTTGTGTACATCACGATCATTACGGAAAGCATCCAGTAAACCTGGATCTTGCGCCAAGTGCGCCATGATGCGTAATTCAATTTGCGAGTAGTCAGCCGCCAGTAGTTTATAGCCTGCAGGCGCAATAAAGGCTTGACGAATACGACGCCCTTCAGCGGTACGAATCGGAATATTTTGTAAGTTAGGATCACTCGACGATAAGCGCCCAGTCGCGGTGACGGCTTGATGGTAGCTGGTGTGAATCCGCCCAGTCAGCGGGTTAATTTGCTCAGGCAAGCGGTCAGTGTAGGTGCTTTTAAGTTTACTTAAACTGCGGTATTCCATCAGCAGCACAGGTAGCTCATGGCCTTGCTCCGCCAATTCTGACAACACCGCTTCAGCGGTACTGGGCTGACCTTTGGCGGTTTTCGCCAAAACTGGCAAACCGAGTTTTTCATACAACACCACACCCAACTGTTTAGGCGAGGCTAAATTAAACGCTTCACCGGCAATCTCGAAGGTCTTGCGCTCCAGCTCAGTGAGTTTCTCCGCCAGCTCTAAACTTTGCAGACCGAGCAAGTGCGCATCGACCAGCGCGCCGCAACGCTCAATCCGCGCCAGCACCGGCATCAAAGGTATTTCAATGTTAGCCAACACATCAATCAGTGTTGGAATCCCTTCGAGCTCTTTAATTAAACAATTATGCAAACACAGGGTAATTTCAGCATCTTCAGCGGCATAAGGCCCAGCAATACTCAGATCAACTTGATCAAAGGTCAGTTGCTTAGCGCCTTTACCGGCCACCTCTTCAAAAAGAATCGTACTGCGATTTAAATAACGCTGCGCCAAGCTGTCCATGTTATGCCGCGTGGCAGTGGAATTGAGCACGTAGGATTCAAGCATGGTATCGAAGCGTACGCCCTGTACCGCAATACCATAACGGGCTAACACGTTAATATCGTACTTACCGTTTTGGCAGACCTTAGTAATGGCTGGGTCTTCTAAGAGCGGACGCAAAGCTGCTAAGACTTTATCTTGATCAAGCTGCTCTGGCACGCCCATATAACTATGCGCCAAGGGCACATAAGCCGCCTCACCTTCAGCCACTGCAAAAGAAATGCCCACTAAGCGCGCCTGCTGCGCATCGACGCTAGTGGTTTCGGTATCGAAAGCAAACAGCTTGGCTTGGCTTAAGCGCTGCAGCCAATCTGCAAATGCTTCTTCAGTCAAAATAGTGTGAAATTTAGCCTGATGCTCGACTGCTGCAGTTTCGGCTGCTGCGCTGTCGGCTGAACTTTCAGTCTCAACCACAGGCTCGGCAAACAAATCATCCGAGACGCTGCTAACTGCTTTCTTTGGTTTAGGACTGCTCGGCGCAGCAGCACTGCGACGACGAATCTCATCTTGCCAGCTTTTAAACTCTAAGCGCTGATACAACTCCATCAGAATCTCGTCTTGCGGATCCTGCATGTGCATGTCGTCAATATTCAGCTCTAACTCAACATCGGTTTTAATCGTGGCCAACTGACGTGATAAATAGGCCATATCACGATTATCTAATAATTTAGAGCCTAGTGTTTTCGCACCACGAATGGGTAAAGTCGCAACTTTATCAAGATTGGCATAAATCGCATCCATATCACCAAGGCCAACCAATAAGCCCAGCGCGGTTTTTTCACCGACGCCTGGCACACCGGGAATGTTGTCGGATTTATCACCCATCAAAGCTAGATAGTCGATGATCAGTTCTGGGCCAATGCCGAATTTCTCCACCACGCCATCACTGTCTAACGTGGTGTTGTACATGGTATTGACTAACGTGACATGGCCGTTCACCAACTGCGCCATATCTTTATCACCAGTGGAGATAACTACCGGACGCTCGGCCAGAGTGCTGCTGAGCGCTAAGGTGCCAATCACATCATCGGCCTCGACGCCTTCTACGCATAAAAAAGGAAAGCCCATGGCCTTCACGCATTCATGCAAAGGCTCAATTTGCACGCGTAAATCATCCGGCATCGACGGTCTTTGCGCCTTGTATTCAGCAAAGAGTTCATCGCGAAAGGTCGGCCCTTTGGCATCAAAGATCACCGTAATCACACTCTCAGGGTATTGCTTGCGCAAACTGCGCAGCATATTCAACACCCCTTTCACCGCCCCAGTTGGCAGCCCTGTCGATGTCATTAACGGCGGCAGCGCATGAAACGCGCGGTACAAATACGATGAACCATCAACTAAAACTAACGGGGCTTGAGACATGCGGGCATTCAACCTTTACAAAAACAACCAAATGAGTAACACATTACTGAGT
>SMES01000065.1_pt1 | contig 17195 bp, 10 predicted proteins | sample 2456241 | NCBI WGS metagenome assembly SMES01 (sample SAMN10132598, study PRJNA489261) | soil metagenome | isolation source: day1 antibiotic-silty clay loam soil | place: USA | reverse complement strand
ATGACGCAGATAGAAAAGAATGATTAAAAACTGAGATTTCTAAATAAAGATTGATTTTTACAGAGAAAGCTTTCCCTCACCTAACTTTAAAATATATCATCAGCTACCAAAACCATAGACACAAAAGTAAATTAACGTAAGTAAAAACACGGTCACAAGGTTACACGGTTACACGATTACTTATTTCCCCATGTCTCTTAATCTTTAAAAAGAGGTAGAATAAGTTATATGAGAAGGATGCTTCCCGCAGATCTCGCAGATGACTCAGAAAAAAGAATGATTAAAAACTGAGATTTCTAAATAAAGATTGATTTTTACAGAGAAAGCTTTTCCTCACCTAACTTTAAAATATATCATCAGCTACCAAAATCATAGACACAAAAGTAAATTAACGTAAGTAAAAACACGGTCAAAAGGTTACACGGTTACACGAATACTTATTTCCCCATGTCTCTTAATCTTAAAAAAGAGATAGAATAAGTTATATGAGAAGGATGCTTCCCGCAGATCTCGCAGATGACAATGGAAAGATTGTACAAAAAAAGGGCTGATTCATTCATTGAACCAGCCCTTAAAAAACAATTATAGCTCTTTACTTAATAATCTCTAATTTTCTAACAAACCTACCTTCATTTGTATCAATAACTACTTGATAAATCCCTGAAGCTAAAGACTGTGTAGTTAAATTCACACGAGAAGTATTTTCTTCAAATTGACGTTCCATTATTACTCGACCAGCGATATCTTGAATCATAACTGACTTCATTTGCAACTCTTCTTCAATTTCAATAGTCACTACATGATTAGCTGGATTAGGATATATCTTTATATATCGATCAGCTTTCACTAACTCATCAATGTCTACTGATCTTACTACAATATGTCTCATTAAGGAATCTCCTTCGAAACAAGATTCCTGGCTTAATTGAACAGTGACATCATAAGAGCCAAATCCAGCAAATTCATGAATAGGTTGCTCTTCAGTACTCGTATTTCCATCTCCAAAATCCCAGAAATAACTTTCTACATTAATAGGATTCACTACATAAAATTGGAATAGTCTTTCACCCAACTCTGTATTATGAATCGACTGACCCGTAGATTGTTCAATAAATGTCACCACTACTCCATCATCAATATCACATGCGCCATTAAATATATTTACCGTATAAGTTCCGGATTCTTCTACAAAAATAGACTGCGTAGTATCCCCTGTTGACCATTGGTATTCTGTGAGAGGACTTTCATTTCCTGCATTTAACTCTACCATTTCTCCATCACAGGCTACAATTTCATTTTCTAAAACTGAGATTGGTGCGTCATAAAATTCAATCATTACTTCATCTTCAGAAAAACAACCATCCAACTCTACTTCTACGCTATAAAGACCAGGAGAAGTCACGTCAATGGACTGTCCAGTGGAGTTATCATTCCATAAATAAGAATCAAATCCAGGACCTGCATCCAATGTGAAAACATGTCCTTCACAAGCAGCTAAATCTTCTCCTAAATCTATTACAGGCTCTTCTTTAATCACTGCTTCCACAGGAACTAAATCACTTTCACAACCTGATAAGGAATAATGAATGGTACCATTAAATACTCTTGTAATATTTGGGCTTCCAAACTCGCTACATAATCCTGCGCCAGCTTCGAAAAGTAAATCCGTGTTTTCATAAGTGGCATTCGATGCATTACCTGAAGTATAACTTGCATTGTATGATATATATATACCATAAGTAGTGTTCGCATTTAATTCAATAGGATTATTTAAAGCAATCATGAAATTACCGGTAGCATAATTCATAGTTATCGTTTCATGTAAAACCCATGCATTCTCATCAGTTTCAAATCCAGCAAACCCACCTTCTCTATAATAAACTTTAACTGAAGAACCTGTTCCTGCCGCACGTGCTAAAATACTATCCACTTGTAAAGCAGTTGAAGGCGTTAAGTCAAACATAGTTCCACCAGCACATGAAGTTCCACCAACATTTAATGTAGGTAAAGAATCATTTAAGCCTGAACCACCTAATCCTGCTGCTGCCCAAAAAGTTGTGGAAGTCGTTAAAGGAGGTGTCACAAAGTCATTACCTGTATGTAATAAATCTGTTCCCTGATCATCTGAATACCAACGTATTTCACCACCTAATGTAGTGGCACTTAAAGTCACTTCACCTGGCCCACAACGATCTCCATCTGTAGTTGTTGCCACTTCTGGATCTACTATATAAACAGTTCCTACAGCGGTATCTACTCCCACATTGTTACACAACCAAATCACTCTAAATTGAGTTTCTTCGTCCACATCTGTGACACTTGCTTCTGGATTTTGACTTGCAGTTCCAATGTCAGACCAAGTTATGCCATCAGTAGACTGTTGGAATAAATAAGTCACATTGCTTGCATAAATTTGTTCATTAATGGCCATAGTTATATCTCCCTCTAAACACAGCGAATCATTATTGAAAACGATATCCCATCCATTAGGTGTTGAGACTGCACTACAATCTTGTAAAGGAACAACCTCAAAAGCATAATCTTCGAACTCTCCATTTATACTTTCTTGACAAGGTCCTGTTGGGCCGGACGAATTCGTTCCGTGCCAACCAATTCTCATTCGAGTGACTCCTGCAACAGCATTCAATGGCACTTCAAAAGTACCTTGATGTGAATTAGAATAACTACTTGAACCGTACACCATTTCATTAGCATCAAAAACTCCATTTTTATTCCAATCCACCCAAACTTTTGCACCTGCAGTTAATGTGGTGTTACCTTTGATTTGGAAGGAGACTTCTTGAGTTTGAACTTGTGAAACCGTATCTGTTGGTGTAAAGTCTTGGTAACCATTAGGCCCCATTCCTGTTGAAATATTATTTACATTCTGAATGGCACCTGTAGTAGTAAAGTTATCTATAAAGTAAGAAGTACTAGTCGTACTTGGTGTACAATAACACTCTGAAGGAGGCAACATTTCCACTTCATGAACTGCAGAAGTATCAGATAAGTTACTATTCGTACAAGTTATAATCACTCGATAATCCGTATCTACTGTTATACCATTTATAATAGAAAGTATGCTTGTGGTTTCACCTGCAATATCACTCCAATTATTTAATCCTCCTGGAGAATTCTGCCATTGATAAGTAATACCCGACTCCGCTATCGCATCAATTTCCAAAACTAAATCATCTCCTAAACAAGCGCCGTTTGCACCTGTAATTGCACTGACTGATGGGGTTCCTGAACAAGCAGAGGGGAAAACCACCTCGAAAGTATAATCTTCAAACTCGCCATAAGTAAAGCCTGTCTCACATGGTGGGATATCTGCAGAACTACTCAACCAATGACTTACAATTCTCATGCGTGTTTCGCCTTCTACTGCAGTAGCTGGGACAGTAAATGAACCACTATGTGAAGCTCCATAACTTGTAGAATTATATGCTACTTCATTCGCCTCAAAAATTCCGTTTTGATTCCAATCCACCCAAATTCTAAACCCTGAAGTTCCTCCTACTATACTTGTAGAAAAGTCAACGTCTTGTAAAATCACTTGAGAAACTGTCATAGCAGTAAAATCTCCGTATCCACCAGGAGAAAAACCACTTCCTAAGTTAGAAATATTTGCAAATCCTCCTGTTGTAGAAAAATCATTGATATATCTACTTGAATTTGTGCCTTCAGGAATACAATAACACTCGCTTGGAAGATTTACGGTAATTGCTAAAGTTGCTGAAGTATCGCTTAAATTACTAAATGTACAAGTCGCGATAACGCGATAATCCATTTCTGCAGGTAAACCAGTAGGGAAAGACAAACTTGATGATGTAGCACCTGCAATATCTGTCCATGTATTCGCATTAGATAAAGATTCTTGCCATTGATAAACTATTCCAGACGCAACTATACCACTTGAAGATAATGTAAATGGCACCATAGGACATACTTCTGATGGTCCTGAAATCAAATCTAAGTCGGGCTGCCCAGTACAATCAACAGAAGGAACAAAGGTAATTTGAATATTAGGCCTTTGTTTATAGGTAGAAAGATTTGTATTACTTCCAATGGCCTCTCCTATAAGATGACCCACAAATCCACTTGTATATTCCCATGCCATCTTATCGGTTGCACCTACTCCTGTCATATCTTGATCTGTAGAAATCTCTAATGTACCACCTGTATACAAAAAAGGATTATCTAAAGTAATGGTAAACCAGCCCTGTGTACCTGGAACATTAAATGTGGTACTTGAATAAACAAGAGTATGAGTATTTGTAATAGTATTCCATTTATCAGCTATGACTCCTGGTATTGGCGCTGTTTCTGTAGAAGTTCCCATATATACAGAATAATCAATTCCAGAGCTAAACGTACCAGCAGTCGTTTTATTAAATGCAATCTGAGTTATTAATACACCTGGAAGGATTCCAACAGCCTGCAATTCCGATTCCTCATAAATAATATTACTTCTTGCTCCTGCAGTGGTAGATGAATTGCTAAATCGATACACTGGCGAATAAAGTGTATTCGCTGGCGACGATGTCCCAAAGCCTATTTGCTGAGTAGTTTGTGCAAAAGCATCTTCCTGAAACACAAATAGTAATGCTAAAAAGGTAAATAGCTTTTTCATAAAGTTTTATTTTTTTATTGGTTAATGATTTTATCCAAGCATTAAAGCTATAAAAAGAAAATTACAAATCAAATTATTTGAAAAGGTTCTTATGATAATTTTACGGCATGTTTCGTATTTTAGCGTTTGGGATATGTTATTTATGCAAAATGTATGATATGTAATACTTTCGCCTTTATCCCTAAATCCGCAAGTTAAATATTTTCTGGTTTAAAATTATTTTTTACGTTCTTCTCAGGCTTAATTTTTTCGCACAAAGGTTTCCTTTTATCCATTCCTTTGAGATAAAATTCGTTCGCCAAAAATGAGTTCCATTGTAATTTTTAGTTTTGAAAACACGAAAAAGCTAATCGCTCAAAAATCATCGTGCGAAGACTGAGAATTGGACGTACCTCTCCCATTAGGGTTGACTTTTAGGGCATTTTTACTATATTAAAAATTCGTATTTCACATCTGAAAACAACTTTAGAACTTGTTGCCTACCTCGTTTTATCCACTTTAAGGGAAGAATCATAAATCTAATGATAAACTTCTTTAATCTGAAGTTAGGTTTGATAAAATCTAATTTTGTGTTGATAAGTTTGGTTAAGTAATAGAATAGGTTTCGATGATGTCCTAAAAGAGTGTGTAATGTTCAGTTTTTGTAACTTAGTTTTTCACACAAACAAGCAACATAATTATGAACATTACACAAGATCGAATTTCGGAATTACTTTTAGATTTAGCAAATAATGAAAATGGCACTCAGCTATTAATGAAAATGACGCTTGAAGCTTTTATGCTTTCTGAACGCTCTTTACATCAAAAAAACATGGATGATTATTCCAATGGTTATCGTCCTAGAAAAATCCAAGGTTATGGTAAAGAGATGGTTTTTAAAGTCTCTAGAACTCGTTCTGGAGTCTTTAATCCAGCTCTTTTACAAGTTCTTCGTGATGAAGACGAGGAGCATAGGAAGTTAATATTCAGTCTTTATAGTAAAGGTTTAACCACGGAATAAGTGAGTGATATTTATGAAGAGTTTTATGGTAAATCCTATAGCAAACAGCAGATAAGTTACTTGATGAAAGACAGTCGTGATGGGATTCATTTATGGCTAAAACGAAGTCTAGAAAGTCATTATTTAGTGTTGTATATAGATGCTATTTTTGTTCATACGCGTCGTGATCAGAGTGTGAGTAAGGAGGGGTATTATAATATTCTAGGTGTTAAAGAAGATGGAACAAGAGAGGTCTTAGCTATCGTTAATCATCCTACAGAAGGGGCATTATCCTGGGAAGTAGAGCTTGATAATCTTAAACTAAGGGGTGTGAAAAGTGTTGGTCTAATTGTCTCTGACGGTTTATCTGGCATTGAAAATAGTATTGCAAAAAGCTTTCCAAAGGCAAAGCATCAATTATGCATTGTCCATGCAAAACATAATATTTTGAATAATTTCCCAAGAAAACTTCGGTCTGAAATCTCTGCAGAACTTCGTGATGTTTTTGAAATTGAAACAAATAAAAGTAGTCAGATTGAAGGCTTTGAAAAATTGTGTAACTTTGTTACTAAGTAGTCTGAGCGATATCCAAAACTCAAGTCTTTTTCTGCATATCGTAACGCTGATTATTTTACTTATTTAGAATTGCCTGCCAACATCCAAAGGATGGTATATTCTACAAATTGGGTTGAAAGATTACACAAAGATCATCGTCGAGTTTTGAAGATGAGAAGCTCACTCCCAAATGCAAATGCAGTTATTGCTTTAATGGGTGCAGTCGCCATGGAAAAAGAAAATAAAACTTATAAATATCCTGTTTATACATTTATAGGAGTGACCGAATTGATGCAGAGCTCTAGTATTTGAATAACAAACCATTCCGCTACGCTCCATTAATTTATCATTCAAATACTAGATTTTTTTAAAAACGTGAAGAACAAAAGTTACATTAAGAATTAACAATTACACACTCAATCAGACATTACCAAAAAAAATAGCTACCTCAAAACATGAGGTAGCTATTTAAAATTTCAATTTAAATAAAAGACTATTTGATAATCTCTAATTTTCTAACAAACCTTCCTTCATTCGTATCAATTACCACTTGGTAAAGACCTGAAGCTAAAGATTGCGTAGATAACCTCACATTAGATGTAGTCTCAACAAATGTCTGTTCTAACACTATACGTCCCGTAATATCTTGAACCATTAGTGTATGCATTTGTAGCTCTTCTTCTAATTCAATAGTCACTACATTATTTGCTGGGTTAGGATATAACTTAATATACCTATCTGATTTTACCACCTCGTCGATGTTAACAGTCACTTCAAGTGTTTTTTCTAACAAAGTTCCGTCATTACAATCATCTCTGTTTATAATAACAGACACTTCGTAAGTTCCTGGATTATCATACTCATGAGTTGGATTTTCATCAGTGCTGCTATTTCCATCACCAAAGTCCCACAGATAAGAATCTACGTTCATTGGATTTAAAACACTAAACTGATAAACCGATCCCGTTAAAGTTACATCAATTTCATCACCAGAAGCTGGATCGATTACTGTTACTTCAACTTCATCAACAGCTAAACATCCATTTATAGAAACTTCTACTTCGTAAGTACCAGCTGCAGTTACCTCCAATGTTTGATCCGTTGAGTTATCACTCCATAAGTAGGTATCATATTGATCACCTGCATCTAAAGTAAGTGTTTCACCTTCACAAACAACTAAGTCTTCCCCTAAATCTACTGTAACGGTATCTTCTCCAATGAAAGCTTCTACAGCTACAAAGTTGCCTTGACAACCTGGTTCAGAATAGTAAAAAGCTCCATTAAAGATTCTATTAGCATTAACTGAACTAAATGCTGTACATACTCCATATCCACCTTCAAACAATAAATCAGCATTTGAATGTGTAGCGTTAGTTGCAGTACCATTAGTGTAACTTGCACTATAGTTTACGAAAATGCCATATGTTGTATTTGCATTTAACTCTAAAGGTTCAGTAAGTGGAATCATGATTTTTCCTGAAGAATAACTCATACTTACCGTTTCGTGTAAGGTCCAAGCACTTTCAGTTGTTGTATATCCAACATGTCCACCTTCTCTATAATATATTTTAACTTCTGATCCACTTCCACCTGCCAAAGCCATTAAGCTGTCAAGGTTCATATCAATTGAAGGCGTTAAGTCAAACATTGCACCACCTCCACATAAGTTACCTGCAACATCAATAGTATGAAGAGAATCCACAAGTCCTCCACCTGTACCTGCTGCAGCCCAATAAGTTGTAGAGCTCGTCAAGTTAGGTGTAACAAAGTCATCACCGGTTGCTAACAAAGTAGTTCCTAAGTTATCATCATACCAACGAACGTCTCCCATAGAAGCTTCAGCACTTAAAGTTACAGTACCTGGTCCACAATGAGCCGCATCTGTTGTTGAAGTGATCTCTGGAATAATTACATGAACAGTAGCTGTAGAAGTATCTACACCGTTATCATCACATAACCAAATTACTCTAAAGTGGGTATCTTCATTTACTCCTGTAACATTTGCTTCTGGAGTTGTGCTTGGAGTTCCAATATCCGTCCAAGTAGTTCCATCAGTAGATTGTTGGAATAAATAAGTTACATCAGTTGCAAAAATAGTTTCATTTACTGATAAGTGAATATCACTCTCCATACAGAAAGTATCTTCACTTAATACTATACTCCAAGCACTTGGCGTTGTTGTTGTATCACAATCTGGGAATCCTGATACTTGAATAGTATAATCTTCAAATTCTCCATAAATATATCCAGTTTCACACGGAGTAATGTTAGCCGAACTATTTAAGTAATGGCTCACAATTCTCATGCGTGTTTCACCTTCTAATGCTGTCGCTGGTACATCAAATGATCCGCTCGGGGAAGCTGTATAGCTTGTAGTGTTAAAAACCACCTCATCATTTTCAAAAATTCCATTTTGATTCCAGTCCACCCAGATTCTAAATCCAGCTGTTCCGCCAACCACAGTCGCAGTAAAGTCTATGGTTTCAAAAACATCTTGTTGAACAACCATGTTTGTAAAGTCACCATAACCTCCTGTTGAAAATCCAGTACTATTGTTGGTAATATTTTGAACACCTCCAGTTGTAGCGAAGTTATCAATATATCTAGCTGAAGCTGTCGCTTCTGGAATACAATAACAACCTGATGCTGGTAAAATTGTAATTTCGTGAACATCAGTAGTGTCAGACATACTACTATTCGTACAAGTAACGATTAATCTATAATCTGTTTCAGAAGTGATTCCTCCCGTTGCGTTATAAACCGATTGTGTTGCACCCGCAATATCTGTCCAAGTATCTGCTCCTGCTGGAGAAGACTGCCATAAATAAGTAATTTCAGTTTCCAATATAGGATCCATACTTAAAGAGAAATCAACGGACGCACAAACTTCATCTGGACCGTTAACAACATCTATATTTGGCATACCTGAACATGGCGTACCTTGTATTACAACAAATTCATAATCCTCAGCTTCACCATAACTTTGGCTACTACATGGAGTAAAAGTCGTTGAGCTTTCTACAACTCTTACGCGCATTCTTGTTGGACCTACAATAGCTGTCGTCGGTACATCAAAATTGGCTAGATAAGACTGGTTAGCAGCAATTGTAGTTGAAGATTCTCCCACTAATTCACTAGCGTCAAAAATCCCATCCTGATTCCAATCAATCCAAATCTTTACTCCGCCTGAATAGTTACTAACATCTACTTGAACATCCATAGGACTCGCATGTGCAGCAGACACTGAATGAGAAGCAGTATAATCTGTATATCCTGTTGCATCTAATTGATTACAACCAGTTCCAGTATTTGTAATATTAGTAATTCCTAAAGTTGTCGTTACGCCATTTACTCTAGCACCATTACCACAACCTATACTATAAATAGGCTCACAATAACATTCTAAAGGAGGTAATAATGTCATTGAAATAACATTAGAAGTATCTGACAAGTTACTTGCAGCACAAGTAATGATCATTCTAAAATCTGTTGCAACGCTAATTCCCGTCGAAGAAGAATAGTCTGCACTCGTAGCTCCAGTAATATCCGTCCAAGTATTTGCACCTGCAGGAGAAGATTGCCATTGATAGCTAATGCCACCTTCAACAACAGGATTATCTGCAGTAATGGTTATTGGGGATTCAGCACAAATTGTACTTGGACCTGTAATGTTACCTGCTACTGGAGCTCCTGAACAATCAATCAACTTAGTCACTTCAATATTGTAGGCTGTACTCTGAGGACTTGCATAAGTTGAAATAACAAAATAGTAGGTAGTTCCGCCTACAACAGGCATATCAGGGATCAAACGAGTTCCAGTAGCTGAAGAGGTATGGCTACCTACAGTTGATGCAAATGGGCATCCAGTAAAGGCAAATAGCCCAGTCCAACTACCTACACCGGTAAGAGAAATCGTTATGATTTCATTGCTTGTTGGCGTGTATGCATATACCACATCATCTCCGTTTAAATAAAGGGAGCTTGATCCATTTGTTATAGCACCTGGCGCTAATGGTGGTACATTAGATGATGAATAGTTGTCTCCATAAGTGGAAGTGTTACCTGCGTCAGTAAAAGGGAGCGATGTTATAACCAAGGGGTCATCACAAGTCTCACCAGGAATTTGAGCATTGGCCGTTATTCCAAACATCATTGATGTCAGAAATAGCATACTCAAGAAAATTGTAATTCTTTTCATGATAGTTTTATTTTTTTGTTAATGGGTAAACATAATACATTTAATATATAATAGCAAGGATTGTTTTATTTATTTTACTTTGCTGCATACTCATTTTACCCACAATTTGAAGTACAACCCTATTAAATCTTGCGCAAAAAAAAATAGCTACCCCAAAGTATGAGGCAGCTATTTATAAAACATTGATTCGAAAATCTTATTTGATAATCTCTAATTTTCTTACAAATCTTCCTTCATTTGTATCAATGACCATTTGATATATTCCAGAAGATAAAGATTCCGTAGATAAATTCACCTGAGAAATAACCTCTTCAAACTGACGTTCCATTATTACACGTCCAGTGATGTCTTGAATCATAACTGATTTCATTTGTAATTTCCCCTCTAATTCAATTGTCACTGCGTGACTTGCTGGATTTGGGTATAATTTTAAAAATTTATCAGATTTCACCAACTCATCAATATCAACTGATCTCACTACAATATGTCTCATTAAAGAGTCACCGTTAAAGCAAGACTGTTGATTTAATTGAACACTCACATCATAAGAACCAAAGCCTGAAAATTCATGAATAGGTGCAGCATCTGTACTTGTAGCTCCATCTCCAAAATCCCACAAATAACTTTCTACATTGATTGGATTCACAACATAAAACTGAAATAACCTCTCACCTAACTCCGTATTGTGAATGGATTGACCTGTAGATTGTTCAATTATCGTTACCACTACCTCATCATCTATTTCACAAGCACCATTGAAAATACTTACCGTATAGGTTCCAGGCTCTTCTACAAAAACAACTCGATCTGTTTCACCTGTTGACCATAAATATTCAGATTCGGGACCTTGATTTCCAGCATCTAATGCGATAAATTCACCATCACAAGCTACAATTTCATCTTCTAACAATGATACTGGAGCATCATAAAAATTAACCGTTACCTCATCTTCAGTTAAACATCCATCTAAACCCACTTCCACAGTGTACACTCCTGTAGTAGTGATGTCTATAGTTTGTCCAGTTAAAATAGTTAAACAGCAGTTATTGCAAAAAGAGGACTCATCAAACTAGACGAATCCCCTTTTTTACAAACTTTTAAACTTTAGTGTATTTATTTTTTTTCGAAACCTACACCATCTCCTACTCCATTCACATTCAACAAATCCCACATTAGCTTTTTAGCAATCTCTACTAAATCTCCATCTTCAGATTGAATAGTTAAAGCAAAAAAGTGAGGATGAGGAATCGCTTCTATTCTTTTGGTTTTTACATGTCGTCTGGACTGAAAAGACTCTACAGTTCCTACTATCCATACTCTATTAGGATAAGTCTCTTTATCTTGTCCTATCTTATAATACATTCTATATGTTTCACCTTCTTCTTGAAACATCATCCCTCTTACTATTCTATGTGAACGCTCATTAAATTGTGGCAATTGAGTGTGGTATAAACGCTTCATAAAACCGACTTGTTCATCAGGAGAAATTTTAAGATTTCCATCATTCCAAAAGTTATGTACAGAATCACCCATTTCCATGTTACCGTACTGAGTCGCAAATAAATAATGATACATATCGCTTTTCCCAATTTCTTCCACTAATGTTTGCATATGAGCAGTAGAATTAAGTTTAAAAGCATCGGCTAAAGATAAATCCTGATTCCACTCCTCATTTTCACGAACCACTCCATCCCACTTGATTACTTTTAATTCATCCTTGGCAACCACTGACTCCAAAGCAGTTAATGCAATTAAAACATCAAAGGTTTCTGCAGGAATAATTTGTTCTGCACATAACTCCTTGTTATAATAATGAGCAATCTCTTTATTGTTATCATAGATTTCAAAAGAACCTGTAACATTATATTGCTCAAAATACTTCACCCATTCATTATGCTCTTTAATTCTCACACTAGAACATGCACTCATCAATCCTATGCTCAGGATAGCCACTAAAATATATCTCCAATTCATTTGATAAACTTTTTAAGCTACAAATTTAAGATTTTAAAAGGAAACATCTATGCTTTCAAGGTCTATCACTGAACATTTGTTTAATTTGTTTGTTTTAAAGGCTAATAACACACAATAGCTATTAATTAAACTATTATTTCATCAAATCCCCCTAATTATGACAAAATTCAAAACTTTACTTTTTGGTTTAGGCTTAGTAACCTTAGGCTCACAAACCTCTAATGCACAGATTCAAGAAGGTAATTTAATGGTTGGCGTTAATTTAGCAAACATTGAGTTAGGCTTGCAAAAAAATAACACTCATTTTGGAATAGGCATCAGCCCTAAAATTGGATATTTTATTCAAGACAACGTTGTTTTAGGCGGGGAAGTGAGGATAGGCTTCCAATCTTCTAAAAATTCCTTCTCCATTGATTATGGTGTAGGCGCATTCGGCAGATACTATTTGGGAGACCCAAGAACAGTACTACTCAAGCATTCTCGTTTCTTTTTAGAAGGTGATGCAGGAATAGCTGGTAGAAATTATAAAGTAAAAGATTTACCTGCCACCTCAACTAATGGTTTAGGTTTAGGAATTGGAGGCGGTGTAGCATACTTTATCACGCCTAACATCGGTTTAGAAGCTTTGTTAAAATATAATGGAATTGTAGGTTTCGGGACTTCACCAGGAAGTGGAAATTTAAGTTTGAATGTCGGTTTCCAAATTTATCTCCCTACTGCAAAAGCGAAAGAAATCTATCGTGATGCAGAAAGCGAAACCAAAAGCAGATATAATAAATAATTAAAAATTGCAAAAGTAAATTGAAATAAAGGGTGCGCTATTGATTTAGTGCACCCTTTTTATTGAGCTATTTTGACAAGAATTCCTTATAAGATTTCTCTGTAATTGTGATATAAAAATCAATAGGTTGATGATGATCTTACACATCTCATTCTAAAGCTATATTTTAATATTGTTAGAGTCTAAAATAAATTCTTTTTTATGTGTTATTTTAAACTGGACGAAATCAATCCACATTCAAAACCATAGCACTTGGAGATCATTGAATTATATACAATACTTCACCATTTTCCCGCCGAAAATTCTATTAAATCACACCCCCTATATCTTAATTTTTGTTAAAAAAACCACTAAAAATTTTTATTTGTTAAAAATACATATTACTTTTATGGAAAAATTGCAACAGTCTTTTAGCTTTAACAAGAAATCATAAAGGTTTATCGTAGTCCCCCTACCTAAATTTACCTAGTGATTAAAGTTGCAATAATTTAAAAGTTGAAAACATTTAATTCACATCATTGACATTAAAGTTAATTAAATATTTCGTTATATCATCAAGTAATAAAATCTTTCATTTTGAAACAGAGTTCTTATAGTCTAAGCCATGCTCAAGCACTAGATCTCATTATTAAATATAGAGATGGTTCTTTTAGTTTTGACCTTATTTCTTCTAAACCAGAGGATGAAAATGGGGATAAGGTTTGCTATGACTTGAAATCACATGAAAAGAATGTTTTTATTCACAAACCTCCTATTTCTAATAGATCAGCAAGTCTTAATCGAGAGCTGCTTGCTAAAAAGTATAAGGTGGCACCATCTAAAATGTCTTTTCAGCCATCTGTTTCTATATGTTTCTTACTTTCTGGACAATTAAATGTCGGAACAGAAAGCAAAACTATACACACTCTTGAAAGCGGCTATAGTTTTATAGATTTAGAAAAAGACATGGATAGTATGCATGAAATGAATCCCGAAATACAGACTTTTGATATACATTTTTCGACAGAAGCCTTTCAAAATTATTACAACCAACTGATAAAAGCAAATATTGTTAAATTTCCAATAGAAGAGTTTGGTTATAAAAATAATGACAAGGAATTGATAACATTTAAAACAAATGCTGCTCTTCTCATTATTTTACACCAAATTCAAGAGTGCCCATATACTGAAGGTGCTAGAATAAGCTATTTAAAATCTAAACTTTTCGAATTATTAATTGTGTATTTTGACAATGTCAATAAACACTTAGAAAGTAAGGACACTAATAGCATTAAACTTAATGAAAATGACATTGAAAAAATTATATTTTTAAAGCGAAAACTCAGCACGCTGCATGATAGCCGTCTGCAATTAAATGATTTAGCCAAAGAAATTGGAATGAGTGGTACCGATATGCAAGTAAAATTCAAAAATCATACGGGAAAAACTATTATACAATATCATAGAGAGCATATTTTACAGGGTTCCATGAATCTACTCAAAACCAATATGGCTATAAAGAACATTGCCTATGAATGCGGCTATAGTTCAACAGCAGCGTTTTCAAAAGCATTTTCTAAGTTTTTCGGATTTAGTCCAAGTACTGTGGTTAAAGAAAATTAAGACTATCTTTTTTTTAAAATCCTTTACTGAGCATCCATAATTCTGAATAAAAACCCTCCATAAAATATCGATTAAAGGGCTTGAAAACTTTGTATCACACGCCTTGTTAAAAGGAAAAACTTATCTCTACCGGTTTTCACATAGATTTCTGTACCTTTGCACTGCAATTATTATATAATATACACTTTACATGGAGCGTAATCAACTCATAGGCTTTGTTCTACTTTTAATATTAGGCGGAACCTATTTATTTTGGAATAGTAAGGAACAACAAGAATATCAAGAACAAAAGCATGCGGATTCATTAGCGCAAGTAGCTTTAATGGAAAATACTGTTCAATTAACGGACACTGCTCCGCCACTCATCACGGAAGACGCAGCGATTAACGAACAAATTGAAGGAGAAGAAGGAGCTACTCCAACCGTTGCGAATGCAGTAAAAGAAGAAATCATTACTATTAGTAACGACGACTTAAGTCTGAGTTTCACAAGTAAAGGTGGATTTCCTGTTCATGCAGATATCAAAGGTTTTAAAACTTACGAACAGGATGATCTCGTTTTGTTTGATGGTGAAAAGAATCAATTACAATTCCTATTACCTTATGATGGTAAGGTTTTACCTTCCAATGAATTGTTTTTTGATCCAGAAATCATTGAATTAGCAGATGGTGGCACTCAAATGAAAATGACTGCGAAACTACCTAATGCGCAACAAGTGATTTTAGATTACATTCTTCCAAAAGAAGGTTATATGATGACGGCAAACTTACGTCTGATAGGCTTCGATCAGGATTTAGGACAAAACAAAAGCATTCCATTAGAGTGGAATACTGAAATCCTAAAAACAGAAAAAGACATGGAAAGTGAGCGTAGAAATATGCAAGTTCACTTAAAATACCATAGTGGTTCTCACGATTATTTCAATTTACAAAGAAGCTCTAATAAAGAGTTGAAGAAAGACGTTCATTGGTTTGGCGTTAGAAGTCATTTCTTTAACAGTACTATTATTGCAGACAATCATTTTGACAAAGGCAGCTTTACTTCTACAGAAGAATATGAAGCGGATAATGGTCGAGAAGCTATTACTTATAACACGACGAAATTAGGCATTCCTACTAATGTTACTTCTGATTTTTCATTTGGTTTTAAATGGTTTATCGGTCCTAATGATTATAAATTATTAAAAGCTCAAGGTGTACCAGAAATGGAAGAAATGATTCAACTAGGTATTGGACCTTTCTTCTTCGTAAAATACATCAGTAAATGGTTATTGATTCCGTTATTTGATGTCTTAAGCCACAACATCGTATCCATGGGTTTAGTCATTATTGTCTTGACGCTCATCATACGATTGATGCTTTCATTCTTTACTTATAAGAGTCATTTATCGACTGCTAAAATGAGGGTTTTAAAACCTCAATTAGATGAGTTGAAAAAGAAACATGGTGAGAATAAACAAGAAATGGGTGTAGAGCAAATGAAGCTTTATCGTACTGCAGGTGTAAATCCATTAGGTGGTTGTTTACCGATGCTTTTACAAATGCCATTCCTATTATCGATGTATTACTTCTTCCCTACTTCTATTCATTTGAGACAGAAGAGTTTTTTATGGGCTGAAGATTTATCGACTTACGATTCTATTTTAGATTTAGGTTTTAATATTCCTTTATATGGCGATCATGTGAGTTTATTTACTTTAATGATGGCGGCTTCGAGTTTAGTTTTAGCTTTATATAATAAGAATATGACTAACCCTGGCGCGGGAGATAATAATCAAATGGCACAAATGATGAAATATATGCCTTATATCATGCCATTTATGTTCTTAGGTTGGTTTAACAACTTCGCTGCTGGTCTTACTTTCTACTATACTTTCTCAAACTTGATTAGTATTGCTCAACAATTTATTATTCAGAAGTTTATGATTAATGAAGATAAATTACTGGTTCAAATCAAAGAGAAACAAAGCAAACCTGCAGGAAGTTCTAAGTGGCAACAAAGATTAGAAGAAATGCAAAAGGTTCAAGCGGAAAGAGCTAAAGGCAAATAATTTAAAGATTAATAAAAAAAAGCTTCCTTCATTTTTGAAGGGAGCTTTTTTTTATGGAAAAATATGTGAACTTGGTGGTGCTTGCGATGTGGTGGGTGTTGAAACTTGGAATTATAGAATCATGATGAAAGTTGCGAATTAGAAATGAGGAGAAAAATTTAAACGCAAAGAACGCGAAGAGGTGAGAATGATGGGTCTGATTATTCTCAAACGTGATTTGAGCTTTTAGAGTGTCTATTTAATGGGTTTTGAATAAGAGGAAATAAACGCGAAGAACGCAAAGGTTGTTCTATTATTTACATTGTAGGTATCTCGCAGATTACGCAGATTACGCAGAAAAAGAAAAAGAAAAATTTAAACGCAAAGAACGCAAAGAGGTGAGAATGATGGGTCTGATTATTCTCAAATGTGATTTGAGCTTTT
>SMES01000107.1_pt1 | contig 17225 bp, 16 predicted proteins | sample 2456241 | NCBI WGS metagenome assembly SMES01 (sample SAMN10132598, study PRJNA489261) | soil metagenome | isolation source: day1 antibiotic-silty clay loam soil | place: USA | reverse complement strand
ACCGACTGAATCTGCAGGGAATACAGAAGACACGGCATCTCTCTCTAAAGGAAGAGATGCAGTCTAAAGAGCCTAGCCAGTTGCGGCAAGTCGTAAGCGTGAATCAACGATTTAATCTTTACTATTGACTGCGCTGAGGGTTGTCGCTAGCTGCACCACTTTGGCTTGTCGACGTTGTGGTGCCGGTCGACGCATCGCACGCAAGATATCGTTAGCTTGTGTCAGTTGCGTGCTGAGTTCGCTACTAAAACGAGTGAGCAGTTGATTGCGTTGTTGGTGGCTAAGTGCAGATTGCGCGAGTGTTTTTAGACGCAAAATATGATTTTCCAGCAATTGTTTTTGCTCAAGATTGTGCTGGGTAAGCGGTGTTAGCGCTTCGTTCGCCCAGAGCAAGGTGTCATGACGTAAGCGTTCATGCTGTGCAATAGCTTCCTGCACTAGGGTGGCAAAAAAACGACGGCTGAGTTGGCTCTGCTCGGTCAGTAGTGTCTTTACATTGAGACGGAACTGGTCAGCTTTGTTGCGTAAATTGTCTTGCTCGCGACGATAGCGCTGAATGCGTAAAACGGGCGCCTCCACACCAAACATGGGGTTTTCTGCATTATGCCGTAAGTAAATAGCGCGAACCATTTTATTGGCCATGTGTGCTTCGATTTCAAAGGCATGCAGGTTGTTTTCTAAGGCTGCGAAAAAACCAGCAATGGCCCGGTTAATGCCAAGCGTTGTCCAACTGCTGGCTAATTTGTCCTGCACTTTAGAAATGTTTTCCTGCAATTGCTCAGGATCGACGTAAGCGCAGAGAATTTCGCCTTGACGATGCACTAGACGTTGATTGGTTTTTAAACTCAACAGGCGACGGTGATAGGTTTGGTGTTCAGCTTTTGCTTGCTCAAGTAGATTTTTTAAAACATGTGCACTGCTGTGCTGCTGTTGATCCAGCTGCTTTTGCTCAGCCTGCATTGACTGTAAACGCTGGCTCATGAGTTGTTGGTTTGACTTGAGTAAGGTGAGAAGCGGTTGCACCACGCTGCGCTCAATCAAATGTTCTTTTTGGGCAATCACGTGTTCACATAAAAAATCTTCTAGCGCGTCGATGCGGCTGCGAGCTAGCAGTTCGTGATCGTTGAGCACCTTCGCTTGCAGAGCACTTTTTGCCGATACAGGTAGCACGTGTGATTCGGGTAAGCCTAGCTGCTGGGCAGTCTGAGCTTGAATGGTTTGAATGCTATGCTCGGCAAAGGTGTCATGGTTAAGGCTATCCCACAGCACATCAATTTTATTGAGCACAGCAAATTGAATGGCGTGTTGTGCTGATTGCTGGGAGCTGACGTATTGTTGCCAAGTTGCCATATCACTGGCTGTCACCCCTGTATCGGCTGACAGTAAAAATAACACAGCTTGGGCGCTGGGCAATAAAGACAAAGTGAGCTCAGGCTCGCTGCCTAATGCATTGAGTCCGGGGGTGTCGATAATACGCAAGCCTTGACGCAACAAGGGGTGGTCAATATTGATCAGGGCATGGCGCCAAGCCGGGACTAAAACATGATCCGTTTGCTCTGCTGCTTCCAGTGCTTCTGGTAAAAAGCCTAAAGCGATGGCTTCTTCAATGGCGACGCTTTTGTTTTGCGCGACATGAGCAAACGCACTAATTAAACTGTCGGCATCGGTTTGATCTAGAGCAATCTCGAGCCAGTGTTGCGACTGTTTTTTGAGATCGGTTAAGCTGTTTTCTAAATTGCGTGTTTCTATAGGCAGTAAGCGCAGCGTGGCTGGGGCTTGCTGGCTATCAAAGAAAATTTCGGTCGGACACATAGTGGTGCGGCCTGCGCGCGAAGGCAGTAAGCGTTGACCAAAGTTAGAGAAAAACAGGCTGTTGATCAGCTCGGTTTTGCCGCGCGAGTACTCGCCAATAAAGGCCAAAGTGATATGGTCGGCACGCAATGCTTTAATATTGTGTTCAAGCTGAGTGACTAGAGCAGGGGAGTCCAGGCGGTTTTTAGTCAGCCAACTATGGTAGCGCATGATTTCTCGAATCAGCTCACGTTTCCATAGCACGTATTCATCAATGTGTTGGTGCAGGCGTTGCATGCTCATCGGACACCCCTAGTTAAGGCATAACAGGCTTAAGTTACAGTTAAAACTGCGATTAGTATGTCGTGATCAGGCTTACTGCATAGCAAACTGCATCACAGGATTAATGTTTTCAGTGCAGGTGAGCGAGCTCGGTTAAATCTGGAATTTTCTTTGGCTCTTGAATACGTACGCGTTTTTGTCGACTCAGTTCGCCGCTTTCAATCTGTACAGCGTTTTTGGGTACAGCAAAGGCTGTGCTTAAAAACGCAATCAACTGGCTATTGGCTTTTCCATCCACCGGCGGTGCATGTAAGCGTATTTTGATACGCTCACCATGCAGACCGGCAAATTCACTGCGTTTCGCACCAGGCTGCAAGTGACAGAATAATACTAGGTCATTGGCCTCCCAGCGCGCATGTGCGGTCATAGAAATGGGCTGATTAAAGCGCGTAGTGGGCCGACCAAACCAGTGCTCATAGCTAAATTATCAATCACCAAGCGTTCCAGTAGATTGATAGTGATGAAGGCAAAAATCGGCGAGATGTCTAAACCACCTAAATTGGGTAGCAGGTTGCGGATAGGAGCAAGCAACGGTTCGCAGATTTGCTGCGTCAGTTGTGCGCCAGGGTTGTGACTACCAGGTGCAATCCAAGATAAAATCACGCTGATAATCAGCGCAAAGAAGAAAATCTTCAGCACGAGCCCGGCGACAATAATCAGTGTCCATATCAGTATTTGTGGCAGCAGTTGCACAACAGGAAAACCTGTCAGACTTAGCAATATAACAATCAGCAGAAACTGTAAGGCCAGCACTAATACTAATCCAGCTAGATCAATGCCCGCGACGCTAGGAATGATACGGCGTAAAGGTGCGAGCAAGGGCTGTGTTGCTTTAACGGTGAACTGGCAGAGTGGGTTGTAAAAGTCGGCGCGTACCAACTGTAGGATAAAGCGCAGCAGGGCAATCAATAGATACAGCTGGCCTAAGGTTTGGATGATGTAGATGAATGCTTCGGTGAGTCCTGACATAAAGTCCTCTTATTCACTCAGTTGTTGAGCTAATTCTTGTGAGCGTGATGCCGCACTTTGCACAGCTGTATCGACTAGCTCGACAAAACCACCGTTTAGAAAGGCCTGAATAGCCGCTTCAGTTGTGCCGTTTGGAGATGTCACTTGTTGGCGTAATTGTGCTGCATCGTACGAGCTTTGGCAGGCCATATTGGCGGCGCCTTGGGCTGTGTACTTGGCTAATTGTGCCGAGGTTTGCGCAGGCAAGCCTAGTTTGACACCCGCCTCGGTCATGGCCTCAATCAGTAAGAAAAAATATGCAGGGCCACTGCCTGAAACGGCTGTTACTGCGTCGATTAATGATTCTTCGTCTAGCCATACAGCTAAGCCGACTGCAGAGAGTAATTGCTGGGCTTGCTGGCGCTGCGCTGCGGTGACTTGCGCGTTAGCATACAAACCGCTGACTCCTTGCTGGATTAACGCTGGGGTGTTGGGCATGCAACGTACAATCGCGCGCTCACCGAGCCATTGACTTAAGCTGGCGCTAGTAATACCAGCGGCAATTGAGATGATCAACTGGTTAGCAGTTAAATGCGGAGCCAGTTGCTCACAAACAGTGCGCATCACTTGGGGCTTTACGGCCAAGACGATTACGTCAGCATTGGCAATCGCCAGGCTGTTATCACTATAAGTGCTAATGGCAAAGGCTTGTTGTATGGCTTGCAACTGTGTTGCGCCTGGGTCGCTGGCGCGAATGTGTTCGGCGGCGACACCTTGTTTGCGTAAGCCGCCAATTAGGCTGGCGGCCATATTGCCCGCGCCAATAAAGGTGATTTGGGTATCATTCAAAGGTAAAACTCCTCTAATAGCCTTGGGGTAAATTGACCACCCAAGGCATAGGTATGGCGTGACATTACTAAAGACCGCTGCAGATTGTGCTGCAATTCGCGAATTTGCGCAAAAGGTTGCCTTTATTCTGAGGTATCTGCGGTAGGCTCTAAAGTTATTATTAAAGATAAGGTTACTGAATTCATGCCCTAACACCTTGGGTATGCGGCTTAGCAATCGTAGCCTTTATATTATTCTCTGCTATCGTAGATATTATTTATGGTCAATGGCATCGTACAATAATAAAACGGTATTTTAACTGCTTGCTTGTGATTGGGGACTTTCATGGATATTACAGAACTGCTGGCTTTTAGTGCAAAACAAGGTGCATCGGATTTGCACTTATCATCAGGCCTGCCGCCAATGATACGAGTCGATGGCGATGTGCGTCGAATAAACTTACCCGCCATGGAACACAAGCAAGTTCATGCGCTCATTTATGACATCATGAATGATAAACAGCGTAAAGATTACGAAGAGTTTTTAGAGACCGACTTCTCCTTTGAAGTGCCAGGTGTTGCCCGTTTCCGGGTGAACGCATTCAATCAAAATCGTGGTGCTGCAGCGGTGTTTCGTACCATCCCTTCCAAAGTTCTGTCGATGGAAGACCTTGGTTTGGGCGAAGTCTTTCGCAGTATTGCCGATGTACCACGCGGCTTAGTGTTAGTCACTGGACCTACCGGTTCGGGTAAGTCAACCACGCTGGCCGCAATGATGGATTATTTAAACAGCACCAAGTACCAGCATATTTTGACTGTGGAAGACCCAATTGAGTTTGTTCATGAATCGAAAAAATGCTTGATTAACCAGCGAGAAGTGCATCGTGATACCCATGGTTTTAACGAGGCTCTGCGTTCTGCTTTGCGTGAAGACCCGGATATTATTCTGGTTGGTGAGTTACGTGACTTAGAAACCATACGCTTAGCATTGACTGCTGCAGAAACCGGCCACTTAGTGTTTGGCACCTTGCACACCACGTCCGCAGCCAAAACGATTGACCGTGTGGTTGACGTATTCCCCGGTGAAGAAAAATCCATGGTGCGTTCGATGTTGTCTGAGTCGTTACAAGCGGTAATCTCGCAAACACTGTTAAAGAAAATTGGTGGTGGCCGTGTGGCTGCGCATGAAATCATGCTCGGTACGCCGGCGATTCGTAACCTGATTCGTGAAGATAAGGTTGCGCAAATGTATTCGGCGATTCAAACCGGTGGCTCATTAGGCATGCAGACGTTAGACAGTTGCTTAAAAGGCCTGCTTGCGAAAGGCTTAATCAGCCGTGACAGTGCGCGTGAAAAAGCCAAAACGCCAGAGAATTTTTAAGCTTTAAGCTCACCCTTGCGGTGAAATAGGATATGTAATGGAATTTGAAAAGCTTTTACGCTTAATGGTTGAAAAGGGTGGCTCTGACTTGTTTATTACAACAGGTGTGGCCCCCTCAATGAAAATTAACGGCAAGATTATGCCGGTCACAAAAACCCCGTTATCGCCGGAAATGACCCGTGAAACGGTATTGGGCGTGATGAACGAACAACAGCGTCGTGACTTCGCTGAAAACCTTGAGTGCAACTTTGCGATCAGTGCGCGTGGTATTGGCCGTTTTCGAGTCAGTGCATTTTATCAGCGTAACCTGATTGGCATGGTGCTGCGCCGGATTGAAACCAATATCCCAAGCTTAGATGATTTAAAACTACCTGAGATTTTGAAAAAAATAGCCATGACCAAGCGTGGTTTGGTGCTGTTTGTGGGAGCAACCGGTACGGGTAAATCAACTTCGTTGGCGGCCATGATTGGCCACCGAAATAAGCACAGCTCTGGGCATATTATTTCGATTGAAGATCCGATTGAATTTATTCACCAGCATAACAATTGCATCGTTACTCAGCGTGAAGTGGGTATTGATACTGAGTCGTTTGAAGTGGCATTGAAAAACACGCTGCGACAAGCACCGGATGTGATTTTGATTGGTGAGGTGCGTACCCGCGAAACCATGGACTATGCGGTGACCTTTGCGGAAACTGGGCACCTGTGTCTGGCGACCCTGCACGCTAACAACGCCAACCAAGCCTTAGACCGTATTATTAACTTCTTTCCAGCGGATCGTCATCAACAAGTGTGGATGGATTTATCGCTGAACTTGCGTGCCATTGTGGCTCAGCAGTTGGTGCCTACACCGGATGGCAAAGGTCGTCGTGCAGTAATTGAAGTGTTAATTAATACACCGTTAGCCGCTGACTTAATTCGCAAAGGCGAAGTGCACGAATTAAAACCTCTGATGAAGCGTTCTACAGAATTAGGCATGCAAACTTTTGACCAAGCTTTATATGATCTGTATTCACAAGGTGAAATCACCTATGAAGATGCTCTGGCTCACGCTGACTCTGCTAACGATTTACGTCTGATGATTAAGCTTGGATCTGAGTCTGGCGGTGATAGTTTTAGCAGTATGCCATCAGGGCTGTCTTTGGAAATAAGTGATGAGAACCCTGGGCGGCAGATGCGCTAAGTGGCGTAAGGAAGAGGTAGATGAACAAGCAAGTACGTGTATGGGATGGTCCGTTACGGCTCTTCCATTGGCTGTTAGCGCTTAGTGTGGTGTTTGCATTATTTACCGGCTGGCAGGGCGGGAGTAGCTGGATTGGTTGGCATGAGCGTGCAGGCCTAGTAATTGTTGGGTTGTTGAGCTTTCGCATCGTTTGGTTATTGCTCGGCTCAACTTATGCACGGCTCTCGACTTTGCTGTGTTCGTTGCTGGCACTGCCTAAGTACTTCCGTGGCGAATGGCGACAGCTCGGGCACAACCCGCTGGGTGTGTTATCGGTCTTTGCTATGCTGGGTATGCTCAGTTGGCAGGTTGTCAGTGGCTTATTTGCCAATGATGGCTCTGTTTATACTGGGCCGCTGTATAGGTTGGTTAGCAGCAGTTTGAGCACGGATTTAACCCGCCTGCATAAACTGGGTATGTGGATTATTATTGGTTTAATTGTTGCGCATGTACTGGCAATTGTTATCCATGCGCTACTTAAAAAGCATAACCTAGTGAAACCTATGTTCACCGGCAAGACTGAGCAACAATACCCTGAACAAAAAGCAGCTCAAGGCGGTCATTGGTTAGCCTTTATCTTCGCTGTAGCGATTGCTTGTGGCGCTGTTTACCTCGCCACCGGTGAGTGGCAGAGTAAACCGCCACCTGCGCCTGTGGCCGCACCAGCTTGGTAAGTTGTTAGGATTTAAGTGCAATAAAAAAGGTCGCCAATTGGCGACCTTTTTTGCATAACACATCAACTCTATGTCAAAACTTAGTCGTTGCGGTATTTGTCGTGACAACCTTTGCAGCTGTCGCCCGTTGCCGCGAATGCTTTGGCAACAGTCGCTTTATCGCCAGTCGCGGCAGCAGTTGCGAGTTCGTTAGCGGCTTTATTGAAAGCTATGCCCACTTTAGTCACGCCTTCACGGTCAGTAAACATTTCAGGCTTGACGCGGGTTTTCGTGTCGCCAATGCTTTTTTCAGTGCCTGGGCCAAACAACGCGCCCATACCTGAGTTTGCAGTTGCTGCGATGCTGTTAGCGGCTGCTTGCACTTGAGCAGGATCCCAAGCAACGCTTTCATCAATCGCCATTGCTTTAATTTTGCCCATGTTCCAGCTCATAAAGCTGTAGCCGGCTTTGCGGAAGTGGATTTGATCTTCTGGATCAACTTGAGCGCTAGCGCTGAGGCTGGCGGTTAAAAATAGTGCAGCGAAGCTGCCGATCATCAGTTTTTTCATCAGGCTTTCTCCTTTGTAGCAACATATTCCTGTTTTTATTTAGGCTGCTGCTGAGTGATGCAGTGAATGTTCCCACCGCCAAGTAAAATTTCTCGACCTGGCACCATTACAATATCGCGATCTGGAAATATCTCTCGCAGTATTTTTTTTGCAACGATATCCATTGGGTCATCAAAACTCGGTGCAATAATAGCGCAATTGATGATTAAAAAGTTTATATATGATCCGGCTAGACGAATGTCGGGGGTGCGTGGTTGTGAGCTCGCCACGATATCGACGCCTGCACATTCTTGCTCAGTGGCATAGATCGGGCTGGGTAGAGGCATTTTATGCACTGTGAGCGAACGGCCTTGTGCATCTTTTGCCTGGGTTAGCACTTTTAGAGCCGCACGACAGCGTTGATAGTTAGGGTCGTTGGCATCATCAGTCCAAGCCAAAATCACTTCACCGGGACGGGCGAAACAACAGAAGTTATCAATATGACCATCGGTTTCGTCGTTGTATAACCCTTCAGGTAGCCAGATGATAGTGCTGACATTCAGGTATTCACGTAGATAGCGCTCAACCTCGGCCTGACTCAGATGAGGGTTACGATTGCTATTGAGTAAACATTCTGCAGTTGTTAATAGAGTGCCTTCCCCATCAACATGAATGGCGCCGCCCTCTAAGACAAAATCTTCGGTGCGATAGCGTGGAAGGTGTTCGATTGCCAATACTTTGCGGGCGACTTGATCATCGCGTAGCCATGGCCAATACAGACCGCTTTGTAAGCCACCCCAAGCGTTGAACGTCCAGTCGATGCCGCGGGTTTGGCCTTGATCGTTGATCACGAACGTCGGTCCAGTATCACGCATCCAGGCATCATCATTGCTGATTTCAAGCACACGGATGTTGGCGTGGCTCAGACGCGACTGCGCATTGTCATACTGACCCGCACTGACGCCAATACTGACTTGCTGGTATTGGGCAATGGCTAGTGCGACTTGGCAAAACGCCGCTTGTGCAGGCTTGCCGCCGAGGCGCCAATTATCCGGGCGCTCGGGCCAGATCATCCAAACCTGCTGTTGTGGCTGCCACTCTGCCGGCATGCGAAAACCATCAGCGCGTGGAGTGCTTAAAGTCGTGCTTGGCGACATATTAAGACTCCAAGTGACCATCAAGGGTTTTTAAAGCACCGTACAAATTCGGCCTGCGATCGCGGAACACCCCCCACGCCGTGCGGGTGTGCTCAAGCTTATCGAGATCAAAGCTGTGTACCGCGACACCTTGTTCAGTTTGATTGAGCTCAGCAACTTTTTCGCCAAACTGATCGGCAATAAAAGACACACCATAAAAGGTAATGTCGTAACCGTCTTGCTCTTCACTGCCAATTCGGTTGGACGCGATCACTGGGGTTAAGTTGGCACCCGCATGGCCTTGTTGGACGCGCTGCCAGTGGGCGGCGGAGGTGATCGTTGGATCATGTGGCTCGCTACCAATTGCAGTGGGGTAGAACAGCAATTCGGCACCCTGCAATGCCATGGCACGGGCGCATTCTGGGAACCACTGATCCCAACAAATACCTACACCAATTTTTGCATAACGGGTTTGCCAAACTTTAAAACCGGTATCGCCTGGGTTGAAATAATACTTTTCATGATAGCCAGGGCCATCTGGAATATGGCTTTTACGGTAGACCCCGAGCACACTGCCATCGGCATCAATGATGGCAATACTGTTGAAGCGCGCTTGGCCAGCACGCTCAAAGAAGCTAATCGGCAAAACCACTTTTAATTCTTTAGCGATTTTCTGAAAGTGCACAATGGCGGGGTTATCTGCCACTGTTGTCGCCAATTGCAAATAGTCAGGATTAGGTTTTTTACAGAAATAGGGTGTCTCAAACAGCTCTTGCAGCAGGATGATTTGTGCGCCTTGCTGGGCTGCTTCGCGGACCAGTTGCTCAGCTTTAGCAATATTGGCGGATACATCCCAAGAACAGGCCATTTGCGTAATGGCAACACTGACAATGCGTGACATAGCAACACTCCAAGCGACTAATAAATAACTGCGATCTAGGCTAACTGATAACTGCAGGTAACCCAAGTTTAGCGACTGATTTACCCACCGTTTATCGTATCTCAAAGGGCGCTTAAAGATGAGAATGTTGGAATGTGATAGGTTATCTATGCTGCTGGTCGATTATCTGCTTTATTTCGCCGAAAACAGCACAATAAAAGCACTAAATGTACCTTTGCATCTTGAGTCCTGTGGCAGACCTTGCCAGACTTCGCATAGCGCGGCGGTAACGCGCATGTAACTTTAAATATAATGAACGAAAGGAGCTGTGCGCGTGAAAAGAACTAAGCAAATGTTATTGGCCGCCGCTGTAGGCATGGCTGTTGTAGCTTCAGTGCAAGCTGAAGAGCGTGTGTTGAAGGTGTATCACTGGTCTGACTATGTAGCGCCCAACACCATCAGTAACTTTGAGAAGCAAAGCGGCATTAAAGTTGTGTTTGATGTTTATGACAGCAACGAAGTGCTAGAAGCTAAATTACTCTCTGGCGGCTCAGGCTACGATATCGTCGTGCCATCCAACCCGTTTCTTGCTAAGCAGATTAAAGCAGGCGTTTATCAAAAGCTTGATAAGGCACAATTGCCACAGTGGGATAACCTCAACAAAGATTTATTAAATACCTTGGAAGTCAGCGACCCAGGTAACCAGTACTCAATCCCTTATATGTGGGGTTCGATTGGTATGGGTTACAACGTCGACAAGGTTAAAGCAGCTTTGGGCGATCAGCCAATTGACTCATGGGACATCATTTTTAAACCAGAAAATATCAGCAAACTGCATGAGTGCGGTGTGGCGTTGTTAGATTCGCCGACTGAAATCATTCCTGCGGCACTGCATTACTTAGGCTTACCAGCCGACAGTGAAAAGCCGGACGATTTAAAGCAAGCAGAAGAGTTGCTGCTGAAAATTCGACCTTATGTCACTTATTTTCACTCATCTAAGTACATCTCCGACTTAGCCAGCGGCAATATTTGTATGGCGATTGGTTACTCGGGTGATTTGTACCAAAGTAAATCCCGTGCAGAAGAAGCGGGCGGCAAAGTGAAAATTGCTTACCAAATCCCGAAAGAAGGTGCCGGTACGTTCTTTGATATGGTCGCGATTCCACGCGACTCTAAAAATGTTAAAGAAGCCCATGAGTTCATTAACTACTTGTTACAGCCGCAAGTGATGGCCGATTTGACCGACTACTTGCAGTTCCCTAACGCCAACGAGAAGGCTACCGCCTTAGTTGAAGAGTCGATCCGCACTGACCCAGGCATTTACCCGCCTGCAGATGTGATGAGCAAGTTGTATACTTTTCCAGACTTGCCAGCAAAAACTCAGCGCTTAATGACGCGCAGTTGGACTAAAATCAAGTCAGGTAAGTAATTGCACTGACTGTACTGGCGATTTGGCGTTAATGACGAATTGCCAGTGCCTGTTCTGACGAATTTCAAATAGTGGGTTGCTTGATGCAGCCCATTTTTATCATTAGGAGGATGGGCTATTGCCTAGATTGATACATAGTGTTGTATTGGCGCTGACCGCTAATCTCTTGCTGAGCAGTGCAGCTTTTGCCAGCTCTACAGTGCATGTTTACAATTGGTCAGACTATATCAGTAAGCCTGTTTTGGCTGATTTTACTGCTAAAACACAAACACAAGTGCTGTATGACGTGTTTGATTCCAATGAGGCATTGGAAGGCAAATTACTGGCAGGGCGCAGTGGTTACGATGTGGTGGTGCCATCTGATCACTTTTTAGCACGGCAAATTCAAGCCGGAGCCTTTGCTAAATTAGATAGAAGTCTTTTGCCTAATTGGGATAATTTAGACCCGCAATTAATGCAGCAAGTTGCCGTCAATGATCCAGGTAATCAATATGCTGTGCCGTATTTATGGGGCACCAATGGCATTGGTTATAACGTCGATAAAGTTAAAGAAGTGCTCGGTGTCGACACCATTGATTCGTGGGCGGTGTTGTTTGAACCAGAGAACATGAAAAAACTTAGCAGCTGTGGTGTGGCTTTTTTAGATTCTGCCGATGAAATGCTGCCGGCCATGCTCAATTATTTGGGCTTAGATCCTAACAGCCATAAATCCGCTGATTACAAAAAAGCTGATGCAGGTTTTTCTGGTGATGTTTTGCAAGCTGCCGATCGTGCTGATGAAGCTGGTCATGGCGTACGCGTGGCATACAGTATTCCTAAAGAAGGTGGTAATCTATGGTTCGACATGTTGGCTATACCAGCAGATGCTAAAAATGTCGAAGAAGCGCATGCTTTCATCAACTATTTGCTTGATCCAGCGGTGATTGCAAAAGTTAGTGACTATGTGGGTTACGCCAACCCCAATCGCTTCGCTGACGAATTGATGGACGAAGATGTTCGTAATAATCCAGCCGTCTATCCAGATTTAAATCTGGAAAATAATCATCTGTTTTATAAGTTGTAAAGCTCAGTCGCAAGACTGGGCTTTCTGCATTTGGAGAACTCTATGGCAATAGCCTCAGGCGCGTACAAGAAAGCACTCGCTAACTTGCAAAAGCCCAAAGACGTGTTAGTTAAAATTGAACGCGTCACCAAGTACTTTGATGACACCTTGGCGGTGGATGAAGTCTCGCTGAAAATTAATAAAGGCGAAATTTTTGCTCTGCTGGGTGGTTCAGGTTCGGGTAAGTCAACCTTGCTGCGCATGTTGGCTGGTTTTGAAACGCCGACTGAAGGCCGTATTTTGCTCGATGGTGTGGACATTACCCATATGCCAGCCTACGAGCGCCCCATTAATATGATGTTCCAGTCGTATGCGTTATTTCCGCACATGACGGTTGAACAGAATATTGCCTTTGGCTTAAAGCAAGACAGCCTAAGCAAAGAAGAAATTGCAGGGCGCGTTGAAGAAATGCTGAAGCTGGTGCATATGACCAAATATGCCAAACGCAAACCACATCAGCTCTCCGGTGGTCAGCGTCAACGTGTGGCTTTAGCCCGCTCGTTAGCGAAGCGTCCAAAGCTCTTGTTGCTTGACGAACCGATGGGTGCTTTAGATAAAAAATTGCGTTCGCAAATGCAATTGGAGTTGGTTGAGATCATTGAGCGCGTTGGGGTGCAAGAAGAAGCCATGACCATGGCCGAGCGCATCGCCATTATGCACCAAGGCTGGATTGCTCAAGTGGGTAGTCCGATGGATATTTATGAGACGCCAGCCAGCCGTTTGGTGTGTGAGTTTATTGGTAACGTCAATTTATTTGATGGCGAAATCATTACCGATGACTCGGATCACGCAGTGATTATTTGTCCTAAGCTGGAGCGTCCGATTTACATCGGCCATGGTATTACCAGTTTGGCGGAAAATAAGCGGGTGACCTTTGCGTTGCGTCCAGAAAAACTTCTGCTGTGCAGTGGTAAACCGGATGACCTTGAGCATGAGGATTACAACTGGGCCAAAGGTATTGTGCATGATATTGCCTATTTAGGCGGGCACTCGGTGTACCACGTTGAACTTGCCTCAGGCACCATTGTTCAGGCGTTCATTGCCAACTCAGAACGTAACGTCAAGCGTCCGACTTGGGATGATGAAGTCTATGTGCACTGGGTCGATGACAGTGGCGTGGTATTCCAATCATGACCGTACGCGGTAAATTACTCGGGATGTTGCCCAAGGGCCGCCATGCAGTGATTGGCGTGCCGTTTTTCTGGATGCTGCTGTTTTTCCTGTTGCCCTTTGCCATCATCATCAAGATCAGTTTTGCTGAAGCAGATATTGCGATTCCGCCCTATACCAGCCTGACAGAATGGGCTGATAGTCAGCTGACGGTGTTGCTGAACTTTGGTAACTACGTCTTACTCAGCGAGGACCAACTGTATATCGCGGCCTACTTGGGCTCGTTAAAAATAGCACTGGTCAGCACTATTTTGTGTTTACTGGTCGGTTATCCGATGGCCTATGCCATTGCGCGCTCGAGCAAGCAGATGCAGCCGGTGTGGTTGCTGCTGATTATGATGCCGACTTGGACGGCGTTATTGATTCGCGTGTATGCCTGGATGGGGATTCTCAGTAATAACGGTTTACTCAATAATGCCTTGCTGTGGCTGGGCGTGATTAATGAGCCGCTACAAATCCTCAATACCAATATTGCGGTGTATATCGGCATTGTCTACGCCTATCTGCCGTTTATGGTATTGCCGCTGTATGCCAATCTGGTTAAGCATGATCTGTCGCTGCTAGAAGCGGCCTCTGATCTTGGCGCGAAAGGCTATACCGCGTTTTGGAAAATCACCGTACCGCTGTCAAAAAGTGGCGTGATTGCTGGCTGTATGCTGGTGTTTATTCCGGTAGTGGGCGAGTTTGTGATTCCAGAACTGCTGGGCGGCCCAGAAACACTAATGATTGGTAAGGTGCTGTGGCAGGAGTTCTTTAATAACCGCGATTGGCCGGTCGCTGCTTCGCTGGCGGTAATTATGCTATTGCTGCTGATGATTCCGATTATCTTATTTAATCGCAACCAAGCCAGTGAGTTGGAGGGTAAGGCATGAAGAAATTTAACTTCTCGCGCTTTATGTTGATTGCTGGCTTGCTGTTTATTTATCTGCCGATGCTGATTTTGGTGATCTACTCCTTCAACGCTTCACGTTTAGTGACCGTGTGGGGCGGGTGGTCAACCAAGTGGTATGCGGGTTTATTAGACAACACGCAGCTGATGAACGCGGTGCTGCGCTCTTTAGAGATCGCCACTTACACCGCAATTGCCGCCACCGCATTGGGCACCTTGGCGGCATTGGTGTTAACCCGTATTGGGCGTTTTCGTGGCCGCACGCTGTTTGGCGGAATGGTCACTGCACCTTTGGTAATGCCAGAAGTGATTACCGGTTTATCCTTGCTGCTGTTGTTTGTGGCAATGGCGCAGTTGATTGGCTGGCCGATGGAACGCGGCGTGGTGACCATTTGGATCGCCCACACCACGTTCTGTACCGCTTATGTTTCGGTGGTGGTGTCGTCACGCTTACGCGAAATTGATCGCTCAATGGAAGAGGCGGCGATGGATTTAGGGGCTAAACCTTGGAAAGTATTCTTCCTGATTACTGTGCCCATGATTGCGCCATCCTTAGCCGCAGGGGCGATGATGTCCTTTGCTTTGTCTTTGGATGACTTGGTTCGATCAATGCGATTGCCAGCTTGATTCTGTTGTTTATTTCTATGGCGACTTTCTTGTTGTGGTTCTTTACTCGACGTGCTGAGAAAAACCGTAAGAAAGCCATGCTGCAGATTAAAGAGCAAGAGCGCGCGAATCAGGTATAAAAGCTAATGAAATAGGAAACGGCGCAGCTTACATCAGTAGGCTGCGCCGTTTTTTGTTGCTGAGAATGTGCGTCAAGTGGCTTACTCTGCAGGGCTCGCCTGTGCACCAGCAGTGTTATCTAAAAGGCTACTGGTGGCGGTTTGGATGTAGGAATTCAGTTGTTTAAGCAACTGCGCATCATCAGCATGCTCTGGCGCTGGTGAGCTCTGAGGGCTAGTCCCTAGTTGGTAATTCCAAGCGCGTGCACTGACATCTTTAGGCTGAATTAAAATACGATCACCTTTAATCAGCGCCACAGTTTGATCACTACCTGATGGTTTGATCATTGCAAAGCCTTGATCCTCCTTGGGCAAAGTAAGCAAATCACGTCCCCAACACTGGTGCTGCACGTCATCGCCGAGACGCCCCATAATGGTCGGGACCATATCTACTTGGCTAGCAACAGTGGTGTTCTCAGTGCCGAATAGCTGTTGAATACCTGGGGCAATCAGTAACATGGGTACATGAAAACGGTACAGATCCATCTCGGTCATTGGTTCAGGTGCAGCAAAACCATGATCACCTAATACGACAAACAGTGTGTCGTTATACCAAGGCTGTTGTTTAGCTTTTTTAAAAAATTGACCCAGCGCCCAGTCTGAATAGCGCATGGCGGTCAGGTGTAAGTCTAAACTGCCGTGTCCTTTGACCGACTCTGTTGGCAACACATCAGGCAAGGCGTACGGGGTGTGATTCGATAAGGTTTGCAGTAAGGCATAAAAGGGTTTGTCATCTTTCAACTGATTGAGTTCAGCAATGCCGCGATCAAACATATCTTGGTCGGATACGCCCCAGGTCGGATCGGAGACCACAGGATTGACGTAATCATTGCGGCCAACAAAATGGGTCATGCCTTGGTTGCTAAAAAAGCCTTGTTGGTTATCCCAGGCAAAATCACCGTTATATACATAGGCGTCTTGAAAACCGCGTGCGCTTAATAGTTGCGGCAAACCGGAGAAATGATTGCCACCTTCGGGGCTCTGCATTAAATATTCAAAAGCTGGCAGGTTTGGAAAGCAGGCCATACTGGCGAACATGCCTTGGTGAGTGTGGGTGCCGTTGGCAAAGAAGCGGGTGAACAACAGGCCCTCTTTGCTTAACTTATCAAACTCTGGAGTGATTTGATCTTGGCTGCCGAGTGCACCGACATAACGTCCAGCGAAGCTCTCCATCAGAATCACCACTACATTACGCACCTTCAGTTGTGTCTCAGTAATAGGTGAGTTAATACGGCGAATGGCTGCGCTATCGGTATCGATGAGTTGGTCTTGGGCCGTGAGCACAAGGTCACGCGTGATCTCTTGCGCTTCACTGGTGGGTAATGTGGCTTTCCAAACATTGTCGCGATGATCAGAGAAAGTGGTTTTTGCTGCGCTATACAAGCTCAACACAGGGTTTAAACCAAGGTGATTGGCAAACATCGAGTGCGTGGTATAGGCATCACCCCAACGCAGCGGTGGGCCTTGGCGCAAAGTGCCGCGCGCGGCAACCACACAGATCACTAAGCACACTGAGAAGGCAATCGCTTGGGTCGAATAGCGATAGCCAGCTTGAGTTGTTTGGTAAATGCGGGTTTTTCGTTCTGCCCAAGAGAACAGGAAGTACATCACTAAGGTACAGGCTAGCCAGGTGCTGAGCAAGGTGACGACTGGGAAACCATGCCACAGCATACTGATCACGGTGGCTGGGTCTTCATTCAAATATTGGAAGACTAAACTGTTGAGACGCTGGTGGAATTCACGGTAAAAATCAAGCTCAACAATACCTAGCAAAATACTGACTGCCGCACTGAAGGTCAGCCACGCCACCAGTAGGCGACGTTGATTCATCAACCAAGGCATCAGCATGCTCAGTACTAATGGAATGCTGATATAGACGATTAAGCGCAGATCAAAACGCAGTCCGTTGCTGAAGGCTTCAACAATATCTGCTGTACTAGTGCCATCCAGCATTTCATGGTTGTAGGCTAGGAGTAAACCACGCAAAGCTGTCAATAGCAGCAACCACAGGACAATGCTGGCAGCGGTAAAATATAAGTGAGAAGTGAGGGTGGTTTTTTGTTTGGGCACGCAAGCAGTGCTAGAAGTCATGGGTAAAGCCTATGTAACTGAAAAAATGCGG